>Ga0118677_10015312_pt1 | contig 10666 bp, 11 predicted proteins | sample AliMusrvi5mmetaG_FD_86154 | JGI IMG/M metagenome (GOLD analysis project Ga0118677, IMG submission 86154)
CTACCTACGCTAGTTCATGGACGAGCCGGCCCCGGGCGGCCGGATCGCCTACCACCGGGCGGTCGCCTTCGCCCAGGTCGCCGGCGAGCTGGCGCGGTTCGACTACGGGTTCACCTACACCGAGTACCCCAACGACCAGAACATCGACCGGGCCGAGTCCATTTCGGCCCGGGCCACCGGCTATGCCAACTCAGGGGTGCCCATGATCATCGACGACGGCCTCCTCATCCGCGGCGACAACCTCCTCGCCGGCCGCTCCGCCAAGAAAGAGCAGCTGTACATGTCGGCGGTGAAGACCGCCCTCTTCCACGACAAGAGCCACCGCGACGAGGTGGCCCGCGTCCTCCAGCGCGAGCGCTTTCGCAAGATCCTCGTCATAGGCACCTCGGAGCGCATGGCCTACAAGATCTGCGAAAGGCTCCAGATACCCCATCCCATCAAGGTCATCAAGATCGAGGACATAGCGACCCGTGAGGAGATCGAGAAGGCGGTCCGCTCCCGCAATGTCGAGGGCAAGCACGTCATCCCCGTGCCCGCCCTCGAGATACGGCGCACCTACCCCTCCATTTTCTACGATTCGATCCGCGTCTTCCTCAAGCGGAATTTCGGGGCGGCCCCGACCGGGCCCCGCGTCTACGAGAAATCGGTCGTTCGCCCCGAGTACTCGAAGCGGGGGAGGGTGTCCATCTCCGAGGCCGCGCTGTCCCAGATGGTGATCCACTGCGTCGACGAATTCGACGATTCCCTGCGCATACGCCGCCTCGCCGTGCGCTCCGACACCCAGGGCTACCGTCTCACGATCATCCTCGAGGTTCCCTTTGGAACGAAGCTCGCGTCGAACGCCCACGCGCTCCAGGAGTACGTGATCGACAACATCGAGCGCTTCACCGGCATCCTCATCGAGGAAGTGAGCATAGTCATCGACCGCTTCTCACCCCGCAAGTGAGGCCCTTCGTTTGACAGCCGCCCCTGCCGGGGCTAGGATGGCACTGACTCCAGGGGGAAACATGAAGAAAGCGGCGCTATTCCTCGCGGCCATCCTTTTCGCGGCGTCAAGCCTCGCCTCTGCCCAATCGGCCGAGGGGGCGGCCGAGAGTGATCATTATGTTGTGCTATCCGAGCTCGGCCAGGACAGGGCTTCGGCGCTCTCCCGCCACCTCGAGGCCCTTTTCGGCCTCTACGAGGGTCTTATTCGCTACGATCCCGCCGGCCTCAAGGCCAAGCTCAACGTGAGGGAGTTCAAGGACAGGTCCGGCTTCGACGCATACCTCGAGGGCATAGTCGGGCAGAGCAGGGACGAGTTCGTCTATCTTCACTACCAGCGCCCCGAGCGCTGCGAGCTCCTGGTCTTCGCCAAGCCGGAGCCGGATTACTCGGCCAGCCTGGCCCACCAGGGCTTTGTCCAGTTCCTCAAGGCCTTTGTCCCCAACCCGCCCCTGTGGATGCGCGAGGGCATCGCCATAGCCTTCGAGTCCGCGCTCTGGGACGACAGGACGGGCAAGCTCTCGTTCCCGGAAAACCTCACCTGGCTGGAGAGCGCCAAGTCCCTCAAGGACAGGAATCTCTTCCTTCCCCTGCGCAGGCTTCTCGCGATCGGACAGGAGGAGGCCCGCGCCGAGCTGGATGTCTTCTATCCTGAGGCCTGGGCCTTCGTGTCCTTCCTCCAGAACAGCGGGGAGTCGGGATACAGCCGTCTGCTGTGGGACTCCATAGCCTCGATGCGCAGGGATGCCGCTCTGGACGAGAACCAAGGCGCGGTGGCCCATCTCGTCGATGCCTGGTACGGGGCGGACGCGGCCGAAAAGGCCTTCTGGGCCTATCTCGCCGCGCGCAAGAGCTTCCCCGAGCTCGTGGCCCTTGGCGTGCGCGGCTATGCGGACAAGGCCTGGGTCGATGCCGCTGCGGCCTTCAAGGCAGCCCAGTCACTGAACGCCTCGAGCTATGTGCCCGAGTACTACCTTGGCCTCATAGCCTATGCGCGCAGCGATTTTCTGGGGGCGGAGGGACACTACCGCAGGGCTCTCCAGCTTGGCTGCGAGAGCGGGATCGCCAATTACGCCCTTGGCGTCAATGCCTTCGCCCAAAATCGCTTCGAAGACGCCAAGACCTTCCTCAAGACCGCCAGGGATGCCTCGCCCGAGCGCTACGGCGAAAAAGTGGACTCCCTGGTCGCGAAAATCGGGAAGCAATCCTAAAGCGGCCCATGCTCGGACCTGAGGCGGATGGAGCGGGCGTTGTACGGGGCTGTCCAGCAAGAAGAAAACCACAGAACGGAGTCTAGCGAAGCGTTAGGCGCAGAGGGGATGGGAGGGAGAGGATAGAAGCATGTATTCCTATTCTTGAAATACAATTACCTATTCCTTTCTTTCCTCCCTCTTACCTCTGTGTCTCTGTGGTTCTATTTCCTTATTGGACAGCCCCTGGGCCTTCGGCTAGGACCTGCCTTGTCGGCCGCGTTTGCCCTGGGCTGTCCTTGCCTCGCCGAAGTACTTTTCGCTGCGGTAGCGCAGCCAGACGCGCAGCACCTGGGGAATCCTGTCCTTCTGCTCCTTGCTGAGGGAGCCGTAGAGAGCGAGGGCGCGCTCGCGCTCGCCCCGGCAGGCGGCGTTGTTGTGCGCGTCCCAGTAGCTGCGCGCCACGCGGATCCTGCGGCACACTTCCTTCAAAAGGGCATCGCCGCGCAGCTCTTCGCCGCGCGGCGCCTCTCCGCTCGCCTGACCCATCGCGCGAGTATAGCGGGGCTCTGCTCTCCGGGACAGTGCCTTCCTAGACGCTGCGCCTGGCGAGGATCCCGCCCTCGATGCCCAGGGTGATCGCCTCGATGGTCGGAGCCTTGGCGGCGCCCTGCCTCGCGTCGATGACCATCTTGAGCAGGCCCGAGCAGCAGGGCACTTCCATGATGGCCACGGTCACGCTGCGCGCGCTGCCGATGAGGGTGGCGAGCTTTTCGACGTAGATCTCGCGGCCCTGGTCCAGCTTGGGGCAGGCTATGACGAGGCTCTTCCCAGCCAGGAGTTCCGAGTGGAAGGAGCCCAAGGAAAAGGCCGTGCAGTCGGCAGCTATGAGCAGGTCGGTCCCAACGAACTGGGGCGCGCGCGGGTTGATAAGGTGCAGCTGTATTGGCCAGTGGGTCAGGGCCGAGGGGGCGGCGGGGCCAGAAGCTGCCGTTCCCGGCGCGGCCGTGGTTTTCGCCGCAGAAGCGGGACGGAGGGGCGTGAATCGCTTCGATGCCGAGTCCGGGCAGCCGCCCTGGCACTCGCCCGCCTGCGGGGCGCCTGCGCCCGCGGGGACCGGAATGTTGTGGGCTGCCATATAGGCCAGGGCTTCCCTCACATAGCCGTCCTGACCGTGGCTGCCCAGGTGCTCGAGGTGCGCGGCTATAACCTTGCCCCCAAGCTTGGCGAGGCCGTCCATGACCCTGGCCTCGTCGTAGGCCTCGGCCTCGCGCGTGGTCACGGTGATCGCGCCCCGGGGGCACTCGCCGATGCAGGCCCCCAGGCCGTCGCAGAGGCTTTCGCCTACGAGCCTGGCCTTGCCGTCGATGATGCGCAGCGCGCCCTCGTGGCAGCCTGTGGCGCAGGCGCCGCAGCCGTCGCACTTGTCCTCGTCTATCTCGATTATGTCCCTGGTGGCCATGGTGGGCTCCTTGGGATCAACAATACAGGCAGGCGAGGGCAATTTCTGTAACTGAGGGTACGGTCCGGGCAAATAGAAGACCTGCGCAGTCGACTGCGCAGGCCCTCTATTCATTGAGCGCTCGCCACGCGAGCGGCGCTTCTTTTCAAATGCTGAGCCAGGCCATAGATGGGGAAAGGGTAACAAGGACCTGGTACGCGCTGCTGCCGAATGGAGCATCAGTGTAGATGACAATAGGCACATCGATAAGGCGATCGAACATGCCATCGCCATTCGAATCGGCCATAATGGTCAATTTATACTGGCTGCCCGCCAGGCTCGAGGAGAATGTGCCTACCGAGGAAGGCGGCCCGCCGGACGTGGTGCCAGGTATGTTGGCGATATTTTGGTTCTTCTCGTTTGTTATGCTAACTACAAAGTTCCTGTTCAAAAAAGAGGGATTGCCCTGCGCGTCGAAGAAAAGGCTTAGCTGGAACAAGGCCCCTGCTGGTATCTGTGTCTTGGCGGGAGGCGGAGGCGTTGACGCAGCCGTTGTATACAAAGCGATATTCATCATCTGAATCTCGCTCTGCGTGCTGCTTGTGCCGTCGTCAAACACGAGGGCGACTAGTAGCCGCACGTGAAAATACGTGCTCGTAAGTGCAAGCGGCACCCCGTTTATCGAGAGAGAGGAAAAGTCGATCATCAGGGGCGTTTCTCCGGTGGAGTGGTAGCCAGGGGCCTGTCCCCACGGTGTTCCTTGGCCAACTATCTCCGAACCCGAGCCGTCCATCGCCAGCAGGGTGTACATAAAGGCTTCGGCGTGCTTGGGAGAACTGCCCGAACGTTCGACATAGAAAGGGAAGTTCTGAAGGTTCGCGACATCTATGCTCGAGGAGCAGTTGATAGTGAACGCTGTGTTCCCGCCCGAAGTGCCACCTCCACCGCCTCCTCCATTGCCATCACCATTGACCACCTTCACATCGTTCGGAGCAATAGTCTCGATCATGCCGTCGAATATCTTGGCGCAGCCGGAGAAGAGGACCAGGGTCAGGACAGCGAGAGCGAATATTAGCTTTTTCATGTCCCCTCCCTTATAGGTACAGCACGGCTTGGATCATTGGGATGAGTTGCTTGGTGAGCCTGTCGAGCGAGCTCTGCTGATATTCCGCATCGCTGGAGAAGCTGCCCTTGACCACGTCAATTGCGTCCTTGAAGCTCGGCTGTACGGTTACGATGACGGCCTCGAGGCCCAGGATTTTAAAGAGCCGTAAGCCTGCGCCCAGTCTTAAGTTGACACCCAGTTCGGGGGGAGTGTAATCGGATACTTCGGACTGCTTGTAGAGGTAGAATTGGTTGATTCCCGCCGAGGCGCTAAGGTTGATCGATCCAAGCTTCAGCTTGAGCCCTGCATCGTAGAGGGATATTACCCCAGGGCGGTTGTAAGTGCCCTGAACCCAGCTTTGGCCAGCGGAATCCCAATGGCCGCTCATGGAATCCGCGAAGTACGAGGGGACTACTATAAAGTCACCCGAAAAATACAATACTGCGAGGGTTCGCAGCCCGATGTGGACGGACTTTGTAGCCCCATCCCAGAATTGCTGGGAGCCTGATGTATCCTGTCCCATCGGAGGCGAAACGCCGATTCCCAGTTCGATCTCTGCCAGCGCGGGCAGAGCCGTAAGAACCATCATCGCGATGAAAACAAGTAGCTGTTTTCTCATACGTACTCCTTGGATGCTTAAAGGCTCAGGAAAGCTTCTATATGATTATTATGTCCAATTTCTCAAAATTGCAATAGTGACCAACTTATTTTTTATATATTATTGGGATTTTTGACAGTTGCCACGCAATGGTAAAAAAAGCGCGGCTCTTTTGAGCCGCGCTTTGCTGCAAAGCTTTGGTAATTCCTTATGCAACCTTCACCGGCACGAGCCGGGGGCTCGCCTCGGGCTTTTTGGGAAGCTCGATCGAGAGGAGGCCGTCCTTGAACACCGCCTCGATCTTGTCACCATCGGCGTCCTCGGGGAGCTCGAAGCTCCTCGAGTAGAAGCTTTCACGCCTCTCGCGGCGGATCCACTTCCCCACCTCATCCTTGGCCTCGCCCTCCTCTTTCTTCTGGGTCGACAGGCTGAGGACCTCGTTCTTCAGCTCGAGCTTGAGGTCCTTCTCCGAGACTCCGGGGAGCTCGACATCGATAAAGTAGTGGCCATCCTTCTCGCGGACATCCACGGCCGGGCTTCGAGCGCTCTGGAGCGGGAAGTACTCGTTGTCGAAGACCCTATCAAGAATCGAGTAGGGGTCGGCCTTGAAAACACCGCGGAAAGCCGGAAGCATCGCGTCGTATACGGTCATGCTGTTCATTGTAGTACCCTCCAAGAAATCGTTTCGCCTCGTATGGCCGTCCCCTGCCGCAACGCGGCCACTGGACGTCCTGGGCGGAGCCCTTTCGGCGCTCATATCTAATAAAGCAGGATGCATGCCAAAAGACCTCCCCCGGCCTGAACAAAAATGCCATTTTCGGATAAAGTGATACCAGGAAGGCATATAATCCAAGCGAAATTTGAATGGATCAAGCTGTGCCCTATTTTTTTTGCGTGTTCAGATGAGGCTTGTGGTCTAGTCCCGGGTGGTTGACTCTTTTTGACCCAGGCTAATGTGTAAAAAATATACACAAAGCTCCGCCCCGCGCATTTTTTGCTATGGGAACAAAATCGAGTTGGATTCCCGGCCCAAAGCTACGACTCTGATCATTTCGCAGGTGGTTCGCGTGACGCTACGACGCCAATTGTCTGATAAACGTAACGAGTGCCTTTGGCAGGTTCGGCAATCTGATGATTTTCCTGACTTGGGGGAAGGTTGCCCGTGAATCGACAGCCGACTGTTTTTGCAGGCAGCGAACCTGATGGATGTCGAGTTCGGCAAACCGTTGTTCCAACGTCTTGCCTTCCCCAAGGATCATGCGCATGTAGTCCTCGTTTTTCAGGTTCATGACCAACGGCGTATCGGGCAGCATGGCTTTCAGGATGCGTTCGACAGAATTGAAGCCATTGCGCTTGCGGAAGCCACGCATCAGCATCCTGAAAAATCTTTCCATGATGTTGTTGGTCCGCTGCGGCTGAATCAGCATCTTGCCCGCCACGGTGGAGACCACGATGGGATCGGCAAACAGCTGGTTCTTGTAGGCGTCAATTTTCCCCACGAGTTTCTGGTATGCCTTTGTACTTGGATGCTCTTTTTTACGTGACAGCCACGAGCAGAATTTTTGAACCTCGCGGGCGATGCTCTTCATGTTGGCCTGCATTTCGCCGGCATCATTGAGTCCCTTTTTCTGCCGCGGCAGGGCGATGCGCATGGCCGTGCGCAGGCGGGTGAAGACGATGACCTTCTCTTCCATCCGCGCCGCAGTCTCCTTGAGTTTCGCGTCCATGGTGACACCGTGCAGATCATGGAGCACCCAGCCGTAGCAGCGGTTTTCCTTCCAGTCTCCCCGAAGCTGCAGGGGAAACAGCTCCTGCAGCCTCAGGTGGAGTTCCACGATCCTGCGGTAGAACTCAAGGTAGGATTGATCAAAGGGGAAGCCCAATCCATCACCTTCACTGCCTGAATCCAAAGCCCAGGAAATCAGGGAATACGCGGCCGCTGCAGGGACCTCCCCAAGCGGGCAGGCCGGGCCGAGAGGATGTCCGGCCACTCCTTCGATGACCGCGTCAAGGCCCGGGATGGAGGCGACGATCATGCTTTCCAGCCGCTTCCTTGTGGCCAGCAGGCTGGCTCGCACCTTGTGGGCGCGCAATGACGCCCGGATGCTGTCGTGCTCTTCTCCCAACAGTTCGGTCCCCACCGCCTTGAGAAAATGGAAATGGCAGATGTAGGCGGGAATGCCGGGGAACACCCCGGCGATTGCCATCGCAAAGCCTTTGCCCATGTCGCTGACGACAGCCACCGGATCACCGTACTGGCTTCGGATGCCTTGCAGGAATGGTTCGAGGTCTTCGGCGTTTTCGGATGCCAGCTTCCGATTTCCCAGCACGATCTCGCTCATTCCGTCAAGCACGCTGATCAGGTGCGGGCTGGCTCCCTCACAGGTGCCATCCAAATGCAGGATGTAGCCTCCCCGCAGCCGCATGGCTGACCGGATGTCTTCCCGCAGGCTGCGATGCAACATGCCAAGGGAAAGGACAAACCTCTTTGCCAGCACCGCGATCTCGCTGCCCGAAAGGATGATATTGCGTTCCCTCAGCGCCTCGCGGATCTCCTTGAACCCCTTGCACTGGAGAAACAGCATCCGGCCGACAAACACGCTGAGGTCATAGCCTAAATTGGCGCCGGGGGGAATGATGCCGCGCAGCTCGGCACTATGGAAAACCGCAGAACAGCGCGGGCAGCGGAGTATCGTTTCATGAACGGCGAACTCACCGATGGCCAGGGTCGCAGCCCGTTTGCCCAGCCTGGTTTTCAGCACCTGCAGGGGGACGTTGCACGGCTCGCAGGTATCCTGGTCTGGACGGAAATGGATGGTCACCGGAACGGGGAACAGCTGGGCCATGTCCAGGTGCGCCATCAGCGCGTCGACCCGCTCCCGCAACAACATCACCCACGCATAGTCGGTTTTTTTTTACCGATGCCATGGGCTTCAAACAACGCGGCAATGCTTGCATCCGATATGGCATGCCCCTGTGCGCGCAGCGCTTCGGCCAACGCTGGTGCGTCCATTTTGGGATTCCGAATCTGCGTCACCAGTACCAGGACCGCGACAGCATCGTCAGGCAGCAGGGCGGCGGTCGGCTCAGGCGGAAAGCGCCGACGCTTCTGCAGGTCATACCGCTGGTCATCGGCGGAAAAATAGACCATCTGGTGGTGATGCTGCTCCTTGCGGATGCCAGGAAGCTCCTCATATCGCGAGAGAAAACATTTGGGATTCAGCCCCAGGATCTCCTGCAGCTGACGGTGATCCAGACCCTGTGGCGATGCTGCCGCAAGCTCAATGACCGACTGCTTCAGCGTACCGTAGCGGGAGAAGAAAACGGCTCCCCACTGCCAGATGCCGTGTGCATTGAAGACCGGAATCGAGGGAAGCGTGTGAAACCTGCCGTTCTGGTTATAGCTGGTATGGGCCTTCCACTCTTTCAGGCGACGGTGAACGGTGATGGGCGAACACTTGAGGATCTCCGCGAGCTGGTCGGCGGTAAGCACCTTGTGCTGATCAAAGGACGCAAGGGTTTGCTCATCAAGCGTCAAGTTGCGCGTTCTCATGGGAACCCCCATATAGCTAATATGTTAACAGCATGGCTTGAAGCAGTGCTTATGTTAACATATTACCATTAAGAAGTCCTGAAACACCACATCTTTGAGTAAAAAACGATGTACCATCGGAGAAAAATCGGGTCAGTCGTGAAGCAAAATGATTGAGTGTCAACTGAAGCAAAGATTCATTTTGTTTCAGGATATAGTGTTACGACTATGGCAACTCGATTTTATTCCCATAGCGATCCGGCTTGACTCATTTCAAAGCCACGCTTATTCTATCAGGATGATTTGCGAACACAGGGCGACATGAGTTTCGAATGAATCGTGTCTGTATGGATGGAAAAAAGCAGAGCATAGGCGTGGCTGTGGACGGCCGCCCGTCTTCCTTCGCCGTGGTCATCGTCAACTACGTCGCCTTCGTGGTCGCGATCCGGTTCTCAGGGTTCCTCAACGATGACGACGTGCGCTACCTGCGTCGCTCGCTTCCAGGCCCGATGGCCAAGGTGTTGAGCCCTCGAGTCATTGGGCTTCTCGTGCGATCCCCAAAAATTGTGAGCTCACTATGAGGATCTCCGTTGTCGTCCCAAGCTACCGGCGACCGCTTGCACTTGCTGCCTGCATCCCGGCCCTACTCGAACAGACCCGCCCCGCCGACGAGATCATCGTGGTCGTCCGCAACGACGACCAGGTCTCACGCAAACTGCTGGCGACCCAGCCGGGTGTCGACGAGGTCACCGTCAGCCAGCCCGGTGCTGTCTGGGCGATGACCTGTGGTGCCCTCACGAGCACCGGCGACGTCATCTGCTTCACCGATGACGACGCCCGGCCCTCCCCGGGATGGCTTGCTGGCATCGAAGCCGCCATGCTCGCTGATCCACGCCTTGGCGCAGTGGGCGGTCGCGACATCATCCACGACCCCGATGGCTCCTTGCGCCTCGAGCACCTCAGAGAGCAGGTCGGCATCATCGAGCCCTCGGGGCGGCTCATCGGCAACCACCACCTCGGCACCGGCCCACCACGGCCTGTCGACGTGCTCAAGGGAGTCAACTCGGCGTATCGCCGAGAGGCGCTCGCCCTGCCGGTGGGACTCCGTGGCGCAGGCACCCAGATCCACTTCGAGGTGGCCATGGGCATCAAGGTGGCCCAGGCGGGCTACACCCTCCGCTACGACCCGGCCTTGACCGTCGACCACTACCCAGAGGAGCGACAAGACTCCGACAAGCGTGGTGCCCCGCCACGCCAAGCGGTGGCCGGCCACGCCTACAACCTCACCGCTTCGATCGGACTGCTCGGCACCACGCGGCTCATCGTCCGCTGGCTCTATGCAACCGTGGCCGGCGATCGAGCCATGCCCGGTATCGCCCGGGCCGCGCTGCTCGCCTGGGAGCGAGATCCCGGCTGGCTCGACCGACTCCTCGGCGCCTTGAGCGGGAACACTGCCGCCCTGCTCGATGGCCTTCGAGGACGACGACCCACGTTCACCGAGGTCGCGTCGCCACCTCGGTGAGTCGAGCGAGGAGCTCATCGGCCACGACCGCCGGCGCATAGCGAGCGAGGGCCTCTTGTCGACAGCGCTCACGGCGCGCGTGGCTCAGGGGTCCACGCGCGAGCTCCGCCCGGACCACCGCCTCGAGGTCGTCGATTGCTCCGGGCTCGACCAGCTGCACGACGTCGCTCGAGATCCCCTCGGCTGCGCCCACGGCTGACGTAGCGATCGCTGGCACGCCACAGGCGAGCGCCTCCGCCACAGTGAGGCCGAACGGTTCGTAGCGGGAGAGCTGGAGCAGGACGGTTTGCTTGT
>Ga0118677_10015314_pt1 | contig 10665 bp, 10 predicted proteins | sample AliMusrvi5mmetaG_FD_86154 | JGI IMG/M metagenome (GOLD analysis project Ga0118677, IMG submission 86154)
TTCCTATCTTTGCGCAATGGATGGTAAGGTAACCCATATTCTCGAACAGGTTTTTAAATTATATCAGCGGTACGGCATTAAAAGTGTAACGATGGACGATGTAGCCAGTCATCTTTGTATTTCAAAAAAAACCCTGTACGAGCATTTTACCGATAAGGAAGACCTTGTCAGGAATGTACTTCTTCTTGAGCATGATCGCCAGTGCGGGTTTTTAAATGCCATAGCGGAAAAGCAATTCAATGCGATCGGGGAACTTTTCGAGGTCTATAAAATGCTCAATAACATGTTCCGCGATTATAACCCTTCCATGGAATATGATATCCGCAAATATTATCCGAATCTCTTCATTTCCATCCGCGGTATTCGCAGGAATAAAATGTACGAAGCAGTATTCGGGAACATGATGAAAGGGAAAACGGAAGGATTGTACAGAAAGGATCTTGATGCCAGGATCATTGCGAAACTTCACGTTTTCAGAACCGAGAGCATGTTCGACAACGACATGTTTTCCATTGAAGAGCTGACCTCCTTTATGGTTTTTCACGAGATTTTCGTTTACCATCTGCAGGGGATACTCAGTGCAGATGGGAGAGCTTTTTTCGAATCCAATTTCGAAAACTTCAAAGCAAGCCTGGATTGATTTTTGACCTGTTTCTTTTCTTATCTTTGGCTTCTTCAGGCAACCAAACATTGTTGCCGGGTGTCTAATCATTGGTTTACACAGGGATGAACGTTGACGAAGCGATAATCAAAGGCTGTATGGAAGGTAACCGCGGAGCTCAAAAGCTTCTTTACCAGGCATATGTGTCGACCATGATGACGGTATGTTTACGTTATACCCAGCACCGGGATGAGGCGGAAGATATCCTGCAGGAGGGTTTCCTCAAGGTCTTCCAGAATATAAAATCATTCCGGAATGAAGGCTCCCTGGAAGGATGGATCAAGCGGATCATTATCAATCATGCGCTTAACCATTTCAAGAAAAGCAGGAAAACGCCTTTCCTGGAAGATATAGACAAGATCAATGAAAGGCAAATTATTAACAACAATGAACCGGAAACTTTTTATTCACCGATCCCGCAGGAAAGGTTACTTGCATTGATACAGGCATTACCGCCGGGGTACCGTATCGTGTTCAACCTTTATGCATTTGAAGAATATAGTCACAAGGAAATAGCGAAAGCGTTAAAGATATCTGAAAATACATCGAAAACACAACTGCTGAAAGCCCGGCGAATGCTCAGAAACAAAATTGAAGAATTTCAACAAAGCAGGAATAAAGCATCAATCAATGAAGGATGATTTTTTAAATAAGACTGAAATGGGAGATCAGATGGATGATTTGTTCAGGGAAGGATTGAAAGGGTTTTGCGCAGAACCCTCTCCCTCTGTATGGAAAGGGCTCAACAGGAAGTTGTTGTGGAGTGAAATCCGAAACTTCAACTTCACAAACCTTTCCCGCATGGCTTGGGTCGGAGGCGTCGTCATGCTGGGGCTTGTCTTTACGATAGGCTACTTTTCATTCAAGCCTTCACCTGTCAGTTCCACTTCAGTCAACCCGATTCCTGAGACCCGGGTTGCAGCCAATACACCTGCAGGGGTTTCACTTCCCTCCAATCCACCTCGGATTGAAAGAAACGCAGAAACCCCGGCAAAGATAACCTCAGGTAACGCCTATCTCTCCCATTCCGGAAAACGTAAACCACCGGTGACCAATGAGACAGTTATCGCGATTCAGTCTGATCCGGAAACCGGGGAGCAACCCCTGATCCTGAATAATACAACAACCGGGTTCCGGGGTGGAACCAATACTGCAACTTCCTCCCGGCTGCTGGCTGTTTCGATGATGAATACGCTGGATGCACCGCTATTCCACCCTGCCCTGGATACCCTGATCATCGTAACGCCGAACGAGATCATCAGGATCAACAGGGAAAACAATACGATCCAGCAGTTCTTCTCGGCAAACCTCGGCGTTTCACCCGAAGAAACATTTTACCGGTCACCCGACGCGTATGCTAAGTTGAATTACTGGTTCAATGCTGGAATCACCTACCATATTTCCCGTTTTTCAATCGGGACAGGGATCGGGTTGGGGTATGTTTTTGATGAAGGGAAATACAACATCCATTACAAGAGCAAAGACAGTATTGGATTCTACAACAGCGTAGTATCCTATACCATTGATCCGGTCACCCACCAGGTCATTTATCAAACTGAAAAGAAGAGTGTATATGATAGTGTGCTGCATGTTGCCGACGACCGGACAAACAACCGGTATACCTACCTTCAGATACCCTTGTTGTTCGGATACCGCATCTTTGAAACTGACCGCCTCAGCCTTACGATTCAGGCCGGTCCCGCAGTATCCTTCCTGATCGAATCCCGTGAAGCATTGCCTGTGATTGATTATTCCAACGCAAGGATTACCCGGATTGAAAACAGTACCCCGTCCCGCATGGCAATAAACTGGCAGGTTTGGGCTGATCTTTATCTTGAATACAGAATAACAAAAACAGTAAGCCTCTATTTTGAGCCGTTGTACAAATACTATTTTAAACCAGTTGTTGAAAAAGAGAATGTCATCTACAGTCAACCCTGGTCAGTGGGAATGAACCTTGGACTTCAGTTTAACTTCGGACGTAAACGACAACATCCATGAAAAAGCCGATCCTTCTGATCCTTACATGCTTGCTCTTAGCGATAACCGGATCCGGGAAAGCCGGCTCCCTGAATCTGCTTTTCAGCAACACGTGCCGGAGTTCATACCCGGTAATAGTTCAGGGCAAGGTGTACAGCGATTCGACTGGTGTTCCGATTTCCGGTCATGCGGTGCTGATCACAGCATCGGCTTTGGGATATTCCGCAACCCACTATTCGGATGCAGACGGCAATTACTCCGACACAATTCCCGATGTGGGACCGGGATATACCATCATCGTGGCGACCCTGGATTGCCATCAGGTACTTCATTCCCAGTCATTTTTAAGCATTCCGACACCGGTTACCATCAATTTTTCAATTTGCGACTCACCACAACCTGTAGAATGCCATGCTATTTTCTATTTTATCCTCGATTCACTGAACAAACAAGCCAATACTTTCCGGTTTTTTGATATCTCGACCGGAAATCCGGATCATTGGTTCTGGCAATTCGGTGATGGAACTACCTCCAATATCAAGAACCCGAAACACCAGTTTGCAACGCCCGGAACATACCAGGTTTGCCTGATGATAACCAAAGCGCCCGGGGGACAGGTTGTTTGCTGGGACAGCGTATGCCAGTCATTAACCACGGTCACCTACAGGAAACTGGGGGGACACCTTTTTGCCGGGAACTTTCCCATCAACAACCCTGTATCCACCGGGGATACGGGGCTGGCATTCCTTTACCGGGTAAACAAAAACAGGCTGGTCCCGGTCGATACAAGCAGGTTTACTGAGTTGGGGTATTATGCATTTCCTCAGGTTTTGCCGGGAAATTATTATTTGCGGGCTGAACTTACACCGGGCTCTTCCAAATTTAACCAGTTTTTTCCTGGCTATTTTAATAACAGCCTCAAGTGGACTGAATCCACTCACATTGACCTTGCCGATAGCAATGCCTATACCTGCCAGATCCATCTGTTGGCCTGCCCCGATAGTTTGGCCGGCCCTGCCTCCATATGGGGAGATGTGACCAACGGAGAACCCGGTCAGGGCCCGGTTGCGATCCCCTATGCAGAAGTACTTCTTTACAATTCCTTAATGACCCCTGTAGGATTCACTATGGCAGACCACCAGGGTCGTTTTATCCTGTCGGGAATTCCCTACGGAAACTATTACCTATATGTTGAATTCGCAGGCAAATACTCCCGGTTGACGGGTGTATCCCTGGAACCTCCAAATGTTGTTTCCGACACCCTTCACATCCAACTTTTTGATCATAATGTTACCGGGATTAGCGATCTGGTTTCACCGGGTTCTATTGCCGACCGGGTCTTTCCGAATCCTGCCGACGACAGGGTAACGGTGAAACTCCACACCTCGGCGCCTGCCCGTTATTTGTTCCGCATCATTGATATGACCGGACGCACGGTAACTTCAATGGATGCGGATATTACTGCCGGGGAAGCAACTTTCTCCATCTCTCTGGCAGAAATTCAACCAGGAATCTATATTCTTTTTATCCATACTTCAGATGGCGCGGATTCAAACATCCAGAAGTTTATAAAAAAATAGCGATCCCGGGCAACCTTTATTTCAGGCAGCGTGTCTTATTATTATTCAAACTGATCTTAATTCCCACCCTATGAAGAAGCAATTTTTACTTTTTATTCTATTTGTAACCGCCGGGTTGTTTGCCTTTGCACAGACCATGTCTGTGCATGTAAGCGGTTCAGTTACTGCGGATTCCACAGGTGCGCCAATTCCAAATCACGAAGTGATCATCTCCGCCGACAGTTCGGCGGGCGGGTTCTCCTATTATGCGACGCGGATGACCAATGCCAATGGCATGTACGATTGTACCATTCAGAATGTTCCTACTGCTACAGCCATCACTTTCACGGTAAAGACGCTGGACTGCAACAATGTGTATCATGTGGCAACCTTTTTGAGTACCAACTCGCCGGCGGTAGTGAACTTTGTTATTTGCCTCCATCCAACAAACTGCGAAGCCTCATTTGTATACTATACAGATACTACAAATTTGGTCAGTGTTCATTTTAACAGCACAAGTACAGCCGGAGCCGGGAGTACCATCACAGGATATAGTTGGGATTTCGGCGATGGCACCCCGCAGGGCACAACTAAGGATCCCTGGCATTTGTATGCCATCTCAGGTACCTATACGGTTTGCCTTACGATCGTTACGAGCAACGGGTGCACAAGCACTCATTGTGAAGGGATTATCATTGCCCAGGGCGGAGGCGGATGCCATGCTGCTTTCAGGGTAGAGGGCGACAGCCTCAGCCTGATCCGGCATTTTATTGATCTGTCGGAAGGCAACCCGACGGCCTGGCATTGGAATTTTGGCGATCCTACAGCGGGAGTTAACAATACTTCGACAATCCAGAATCCAACCTTTGTTTATACGTATCCCGGGGTTTATTATATTTGTTTATCCATCAGCAAAGATAGTTGCCAGGACACACATTGTGACTCCATTTTTGTTGCAGGCAATACGACCAATTGTGAAAGTTGGTTTACCTTCTCCAAGAGTTTTCTCACGGTCCATTTTGAAGGCCACACCCATAGCCTTTACCCAACGACCTGGGCCTGGAGTTTCGGCGATCCTGCATCCGGAAGTGCCAATATCTCAACCCTCCGGGTACCGACGCATGTTTATTCCTCGGCAGGAACCTACAACGTTACCCTGCACACTGTGGATTCAACAGGATGCGAATATACCAGCACACAATCTATTTATGTGTCGGGCACGGTTGATCTCTATGGTGTTGTAACGGCAGGCAGTAACTTTGTGGATCATGGATTCATCCAGTTGATCCGTGCAGATTCGGGAAATGTAATGACTGTGGTCAATTCCCAGGAATTCGGCGATTCAGCCGGGATGTATTGGTTTGGCGGAGTAGCTCCCGGTCACTACTATCTTAAGGCAGAACTGCGGCCTTCGTCTGCTTATTACGGGCAATATATACCGACCTATTATACGCAATCACTGACGTGGACTAATGCCACGCTGATTGAACTTGGTGTACCGCAGAATCCTTATAATTTCCATCTGTTGCATGTGAATGGCCCTTCCGGTGGTAACGGGGACCTTAGCGGAACAATTTCGCAGGGCACAAAAGTAAACACGGGAGGTACGCCCGCTGCAGGTGTTGAGGTACTCCTGCTGGATGAAACAGACAAACCCCTCACCTATGCCACAACGGATGTAAATGGCCATTTCGATTTTCCCGGTATTGCGCTTGGTTCCTATACCGTGTATCCGGAAGTTGCAGGGATGTCTACTAGTCCGGCTCACGTAACGCTTACTGCCACCAATTCCAGCCTGGTACTTCCATTTACAATGAACAATGGACACCTGTTATATGGCATCAATGACAATCTGCCGCAATATATCAGCCAGGTAGGCGATATATATCCCAATCCGTGCCCCGAAGGAAATGCCCGGATCAATATCACTTCAAGTCGCGATCTTGGACTGGAAATCACGCTCTATTACCAGACCGGGCAGGTAGCCCGTCAATTGCAGGCCAGTCTTCATAAAGGGGTCAACACCCTGCAACTCGATCTGAAGGATCTTCCCCAGGGGCCTTATTACCTGCGGATGACTTCTTCGGAAGGTGGAAACATTATTAAGAAACTCTCTCTCATACAATAACCCAACTACCCTCACCCGGGCCCAGGCCTTTTCCCCATTTCCCAGAGGGCGAAAAAACGGTGAGATACTCCAACCCGGCCGACCTGAAAAATCTGCCGGGTTTTTTTATTTCCGGAAATGTTTTACTTTTAACGTGGAAATAAATCCTTCCCGGATGGACGCAGAGCGCGAATTGATCACCCGGTGCCTGAACAGGGACCCGGAGGCCGAGCATCAGTTTTACCAGTGGTTTTCGAACAAGATGTTCGGGATTTGCAAACGCTATGGAGCAGATACCCTGGAGGCAGAAGATTTGCTCCATGAAGGGTTTATCCGCGTATTCTACGGACTTCCCTATTTTCGTTTTGAAGGCTCGCTGGAGGCATGGGTTCGCCGTACAATCATCAACAGCATCACCAACCAGAAAAAGAAATATTTGAAGTTTCAGGCGGAGGTTGAACTGGATTGTGTGAATGACGAAGAGCTTCTCTGCTGCAACATCCTGGATGATTTATCAAAGGATGATTTGTGTGCTATTCTCAATGTAATGCCTGCCGGGTACAGAACAGTGTTTAACCTGGTGGTGATAGACGGTTACAGCCACAGTGAAACCAGCTCCATGCTTGGCATTTCGGAAAATGCATCGAGAGCGAACTTATCCAGGGCGAAAGCCTGGATTCGTAACCGACCCATTCTGATGAATAAATTAGGGTTAAATATCTGACTAATTATCTGATCGTACCATGGAAGAACCGGATTATATAGAAAAAACTTTTCACGATGCACTTCAGGACTTGTCGGGAGAACCTCCCCAAAGGGTGTGGGAGCGAATTCATCGTGACTTGCATCCGGATTCCACGCCGTTGAATATCTGGGAGCAGGTTATTGCTTTTCCGCCTCATGCGCCCCGTTTGTTCCGCACGGGCATTGCGTTTATTATCGTAACAGTGTTACTTTTTCTAACGTTTCTCTATTTCGGGAATGGTGATCGTCACGCCATCAGTGGCCATGCCTATGCAGGAGAGGGGCGTCTTTGCCGGGGAACAGCCTTTCTTTTCAAGGTCAATGATAAAGTGGCGCCAATTGATTCAATTGAACATTTCCGGTCGGTCATGATCGATGATCGGGGATACTTTCGGTTTCCGAGAATCGCTCCGGGAAAATACCTTCTGCGAATTTCGCCCGATGCCGGATCAGGGCAGGCCGGGAAATATGAACCTTCCTGGTACGACCAGGATGAAAAACCCGACTCGGCGCACCTGATTGTCCTGGGTTCTACAGATTTTAATGCGGATGTACACCTGATTGAAAGGAAATAGTTAATTGTCATCTGCAAACCATTCGGCGTAAGAACTGGCCGTTTCACGTAACCGCATGCTGTGCAGGGTTACTTCGGGAGGAAGAAGTCGCTTTATGCGCGCGGCAAAATCAAGCAGGAGGTTTTCACTGGTAGGCTGGTAATCAACAATCGTAATATTGGAAAACGGATCACCGCTTTTTTTTATCTCCTCTGTGGGGAGGGCAGCATTCAGCAATAGTGTATGATCGAGTGGGTCAACAATCTCTTTTTTGATCATCTTCTTCAGATCCCCGAAGTCCATAATCATACCAAGCTTTGGGGATTTGTCGTCGGTAACCGGATTGCCGGCAATGGTTACCGATAACTGGTACGAGTGGCCGTGAATATTTCTGCAAGGCCCGTCATAACCCATGAGGGCATGTGCCGCTTCGAAATGAAACTCTTTTGTGATTCGTATTTTAGACATATTTATTTTTCAACTGCAAAAATACAAAAAGCAGCCATTGAATGTTATCCTGAAAAAAAGCGAAATCAAATAACCGCCAGATATTTCAAAACGATCCGAGCCCCGATGGCGATGAGCACCAGCCCACCAATCACTTCCGCCCAACGGGCAGGAAGGAATGATGTTTTTTCGCCCAACTTGGCTCCATTCACAGTATTCAGGAATGTAATAACAGCAATGAGCAACACGGCAAGTACGATATTGACACGGATAAACCCGAAGGAGACTCCTGTAATCAGTGCATCGATGCTTGTTGCAAATGAAAGGCTGAGCAAAACGGGCAACCGGCGAAGGTCGATGGTTCTTTTTTTCTCACCGGTGGAGAATGCTTGGATGATCATTTTCAAGCCGATAAACGCAAGAATCCCGAATGCGATCCAGTGATGGACCGGCATGATGGCCTGTTGAATACTCCGGCCTACAAAAAACCCGATAAGGGGCATGATGCCCTGAAATAATCCGAAAAAGATGGCTGTCCGGATAATATCCCGCCAGGTGAGTTTTTGAGCAGTGGCAAAACTAACTGATACTGCAAAACAATCCATCGACAGTCCAACTGCAATCAGGAAGAGTTCGAGGAAACTCATGGAAAAGGGTTATACAAAGATCAGTTTGACGATCATTTCAAGAAAACAGGCATCCGATGCGTCAAAGGTGCCAAAAGATTCGCTGTCGATATCAAGAACCCCGGTAACGTTGCCCTGCGGATCATGAACCGGGACCACGATTTCGGATTTTGACCGGGCATCGCAGGCTATATGACCGGGAAACTGGCTTACATCAGGCACAATAATGGTTTTGTTCTGCGTAATCCCTGCCCAGCAAACCCCTTTTCCCTTTTCCAGCACCTGGCATGCAAGCGGGCCCTGGTAGGTTTTTACCAGCAGTTCCCCGTTATTCAGAAAGTAAAATCCGGTCCAGAAAAACCCCTGCATCTTATGGTGAAGCACTGCAATAATGGATGCCATGCGTGCATCCGGATGCTGGCATTTCCTGACCAGCAACTCCAGTTGTTCATATATCCTTTGATAACGCGCCTCCTTTTTTTCCTTATGCATGGAAATATCAGGCCGGTTCAAATTCGACAGTAAAATGACGCATAATGGGAGCTTCGTAGATAATTTTATATCCTTTGGTGATCTCTTCCCGACGATCCCAGATGTTCTTAAGGGCAATCGCTGCAACATGCATGTGATTATCCGTGTATACCCTGCGCGGAATGGCAAGTCGCAACAATTCAAGTGCCGGATACCGGTTTTCCCGGGTCACCGGATCACGATCGGCAAGCAGGGCTCCGATCTCAACACCCCTAACCCCGGATTCAAGGTAAAGTTCAATCCCCAGTGTTTGCGCGATGAATTCTTCCTTCCGGAGATTCGGAAGAAACCGCTTTGCATCAATAAAAACCGCATGCCCCCCGATGGGCTGCTGCACCGGAATGCCAAAATCCATAAGCTGCTGTCCAAGGCTGTTTACCTGTCTTATCCGGGTATCCAGATATTCGTACTCAGTTCCGTCGTAAAGGCCCTGAGCAAGCGCATTCATATCACGGCCCGACATACCCCCGTAAGTTATATAACCTTCAAATATGATATTGAAAACACTGGCCTTCTGGTGCAACTCTTTACTCCGCATGGCGATAAAACCGCCCATGTTCACGATCGCATCCTTCTTGGCACTCATCGTCATTACATCTGCAAGGGAAAACATCTCCCTTACAATTTCGGAAATGGTCTTATCCGCATAACCCTTTTCACGTTGTTTGATAAAATAGGCGTTCTCCGCAAACCGGGCAGCATCAATTACCACAAGCTTTCCATATTTGTCGGCCAGGTGACGAACCATCTTCATGTTTTCCAGGGAGACAGGCTGTCCTCCGGATGAATTACAGGTTACGGTAAGGATGATGAATTGTATCCGATCCTTATGCTCAATCAGCACTTTTTCCAGCTTTTCCGGATCAACATTCCCCTTAAAGGGATGTTCAAGGGTGGTGTCAAAAGCTTCGTCGATCGTACAGTCAATGGCAGTTGCTTTACGAAGCTCAATATGCCCCTTGGTAGTATCAAAATGAGAGTTGCCAGGAACAATGTCTCCTGCATTTACCAAAACCGAAAAAAGCACATTCTCAGCTGCCCGGCCCTGGTGGGTGGGAAGAAAATATTCAAAACCGAGCACCTCGAGGATGGCAGCTTTCATCTTGAAATAGGAGGATGCACCTGCGTAGCTTTCATCTCCGATCATCATTTCCGACCATTGTTTATCGCTCATTGCTCCCGTTCCAGAATCGGTAAGCAAATCGATATAAACCCGGTTACTGGGTAATTTAAAAAGGTTATATTGAGCCTCTTTAATCCATTGTTTTCGTTCTTTCAGTGTACTCCGGTGAATGGTTTCCACCATTTTGATCTTATATGATTCTGCAAAGGGTAATTCCATGATTGATTGGTTAAATTCGGTTCAAAGGTAAGAATTTTTTAGAACTCATTTTTTTTTCGTAACAGCTTGTCTATTTGGTAAAATTCATGTAGGTTTGCTTGTCCATAATCCATT
>Ga0118677_10004153_pt2 | contig 10664 bp, 5 predicted proteins | sample AliMusrvi5mmetaG_FD_86154 | JGI IMG/M metagenome (GOLD analysis project Ga0118677, IMG submission 86154)
AACGCCGCCCCGCATCCACCTCGGCGAGCGGTGGTCGGTTGACGCCAGACGGCCAGGCTGGCCATCGCGCCCACAAGCCACACGATGATTCCGCTCAGAAATAGCTCAGCTATCACCGCGCAAGCGCCTCGCTTTCCACTTCCTCCAGCATCTGAATCGCATCGGCCAGGTTGGTCTGGAAATACCGGCGCATCACGTCGAGCACCTCCAGCAGCACCGGATTTCGGATGGAGTAGAAGACCTGGTTGCCGTCCTTGCGGTTTGTCACAATCTGGCGACTGCGCAGAATCGCCAGGTGCTGCGACAGGTTCGCCTGCTCGACGCCGAGCTTTTCCTGGATCGTACGTGCGGAGTGCTCGCCCTCGCGCAACACCTCAAGAATGGCGATTCGCGTGGGATGGGCCAGGGCCTGAAAGATGCTCGCCTTATATGTCCGCAGTTTCTCCTGCATATAATAAGAATATTCTATATTCCGAATATACACAATGGATGATGGCCATAGTATGCGATCACGCTCATCGAAACCTGGCCGATCATCCGGAAGGACTAGCCAGCCGATTATCTTCTTGCCGAGCATTTAGACGGAACACATGTTCGCGAAGGCAATCCAGTAGTCCGGCAAGCTCGATCAGCCAGAGGGTCACCAGCTCCGTCACCTCAAACTGCTGGTTAGGGATGCTTGTCTAAACTGCGGAAGCTGTGAGCAGCACGTCAATGGGATGGCCTATGGCAGAGTAGGATAGTCCGGCCTCTGGCTTGGATTATCGGGTGGAATCGGATAGGTCTTGCTGCCGTCGTTCAGCTCAAGACGGACGTAATCCCATACAACACCAGTGGTGACGTCTCCGGCGGGTACGGTGAACGTCATCTCATTGGCGCCCGCCTTCATTAGCGAAGCGTCAAACTTTACGATGTACTGGTTCCATACGCCCTTGTTCGTGTTGTAACGCAGGGCGTTAGTGGAGACCGGATGAATGGTTCCAGCCTTCTGTCCATTGACCCCGACGTCCAGGGTAGTGCTGTCAGCCCCAGCCAGCGCAACACGCAGGATTGCGGTTCCCTGAGAGGCCTTCAACCTGTTGAACTTCACCGTCCATGTAGTGGCGCGCCCGTGTCCCCAGGCAGGCCACATGTCCTGCGTTCCGGTTGGATTATTTACCCAGCCGAAGGGTTGGTTGTAGGGGTCTTTGGCGGCAGGATTCAGCCATGCCGTTGTGGTGGAGTGAGGAACCTCCTGGAAGAACCAGTCCTTGGCTGGATTGCTCTTTCCGATGGTGTAGGTGATGTCGTTGGGGAACAAGCCTGCATAGCGCAGCCCCCAGCCCCAGAGCCAGTAGTTTGCGCCATCGCCCTTGAAGAATTTTCCGGCAGTACGGTCGGGATAGCCGATCTCCCATATCTGCTTGCCATAGCGCGCGGGTTTCCAGTCGATTTTTCCGAGGTCGATCTTCTTGCCCGCTTCCACGGTAACCTTCGCGGTCCGATCGTATTCGCCGAGGACTCCCTTGGCAAAAGCTCGCAGAACATAGGTGCCGGGCGTGATGTTAGCGATCGTGAATCTGCCATCCGCCGAGCCGTCGCTCCAGAACTCGTAGTAGTTCCCGTCGTGTGGCCAGGTTACGATGTTGCCGTTCCCGGGTCGCAGTTGAAACCCGGTCCCGCTTCCTGTGTAGTTTGCGTGCGTGAGGCCGACGGTCAGATTGGGTAGCGTCTTATTAGTTGCCTGCGGGTCGTCGAGAACGAGTTGCCCGGTGACCGTGCCGCGCTCCGCCTTATGCGCGTAATCCATACCCTCAACCCAGTCAAAGGGCCATGCGGCCTTGACTGACTTCGCCTTGACCATTGCGTCATTCCAGAGTGCGAGAGCGTTGTCATGCCAGACCTTGGGCGTAGCCAGCGTGCCGCTTCCATAGCTGGCAGTGAACTTGTCGAGGTCAGCCTGCGTCGGGTCCTTAGGATTATCGATTGAATTGAAGTAGACGAAGATCGGGCCAATGACGTGCTTCCAGTCTTCGCCGGCGGGAATGTCGGTGTTCGCGCCTCCACCATAGTGGCCGGAGGTCCAGTAAACCTGAATGGTGTTATTCGAACCAAACGCCCATGGGCCATTCAGATCCAACTTTTCGGCGCCGCCCCCAATATATTCGGTGGATGGGTTGATCAAATAAACGCCAATGTGGTCTTTGGGGCTGGAGAAGCCCCAGGCAGGATGCTGGTACATGACGCCGCTGTAAGTGTATTTGTGCTCGACCGAGTTCTTATAGAAGCCGGTCATCTGTATGGTCTGCTCCTTGGCGTGAATGACGACGCCAGTATGCACGTCTTCATCGGCGGGTGTAAACATCATGCGGTCGGCGTCGACGGTGAACAAGTTAAAGTTCGGATTGAGCTGGACGTCGAATTGGCTTTCTCCCTCGTGCGCGGCGGGATACGAGGCCGGGTGGGAAAACTCGGCATAGGCGTAATAGCCGCTCTGGCCGCGCTCCAGCGTGTAGCGTAATTCAATGTCCATGCGTCCGTTGTTTACGCCCTTCACTGCGACCTCAGCGCGTTGGCCTCCGTTCTTCGCCGGGTCGATGGTCACCGAGGGGGTCACCGTGCCGGCCGGAATCTGTTCCCAGGTCGGAATCTGAGTACCCATGGGCGTCTGCGGCGTGTGGTACACATCGCCCCCGGTTTGGAACGGAGGTTGCAACGTATTAATGCCGTGATACACCACCTGCTGCACACTGCCGATCTTTTTGATTATCGTTGCCTTGATGATGCCGTTATCCATAGTCCAGGTGTCGCCGTTGTCGGTGAGTGTGACCGGATCGTTGACCGTGACTTTGGCCACCCTCGGCAGCGCAGGGCCGGCAGGTTTAGCTTGAGCTACAGGCTTCGCTGGGGTTGTCTGCTGTGCCTCTGCTCCGGTTGTCAAAAGAACTGCCATGGCAAGAAACGTGGATACGAAGAGGGGCCGTAATTTGAACATGATGCAACCTTTCAGGGCAAACCATGAGGGGTATGGGCTAATGTTTCTGTTAGCGAGAGAACTATAGGCGGATGGTCCTTCTGCCGTCAATGAGCCGGTGATCGGCCCCGATATTCCTGAACCATGTGGGTAGCAGGACTAGATTTGGTTGAGCAGCCCACAAAGGGTTGACCCGGGAGCAACCGGCCAGGACTTTAGGATTGCCAGCTTCGGCACATGGCCAATCCTCGGCGAGTTACAGTAATCATACTGTCAACATCCCAGGCCTTGGCCTAACAACCCGGAACCGTATCCGTCCGAACCGGCAGAAGAAGGAACCATGCAACGACGCAAGTTTTTAAGACTCACCTCTCTCGCCGCTGCAGCATCTGCTCTGCCACAATTCGCAACTCTGACTTGTGCACAGACTGCACGCCCGCACACCGTAGCTGGCAAAACTAACGTCAAGCCGAAGGCAGTGAGATGGCAGCCGCAAGACTTCTCCTTCGCAACGAGGACAACGCCGGACAATCCATTTGTACTGCCATTCTCCGCAGAGGTGACCGGGCCGAAGGGAGTGCGACTTACCGTTCCTGGTTTCTACGACGGGCAAGGGACGTGGAAGGTACGCATCGCGCCAACTGAAGTGGGCCCGTGGTCTCTGGTGACGAGCAGTACCGATCCCGGACTCGATCGGCAGCGGGTAGATTTTACCTGCGTCCGCAATCCAAATGGCGCGGTCCACGGCGGACTTCGCATCGACTCCCAGCATCCCACGCAATTCGTCTATGAGGATGGCACGCGCTACTTTCCGATGGGGTACGAGTGCGACTGGCTATGGGCGATGGACAGTGCCGATCCGCAGCTTACGACCATCAATCCATTTCTCGACAAGATCTGCAGCCATGGATTCAACTTCATCCTCCTGAATACCTACGCGCACGACACAAGTTGGCGTAATGGACACACGGCAGACGATGACTTTGGGCCGCCGCCTCTGTATGCCTGGGAGGGTTCAAACGACAAGCCGGACCATAGCCGATTCAACCTTACCTACTGGCAACACTACGATCGCGTGATGGATGCCATGTACCGGCGCGGCATCGTCGCGCATATTTACCTGCGGGTCTATAACAAGCAGGTCAATTGGCCGGCCAACGGCAGCGCAGAGGACGATCTTTACTATCGCTGGCTGATTGCGCGGTATGCTGCCTATCCCAACGTCACATGGGACCTTGCGAAGGAGGCGAACAAGGAGAGAGATCTGGAAGCCAAGCTGGTGCGCCTGCGCGCCTTTCGCGCCAACGATCCCTACCATCGACTGCTGACCGTACACGACGACAAGGCCACCTACGACAGCGGCGCATACAACGGCGTGGTGGACTATCGCACCGACCAGCAGCATACGGAGTGGAGAAAGGTGATGCTCGCGCATCGGGCGCAGCACGCATGGCCGGTGATCAACGCGGAGTTTGGCTACGAGTGCGGGCCAAAGGGCTTGAGCGACAAAACGTATAGCTTGGCGCAGACACCGGAAGAGATCTGCCGGCTTGGCTGGCAGATGTATATGGCGGGTGGCTTTGCGGCTTACAACTACACTTACACCGCGTGGGACGTGATCCGGCCGCTCGATACCCCAAAGGGATACGAATACTTCAAGCATCTACGCGATTTTTTCGTCGCAACGGATTACTGGAGAATGAATCCGGTAGAAGGAGTCGTCCACGATGGCACTTGTCTGGCGGAGGCTGGGCGTGAGTACGTCGTATATCTCGATTCCGCACAGCCCTTCACGATTACCCTGCAAGGTCTGACAGGGTCACTCAAGGGCGAATGGTACCAACCTCTGACAGGCGTTCGCGTGGGAGCGGGGATGATTGGCGCTGGTGCCTCTGAGTTGGCTCCGCCGACGCAGTGGGGCAGCGATCCGGTTGTCCTACACCTGACCCGTGGCAAACGAGTAGCAGCGGCTGTTGCGTGAATTCCATACCGCAATCGAGGCCGGATTCCACGCTATATGCCAAATTCCTCCGAAGGCGCGTGGCGAGTGCCCTCGGAGATGGCTGATCCAGCGGCATTTCTATCCTGACTAAACCAATCCAGGATGGTGGAGACTATTCGAGAGTCGGCACGTCGGGCCGTTGATTGTCGGGCGGAGTTGGATAGGTCTTACTGCCGTCGTTCAACTCCAGACGGACGTAATCCCATACCACTCCGGTGGTGACGTCTCCATCTGGAACGGTAAATGTCATGTCATTCTCGCCTGCCTTCATCAGGGAGGCATCGAACTTCACGACGTACTGGTACCACACGCCTTTGTCGGTGTTGTAACGGAGAGCATTGGTGGCGACCGGGTGGATGCCGCCAACATCCTTTCCATTGACGCCGATGTTCAGGCTGCCGGCGGCGCTGGGTACGGTGCCGCTTCCCCCGTCTGCCCCTGCCAGTGCGATGCGCAGGATGCCCTGGCCCGTGGAGGCCTTGGGCATATTGAACTTCACCGTCCAGGTAGTGGCGCGGCCCTTGCCCCACTGCGGCCATGGATCATCCGTGGAAGCAGGGATGGCCACCCAGCCGAAGCGCTGGTTGGCGGGGTCCTTGGCGGCGGTGTTCAGCCAGGCAGTGGTGGTGGAGTGAGGCACCTCCTGGAAGAACCAGTCCTTGGCGGGATTGCTCTTGCCGATGGTGTAAGTGATGTCGTTGGGGAAGAGCAGGCTGTAGCGCAGTCCCCAGCCCCATAGCCAGTAGTTGTCGTTGTCGCCTTTGAAAAACTTGTCCGCGGTGCGATCGGGATAGCCGATCTCCCAAATCTGTTTGCCAAAGCGAACGGGTTGCCAGTCGAGTTTGCCTAGATCGATCTTCTTCCCTGCTTCGATGGTGACGTTGACTTTGGCGTATTCGCCGAGCACGCCATCCGCAAATGCATGCAGCGTGTACTTGCCGGGTCGGACGTTGGCGATGGTGAACCGCCCGTCCTCCGAGCCGTCGGTCCAGAACTGGTAGTAGTCGCCATCGTGCGCCCAGGTGACGATGTTGCCGTTGCCCGCGCGCTGCTGGAATCCGCCCGAAGTGTTGGTGTAGTTGGGGTGGGAGAGGCCGACGGTGAGATGCGGCAGTGTCTTCTTGGCCGCCTGTGAATCGTTCAGCACAAGCTGTCCGGTGACGGTGCTGCGACCGTCTTTATGCGCGTAGTCCATGCCCTGCACCCAGTCGTAGGGCCATGCGGCCTTCACTTCTTTCGACTTGGCAACCGCGTCGTTCCACAGTGCGAGGCTGTTGTCGTGCCAGGCCGTGGGGACTGCGGGCATGCCGCTACCGTAGCTGGCGGTGAACTTGTCCAGGTCGGCCTGCGTCGGCTCTTTGGCATTATCCAGCGAGTTGAAGTAAACAAAGATGGGACCCACCACATGCTTCCAGTCTTCGCCCTCCGGGATATGGTTCCCAGCGCCGCCGCCGTAGTGGCCGGAGGTCCAGTAGTCCAACAGAGTTCCGGTCAAGTGGTCGATCAGGTCGAGCTTCTCCGGACCGCCGCCGATGTATTCATTCGACGGGTTGATGAAGTAGACGCCGATGTGGTCCTTGGTGCTGGACCAGCCCCATGCCTGGAGCTTGTACATCTGGGAATTGTAGGTGTACTTGTGCTCGACGGAGTTCTTATAGATGCCGCCGGTGTAGATGCTTTGTTCCTTGGCGTGAATCGTGATGCCACGACCGCCGGGGCCTCCCATGGCGCTGCTCATAAGCATGTTGCGGTCGTTGTCCACGGAGAGCCAGTCGAAGGTGCGGTTCATCGACTCCAGGATGAAGCGGCTTTCGCCCTCACCCGCTGCTGGGTAGGAGGCCTTGTGGGTGTACTCGGCATAGGTATAGAAGCCGCTGGCGCCGCGCTCCAGGGTAAAGCGGGTCTCAATGTCCAAACCAACGCTGCCGCGCGGTGCGCCGGCTGCAACGGGTCGAGCTCCGGGAGCGCCAGGAGTTGCAGCACCGGGAGCGCCACCACCGCGTCCACCGCGTCCACCGGCTGCCGGAGCAGCACCAGGAGCGGCTACGGGAGCAGCAGCAGGAGCTACAGCGGGAGCGGCTCCTAGAAAGGGAGGTGGAGTGTTGTCGCCGTTGTACACGCCCTTAACCGAGACCTCCGCGCGTTGGCCGCCATTGGTCGCGGGATCGATGGTCACTTTGGCAGAGACGGTGCCGGAGGGAACCTGTTCCCAGTACTGGCCGCGGGTCAACACCTCGACTCCGTGATAGACCAGAGATGTCAGATTGCCATTGCGCTTGAGCAGGGACATCTTGACGATGCCGTTGTCCAGGGTCCATGAGTCGCCAGTGTCGGTAAGGGTGACCGGCTGGTTCACCGTGACCTTGGTGACCTTTGGTTGTGCAGATCCCGTTTGCGCCGATGCGGCGGAGGACAGTGCGACTGCCAGGGCAAGAGACGCGGATAGGAAGAGAATCCTCGATTTCGACATAATGCCAACCTTTCAGAATGGAGCTTGTGACGGATAGGCTTGAGCTTTCCGAAGCCAGAGAAGCATAGTAGTCCCACTCGATTGCCGTCAATGTGGCAGGCCGAAGGTCCGAGATAGAATACGATTTCGCCATGCACGCTAACAGCTTTTTCGCGGAACAGGATAGATTGAGAAGCGATGTTCCTTCGCGTCCATTCGATGGCCTGCTGCCTGCTGTGCGCAGCAGGGCTGCGTTCACAAAGCCAGCAGCCGGTTGTACCGCCGCATTCGGTGCAGCAGATGACGGTAACGGCATATCGCATTCCAACGCCTGTGGAATCCACTGCAACCAGCACCAACGTACTGGAACAGAGGCAGTTGCAGAGCATGCCATCACCCGCGCTGGATGACCGGTTGCGACAAATTCCTGGGGTGGAGTTGTACCGCCGCACCAGTTCTCTGGTTGCCAATCCCACCACGCAGGGCATCACGCTGCGGGGACTCGGATCGACAGCTGCCAGCCGCACGCTGGTACTGAACGACGGTGTACCGGTGCTGGATCCCTTCGCCGGATACATCCACTGGACAGAGTTCCCGCCGCTCAGCGTGCATTCCGTGGAATTGGTGCGGGGCGCGGCGTCTGATCTATACGGATCCAATGCACTAAGCGGCGTGATCCACATTCTGCGACCGCAGCCCACTTCGCGTGATCTACAGATTGAATCCAGTGGCGGCGGCGAAGGTTTGCGCGAGGCAAGCATGCTTGCAACGGACTCGCAGGGACCGTGGGAAGCGCTGCTGAACCTGCACTGGCTGGTAACAGATGGCTACACGCTGGTTGCGCCGAATCTGCAGGGGCCGGTGGATCAAGCCTCCAACCTGCACTCACAATTTGCATATAGTGATGTGCGACGCCGATTCAATTCGGACGCCAGCGTATTTCTGCGCAGCTCCGTGATGAACGAAGCGCGCGGCAATGGCACCCTGCTGCAGGACAATGCCACCCGATTGTGGCGTTACGCTGGCGGCACAGATTGGCATAGGGCAGGGGACTGGCAGTTACGGCTCTTCGGCAGCAAGGAAGGATACCGCCAGAGTTTTTCATCGATCAATAGTGCGCGTACGTTGGAGATATTGACGCGGCTGGAGCGAACGCCAGCGCAGGAATTGGGCGGTTCGCTGTTATGGACGCACACGCTGGGCAAGTACGGCATTATTCTGCTGGGCAGCGATGTACACGATGTGCGCGCGACAGACCTGGAGACCGCCATCGGGGGTGGTGTGGCCACCGGGCATACCAATATAGGTGTCCCTACTGGATACACGGATACCACTGCGCGGCAGCGCCAGACAGGAATTTTTGCGGAAGCTCTGTACACGCGCGGACCCTGGACAGTATCAGCCGCTGTGCGCGGCGACCATGCCGCTACGTTTGACGGCGATCAAACTGCTGCCGGATCGCAAAAGGGCGCGGGAGCCTATGCCAGCACGGCGGAAGATGTTGCCAATCCAAAACTGGGCCTGGTTCGCCGGATCAACCCGCATATTGCACTCAGCGCTTCCGCGGGCCGCGCCTTTCGCGTACCTACGCTGAATGAGTTGTACCGCACGGGACAGGTTGGCCAGATTGTCACGCAGCCCAATGCATCGCTGTTGCCAGAACGTGCCCTGGGAGTGGAGGCTGGAGTGCAGTTTGAAAGCAGCCGCGGGTATACGCGCCTGCACGCCAGTTATTTTTGGACAGAAGTGAATCGTCCGATTGTAGCTGTCACGCAGACAGCGACGATTAATTTGCGCGAGAACCTTGGCCAGATCCGAAGTCGCGGCGTATCCCTGGACTGGCAGAGCACGCCATTGCAATGGCTGACGCTGGGAGGCGGCTACCAGCTTGCCAACGCCACTGTGACGCGCGGGCCCATCGACATTGGCAACTGGATTCCCGAAGTCGCGCACAACATGGCTACCCTGCTGGTCGATCTGCGCAGCAATCGATGGGGCGTGCTGCATGCCACGGGGCGAGTGAGCGGGCACCAGTATGACGACGACGTAAACGTATACAGGCTCAGTGGATATTTCCGACTGGACCTTTCCGCGGAACGCAATATTGGCCGTCACGCTGTATTTACCGCAGGCGTGGAGAATGCCTTCAACCGCAGCATTCAGGCTGGTCGCACGCCTGTGCTGACGCTCGCCTCGCCGCAAGATTTTAGTGCTGGCCTGCGCTGGAACTTTCATCCAAACGCGATTTCGCACTGAACTTCAAGAAGGAAATAGTGAAATGAGTGGGTGGCGGGTGGCCCATCCTTTCAGTGTGTACTCTCATCCTTAACCTCAAAACATTGGGTGCCCCATCCTTCGCGTACTTTGCGATCGGGGTCCCCACCAGCTTTGCTGGTGGGGTGAGGAAGGGTGGGAGTTAGCGCATTCCGCTTGGTAGCAATTTGTTTGCTTCTCGTCTTCGTGCCGTCCATTCCGACTCAATCTCAACCGCACCCATTCTACCTGTCGCATAATGCACGCAACTCGTCCATGGCCAGTCTTGCGGTTTCGTCACCAGGCCTCGCCGCACCGGATTGCTGTGCATGTAACTCAACTTCTCCAGCCGCTTGAACCCGGAATGCACGTTGAAATCGTAGTAGCGCCGTTGCCAGAACTGAACGTCTCCCTGTCGCTTCAATTTTCGTGAGATAGTCTGTTTGAGCACCTGCAAGGCGACCGACAAGGTCGAAACCAGCGGCTCGCCCACAAGCAGATGAACATGCTCGGGCATCAGCACATATCCGGCTACAACCAATACATAGCTCAGACGAACTGCTTCCAACTCACTCTCAATCACCCTGTAAGCCGCGCTAGTACCAAGCAGCGGTTGCCTGCGATAGCAACTGAAAGTGATGAAGTGAAAGTTGCCGGACTTCTGATAGCGAACTAGGCCCCTGGGTATGGCAGGAGAATTCTACAACGGAAAAGTAGTACGAAGTCTCCCACCCTTCCGCGATAAAGCTTCGGAAGGATGGGGCACCCGACGTTTAGTGATGATTCAAAGGATGGGCCCCCAATATTTTGAGGTTGAAGATGAGAGTACACACTGAAAGGGTGGGCCACCCGCCTGAGGTTTTTTGGGGAAAGAAAGTTAGCACTAATCGCCACCAATAAAGCACCGATCACAACTTCGGGTGCCGCAACCTTTGAATCACAACAAAACTTCGGGTGCCCGATTCCCACCCGTTCCGCAAAGAACGCGGAATGGTTGGGGCTCCGGC
>Ga0118677_10015316_pt1 | contig 10664 bp, 19 predicted proteins | sample AliMusrvi5mmetaG_FD_86154 | JGI IMG/M metagenome (GOLD analysis project Ga0118677, IMG submission 86154)
AGTGTAAAAACCCGGGAGTCGCGTTGGTTTGCCAGTAAAAAATACTTGGATTAAATAATGGAAGATTTCAAGATTCGTAAATTCTTGAAAAAAAAGCTGGGGCATGCTGGGGTTGCAAGGATTGAGATAGAAAGATCTGCCAAGCGTGTCAGGCTGCGCATATTTACCTCTCGACCTGGAATCATTATTGGAAAAAAGGGTGCAGAAATAGTACAGCTCAAGCAAGAGATTGAAAAAATGATTTCTCAGGATGTTATCGTTGATATCCAGGAAATCAGAAAACCGGAATTGGACGCCCAGCTCGTAGCTGAAAATGTTGCCCTTCAAATCGTGCGGAGAGTCGCCTTTCGAAGAGCGATGAAACGAGGGATCGCTTCAGCCATGCGATTTGGAGCCGAAGGTGTTAAAGTTATCTGCTCGGGCAGACTGGGTGGTGCAGAAATGGCCAGAACTGAGTTGTATCGTGAAGGCAGAGTTCCTTTGCATACCCTACGAGCTGATATTGATTATGGATTTTCAGAAGCTAATACGACGTATGGAATAGTAGGAGTGAAGGTTTTCATCTTCAAGGGCGAAATTCTGAAAAAAGATGCGATTGATATCAGCAGGTAATGGATAGGAGATACAGGGCATGCTGAGTCCCAAAAAGGTTAAATTTAGAAAACAGCAGCGCGGACGAATGAGAGGTATTTCAAAACGGGGCTGCACATTGAATTATGGTGATTTCGGATTGCAGGCCGTTGAATGTGGTACCATCAGTTCAAAGCAGATTGAGGCTGCAAGAATCGCCATGACCCGACATGTAAAACGGGGGGGCAAACTTTGGATACGCATATTTCCCGATAAGCCGTTTACAAAAAAGCCTGCTGAAGTTCGTATGGGTAAAGGTAAGGGGGCTCCGGAAGGATGGGTCGCTGTTATTCGGCCTGGAAGAATCCTTTATGAAATGGAAGGGATATCCAAAGAGCTTGCTGTTGAGGCACTCAGGCTCGCATCTCACAAGCTTCCACTAAAAACGCGATTTATCGAGAGGAGTGAAGTTCAATGAAAGCCAGTGAAATCAGAAAACTGACTTCCGAAGAAATGGAAGTAAAAGTTGCCGGGTTGCGGCAGGAATTGTTCAATTTGCGATTTCAGCATGAAATCGGTTCACTCGAAAATCCGAAGAAATTGAGGCATATCAGGCGGGATATAGCAAGAGTGTTGACCATCATGAATGAGCCCAGGATCTCATAAGTCAGATAACCCAGGAATGAGCAAGAGAACAGCAGATATGAAAACACGAGGAATGAGAAGGCAGATGGTTGGTAAGGTCGTCAGCAACAAAATGGATAAATCCATTATTGTTCAGGTTGAAAGACTCGTCAAGCATAAAATCTATCATAAATACATGAAACGTCGAGCAAAATTTTCTGCTCATGATGAAACCAATGCATGCCAGATTGGTGACAAGGTTGTGATTACTGAGTCCAGACCCATCAGTAAAACCAAAAGATGGCGCGTAAGTGAAATCGTCGAAAAAGCCATTTGATAATAAAGGAAGGCAAGGCAGATGATTCAGACAGAAACCCAGTTGACAGTGGCGGATAATTCAGGAGCCAAGACAGTTTTCTGCCTAAAGGTATTAGGTGGTTCCAGAAGACGATATGCACGGGTAGGAGATATTATTGTCGTATCTGTTAAGGAAGCCATCCCCAATGCAAAAGTAAAAAAAGGGGAAGTGTTGAAGGCTGTTGTAGTTCGAACCAAAAAGGAAATCAGAAGGCCGGATGGCTCGTTTATCAGATTCGATGATAATTCTGCCGTACTGATCAACGCAAATCAGGAACCAGTTGGAACCCGTATATTTGGTCCAGTGGCCAGAGAGCTCAGATCAAAACGGTTTATGAAAATTATTTCATTGGCTCCGGAAGTCCTTTAGTTATTCCCGCTTGCTGGAGAAGTGGCTCATGATAAAAAATATATGTCATTTAAAGAAAGATGATAGGGTAAAAGTAATTACCGGAAAAGATTCTGGTAAGGTTAGCAAGGTATTGAAAGTCAATCGCAAGAAAGGCCGTATTTTGATTGAGAGTGTCAATATCGTCAAACATCATTCTAAACAGAGCATGAAAAACAGGCAGGGGGGCATTGTTGAGAGTGAGGCGCCGGTGCATTGGTCCAATGTTCAGTTGATGTGCAATAAATGTATGTCACCGGTGCGTATCAAAATCCAAAGTCTTGATGATGGCAAAAAAGTACGCGTATGTCGCAAATGCAACGAATTCATTGACAAATAGGATCGTTGCCTGCCGGAGGAATATCATGTCTCAATTAAAACAGTACTATGAAACCGAAGTTGTCCCCAAGCTGGTTGAAATGTTTCAGTATAAAAACAAGATGGAGATACCGAAACTCGAAAAAATTGTTCTGAACATGGGCTTGGGGGAAGCAATTCATAATATTAAAATTATGGATTCAGCTGTAGAAGAAATGAAAACCATATCGGGTCAGAAGCCTGTCATCACGCGTTCAAAAAAATCGATTGCTGCATTTAAATTGCGGGAAGGAATGCCGATTGGATGTATGGTTACGCTGCGTCATGACCGGATGTATGATTTTCTGTATAAACTGTCGAATATTGCACTTGCCCGGGTACGTGATTTCAGGGGAATATCAGGAAAGGCGTTCGACGGAAGAGGAAACTATACTCTAGGAATCAAGGAACATACTATTTTCCCTGAAATTACCTACGATACGGTTGATGTGATTAAGGGAATGAATGTTACTGTTGTTACTACGGCGAAAACGGATAAAGAGGGCAAAGAGCTTCTTAAACTTCTGGGGATGCCATTTAGAAATTAGGTGTTCACCGAAAACAGGATTCCGGGAAGTTTATAAGGGGAGGATGAATTGGCTAAAAAATCGCTTATGAAAAAAGCATTGAAGACCCCTAAATTTGGGGTTCGGGCGTATAATCGATGTCCAATGTGCGGTAGGCCTCGAGGATTTATTCGAAAGGCTGGTATCTGCCGGATATGTTTTAGAAAACTGGCATCTCAGGGTTCGCTTCCGGGTATAACCAAATCCAGTTGGTGATAGCTATCGTTTGGCATTAATATTTAAGAGACAGGGTATTGGAGAAAGCAATGGCGATTAGTGACCCAATTGCAGACATGATGACAAGAATTCGAAATGCCGGAAAAGCCAAGTTTACCAGCGTGGATATCCCAAGTTCAAAACTGAAGATAGAGCTGGCGAAAGTGCTTAAAAATGAAGGATATATTCGAAACTATAAATATGTTAAAGATGAAAAGCAGGGAATATTAAGAGTTTATCTTAAATATGCTCAGGGAAATGTCAACGCTATTTACGGTTTGGAGCGCATCAGTAAACCCAGTCGACGCATATACGTCAGGGGGAAGGATATCAAGCCTGTTCTGAACGGATTGGGTATTTCCATCCTTTCGACATCAAAGGGGATTCTAACCGATAGACAGGCCAGAAGTGAAAATGTCGGCGGCGAAATTCTCTGTAATATCTGGTAGAACGAGGAGTAATTATGTCGAGAATAGGCAAAAAACCGATTCCGGTTCCTGAAAAAGTCAAGCTGACCATCGGCGAGAATCAGATTACGGTTCAGGGTGTAAAAGGCAAATTAACCCAGAATCTTCATCCATCCGTTGATTTGAAGATGGAAAACGGATTTGTTTTGGTGACCACAAAATCGGAAGATAAAAAGTCTGATGCGTTGCAGGGACTTACCCGGAGCCTTGTTGCCAACATGGTAACCGGCGTCTCCATGGGATTTCAGCGGAACCTCGAAGTAAATGGCATCGGATACCGTGCATCGGTTAGCGGGAATACTCTGGCACTCAGTCTGGGATACTCACATCCGATCAATTATGATCTTCCTGATGGTATCTCGGCAACAGTTGATAAAAGCAATGTCATTACATTGTCTGGTATAGACAAAGAATTGCTCGGCCGTACTGCTGCAAAACTTAGACAGCTCAGAGTTCCAGAACCTTATAAAGGTAAAGGAATTAAATTTGCTGAAGAGCATATTCAGCGCAAAGCCGGGAAAACCGGTACAAAATAGGCAATGCTTTAATAGAAAGCTACTGCATGCTGCTTCGTTATCAGGTCTGTAAATGCGATAGGTGTGGCTGCGTTTATATGTAGAGTGAGTACAGAAAATTGCTTGCATCGAATTTAAAGAACAATAAATAAAACTTGAAGATAACATGCTGAACAAATTGAAAAGATTATAAAGGAATTGACAGGATGAGTTCAGTTGATGCAAAAAAAGAAGCGCGATTAAAAAGAAAACAGCGAATACGGAAGAAAATATCCGGTATTCCGGATCGTCCCCGACTTTGTGTATTCAGAAGTACAAAACACATTTATGCACAAATAATTGATGACACCTGCGGGCAAACTATTGTTGCTATTTCATCTCTTGATCCACTTGTGAAAGGTCACGGAAAATTTGAGAGCAAAGTTGCTAAAGCTGTATTTATCGGCAAGCTTCTTGGAGAAAAAGCCCTCACTAAAGGGATTACTAAAGTCGTGTTTGATCGCAACGGTTTCTTGTATCATGGACGAGTAAAGGCACTCAGTGATGGCGCCCGTGAAGCAGGTCTTGATTTCTGATTGAAGGAGGAATTCACTTGTTTAAGCAAGATAACGCAGAGAATCAGTTAATTGACAAGGTCGTTCACATCAACCGGGTGGCGAAAGTTGTCAAGGGTGGTCGCAGGTTCAGCTTTAGTGCCATTGTTGTTGTAGGAGACGGAAAAGGCAGCGTCGGTTGCGGCCTTGGGAAAGCAGGTGAAGTTCCCGAGGCAATCCGGAAAGGCATTGAGCAGGCAAAAAAAAATATGTGTGCCGTTCCCTTGATTGAAGGAACTATTCCTTATGAAACTCTGGGAACCTATGGCGCGGGTAAAGTTTTTTTAAAACCAGCTTCAAACGGAACGGGTGTTATCGCTGGTGGTGCTGTACGGGCAGTGCTGGAAGCTGTTGGTGTTCAGAATATATTGACCAAGTGCATGGGAACCAACAACCCCCATAATGTTGTGAAGGCAACCATTGAAGGTCTGAAGAAACTTCAAAGTAGGGAGCAGGTTGCAGCCAGGCGGGGTAAACGGGTTGAAGAACTTTTTTGATGGAAAATTGAGGGAATAAATTATGTCCGGTATTCTGAAAATAACAATGATCAAGAGTATGATTGGAAGACCAGAAAAGCACAGAAAGGTCTTAAGAAGTCTGGGGCTGACAAAATTGAATCAGACAATAGAGCATTCCAATACCCCTGTTATACAGGGAATGATTTCCACCGTATCGCATCTGGTAAAATCTGAGGAGAAGTAAATGTTAAACGAATTGTCGCCAGCTGATGGGGCTAAAAAAAATCGGAAACGATTGGGACGAGGCAATGCATCAGGTACCGGGAAAACTTCAGGGAAAGGGGCTAAGGGACAAAAGGCTCGTTCAGGGGGGGGAGTCAGGCCGGGGTTTGAAGGCGGGCAGATGCCGATACATCGAAGATTGCCAAAGCGGGGATTTACCAATATTTTTAAAAAAACTTTTGCACTTGTTAATCTTCGGGATCTTAGCAGATTTGAATCCGGGGCAGTAGTTGATGAATCTGCATTGATTCAGAAAGGCATCATTAAGGGAAACTATGATGCAATTAAGGTATTGGGCAACGGAGAAATCACTATTCCGCTTACCTTGAAAATTAAATACATCAGCAGCAGTGCAAAAGCCAAGATAGAAGCTATAGGCGGAAGTGTTGAGGTTTCAGAATGATTGGTGGTGGATTTCAGAACATATTCAAAATCCCTGAGCTGAAAAAACGTATTTATTTTACGCTGGCTTTGTTGATTGTCTATCGTATCGGCGTACATGTGCCGGTCCCTGGGGTTGATCCTGTTGCCTTGGCCAGTTTTTTCGCCAAGGCCAAGGGCACTATTCTGGGATTATTTGATATGTTCTCTGGGGGAGCTCTGGAAAGGCTTTCAGTTTTTGCGCTGGGCATCATGCCGTACATCAGCTCATCTATAATTCTTCAGCTTTTAACGGTGGTCATTCCGCATCTGGAACGATTGTCCAAGGAAGGTGAACAGGGCAGAAAAAAAATAACTCAGTACACGAGATATGGTACGGTTGTTCTGAGTATCATCCAGGGGTTTGGAATAAGTGTCGGGCTTGAGAGCATGATGGCTCCTGGTGGTGCTCCGGTCGTTGTTGTTCCCGGATGGGGATTTCGTCTGCTAACCATGATTACCCTAACTTCTGGAACAGCATTTATCATGTGGCTGGGTGAACAGATAACGGAAAGAGGAATAGGCAACGGTATTTCGCTGATTATTTTTTCCGGTATTATCGTCCGTATGCCCAATGCTGCTGCAAATACCTTCAGATTGTTATCCACTGGTGAAATTTCTATTTTTACAGTCATTTTGTTGCTTGCGCTGATGGTTGCCGTAGTGTGGGTAATCATTTTTATTGAACAGGGGCAGCGTCGGATTCCGGTTCAGTATGCAAAGAGGGTTATCGGGAGAAAACTTTACGGTGGACAAAGTACCCATTTGCCGCTTAAGATTAATACTTCCGGTGTTATTCCTCCGATTTTTGCATCTTCCATCATAATGTTTCCAGCTACTTTGGCCAGTTTTATCAAAATTGACTGGGTTCAGAAAATTGCTGCAGCCGTTAAGCCGGGTAATCTGGCTTATGAACTGTTGTTTGTCGGGTTTATTTTCTTTTTCTGTTATTTCTATACAGCAGTGACTTTCAACCCGATGGATGTTGCAGAAAACATGAAGAAAAACGGAGGATTCATACCCGGAATCCGGCCGGGAAAACGAACTGCTGATTATATTGATCGGGTACTGACTAGAATTACTCTGGGAGGAGCCTGCTATGTGTCGGCTGTTTGCGTCCTTCCATCAATTCTTGTTGCCAGATTCAGTGTACCTTTTTATTTTGGTGGAACTGCGCTGCTGATTGTGGTCGGTGTAGCTATCGATACCATGTCTCAAATGGAATCTCATATGTTGACACGGCATTATGAAGGATTTCTTAAAAAAGGTGGCGGCAGTTTAAAAGGGAGATCATGATTGCTCCTTGAATTTACTTTACTGACTGTTTTGTGTCGCCTGATAATCGTTGACTTATATATTGATAAAGTGATGTTTTTCATCCCCGCGGAGTAGTGATCTGTATGCCTAAGGAAGAAGCAATAAAAGTAGAAGGAAAGGTTCTTGAAACCCTTCCGAACGCCATGTTCAAAGTTGAACTGGAAAATAAACACCAGATATTGGCGCACATATCCGGGAAGATGCGAATGCATTTTATTAAAATATTGCCGGGAGACAAGGTGACCGTAGAACTTTCACCTTATGATCTTACTCGAGGCAGAATTACCTACCGATCCAAATGATGATTCAATCTCAGTTTCTGGAAAATCATCATGATTTCAGTCGATTGTAAATATTAGGAATTAAGGTTTTGGGAAATAGGAGCGATTAAATGAAAGTCAGGGCGTCAATAAAGAAAATATGTAGCAAATGTAAAATTATACGTCGTAAACAGGTGCTACGCGTAATTTGTGAAAATAAGCGGCATAAACAACGGCAGGGATAGAAGGAGGATTTTGCTTTGGCTAGAATTGCTGGTGTAGATTTACCGAAGCGTAAACGGATTGAAGTCGGTTTGACTTATATCTATGGCATCGGGCCAACCACATCAAGAAAGATTTTGGATAGACTGAATATTCACCCGGATACAAAGGTTGATCAGCTTTCGGACATCGATGTCAATAATATTCGAAAAATCATCGATAGTGATTTAAAGGTTGAGGGTGAGCTCAGGACTCAGATATCCATGAGTATTAAACGCTTGATGGATCTCGGATGTTATCGAGGGCTTCGTCATCGCAAATCACTTCCGGTTCGGGGTCAGCGTACCAAAACCAATGCTCGTACACGAAAAGGACCTAAACGTGCGGCTGTCAAAAAGAAAGTAGCCGCTAAAAAGTAGGGTTTCATAGGAGGCAGGGACTTTAATACATGGCAAAAAGAACCCGTATCAAGAAAAAAGAGAAAAAAAATATATCCAGTGGTGTGGTTCATATCCAGTCCACATTTAACAATACAATCGTTACGATAACTGACCCGATGGGTAATGTTGTTTCATGGTCAAGTTCGGGGGTGCAAGGATTCAAGGGTTCGCGTAAAAGTACACCCTTTGCGGCACAGCTTGCTGCAGAAGATGCTGTCAAGAAAGCATTGGAATACAGCATGAAAACGGTTGAGGTTTTTGTTAAAGGACCGGGTGCCGGACGGGAATCCGCTCTTAGGTCATTACAGGCTGCTGGTTTTAATATCGTTTCGATCAAAGATGTTACGCCTATTCCCCATAATGGCTGTCGTCCGCCAAAAAGGCGAAGAGTATAGATTCGCATATGACGCAATAAGTCAACTGGATATAAAGGAGGAAGACTTGGCAAGATACACTGGTTCGGTATGCCGGCTTTGCCGACGCGAAAATTTAAAGTTGTTTCTAAAGGGTGATCGCTGTTATTCAGATAAGTGTGCCTTTGATCGTAGAGGCTTTCCACCAGGGCAGCATGGGCAGCGAAGGGGAAGAAAGATTTCTGATTATGGCATTCAGCTTAGGGAAAAGCAAAAAATTAAACGGATGTATGGACTTTCTGAAAAACAGTTTCATCTGTTTTTTGAAAGAGCTGAACGACAAAGGGGAATTACAGGATCGAATCTGCTGGTGATGCTGGAAAGACGATTGGATAATGTGGTGTATCGCTTGGGATTTTCCAATTCCAGAACACAAGCTCGCCATTTTGTTCGTCATGCTCATTTTGTCGTAAACGGAACTCGTGTCGATATCCCGTCGTTTTTAATCAAATCAGGGGACGTTGTAGAACTTCGTGAGTCCAGTCGATCCATTAAAGCAATTAATGATTCTCTTGAGGCAGTTGTCAGAAGAGGCGTACCTCAATGGCTCGAACTGAAAAAAGACGCATATATTGGCAATGTTACAGGGTTGCCTGTTCGTGAAGATTTAACCATGCCTATTCAGGAGCAGCTTGTTGTCGAACTTTATTCAAAATAAGTTGATCTTATCGGAGTCAAATGACATTTGTGCGATGTGTGACACAAAGATAAGCGACATTCAAAAATCCTCTGAAATAGTCTGGAGAAATCATGATGCCAAATAATGAACTTATGACGATAAACTGGCAAAATCTGGTTACGCCGGAAAAGGTTCATGTTACAAGCTCACCGAATTATGGTAAATTTGTCTGTGAACCACTCGAGAGAGGATTTGGGATCACGATTGGAAACACTCTTCGACGTATTTTACTTTCTTCTTTGCATGGTGCTGCCATTGTATCCGTAAAATTTGAAGAAGTGATGCATGAATTCAGCGTGATTCCTGGCGTATTGGAAGACGTATCTGAAATTATTCTGAATCTGAAATCTGTGCGTATCAAGGTCAAATCTCCAGGACCTCATGTCGTTCGAATTGAAAAGAACGGAGAATCAGTTGTTACTGCTGGAGATATCATAAGCGATGATGGTCATTGCGAGATATTGAATCCGGATTTGCATATTGCCACACTTTCTGAAAAGGCCGTTTTCAATGCGACCATGTCCGTTCGGCTGGGAAAAGGGTATGTTTTGTCTGAAGCCAACAAGGATCCAAACGCTTCAGTGGGAACGATACCCATAGATGCCGTTTTTTCGCCGATTGAAAAAGTGGTTTATGTCGTCGGAAATGCCCGCGTAGCTCAGCGAACAGACTATGACAAACTGACATTGGAAGTATGGACGGATGGAAGTATTCTTCCGGAAGATGCAGTGTCCTACGCTGCAATGGTCATGAAAGAGCAGTTGTCCATCTTTGTGAATTTTGATGAGCATTTACTCCCTAAACCTGAATCAGAAACCATAGATATAACAAAACCTCAATTTAATGAAAATCTTCTGAGGAGTGTTGAGGAACTTGAGCTTTCGGTTCGCAGTGCAAACTGCCTAAAAAATGCCGATATATTTAAGATATATCAACTGGTCAGTAAATCTGAAAGCGAAATGCTCAAGACGAAGAATTTTGGTCGGAAGTCATTGAACGAAATTAAAGCGGTTCTGGGTGAAATGAAATTATCTCTCGGGATGAAAATAGATGGTTTTACCCCGCCTGAGGAAGAAATACAGCAAGGAGAGTAGGCAGGTCTATGAGACATGGAAAAGCCGGATTAAAATTGGGGCGTACGAGCAGTCATCGTAAAGCAATGTTTAGAAATATGGTCACATCCTTGTTCAAGTATGACCGGATTCGCACAACGGATGTCAAAGCTAAGGAGCTTAAACGTTGGGCTGATAATGTGATCACTCTTGCAAAACGCGGGGGGCTTCATGCCCAACGTCAGGTTTTGGCTATTTTGACTGAAAAAGAAGTAGCTTATAAATTGTTTTATGAAGCTGCAGATCGTTATGGAAATATCAGTGGCGGATATACACGGATTGCTAAAATCGGCAACCGCCCAGGGGACGCTGCTCCTGTTTCTGTCGTGGAACTGGTTGCCATTGAAAAAAGCAAACCTTTACAGCCACGCTCTCGTAAGGCTGCTGCATCTGTTGCCGGTTTAAAAA
>Ga0118677_10015317_pt1 | contig 10663 bp, 9 predicted proteins | sample AliMusrvi5mmetaG_FD_86154 | JGI IMG/M metagenome (GOLD analysis project Ga0118677, IMG submission 86154)
GAAATATTGATAACTGGCTTATGCAAGGGCTACCCTATGCAGTTATCAACATTCCAACAAGACAAAAACAAACAACGTTTTGCTTGTTTTTCAACATAGAAGATCAATTAGATCAATTAGATCAATTTGGTCAATTACATCAATTCTCCTCTCCGTCAATCCCTCAATTAAAAAAAATCTGATCTTTGCAGCATGGAAGCTTTAACCTACTACCTGTTTCGATTTTTTATCCTGATATTCAGGATCATCCCTTTCCCTTTGCTTTACCTGTTCTCCGATCTGGTTTATCTGTTAAACTATTATCTCATCGGTTACCGGAAAAAAGTAGTACTGGATAATTTAAGAAGGTCCTTTCCGGAAAAACCGGAGGAAGAGATCCGTAAACTGGCACGCGGGTTTTATCAGCATCTGTCTGATCTCCTTGTTGAGAGCCTGAAGGCTTTCTCTATGAAAGAGGAGGATGTTGTGAAGCGGTATCAATATGAAAACACAGGGTTCTTAAATGAAATGTATCAGCAGGGCCGGTCCGTCCTTTGCATCGCAGGGCATTATAATAACTGGGAGTGGGGTGGGATAGCGTCCGGCCTTCAGCTCATGCACCGCCCGGTAGGGTTCTACAAGCCCTTGTCAAACAAGCTGATCGATGCTTACGTTCAGAAAACAAGGGTCAGGGGCCGTTCTGTGCTCGTTTCAATTTCCGACACACCTGCGGTTTTTGAAACCAATTATGGTGAACCTGTCATTTATTACATGGTTGCAGACCAGTGTCCTTCAAGCCCAAGGCTTGCGCACTGGATGCAGTTCCTGAACCAGGATACTGCCGTCCTTCACGGTCCGGAAAAGTATGCTACACTTCATAATCTTCCGGTAGTTTATGCATGGAACCGGAAAATTAAGAGGGGCAACTACAGGATCACCTTTTCACTTCTTACAGACGATCCGTCGAAAATGGCAAAGGGAGAGATCTCGGAGAAATTCATGAAAGCCCTTGAACAAACCATCCTGGAAGCACCGCAGTACTATCTCTGGTCGCATAAGAGGTGGAAGTTGAAAAGAGAAAAGTGAAAAGAGAAAAGTGAAAAATGATTAGTGATAATATTTTTCACTTTTCTCTTTTCACTTTTCTCTTATAAAAGTCCCCCGTTCTTATAGATTGCCAGCTGGGCGTCGTAGAACCTGTTAATGGAGGTCGTTTTACCGTTCCTTTTGTTTGTAAGTTCACCGGTAACAAAGTCGACCTTGATCATGTCCCCGTTCTGAAGCTCAACTTCAGCTAACTTTCCGGGATCATACGTGAGGATCGGCATGGCAGCATTGATCGCATTGCGTTCGTAGATAGCGCCATAGGATTCTGCGATGATACAGCTGATGCCGAGTGCCAGGAAACAGTCGACAGCCTGCTGGCGTGAACTGCCTGCACCGAAATTCTTGTTGGTGATCACGATATCGCCCGGTTTTGCTTTCTTCGCGAAATCCTCGAATCCCTTGAGGTTGTCAAAGGTATACTGACCCATCTCCTTGATATCTGTAATGGTGAGGTATCGGTTGTGGAAGATCATGTCGGTGTCGATGTCATCTTTCGGGATAAACCATACATTGCCTTCGGCAACAGTCGGCTTTTCGGAACGGACCTTTTCCTTTACAACAGATTTTGCAGTGCCCTTCTTTTCGAAAACGGCCGGATTTGCAGGGAGTTTATCGGGTGTGGTGATCGATCCTGCAATGGCCGAAGCGGCAACGATGGCAGGGGAGGCCAGGTAAACGAAACCTTTGCCCTGTTTCCCTTCAAAGTTACGGTTCCCGGTACTGATGGTAACTTCACCCGGACCGTTCTGCCCGATCTGTCCGGCAGCGCATCCGGCACATCCGGCATTGGAGACCATGGCGCCGGCATCCTTGAATATTTTGATGAGTCCTTCATCCATGGCCTGGTTCCAGATGGAGTTCGTGGCAGGAACGATCTTCAGGACGACTCCGGGGGCAACTTTATGGCCCTTCAGAACGGACGCAGCCATCCGGAGATCTTCGATCCTACCATTGGTGCAGCTTCCGATGAACCCGCTGTCGATCTTCTGGTTCATCACCTCGCTCACCGCGATGTCATCATGCGGATGCCCTGGTCTGGCAACCATGGGAACAAATTTCCCCAGGTCAATATCGAAACATTTCTCATAAACGGCGTCTTCGTCTGGCGTCACAGTTGCGAAATCCTTGCCGGTTTTCGCTTTGAGTTCCTGCAGAATGGCCGTATTGGGGGAGAAAAGAAGTATAATAGCACCCATTTCGGTAGCCATCGATGAGATGGTCACCCTTTCATCCAGGGTGAATTTCTCAACAGCGGCACCTGTGATCTCGACTGAATAGCCCAGCAGCTTGTTTGCGCCGAAAACACCCAGCAGGTTCAGCACGATGTCCTTTGCGGAAACTCCGGCCGGACGTTCGCCGGTCAGGTTGATCTTTACCGAAGCAGGAACCTTGAACCAGACATATCCTTTTGCCCATGCGGCAGCGATATCCTGGTCGCCCATGCCCTGACCGAAAGATCCGATCGCACCCATGATGTTGGCATGTGAATCGGTGGAGACAAAGGTGCTGCCCGGCCATGCAAGGCCACCATCAATTGCAAGATGGGTGCCGATGCCCGAATCCACGTCGTAGATGCGGATATCGTTTTCCCGTGCATACTGCCGGCAGTAATGCTGGTTGGCAGCATATTTCTGGTCGGACCCCCCGGGGTTGCAGTCGAAAGTAAATACAGTCAGCGCCGGGTCAGCAATGCCAAGTCCGTTGTCAACAAGGTTCTTTACAACATTGGCGCCACCGAAATCACGGGCTGCACGGGTGTCGATGAAGACGTCGACAATGTCGCCGGGCTTTACGGATTTCTGGTTCGAGTGGTTTGCTATAATTTTTTCGATAATAGTCATAGAGCTGTTTTTTACTTATTAAAAGCGAGATGGCGAAATGGCGAAATAGCGGTTTTTTACTCGCCATTTCGCCATTTCACTATTTCGCAATTTATTTTAACCTGTCCCGAAAGGGTTCAAACGTCATAAAATCGGCATGATGCACCACATAGGCCTCCGTGGTCCGTTTTACCATGTCGCCTTCCCCTGCATGGGTGGCGATGATATGGCATACTGCCGGCGGAACGCCGCACTGCTCTGCAAGTGATACCCCGGAGAACGGGTGGCGAAGATACTTGCCGTATTTGCCCTGGAAGGATTTTCCGTCCTTGTCCAGCTCATATTCCAGCAGCTTGCCAACATCCGCTAAGATTGCACCGGCAATCAGCACGTCCATGTTCACCGGCAGGTCTTCCTTGAAAAAGGCATTCATCTTTTCGCCGGCATCCCTGGCAACATGCACAACGCAACGTTTATGTGCCATGAAAGAGACCTTGAGGTCAGGCCCGGCCAGAAGGGTAAAAGGGATCTTATTCAGGTCGTCAGGGGTAAGCACGCTCTTTTCCAGCGCCACTTCCCAGGTTTTGGCAGTCTTTTCACGAAGGTCGGGATCTTTGATCCATTCCAGTTCAGGCCAAAGAGCCAGGACTTCATTTGTCATATGCTTAGATATTGGGATATTGAGATATTGGGATATTGAGATATTGGGATATTGGGATATTGAGAAATTGAGCTACTGGGAGATGGGATCCTGAAATCAGAGAATAAATGCTTACGTTCTTCTGCAGTACCTCAATATCCCAATATCCCAATATCTCAATATCCTTTTTCTTTTCTATTTGCTTAGATGTGCTATAACGGCATCCGCCATCTCCGTTGTATTGGCAGCGCCTTTGCTGAATGCATCGGGTGTGCCGGAGAGTTTCATCATGTCGTAGGTCTTTACCTTACCTTCGGCAACAACAGCAGCTACAGCCTTTGTGATCTTTTCAGCGATGGCGAATTCACCCAGGTGCTCGAGCATCATTACAGCTGACATGATCATGGCGATCGGATTTACGATCGAGGGGTTGAATTCAGCATATTTTGGCGCTGATCCGTGGGTGGGTTCGAAAACGGCGATCTCGGGGCCGATGTTTGCAGAGCAGGCAAAGCCCAGTCCGCCGATCAATCCGGCAAAGCCGTCGGAAACGATATCCCCGAACATATTTCCTGCTACAATTACATGATAGGTTTCCGGGTTCTTGGTGAGCCACATCATCTGTGCATCGATATTGGTATCCTGCACCTTGATGCCGGGATATTCGTTCTTTGCCATTTCCTGGGCAACTTTCAGCATCATTCCGGATGTTTCCCTGATCACATTCGGTTTTTCGCAAACTGTTACTGTGTTAAATCCGCGGGCCTTTGCATATTCGAATGCGGCTTTCACGATGCGTGTGGTGTATTTCTTTGTGAAAATACGGGTTGATACGGCCAGTTCCGGACGTGGGCACCATGCGAAATTATCCTGGAATTTCTTGTGGGTCATCAGTGCATCATACACCTGGTCGGAGGGATTGGTCCATTCAACGCCGCCATAAAGACATTCTGTATTCTGGCGGAAAATCATCACATCAACCACCGGCTCTTCGATGACACCGCCAAAACCACGGCGGATGAAATTCAGGGGATTGCCCGGAAGGGTTTTGCATGGCCTCATGCAGATATCCAGGTCGTATTTCTGACGCATGCTGACAATGGGACTGTAATAGGTAAATCCTTTACCCTTCAGCTCTGGCGCGAGTTCTGCCTCGGTCTTGTCTTTCGGCTTGGAAGTGATAGCGCCGAAGAGGCCGATCTTGTGCTCTTCCAGTAATTTCTGTGTGCGTTGGGGAAAAGGATCACCCTCCTTGCACCAGAATTCCCAGCCAATATCTCCATGAACATAATCTGCTTCAAAGCCTGCAGCATTTAAAACGCGGATGGATTCATCCAGCACGATTTTCCCGATACCGTCTCCTGGCATCGCTACGATTGTCCTTTTTGCCATATTATTTTTAGTTTTTTAATGAGTGATTATATCCAATGAAAAGTGCCTCAAAGATACGATTCACTTCAAAATCAGCAAAGGAAATGTCTGAAAAATATTTTCCCCCGTTTTCCGGTTGTTCCTTACTTTTGCAGAGAATTTCAACAGGACCTGCTTGAACCTTAAAAAACACCTTATACACCCCATATTCCCCGTTATTTCCGAAGTCTCGGAACAAATGGAAACGCCAGCCTTCGTGATCGGGGGATTTGTTCGCGATATGTTGCTGAAACGCGATTTCAGGCAGGACATCGACATTGTATCCCTCGGAAGCGGGATCGAATTTGCCCGGAAAGTTGCTGAGAAGCTGGGTGATGATATCCCGGTCAAGTTCTTCAAGAACTTCGGGACTGCCATGCTGCGCTCGTCCGGCTGCAAAATTGAGTTTGTGGGAGCCAGGAAAGAGTCATACCGCCAGGACTCACGGAAACCCATTGTTGAGAACGGCTCCATCGAGGATGACCAGAACCGCCGCGATTTTACCATCAATGCCCTTGCCATCGACCTTGGGAAGGCACATTACGGCAGGCTGGTAGATCCCTTTCATGGTGTTGACGACCTTGAACTGAAGGTGATCCGTACACCGCTGGATCCCGACATCACCTTCTCGGATGACCCCCTGCGCATGATGCGGGCGATCCGTTTTGCCACCCAGCTTGATTTCACCATCGACCCTGTCTGCAAAGAAGCCATCACCCGAAATGCCGACCGCATATCAATAGTCTCAATGGAAAGGGTTTCGGATGAACTGAACCTCATCATCCAGGCTGACAAACCCTCCAGGGGTTTTATGCTGCTGGACGAGACCGGCCTGCTGGAGATCCTCTTCCCCGAATTTGTCGAACTTAAAGGCAGCGAGCAGATAGACGGCAAGGGTCATAAGGATAATTTTTATCATACGCTGAAGGTGCTTGACAATGTAGCTGCAAAAACCGATGACCTCTGGCTCCGGTGGGCAGCCATACTACATGATATTGCAAAACCCCTCACCCGGAAATTTATCCCAGGCACCGGCTGGACTTTTCATGCACATGAGTTCCGCGGAGCCAAAATGGTCCCGGTGATCTTCCGCAAGCTCAAGCTTCCGCTGAATGAGAAGATGAAATATGTGGAGAAACTGGTACTTCTTCACCTGAGGCCCATCGTCCTGGCCGAAGATATCGTCACAGACTCTGCCGTCAGGCGCCTGCTCTTTGAAGCCGGCGATGATATTGATGACCTGATGCTGCTTTGCGAGGCCGATATCACCTCCAAAAACCAGAAAAAAGTTCAGCGGTTCCTTGATAATTTCGAGGTTGTCAGGACGAAGCTAAGGGAGATCGAAGAAAAAGACCGCCTCCGCAACTGGCAGCCCCCGGTTACCGGCGAGATGATCATGGAGGCATTCGGAATCAAACCCTCCAGGGAAGTAGGGGTTATAAAAAATGCGATCACCGAGGCGATCCTCGAGGGAGAGATTCCGAACAATGTGGAGGCCGCCTATGAACGCATGATCCTGGAAGGCGAAAAACTTGGCCTGAAAAAAGCCGGTTCATAATTCTTTTTGCCGTTTTTTAACTTTCCGGCTGTCCTACCTAATATTTTTTTATTTTTGAGCCCAATAAAACCGGAATACACTATGTTAGTTTACCGATTCAGGCTTTGGTCAGATACACAGGAAGATTTTTTACGCGAGATCGAAATTCAGCCAGGCCAGACATTTCTTGATTTTCATGAAGCCATTATTGCAAGCGCAGATTTTGAACGCTGTGAAAAGGCTTTTTTCTATACCACTGACAAGAAATACAAAAAACACCAGGAGATATCATACAGGCACCTGAAGAAACAGATACGGAAATATGATGAGGAAGAAGACGAAATGGTAACAGAAACATTCGTGCCACACCTCATGAAGGACTCACGTCTTCGCGATTTCATTGAAGATCCTCACCAGAGGATGCTATATGAGTTCACAGGCAGGGATCACCTGACCTTCAATATCGAACTTTTCAAGATCTATAAAACGGAAGAGTCGTTTCTCCTGCCACGTTGCCTGAAGGCGACAGGTGAACTCGCCAAAAGGGTTCAGATCCCGATGGCTCCGGTGGTTGCTCCTCCTGAGGAAGAAGCAGCGATCCATGTTCCGCTTGTTGCCGGCGGTGTTGAGAGCATCTTTGCCGGTATGCATGAGGACGACCAGGAACTTGCCGAAATTGAAAACGATCTGGATAGTCTGCTGGGCGAAGAAACTGAGGCAGTTGGAGAACAGGAGGGTCATGAAAGAGAGGCTGAGGTTGAATCGCAGTTTGACGATGAGAATGAAGAGGATCATATGGAAAGCCTGGACGATTATGAGGATATCGAAGGTCTCGAAATGAAACGACGCGATTTCAGTGCCGATTCCGATGAGTTCTGATGGATCCTGCCCCTCATACCCTGGTCGTGATCGCGGGTCCTACCGCGGTTGGTAAGACCAGTCTCAGCATTCAGCTTGCCCGGTATTTTTTCACATCCGTCATCTCCGCGGATTCAAGGCAGTTCTTTCGTGAAATGTCAATTGGAACGGCTAAGCCGTCCGCATCAGAATTAGCGGGGGTTCCCCACCATTTTGTCGGTCAGTTATCAGTCAGCGACCCCTATAATGTCTCAATGTTTGAGCAGGATGCACTGGCATTGCTGGATCAGCTGTTCATGGAAAACCCTGTCGTGATCATGACAGGGGGTTCCGGGCTCTATATCAATGCAGTCTGTAAAGGGATCGATGAACTGCCTGACCCTGATGGCGAAACCCGGGAAGCTCTCAAACAACTATTTGAAGAAAAGGGCATCGCGGCATTGCGGGAAAAGCTGAAGGCCCTTGACCCTGTCTATTATCAGCAGGTTGATGCCGATAACCCCAAACGGCTGCTCAGGGCGATCGAAGTCTGCCTTGCCACCGGAATGCCTTATTCCTCCTTACGTAAAAATGAGCCCAGGCAAAGGAATTTCAGGATCATCCGGATCGGCCTGACCATGGATAAGAATGAACTGTATGAACGGATCAATCACCGCGTTGACCGGATGATGGACGACGGCCTGCTTGAAGAGGCCCGGCAGTTGTACCCTTTACGCAACCTGAATGCACTCAATACGGTAGGCTACAAGGAGCTGTTTCGTTATTTTGCCGGAGAGACCACCCTGGAGCAGGCCATTACCGATATCAAAACCCACTCACGCCGCTATGCCAAAAGGCAGATGACCTGGTTCCGGAAAGACAAGGAGATGGTATGGTTTGCAGCTCGTGATAATGAGGGGATTCTTGCTTATATCAAAGGAAATAGTTTATAAAGTTTGTAAAGTTTGTAAAGTTCATAAAGTTCTTAAAGTATATAAAACTAATCCCTAATACCCAATACCTAAAACCTAAAACCCAACACCTTCTTCTATGAAGCTAATCGCCGATTCAGGATCAACAAAAACCACCTGGACCCTGATTGAAGATCAGAGGATCGTCACGACTGTTCAGACGGTTGGAATGAATCCTTATTTTATCACATCCGAAACAGTGGAAGCCATTCTGAAAGCAGATCTTGTTCCGAATATCCAGGCCGATTTCGTAAAAGAAATCTATTTCTATGGATCCGGATGTTCTACAGAGAACAATAACAACATGCTGAAGGATGCGATGATGTTGTTCTTCCGCAAAGCTGATGTCTATATCTATCACGATATTCTGGGTGCTGCCCGGGCATTGCTGGGTAATGAAAAAGGGATAGCATGCATTCTAGGAACAGGGTGTAACGCGTGTTATTATGATGGAAAAGAAGTTTTTAGTATCGTTCCTTCACTTGGGTATCTGTTTGGAGATGAGGGTGCAGGGTCCAATCTCGGAAAGACCTTTATGGAAAAATACCTCAAGAACCAGCTTCCACAGGATATCAAAAAAGAATTTGAAGATCAGTATAAACTATCTCTGGAAGACATCCTGAATGCTTTGTATAATCGCCCTTTCCCGAATCGTTTTCTTGCCTCCTTCAGTGAATTTATCAATGCCAGGCAAGACATTCCTTTCTTTCATGACCTCGTTAAAAAATCTTTCCAGGCATTCGTGGATGAACAGATCCGGAAGTACCCGGATCATGAAAACCTGACTATTAGTTTCGTGGGATCAATAGCATGGTATTATAAAAATATTCTTCTGGAAACCACAGCAGAGAACAATTTGCATGTTGGGATTATCCTCAAATCGCCGATGGAAGGGCTTCTTAAGTACCACTTAATTGGAAGATAATTACGAATTACCTGCCTGCCGACAGGCAGGTAATTACATACTAATCCTTAACCACCTTAGTAATCACTGTTCGATCTGGTAATTGAATTCTCACAAAGTAAACTCCTGATGGGAAATCCTGCAATGAAATACTGAATTTTTTGGTTTGCAGAAAGGTCTCTGAATATTTCTTTTCACCCAGGAAATTCAGAATATCAATACCTGTAATGGGTTTTTCCGATTCAATATTGAGAACATCTTCAACAGGATTTGGATAAAACCTGGTTTCTGATGTTTGTTGCTCAGGAATACCGGAGATTATTGTGCCACATAGTGTATCGCTGGCGGGTTCACAAATGGGTTCGCTCCAAATTAATGGATCATAATAAACAGCCGTTACATAGTAACAAAAGGTTCCACTAAATCCGACTGGATGCACATCCGTAAATTCGGTACTGACAACCAAAACTGGAGTTATTCTGTTAAAGGGGGGAAGACCGGTACCATCAGTTCGATAAATATTATATCCTTTTAACGACGAAGTGTCGGTGCATGGAATTCCCCAAGACAAGTTAAAAGAACGTCCTCCGGTTATATTAAGCTGGAAATCCGGCGGCCTGAAACATACTGTATAAACATGTATATTATCGACATCCCATTCACCAATCGATCCTGAATTTACGCCTTTTGCCCGAAATCCTATCCTGACTCCCTTACCAGCTACTTCACTGATATCAATCTTATGATGAACCCATCCTGTGGTGGTGTTATTCATTATTGAATCCTTTGATTGCCAGGTCCGGTCCAAATAGATCTCTGTTGTTAATTTTTCCTGAGAAGTAGGATTGGTTACAATTTGCCGGGTATCATACTCTATGAATATGGTTGCACAGGTCCAGAAAGAACAATCAAAAGAACCAGTATAGAGCAAGAAACTGTAATTTGTAAGTGCAGGAGAACCATTGAATGAGGCTGTAGGAATAGGGTTCCCATTGCTTGTATTCATAACCCAGTTTCCTTGAGAGGGGATAAATTGCCATTGCTGATACCCAAAACTTGCCATATCCCAGGGTTCGTAAAATGGTAGGATCATTCCACAAGTAAATGGACGGGAATACGATGTTGATGTCGACTCCGCAAACTCACCCGGGAAACCATAAGAAGTAAGATCATACCAGGCAGTCACACTATCAGTTGACCAACCATAATTTGGCAGATTGTCCCAATAAGAAAGTGTATCAGGATTGTCGATATAATTTATTAATACCCCTTGAGAATAGATCCTGTAACCCAATAATCCAGCAGGCGTTGTTCCTCCGGGAGTATGTGGCTTATTCCAGGTTAAATATTCAGCACATGACCCTCCGGTAATGAATAGATTGGTTGGAGGGTAAAGCGTGTATTCAGGATGATGGGAAAGGGCTGGCAAAGTGCCGGCTTTGGCTCCCAGACCCGTAA
>Ga0118677_10015318_pt1 | contig 10663 bp, 6 predicted proteins | sample AliMusrvi5mmetaG_FD_86154 | JGI IMG/M metagenome (GOLD analysis project Ga0118677, IMG submission 86154)
GTAATAACCTTGTGGATAGTTGGGCTTGCTGTACTGATTTCAACACCAATTGGCGTATGTGCGGCGGTTTACCTTGTCGAATATGCTAAGCCTGGCAAAGCGGTTAGACTTATAAGATTTGCAACCGAAAGCTTATCGGGAATACCTTCAATTATATATGGTCTTTTTGGATATGTGTTTTTTCAAGGTTTTTTAAAGTTAGGTTTTTCAATTTTGTCTGGTGCATTAACGGTTAGCATTATGGTGCTTCCAACAGTAATCCGTACAACGGAGGAAGCATTAAAATCTGTTCCGAACAATTATCGTGAGGGCTCGCTCGCACTTGGTGCAACTAAACTGCGCACTATAATTATGGTAATTTTGCCTTGCGCTGTTTCTGGAATACTTGCATCGGTAATACTTAGTATAGGGCGTGTTGTAGGTGAAACTGCGGCATTGTTGTTAACTGCTGGAACTGTGCAACGTATGCCATCTTCAATTTATGATTCGGGAAAAACACTTGCTGTACATTTGTATATACTCGCAAAAGAAGGTATATCGCTTAACAAGGCCTTTGCGACAGCAGCAGTTTTAATAATTATTGTTGCTTTAATAAATTTATCTGCAAACTATCTTGGCTCAAAGCTTAAAGGAGATAATATATGAAATTTGAGGTTAGGGATTTAGACTTGTTTTATGGTGACTTTCAAGCACTTAAAAAAATTGATATAGAAATTCCAAATAATGAGATCACAGCATTTATTGGACCATCTGGTTGTGGCAAATCTACTTTTATTAAAACCCTCAACAGGATGAATGATTTAGTAGAAGGTTGCGTTATAAATGGTACTGTGCTTTTAGATGGCGAAAATATATATAAAGATGTTGATGTAATACATCTTCGAAAGCGTGTTGGAATGGTGTTTCAAAAACCTAATCCGTTTCCAATGAGCATATATGATAATATTGCATATGGTCCACGCACACATGGTATGAAAAACAAAGCTCAACTTGACGAGGTTGTAGAAACTTCGCTTCGTTCGGCAGTAATATGGGACGAAGTAAAGGATAGATTGAAAAAGAATGCACTTAGTCTCTCTGGCGGTCAACAGCAAAGGCTTTGTATTGCACGCGCTATTGCGCTTGAACCGGATGTGCTGCTATTAGATGAAGCAACAAGTGCACTTGACCCTATTTCGACCTTTAAAATTGAAGAATTGATGCAGGAGTTAAAAAAGAGTTATACAGTTGTGATTGTAACACATAATATGCAGCAAGCAGCCAGAATTTCCGATTATACTGCCTTTTTTCTTTTAGGACAATTAATTGAATTCAATGAAACCAATACGATGTTTTCTTCACCTGAAAACAAAAAGACAGTGGATTATATTACTGGACGATTTGGTTGATCTATAAATGAAAATAAGAGCGCTTCGTGATAAAATTAAAACGCTTGCGGCAGGAGATAATATTATAGAGTTTATACTGCAAGACGAAGGCACGATAACATATACTTGCTGGATGGGTATGATTAGTAGTACAATAACAGTAGTATCAGATGCAATCAATGCTTCTGCAAATAAATCTGTAAGCACAAATTCAATTGCTAAAGCTACGATAAATGCAGGTGTTCAAGAGGTAACCATAGCAGTAAATAATCATGGCTATTCACCAGCGGTTATAGTGCTGCAAAAGGGAGTAAAGGCGAAGATTGAATTTGATGTGCAGCAGCTCAACTCCTGCAATAATAATGTAAATTTAGATGCAGTAAAGCTCGAAGTAAAAAATTATATGATTACAAGGGTTAGCGGTGACAGCTGCTGCGGTTAATTATATAAAATCTTTAGACAATGGAGTTGTTAACATTGAAAGAAAAAACATACAAGGTTACAGGGATGACGTGTGCTTCCTGTGCTGCCCATGCTCAAAAAGCGGTTTCGAAGTTAGAGGGCGTGCAGGAGAGCAATGTAAATATAGCTACAGAAAAATTAACTGTAAGCTTTGATGAAAATAAATTAGGCTTTAATGAATTGAACAAAGCGGTAGAAGATGTAGGTTATGGGCTGATAGATGAAGTTGTTACAAAGAAGATGGAACTTGCCATAGAGGGTATGACGTGCGCTTCCTGTTCCGCCGCAGTAGAAAGAACCACAAAAAAGCTTGCAGGTGTAAAGAGTGCAGTGGTTAATTTGGCGACAAACCGTGCTGCTTTTGAATATGACCCAAGCCTTGTAAAGCTTTCTGAAATAAAGGCAGCTATTGTAAAGGCAGGCTATATGCCAAAAGATATTGAGGGCGAAAAATCCCGTGATATAGAACAGGAGCGTAGGGAGAAAGAAGCTAGCAATATGAAAATACGAGTGATTATTGCCGCAATATTTGCTTTGCCAATTTTATATATTGCAATGTCACATATGTTTCCTGCTTTAATGCTGCCTATTCCTGCGTTTATGAATATGGATAGGCATCCATTGGTCTTTGCACTGGTGCAATTTATTTTAACTATTCCAGTTATTTTTGCAGGCAGCAGATTTTTTAAGGTTGGTTTTAAAACATTGATTAAAGGCTCGCCTAATATGGATACACTTGTGGCATTAGGTACTGGCACCGCTTTTTTGTATAGCACCTTTGCAATGCTTGAAATATATTTGGGTAACGTTGGATTTGCGAAATCGCTTTACTTTGAATCTGCTGCGGTTGTTATAACCTTAGTAATGCTTGGTAAATATCTGGAGGCATCCAGCAAGGGGAAAACGTCGGAAGCCATTAAAAAGCTAATGAATCTTAAGCCCAAGACTGCTATTATTATAAAAAATGGGCAGGAGCTGGAGGTAGCACTGGACGAGGTTTCCTTGAATGATACGGTATTAATTAGACCAGGCTCTGTAGTGCCTGTAGACGGTATAGTGCTGGAGGGGATGACTACTGTTGATGAGTCTATGCTCACAGGAGAAAGCCTGCCCATAGAAAAGCAGCCGGAGAGCGAGTTAATTGGCGGCAGTATAAATGGCGAAGGCATGGTTAAGTTTATCGCCACGAGAGTAGGTGCAGACACAGCACTTTCAAAAATTATTAAGCTTGTTGAGGATGCGCAAAGCAAAAAAGCACCTATAGCAAAGCTTGCTGATATAATTTCGGGCTATTTTGTGCCGGTGGTGCTTGGCATTGCTCTTATTGCTGCCATAGCTTGGGCAATTGCAGGGAAAGATTTTAATTTTGTGCTTACTATATTTGTATCTATTTTAGTTATAGCCTGTCCTTGTGCACTTGGACTTGCGACTCCTACAGCCATTATGGTGGGAACAGGAAAGGGCGCAGAGCTAGGTATACTAATTAAGGACGGTGAGTCGCTGGAAACCACCCACAAAATAAAAGCGGTCGTTTTCGATAAAACAGGTACCATTACAGAGGGCAAGCCTGTGCTTACAGATATTAAAACCTATATTACTATGCAGGAAAATGATATTTTAGCATTATCGGCCTCAGCAGAGCGCGGCTCAGAGCACCCTATTGCAAGGGCTATAGTAGAGGCAGCAAAGGCAAAAGGGCTGAATATACCAAATCCAGATAGCTTTAAGGCTGTGGCAGGAAGAGGCATTGATGCCATAGTAAAAGGAAAACGAGTGCTGGCAGGAAATAGTAAGCTTATGCTTGAAAACAATATAGATACACTTGTCTCAGAAGAGGATGCAAAGACACTTGCCGCAAACGGGCGAACACTGATGTATATTGCAGTGGATGGCATACTTGCGGCATTAATGGCGGCAGCAGATACCGTCAAGCCCACCAGCAGGCAGGCAGTGGCAAAGCTGAAGGCAATGGGAATCCAGGTGATAATGATAACAGGCGACAATGCAAATACAGCGGCAGTGATTGCCAAAGAAGTGGGAATAGACAGAGTTTTATCCGATGTATTACCTCAGGATAAGGCAGGCGAAGTGAAAAAGCTACAGGAAAGCGGGCTAAAAGTGGCTATGGTGGGTGATGGCATCAATGATGCTCCTGCGCTGGTGCAGGCTGATATTGGTATGGCGATAGGCACAGGCACAGATGTGGCGGTAGAGTCTGCTGATGTAGTGCTAATGCGCGGCGACTTAAATGAGGTGCCAATAGCAATAGCATTGAGCAGGGCAACCATTAGAAATATTAAGCAAAATTTGTTTTGGGCATTTATTTATAATCTTGCAGGCATACCCTTTGCAGCAGGCGTGTTCTATCTATTTGGAGGACCATTATTAAACCCAATGTTTGCAGGCGCTGCAATGGCGCTTAGCTCTGTTTCAGTTGTTTCAAATGCCCTGCGTTTAAGACGTTTTAACGTGAAGTGAATGACAAAATCAAAGTTGGAGTGCGGTAAAAAAGCGGCAGATGCCTAGAAAGAATAAAACTTGGTGATGCCTGGATTGAAACTGATAGACTTTTTACACAATGGAATTGCCAGCCTATTCATCCAGACTCAATCAGCAGGTAGTTTAGGGATTTTATAAGGGCACGGACCTCAACAACTGCGAATATATACTCACACGCAATACATAGCACTGATGAAATGGCGATGGATGTTTTAAAAGATATACAAACCGAAGGGTGGGGGTGAGTATGGGATAAGGGTTATGTAAGGGAAGCTTTAACTTGGAATGTGAACGTCCTTGCCTACTAGACAATGATAAGGGGCAAGCTCCTTAACAATCTCAAATAGAACAAACGCTACTCCCCATTGAAGAGGTGTTTTTATGGAAATGAATTTCTTGAAAACGATTGACAAGTGAAGGCAGAGAAGGAGCTTTTGCTATAGAGCGAATTAAAATAAAAGTATAAGCGATATATTGTATTATTAAAAAAACAAGAGTATAATAATAGTAGAAACAAATTGCAAAACCATTCAACTGGCTTTCTTAACAAGGCAACCTTTTGGCTAATGCAATTGGAGGTTTAAAATGAAAAAGACATTCTCTGTTGTTTTGGCATTATTGCTTTTTATTAATATATTCAATGGCTATTCGCTGAAATGGTTTAAAGTCCATGCGGGGTCAAATATTAATTTTACAGTCGGCCAAGTCGCAGGAGTCCAGGGAGATGCAGTGACTGTAAATATAGATATTTCAGGGAATTCAAATATTGCCGCCGCCACGCTGAGATTGAGCTTTGACAGCACAAAGCTTGATTATGTTTCCTCGGAAAAAGGGAGCGCCTTGGAAAGTGGAATGACCGATATATATGCTGTAGGGTCTACCATTACATTGGCATATATAAATCAAGATGGGCTTGTAAGCTCAGGAACGACAATGACTGTGCAATTCAATATCAAGGCGGGTGTGACTGCGCAGACAATTCCACTTGATTTTCAAGTGCTTGAGCTGATGGATTTAAATGAAAACAATCTAAGCTCAAGTGTATCCCAAGGCTCGATTGTTGTTAATGACATAATGCTTGGAGATGTGAATAGAGACGGGAGAGTATCTGCAGTTGACGCATTAATGGCACTACAAATTTCATCAGGCAGACTTACAACAACATTATATACTTCAATTGCGGCAGATGTAAATTGGACAGGTTCCGTAACAGCTGTAGACGCTCTTGAAATACTGCAATTAGTGTCCGGAAAGATTACCACCTTTGGCATACAGCCTACGCCTATTCCTACAGCCACTGTAGCACCTTCACCGACACCTTCTGCAACAGCAACACCGGTGCTAAATATGAGAGAAAAATATGCACAGCTTGGGATTAATGCCAATGAAATGGTGGCTTTATGGAGCTTTGACGAGGAAGTCAACGGAAAAATAACAGACATGTCAAACAACAAAATCAATTTATTGACAAATAATAGATTTGCTTTGGAAACCGGAATAAGCGGCAAAGCAATAAAAATATCGGCTACCGATAGAATTGAAGCTGACAATACTGCTGTTATGTCGGGATTATCCCAGGCGACCTTCAATGTTTGGGTCAACCTTTCAGATTTCAGAAGCGAAAATATGTTGATTTTTGCTAAGGATGAAGGCGATGCGCCTGAATATAGAATGATATTCACAGGGGCAGATGGCTCTGGACATGCTATTATCCATACAGCCAGTCAAGGTTGGTATGACGGCACAAATATGATAGGTTTTATTTCAGGCGCTACATCAGCCAATATCACTAATAAATGGATAATGCTTAGCACCACATACGATGGGAATAAGATAACCACCTATTTTAACGGTATTAAAATTAACCAGAGTGTTCAAATGTCCGGCAATATAATAAGTTCCAACGCAAAATTTTATATCGGCAAAAGCATAATCAACCAAATGAATTCAATAAATGGGTTGGTGGACGACCTCGCCATATTGAACAGAGCAATGACCACCGCGGAAATTGCAAAGCTTTATGAGTTATATACAGGGAAAAAGATAGATATAGATACAACCCCAAGAACCATACCTGATACATCAAAAGGATATGAAGTAGCCGCATATTATTTCCCGCAGTGGCATGTTGATCCGGTAAATGAGCTCCACTATGGCACGGGCTGGACAGAATGGGAATTAATAAAGAAAGCAATACCTCGTTTTCCTGGTCACGACCAGCCCAAGGTACCTCTTTGGGGGTATGCTGACGAAGCAAATCCGCTGGTAATGGCGCAAAAAATAGATGCAGCCTCTCAAAATGGAGTGGATGCGTTTATATTTGATTGGTATTGGTCGGACAATGGGACGCTTTTAAGACGAGCGCTTGACGAAGGCTATCTCAAGGCTTCAAACAAGGATAAAGTGAAGTTTTCACTTATGTGGTGCAACCACAATATATTCACAGGACCCGGGATTGTCAAAGTGGCAACCTTTAGAGCCATGTGTGACGAAATCATAAAAACTTATTTTCCGGACAGCTCATATTGGAGAGTTGACGGGAAACCATACTTTTCAATTTATGAATTAAGCAACTTTATTGAAACTTGCGGGAATAATCTCGCACAGGCAAAAGCCGAGCTTGATTTGTTCAGAGCCAAGGCAAGAGCCGCAGGCTTAGGGGAGATACATATAAATGCCGTTGATTATGGCATTGGCGATATTCCACTATTAACGAAGTTGGAAATTGGTGATGATAATGCTTTTCTCAAGTACTTGGGAATTGACAGTGTAACCTCCTATACTTGGGTGCACCATACCAATATGCCGACATTCCCAACTTATGATTACGAAAATTTCTATAAAACTGCACTAAACGACGAAATAAATTTAAGCGAAAAATACAGTATTCCATATTATCCCAATGCTTCCATGGGATGGGACCCAAGCCCTAGAACAGATCAAAATGCCGCTTATACAAACTCAGGGTATCCTTACACGCCAATACTTGTAAACAATACACCGGCATTGTTTAAAACAGCGCTTCAGGGGTTGAAACAGCAAATTGACAGCGGAATACATCAGACAAATATTATTACAATAAACGCATGGAACGAATGGGGAGAGGGCTCATATTTAGAACCAGATACAAAGAATGGCTATGGATATTTAAATGCTATTAGAGATGTGTTTGGCACAAACTAAAAATGGCAAGGGGAGCGGCTGTCCAAGTGAAAAGCCTTATATTGTGTACAAGCCAATATATTTTTGCTATTTTGAAAATAGGGAACAAATGGCGCGATTGAACCGCTTCTAATGCACTAAAGATATTGCAGTATGCATCTGGGAAAATAACGAGTTTTTAGATAATATAATTTAATATTAAGTGACAAAAGAAAGTCCACTTGGAAAAGTGGCCTTTTTTTAAAAAGATATAAAAGGACTCTTTCCCTTTCTTGTGGAAATAGTCGTGGAAACATTACGGAAAGAAGAGAATATATCAAAGTGTTTTATATCATTCTTTCGGCTCTGTGTTTTCTATTGGCGGTTTTTTGCTCATTCTTCCTAGAAAAAAGCCACCCACACCAAAGCCAATGACTATTATTGGACCCATTATCCAAAGCCAAAGGTTATTATTACCTTCTGATGCCGCAGGGATAATCGTAGGTGTTGGTGCAATTGTGGGCAAAGCACTAGTAGTGGTGGGTATTGGTACTAATGTGGCTGGCGGCAGGGTGAGTGTTGCGGGCGAGGAAACTATTGGTTTTTCTGTGGGCTCTGCATTTGGGTCTGCTGTAGGCATAGGCTTAACTGAACCTGTTTTTATTAAACTGCAATCATCCTGGTAATAATCCTGCTTGAATTGTGCTTCGGTGTCTTTCTCATCAAAATTTAAATAATAATCAACTGATACTATTTTACTGGTGGCTGGAGACTCCAGCGTTATCAAGCCTTCTAGCTTAGTCCATGCACCCTTCTTAGCAGTTATGAACGGTGTAAAAGACCATGCGTGGCCATCCGGAACAGGTCCAAAGGTTTTATCATCGCAGGTGACCATAACCACTATTTGTACATTTGCATCAGCTGCTGTTAAATAAACCCAAGCCGAAACCTTATATTCGCCCATACCATAAAAAGCAACGGTATTTGTTACATTCTGAATTGGAGTATCATGCTTAGCGCTACGCGCAGCGCAAAGCACGGAGGAATTTCCACTGTGCTTAATAGTGTTTTCCGCTGTAAGAGTAGCACCAAGATAGCCCTTCCAATCTGATGAAATGCCACCTTCAAAGCCAGGGTCTTTCAATATCTCAGGGGAGTCAGCATGTACTATCGTCGCAAGGCTAATTAGCATAGCCATGACAAGCGAGAAAGTAACTATTGTTCTTAAAAGGTTTTTCATTTTTTCGCTCCTAATGTTTTGGCAAATTTTCAATACTAACAAATGTTTTGTTGCTGCCAGCTAAATATTATTTATTCATGGTTACATAAATTACCCAGTCATTTGCATCTGGTTTGTCAGGCATTCTCCAGGTGGATTTATCGCCAGTACCTGTAATGTCAGAAGCAATAGCAGTAAAATCTCCTGTGCTGGGATTGTACCATTTGGCAGTATATGTTTTACCTGCCTCCAGGCTAGTCAGGTATCCTGTGAAATTATTTTTATTAAAAAAGTAAACGACATAGGTCTCATTTCCAATGGTAGCTCCACTATAAAAAGCATTAAAAATAGCTAAATGCTTACTTTCAGGGTCGTCAAAGCACGGCTCAAGCTTCCACCATTCAAAGGATTGAAAAAAGTCCCGCATATATTTACCTAATTGCACTGGCGCAGGGAAAAGCGTTGCTTCATACCAATTAATTCTTTTTTCTTCTTTGGTAATTACTTCAGTAGAAGATGCCATTGTAGTATCAGTATTAAGGTCATAATCAAGAGCATAATCATGGGAAGCATAATCATTAATTATTGCCCAAATACCTGCCGAGCCATAGCCGTAGCCATATATGCCATTGAGATATGCAGTCCAGCCCTCTAAACGAGAGCCAAATGTATCGGTCCAAAAGTGGTCAAATTCAGGGTCATAGTTAACAGTTGGTTTTGTTACATCACTATTCCAGTAGTCCTTTGGAATAGCAAATTCAATTGCGGTTGCAGAGCTAAGCTGCCAGTCCATTCCATACCAATTATGCCCATCTATATATTTAAAAGACGACTTTGTAGCATTTGCTCCATGTACAGGATCCATGCTTGCATATTCCATATGTGCAGTAAGAGGATGCGAATAGGGATCATACTTATGTATACTCGCCGCTACTATTTTCCAGGGATTATTTTCAGCATTAAAAGCCTTTTGGTCACCTTCTCTGTCGTAATAGAAGTCATTATCTACTTCCTGTGCAGTTGCCCACATTACAGGATATGCACTATATCTTGCTACCCAATAACGTGAAAGCTTATCTAAATAATCAGCAGTATAGAATTGCTTATATTCAGGTTTTGTTAGTTCATCGGAGAAGAATAATTGCATATTTGTATGTACTATTCCTTTTTCAGCAATATATTTAAACTTTCGGTCCATATTTGCAAAACCGGGAAGCACGCTCTCTGTGAACTTTGACAGCGTACTGTAGACTGGGTCATCGCCGCTATTATTTGCTACCTGAATAGGCTCCGACTCATATGCGGTAAAGCCTTGTTGAACTCGTAAATCGACTATATATTTAAATTGCGAATCAATGCCCTGCATATTTGAACCGTTAAATCTTTCATAGGGCAAAGTTGAATGATTATCTGACAGATAAAAGAAAGGTGTGCCATCCGCGTAAGTGAAGTATCGTTTGTTTTCACTTACAGTTACAAAACCATGCTTATAAATATCAAGATTACCTTTATAAGTATTACAGCCAATCCTACCCTGTTTATCATTCAGACCGATATTAGTAATATCAGAGCATGTGGTCTTATATGTCCATACACCATATTTGGTTGGCGCAAAGCGTACCTTCCAGGTGGTTCCGCCGTCCCAAAACGCCGGCATAAGAATGGCAGTGCCATCTGCTGCGGTAAAGGTCACATCAAGATTGACACTATAAATGGGAGCTGTTTTATATGTAATTGAACTAACAAAGGTTATCTCTAATGCCTTCCATATTGGTATAACATAATCTACAGTATTTGGATCAATGTCAGCCGGCAGCTCTGTAGGCACAGGAGTATTAGAGGTAATGACAGGTGAGTGTTTACTAGTTGAACAACCGCTGAATGGAAGAACCAACATTATTACAGCGAGCAAGCATGAAATAGTGTTATTAATTCTTTTCATTTTTTTCTCCTAAGATATTTATATAATTATTAT
>Ga0118677_10015319_pt1 | contig 10662 bp, 9 predicted proteins | sample AliMusrvi5mmetaG_FD_86154 | JGI IMG/M metagenome (GOLD analysis project Ga0118677, IMG submission 86154)
TGTACCGACATTGCCAAGGCCGATAATGCCGACGGTTTTGCCCAGCAGATCGCGGCCCATATAAACGTTGCGGTCGAGCCCGGCCTGCCGCCGCATGGCGCGGTCGGCTTCCACAATGCGCTTGGCCAGGATCAGCATCATCCCCAGCGCGTGTTCGGCCACGGCTTCCTTGTTTCCGCCGGCCTGGTTAACGGCCAGCACGCCGGCGCGGTTACAGGCTTCCAGATCGACCGTGTCGTAGCCGGCGCCGTTGGTGGACACCATCAACAAGTTCGGCGCGCGGGCCAGCAGGGCGTCGGTGACGTGGTAGATCCCGTCGATCTCGTCGCGCGCCGAGCCAATCTGGTAGGCATGCGCGGCGGCGAGCACGCGGTCCGCCTCGGCCGTCGGGCTGTCGTTTTCCAGCTTGTCCACCACCACGTCCGGGCGGGTGGCGACGACGGTGTGGAAGGTTTGCTCGGCGACGTATTTGACGAAGAAGACGCGTTTGGTGTTCACGGTCATGGCGTTGGAGGCTCTCCCGATCTGTGGTGGCAGATCATCCGATGCGGGCGTGGCGGTCAAGCGGCCACGCGGCTAGAATGATGCGACAGACAAGCAGGACACCCAGGTTTATGCCGGCAGACGACATCAAGACCGAGACCGCAGGCCGCGACTTTATCCGTGACATCGTGCAAGCCGACCTGGAGTCCGGCCGGACCCAAACCGTGGTGACGCGTTTTCCGCCGGAGCCGAATGGCTATCTGCATATTGGCCACGCCAAGTCGATCTGCCTGAATTTCGGTGTCGGGCAGGAATTCGGCGGCCGGACCCATCTGCGCTTCGACGACACCAACCCGACCAAGGAGGAGCAGGAGTATATCGATGCCATTCAGGCCGATGTGCGCTGGCTCGGCTACGACTGGGGGGCGAACCTGTTTTTTGCCTCGGATTATTTCGAGCAATTATATCAGTGGGCGCTGCATCTGATCCGCAATGGCGATGCCTACGTGGACGACACGCCGCCGGACCAGATGCGCGCCATGCGCGGCACGTTGACGGAGGCCGGCACGATGTCGCCCAGCCGCAACCGGTCGGTCGAGCAGAACGTGGCGTTGTTCGAGCAGATGCGTGCTGGCAAGTTCGAGAATGGCGCCTGTGTGCTGCGGGCCAGAATCGATATGGCGAGCGGCAACATGAACCTGCGCGATCCGGTGCTGTACCGGATCATGCATGCGCATCATCCGCGCACCGGCGATGCCTGGTGCATCTACCCGACCTACGACTACGCGCACGGTCAGTCGGACGCGATCGAGGGCATCACCCATTCGATCTGCACGTTGGAGTTCGAGGACCACAAGCCGTTGTATGAATGGCTGCTGGACCATCTTCCTGTACCCAGCAAGCCACGGCAGTATGAATTCGCCCGGCTGAATATCGGCTACACCGTCATGTCCAAACGCATCCTCAACCGGCTGGTGCGGGAAGGCCATGTGGCGGGGTGGGATGATCCGCGCATGCCGACCTTGGCCGGGCTGCGGCGGCGCGGCGTGCCGGCGGCGGCGGTGCGGAGTTTTATCGCCAAGGTCGGCGTGGCGCGCGCCAACAGCGTGGTGGATCTGGCGCTGATGGATTTTACCATCCGCGAGACGCTGAACCCGATCGCTGCCCGCCGGATGGCGGTGCTGCGGCCGTTGAAGGTGATTATCGAGAATTATCCCGAAGGCCAGACCGAGACGCTGGAGGCGGTGAACCACCCGGATGCGCCGGAGATGGGAACCCGCAAGATCACCTTCGGACGGGAAATCTGGGTGGAACAGGACGACTTCATGGAGGTTCCGCCGAAGAAGTTCTATCGCCTGTCGCCGGGCAAGGAAGTGCGGCTGCGCTACGGGTATTTCATTACCTGCACGGGCGCAATCAAGGATGCGGACGGCAATGCGGTTGCGCTGCGCGCGACCTATGATCCGGCGACCAAGGGCGGCAATGCGCCGGATGGCCGCAAGGTGCAGGCGACGCTGCACTGGGTGGCGACGGCGGATGCCGTGCAGGGTGAAGTGCGGCTGTACAACACCTTGTTCGCCCGCCCGGACCCTGGCGCGGATGGCGACGTAATGGCCGACATCAATCCGCATTCGGTGGAGGTGTTGACCGGCTGCAAGCTGGAACCGGCGCTGGCGGATGCGGCGGTGGGAGAGGCGGTGCAGTTCGAGCGGCAAGGCTATTTCGCGGCTGACCCCGAGGGCTCGCGTGACGCGCCGGTATTCAACCGCACCGTCGGGCTGCGCGACAGCTACGCCAAGCCGGCGGTGACCGGGCGCCCCGCCGGCGGTTGATTGGATGCACGTCTCGGGCTACTGCTTCCGGTGCGTTCAATAAAAAGCAAGCCGGGAGCGAGTCCGAATGCCCAATCAACCCACGCCGAAAGGCGCGTGGATCCAGATGGCCATGTTGTTTCTATACATGGTGATCAATTTTGCCGACAAACTGGTGCTGCAAATCGCCGCGGTGGTAACTGCTCACCCCACCCCGACCAACGGGTATCCGAATAACGCATTTCGGGTCGCATCGAGCACGGATCGTCCGGTGAGTTTCGCTGTGCTTCCCATCGACCTGAAGGCAGCATAGGCCTCTGCACCCCATTCGCTGCGGAATCCATTGGTGACCTTGCGGAAGATCACGCTTGGCCGCAGATGGCGTTCGGAGATGTTGTTGGTGGGCGGCACGTCGCGGTCGGTCATGAACACGAACAGATGCGCTCGATGTCGCCCGATGCGCTTGCGCAGCTTTTCGCCGTCGCGCCCACGTGGCGCGGTGGCCATAATGCGGTCGAGCCTTCGGTCGAGATCGGCGTGATACTGCGCCAATGTGGTGTCGAGCAGGCCCGGTCGCCGTCGTCCGATGGCGATCGCGCGCAGTAGCAAAGCCTTGAATTGGGTGCTGAACACTGCATCGCCGCAATCGATCGCGTATTGCGCATCCCGCAACAAATGCGCGAGGCACATCTGCCACTTCTCGGCATGACCACGCTGGCTGCCGAGCGCATCGGACACCCAAACGCCAGGCCGAACCCCGCCGAAGACCTCCTGTGGCACGATCTTGCCACGGCTCGGCCGGATCACATGCAGCACTGCGGCCCCAGTCACAAAAACCCACTCCCACCAGGTCCGACCAGCGACACGGACGGAGGTCTCATCCGAGCACACCACCGGCGCGGTGCGCACCGATGCTGCAATCCCGGTGGCTATGTCGGCCAATGGCACCCGTGCACGGGCGAGAATGTTGCAGAGTGCGCCTTCACTGATCGAAAGACCGAAGACCTCGCACATCAGCGTCCCCAGGCGTTCCAGGCTGATCGCGTGGGTGTAATGAAGATAAACCACCATCGCCTCCACAGAATGGCCGAACGGTGAGCCGGGCTGCAAACCCGCCGGCGCCGAGGCAACCGCGCGCATGCCGCAGCAGCCGCAGCGCCCGCCGAACAGATGCACCCGGGTGACATCGGGCTTGATCGGCGGCAGTTCAATGCGGTCATAGGCGTGCTGGCGGGTTTGCTCTGAGATCGGGAAAGCAGTTGTGCAAGTCTGGCAATTATCGACGTAAAGTTCGACCGTGCGATCTGGCGCGTCGTGCAATGCGCGGCCAATGCCGGGGCCGCTACGCCGGCGCCGGGTCTTGCCGGCGGCGCGGCGGTTGGCCTTGCGCGATGATGACGGCGGCTGCGACGAATTATCCGGCGTTTTTGGCGGGCGGGTCAGGGCCTCGATCTGGGCTTTTAGCCCGGCAATCTCAGCCAGAGCTACCTGCAACTGACCACCAAGCGAAAGGATCAACGCATCCTTCTGCGGATCGGTCAGGCTGCTGAGGTTGGGCGCGAGGGACATCCGAACGTTGAATCGAAAGAGCCGTGACCGTGTAAATAGCTAACTTGAGGCGAGGCGCCAGGGCGGGGGGTGAGCAGTTACCACAACGACGATTACACCGAGTAAAACGACGGCACAGAGTGGCGATATTATCACCTACACGGTCGTCGTCGGTAATCCTTCCGGCCATTTGACGAATGATACCATTGTTCGCACCACAATCACGCTGCCCGCCAATGTAACGATGGTCAGTAACTCACTGGTTCAGGTTTCCGGTCCTACTGCGACGCTCAGCCATCCCCTCATTTCGCCAATGCAATCATCCCACTGAATTGGCTAGCCTTTGAGAGGGCGTTGGCGAAGGCTGCCATGAGGGGGGCGAGCCTGTGTTCTGGCATGTTGGGGATGAGTTCGTAGAGCATGCAGCCCTGACGGAAGAGTGAATGGCTGCGGGTCTTCGATGTGTTCGATTTGAGTTGCCGGTCCATGCCGAGGCTCTCGCCGACGGTGCCGAGCAGGGTTAGCAGCGCCATTGCAAAGGCGCTGACCAGCAGAAGCCGGTCGCGGCGGGTTGGCTCGCCGATGCGGGTCGATGACAGCCCCATGCCGAACCGGAGGTCCTTGGTGTCGCGGAAGCCGGGTTCGATGGTCCAGCGTTTGGCGTAGTGGTTGATCAGCACGGCGGCCGTCGCCTCGGGGTCGCTCGCGGCCAGGCACCACGGCTCCTTCATGCCCTTGGCATGCACACAGACGACGGCACCAACCTGCTGACCCTGCGCCGTGACCCGGGCGTCACGCAGTTTGCGGGCACGGCCGCCCTTGCCGACCCATTCGGCCGCGGGCCGCGCCTCGCCCGTCGCATCGGTGACGCGGATGTTGCCGCGGAAGCGGATGACGTAGCCGAACCCCAACCGGGCCAGGAAGGCGAACAGTTTCTGGTCGCCGAAGCCGCGGTCAGCCAGGATCGTCACCCTGCAGCCCGCCGGCATCGTCTCGGCCAGGCGGCACAGGCAGGCATCCTCATAGTCGTTGCGCTGGTCTGTGATTTCCTCTTTCCAGACGGTCAGCCAGATCAGCGGCGCCGCCCGGCCGTGGCCCGTCACCAGGCTCAACACCAGGGTCGATTGGCGGTCATGGTCGAAATCGGTCCAGTCCATCGCCACCAGGATGTCGGGACGCTCGCCCACTTGATGCGGCACCCAGCGGGCGAAACTGTCCCAGACGTCAATGCCGGCGTTGCTCATCAACCGGTCAACCTGCTTGACGGCATGCTTGGTCACCAGCCCCCGCGCCTGCGCCAGCGCCTGGCCGATCACCGCCACGGCAAGCGACGCACCGGTCATCACGCCAAGCGTGGCACCTGCCAGCGCATCCACCCGTTTGGCATGCAGATCAGGCCCATACAGCCCGCCGATGAAGCCGCGAACATCTCCTATCCGCTCCGCCTTGACCATGACAAAAACCCGCCTCGCGATGACACGAACGGTCTATCGGACGGCCGCGAATCGGGACTAGATCAGGTCGAACCGAAATGAGGGGATTCGTGAGGGGTCTGGGTTCTTAAGCTTTGGCGCATCCGAATCCCTTGCGACGTTCATTACCCCTGTAAACATGCCAGGATTGGATGAACATCCGTATAATTTTGCCCTTAACTTACCTTGGATCGTCCTTAACGCCGGGGCACTGGCTTTCCTCTTTTGGAGAGCCCACAAAAAGCGAGCGACATCTGGTCGGTGACGACAGGTTTTGAGATATCCAGGACGCGGGCGGACCCATGCCGTCAACCTGGGGTCTAGCAAGCTGTAGGATGCGGTTTCCCTTGGAACGGCATCGCAGTGATCGGCAACAAGGTACCGTAGTGTCAAGCGGAAATGTACAAACTTTCTATTTTGCCAACTCCATAAACCGCGGAGAGCTTACTGGAAGGTAGGCCTGCCCAGTCTCACTTGCATAGCGCCAGACGATGGTCAGAAGCTTGGTAAAGTCCCAGCTGGGGGACAGCGCGCGCAACAGGTGGGAGCCGTCGATGCAGACAAAGCTAAGGTCGCCATTCATTCGCAGGCCTTCAAGGGCCTGTTCGGAGTAACCATTGATCGCGATGTAGAGGCCCCGGGTGTCGGCCGACTTCCCACTTACCTTATAGATGAAGGCCCCGAATTCCGCCCCGGCGATCCGATCCTTCACCCATTTGGCTTCCACCAGGTAGGTGCTCGATGCCCATGCAAAAGAGCCGTCGATCTGCTCGCCGGTCAACTTAAACGATCCCCGGGGGTTCAGCCCTTCGAATTCGAGGAACTCGTTCAGGAAGCGCTCGAGAGCATAACCGCGTTGCTGCGGTTCGGCCATGGCTGATAGGGTGTAGAAGTCTGCTTCGAACTTCTCCCGCCGGGCTGTTCTGGCGGCTCCGGCCCTATCCGTAGCTCGTTGCGCCTCTTGCTGCTGCCTTTGATGCGCCGCCTTCTTGGCTTCGGCTTCCTGCCGTTCCACGGTCCCCGCCTCGACGAGGTCGCCCGGACCGGCGCCTTCGACCACATCATCTCGTCCGTCCACATGCTCGACGGACTGGACCCGTATTTCTCCCGCGAGGTCTACGACGCCGGCCGCAAGGCCGTCTACGGCGGCGTCCTCGAGCGGATGGCCGACATGCTCCGGATCACGGATTCGTTCGACGTCCTGGGGCACTACGACTATTTCTCTCGCTACGCGCCCTGGAGCGACCGGAAGATGCTCTACCGCGACGCCCCGGACGCCTTCGACGAAGTGCTGCGGCTCTGCGCGGGAACCGGGCGGGCGCTCGAGCTCAACACGCGCACGGGCTATCGGATGATCGACGAGGGGGCGACGGACTTCCTTCCCGATCCCGAGATTCTCCGCCGATACCGGGAACTGGGCGGCGAACTCGTGAGCGTCGGTTCGGACGCCCACCAGGCCGAGACGGTCGGCCGCGTGTTTCCCGAATACCTGGAATTCCTTCGGAATCTGGGCTTCCCCGGCTTCACCGTCTACTTCGATCGCCTGCCCCGGGTGATTCCCTTCTAGGGTTCCTCGATCCGGGCGACCGGACGACGGGACCCGCGGAGGCGCGGTCTATTCGCCGTCGTGCTCGTGGTCCTCGGCCTCGGCGAAGATCGCGCGGTTCGAGTCGTCGATCAGCCCGTGCTTCTCGTAGTATTCCTTGAGAGCCGCCTTGACCGCCTGCTCCGCCAGCAGCGAGCAGTGCATCTTCTGCGGGGGCAGTCCGTCGAGCGCCTCGGCGACCGCCTTGTTCGACAACTGCAGCACCTCGTCGATCGATTTCCCGATGATCATCTCGGTCGCCATGCTGCTCGTCGCGATCGCGGAACCGCAACCGAACGTCTTGAACTTCGCGTCGACGACGATGCCGTTCTCGATCTTCAGGAAGATGCGCATGATGTCGCCGCACTTGGCGTTGCCGACCGTGCCGACCGCGTCCGCGTTCTCGATCTCGCCCATGTTCCGGGGGTGCATGAAATGGTCCATGACCTTTTCGCTGTACATCTATTACTTCTTCCCTTCTGCCTTCAGATACTCGTCATACAGGGGGGACATCTCGCGCAGCCGGTCCACGACCTTCACGAGGGCCTCGAAGAGCGGCTCGATGTCGTCGAGGCCGTTCTCCTTGCCGAAGGTGACGCGCAGCGAACCGTGGGCGATCTCGTGGACCAGCCCGATCGCGAGCAGCACGTGCGACGGGTCGAGCGACCCGGACGTGCAGGCGGAGCCGGAAGAGCAGGCGAATCCGTACATGTCGAGCAGCAGCAGCAGCGACTCGCCCTCGATGAACTGGAACGAGAAGTTCGCGTTGCCGGGCAGGCGCTTCGTCGGATGCCCGTTGAGGCGGACGTGCGGGATGCCGCCCATGATGCGGGCGATCGCGGCGTCGCGGATCTCCGTCAGTCGCGCGGCGTTCGCAGGCTGTTCCGAGGCCGCGAGTTCGAAGGCCCGGCCGAAGCCGACGACGCCGGGGACGTTCTCGGTGCCGGCGCGGCGCTTGCGCTCCTGGCCGCCGCCGTCGATGAAGACCGGCAGGCGCACGCCCTTGCGGATATAGAGCGCGCCGACACCCTTGGGCCCGTAGATCTTGTGCGCGGAGAACGAGCAGAGGTCGACGGATAGCATCTTCATGTCGATCGGCAGTGCCCCGGCCGCCTGCACGGCGTCGGTGTGGAACCAGACGCCCTTCGCGCGGCAGATCCGGCCGATCTCGTCGACGGGCTGGACCGTGCCGATCTCGTTGTTGGCCATCATGATCGTGACCAGCACCGTATCGGGGCGGATCGCGCGCTCGACGTCCGCGGGATCCACGATCCCCTGGTCGTCGACGGGTACGTAGGTGACTTCCCAGCCGCGCTTCGCCAGCGCTTCGACGGAATGGAGCACGGCGTGGTGCTCGATCGCCGAGGTCACGATATGGCGGCCCTTCTTCTCCAGCGCCTGCGCGACGCCCTTGATCGCCCAGTTGTCGGCTTCGGAGCCGCTTCCCGTGAAGACGATTTCGGAGGGTTCTGCGCCGATCGCGCGCGCGACCTTCTCGCGTGCGAGTTCGACGGCCTTCTTGGCGTCGCGGCCGACTTCATAGAGCGACGAGGGGTTGCCGTAGTGTTCGGTGAAATAGGGCAGCATCGCCTCCAGGACTTCCGGCCGCATCCTCGTGGTCGCGGCGTTGTCGAGATAGACGAACTTTCTTTCCTCCTGGGCCATCTTGATTTCCTTCCCGTGCGGGACCCTCTGAATGGGGCTCCGGCGTGCGTCTTTCCACGGGTCAACTGTACCCTTGAGGGGTCGGACCCGGAGTAACCCCAGTTACATGGAGCCCTCTCAGAACCTCGAGGAAGGCTGCAGCGGGTCCCTACGCCAGGGCCGGAAGCGTCGAACCCGCATGGGACATGACGATGACGCCGGCGCCGGTCCCGTGGGAGCGCAGGGCCTCGTCGACCGCGGCCTGGAGGTCGCGGAAGGGTTCCATCATGCCGAAGCAGGGGGATCCGTCCGGCAGGTCGGAGACGAGCAGGATCCGGCACTTGGCGCGGACCATCGCGATGGCGGCCGCCTTGTGCCCTCCGAGCTGGAATTCGCGGCGGATGCGGGCGATCGTCTCGTCGGGGTCGCAGGACCCGCGCAGCCATTCCTCGAAGACCGGTTCGCCGGGACCTTCCGTGCAGGCGGCGGCGAGGACGATGCAGCCGCCGTCCCGGACGGCGTGCTGGGCGTTGTCGAGCGCCTTCTGCGCCTGATAGAGGTTCAGGTCCTTCGGGAAGCCACCGGGCGACGCGACGACGACGTCGGCCTTCTGCGGAATCGCGACCTTGTACATCGAGTCGAGGAATCGGCAGCCCTCGCGGTGCGCCAGGACGGGGTGTCCGGCGACGGCACGCACGACGCGCCTGTCCTCGTCGAGGACCACGTTGAGGATCCAGTCGGCGCCGAGCAGCGCGCCGGCCTCCTCGATGTCCTCGCGGATCGGGTTGCCCGCCAGGCGCCCGGCGACCGCCGTCGGCTCCACCATGCGGGAGTGGTTCGCCTGGATGGCCGAATGCGTCGAGACGCCCGGCATGATCGCCTTGTAGCCGCCACTGTAGCCGGCGAAGTAGTGCATCTCGATGTTGCCGAGGAGGATCCTCCGGTCGGCGCGCGCGACGGGGCCGAACACGTCGACGGGCGTCCCGCGCGAGGTCGTCCCGAGGTGCACCATGTCGGCGGCGTCGCTGTCGAGCAGGCGCACCGTGCCGTAGATGGCCGGTCCGACCAGCTTCCGGTGCTCCTCCTCGGTTTGGGGGCGGTGGATGCCGAGGCCGAAGACGACCGTGACCCGGTCGCGCGTCACGCCCGCCGCCGCGAGTTCCTCGAGCAGCGCGGGCAGCACGAGCGCGGTCGGCATCGGGCGCGTGACGTCGCTCGAAACAATGCAGACCGATTCACCGGGACCCACGACGTCCCGGAGGAGCGGCGCCCCGATCGGTTCCGACAGGGCGCGGCGGACTTCGGGCTCGCCGACGAGCCCGGCGGGCACCGGGTTCGCCTTCATCTCCAGCAGCAGGTCCTTTTCGTCGAGGGTGAAGGAGCGCGTGCCCTTCGCATATCCGAGTTCGATGGTCCGCTTCGTCACGCCTTCGCTCCCCTTTTCTTGTCCAGCCACTCCTTGATCCGGGCTTCGTATCCGTTGACGTCGGGCTCGTAGTAGCGGGTGTCCTTGACTTCGTCGGGCAGGTACTGGAGGTCGACGATGTGCCCGGGGAAGTCGTGCGCGTACTGGTACCCCTTCCCGTAGCCGAGGTCGGCCATCCCCTTCGCCGGGGCGTTGCGCAAGTGCATCGGGACTTCGCCGGTGCGCCGTGAGGCGACGTCCCCCATGGCCTTCTCGATCGCGAGGTACGACGCGTTCGACTTCGGGCTGGTCGCGACCATGATGGCGGCCTCCGACAGGATGATGCGCGCCTCGGGCATGCCGATCGCCATGATCGCCTGATAGGCGGCCATCGCGACCTGCAGGGCGGACGGGTTGGCCATCCCGACGTCCTCGGCGGCGCAGATCGTGATGCGGCGCGCGAGGAACTCGATATCCTCGCCGCCGTGGAGGGCGCGCGCGAGGTAGAAGACCGCGGCGTCCGGGTCGCTGCCGCGCATCGACTTGATGAAGGCGCTGATGTTGTCGTAGTGGCTCTCGCCGTCGTGGTCGAAGGCGATCGAACGCTTCTGCATGCAGTCCTCGAGCACCGGGACGTCCACGTGGATCCGCCCGTCCGCCGACAGCGGCGTCGTCACGGCGGCGAGCTCGAGGCCGTTCAAGGCGATGCGCGCG
>Ga0118677_10015320_pt1 | contig 10662 bp, 8 predicted proteins | sample AliMusrvi5mmetaG_FD_86154 | JGI IMG/M metagenome (GOLD analysis project Ga0118677, IMG submission 86154)
GCCCATGACCGCCACCATCACTTACGACGACAAGTCGGTTCGCCGTTTCATGATCGCCTCGATCGTCTGGGGACTCGTCGGCATGCTCGTCGGCGTACTCATCGCCACTCAGCTCTCGTGGTGGCAAATGAACGGGCATTATCTGGAATGGCTCACCGGCGGCGCAATCAAGGCCGACGGGATTTCGTTTCTCACGTTCGGGCGGCTGCGTCCGCTGCACACCAACGCGGTGATTTTCGCCTTCGTCGGCAACATGATGTTTGCCGGGATCTACTACTCGACCCAACGGTTGTGCAAGGTGCGCACCGCGTCGGACTGGCTTTCCAGCATCCATTTCTGGGGCTGGCAGCTCATCATCGTGGCCGCCGCCGTCACCTTGCCCGCCGGATTCACCCGCGGCAAGGAATACGCCGAACTCATCTGGCCCATCAACATCATGGTGGTCATCATCTGGGTGGTCTTCGCCATCAATTTTTTCTGGACGCTGGCCAAGCGCAACGAACCGAGCCTCTACGTCGCGCTGTGGTTCTACATCGCCACGATCATCACGATCGCGATGCTCTACATCGTCAACCACCTGTCGCTGCCTACTTCGTTCACCCATTCCTATCCGGTATTCGGCGGTTTGCAGGACGGCCTGGTCCAGTGGTGGTACGGACACAATGCCGTGGCGTTCTTCCTGACGACGCCGATTCTGGGCATCATGTATTACTATCTGCCGAAGGCGGCGAACCGGCCAGTCTATTCCTACCGCTTGTCGATCGTCCATTTCTGGTCGCTCGTCTTCATCTATATCTGGGCCGGCCCCCACCACCTGCTCAATACCGACCTGCCGCGCTGGCTGCAAATGCTTGGCATGACCTTTTCCCTCATGCTGTGGGCGCCCTCATGGGGTGGCATGCTCAACGGCTTGCTCACCTTGCGCGGCGCCTGGGATACGCTGCGCACCGATCCGGTCATCAAGTTCTTCGCCGCCGGTGTCACCTTCTATGGCATGTCCACCTTCGAGGGTCCGCTGTTGGCCATCCGCCCGATCAACGCGATTTCCCATTACACCGATTGGACCATCGGCCACGTCCATTCCGGAACCCTCGGATGGAACGGCATGATGGCCGCAGGCATGTTCTACTGGCTCGCCCCGCGCCTGTGGAAAACCCAACTCTGGTCAAAGCCGCTGGCCAACATGCATTTCTGGATCGCCATGGTCGGCATCCTGCTCTACATCGCCGCAATGTGGTGCGCCGGAATTTCCCAAGGTCTCATGCTCGGCACGCTCACCCCCGACGGCATCAACCTCAAGTACAAATTCGTCGAAACCCTGAGCGATATCCAGATTTTCTTCATTGCCCGCTCGTTCGGCGGTGCGCTCTATCTGTCAGGATTCCTGCTGTGCGCGTTCAACATCTGGAAAACCGCCCGCTCGGGCGCGGCATTTGATGAATCGGTGGAAGTCACGGTGCTCGAACGCAAGCAGAAGGACGGCATGACCTGGGGGGAAGCGCTCCTCAGCGACCCGCTCACCCACATCTTCCTGGCGCTGGCATTTGTGATCCTGTTCTTCTTCCTGCGGCCGCACGCCAACAAAGCCGCCCTGCTGGTGGCCGTCCTGCTATCCATCAAGGCCTGCATCGCATTCAAATCCTCCAATAACACCTGGGTCGATTGGCATGAGCGTATTGTTGAGAATTACCTGCCGTTCACGGTGCTGGTCTTTGCCGCCGTCGCCATCGGCGGCGCGGTGCAGATCATCCCGTCACTGATCGTCAACCGCGACAAGAACATCGAAGGCCGCCTCCAGGAACTCTATACCCCGCTCGAACTCGCCGGCCGCGATATCTATATCTCCGAGGGTTGTTACCTCTGCCACTCGCAGATGATCCGAACCCTCGAACCCGATATCATTCGCTACGGCCGTCCCGGAATCGCCGACGATTACTCGCACCTCGGCGAATCTCTCTACGACCATCCCTATCAATGGGGTTCCAAACGCACCGGCCCCGACCTGGCCCGCGAAGGCGGCCCTCTCGCCAAGGATAGCAAAAGCAATTTGTATAAATACATGCGGGTCGGCCCGCGCGGCAACAGTTGGCACTTCAGCCATTTCCTCAATCCGCGCGGGATCTCCCCCGGATCCAACATGCCCGCCTTCCCCTGGCTCTTCGAGAAGGAAACCGAAGTAAACCTGCTGCCTAACAAGATCGCGGTCCAGAGGCAACTCGGCGTCCCGTGGCCCGCCCTCAACACCGACGAAATCAATCAAAGGACCGAATCCCAGGCGCAGGAAATCGCCGGCTCGCTCGTCGATTCCCAAGTCAGCCTGCCCGGCAGGCCGGATCTCCAGGGCGACGCGCTGCGCAACCAACTCGCCAAGACGCAGGTGGTGGCCGTGATCGCCTACGTGCAGAAACTCGGTGCCTACCGGGAAATCAAGAAGGATCATCCCAACGAGCCGTCCGTCCTTGATCCCGATTCGCAGCGCAAGGCATCCAGCGGAAAATAGGCGGCAGCCCCGCAATTTTCCCGCAATCTAACAACCAACCCGGAAAAGCCAGCCATGTTCCAACGAGTGACCTACGAGGATTGGACCTATTGCATTCCGATCATCGCGTTCTTCATCTTCGCCGGGAAATTTCTGTTAGTCACGATCCGGGCGCTGCGCCTTGGTGAGGGCGAACGCAAGCGTCTCGCGTCCCTGCCGCTGGATGATCCTGCTGAAGATCCGAAACCCTGAGATTCCGATAACCCGCAACGCCGAAACAATCATGAGCCAGGAACCGAAACGCGGTCATTTCGCAAAAAAAGCAGGGGAGATCATCCTCCGCGAACACGAATTCGACGGCATCCAGGAATATGACCAGAAACTCCCCAACTGGTGGTTGTTCACCTTCTACGGGGCCATTGTCTGGTTTGTCACCCTGTGGGTGCTTTACTATCACACGCCGGTGTACAAAGACGCCCATCAGGAGGTCATCGACATGATCGATGCCGTGAACAAGGCGCAAGCCATCGAGGTGGAGAAATTGGTGAAGGACCTCAGTGACTCGAAGTTCGTCCATGAGTGGGCCACCAATCCGCAGCGGGTCGCGGGCGGCGAGGCGGTCTTCCTGGCCAATTGCACGCCCTGCCACGGGGTGGATCTGAGCGCCACGATCAAAACCAAGGATGGCAAGGTGCAACCGCTCCCCGGCCTGCCTCTCAACGATCACATCTGGAAATTCGGCGCAACGGACAAGGACGGGAAAGACGTGCTGACTCCGGATGGGAAAGTGGTAGCAAGCCCGATGCGACTGTTTAAGCTGATCAACAAAGGCTCGCCGCCCGAAAGCACCGGCAACAACGGCGCAAAAATGCAAGCCTGGGGCCAGCAACTCAAACCCACCCAGATCGCCGAAGTGGTTTCCTATATCATCTCGAAAGTCCCCGAGGATTTCAAGGATATCCCGAAACCCTGAGTGACCCGCAAAGTGGCTGGCGCGTCCCGCGCCAGTCCGTGTCAGGCGGCGTCCCCGCCGCCTGTGTCACTACTAACCCTTCCGACTCTTTGGGCCTGGGTTTTCCCGCCATTCTCACGGTGCCGCCCAGCGGATGGCACGCAGCAGGAGTTCCTTGTAGGTCGGGTTGCCCCAGGCGGTGGGACCGTGACCGAACATCAGGTAACAGACGCGGCTCTTGCCATATTGCCTCGCCCAGGCAATCTCACGACCGCACTTCGCATGATCGGTCGTCAGCAAAACATGCGAATCCGGCGCAACATAAAACTGCCCGTACGTCTCGTCGTGGATCACAAAATCCGCCAACCCTTTGGTGATCGGATGTTTCTTGTCTGCCACGGTGACGTGGATCTCCTGGTCGTCGGCATACGTCGAGGCGGCCAACTCCTTGCCATCGATGGTCTCCGGCGCGAACAAATACCTGCCGCCGATGATCTTGGCGAATCCCGGCCAGTCAGCATGGGCGCCGAGATTGTGATGCGTCGCCACCAGCCCGATGCCGGTATCTAGCAAATCACCGAACGCCTTGCGTTGTTCGGGGGTGAAACCCTTGGTCATGTCGTACATCACGATCACATCGTATTGTTTTTCCAAGCCCGGTTTCAGCAAATCAGCCTCCTTGGGCATCTCCGCCTTGGCGTAGGTCACGCCGGGAAGCGCGTCCCACATCGCGAAAAACTCCTTCTGCTCGAACCCGTGCCCGCCGAAGGTCACCAGCACCCGCAGCGGCTTCGCCTCTGCCGCCCGCATCACGGGAACACCACCCGCCATGAACAGGCTGAAAAACAGCACCACAATCTTGCTTACAATTCGGTTTGTTTTCATTTCGTTTCTTGGTGGTTGATTTAGGGCGGATTGACAGTTGCTATTTCTTCCTGCCGTTCGGCTTGGCGGCACCTTTCGGGGCGGGGATTGCCATGATTTCCTTGTCGCTGAGTTTGCCGTCATGGTCGGTGTCAAATGGCTTGAGCATGGGATCGTTCGGGTTCTGCCGGAAAGCGCTGGCAATGGCTTCCGCTTCCTCAACATTGAGGATGCCGTTGTGATCGGTGTCGTACTTGGCGAATACCTGCGCGCTCTCGGCCGAGGGCGGCAACTTGTTCTCCTTGGGCTGCTTTCCTTTGGCCATAGCGGCGGGACCCGCCGCGCAGGCGATCAGGGTGACGGTGATTGCGATCCATTTGCTGTGTTTCATCGTGGTCATTTGATCGGAGTTCAGATAGAGGAATGTCATGGCTTGCGGGTGGGATCTTCGCACGGGATGGCTGCCGGATCAATCCTTTCGTTTGAGCCTATTGGATGAGCCGGATCAGGCCGATGAAATCATCGTCGCCCCAGCCGTTGTCGAGGCCGGTTTGGTAGAGGGAAGCGAGCGTGCGGGTCTGGGGCAGCGGCAGTTTGGTGGCGGCGGTTTCCAGCGCGAGGCGGAGATCCTTGCCCATGTGCTTGAGAGAGAACTGGGGCGCGTAATCGGCGGCGCGGAGTTTGGCTTCCTTCAAGGTGGCGAGGCCGGATTGGCCGACGTTGAGCTTGAGCGCGGAAAAATAGATATCATCGGAGATGCCAGCGGCGCGGGCGAATGTCAGGCTTTCACCGAGCGCCTCGGCGATGAGCGCCAGGTTCAGGTTGAACGCGAGCTTTAGGGCGGAGGCGCTGCCAATAGGGCCGATGTATTCAATCGCCGTGCTCAACCGGGTGAGCACCGGACGGACCCGATCGAGCACCGCGGGATCGCCGCCGGCAAAAAACACCATCTTGCGCTGCTCGGCGGCCGGCTTGCTGCCGGTGAATGGCAGTTCCAGAAACACCGCACCCGTGGCCTCAACCTGCCTGGAAAAATCCCGACTCGCTGCGGGCGAAATCGTGCTCGATTGCACGACAATCTGACCGGAATGCAGCGCCGGCAAAATCTGATCAAGCACTGCCTGAACGGCAGATGGGTCGGACACGACGATGATCATGACCTCCGCCTGGCTGGCCGCGGCCCGCGCGTCCGGCGTGTAAATCGGCAGTTCGGGCTTGGGTGTCCGGTTCCATGTCAGAACGTGGTCGCCGTCGCGATGCAGGTTGTCCGCCCAAATGCTGCCGATGATGCCGAGTCCGAAAATGGAGATGTTCATAACGACGGAAGTATGATCCCGAATCCGGTTGTCCGGCAACTTTCAAAATTCTCCGTGAAAGAATTGCGCTCCGCAGGGCGTATCACTGCCTTGGTGTCCGGAAAATGACATTGCATCCATCGCCATCAGGGGCTTTGCTCCGGCGGTGGCAGTGCCGGAATCCTAGCCACGATCATCCCATCCAATCACCTAACAACCAACATCACTGCATGAAACAGACCCTTCGTCCCCTGCTCGTCCTCGCGCTCGCGTTGACGCCGTTCTTATCCACCCGTGCGGCGGAAGCCAAGCGGGTCATCGTTTGCTCCGTCACCTGCGGGTTCCGCCATTCGTCGATTCCGCTCGCCGAGAAAACCATCCAACGCCTCGGCGAGGAATCCAAGGCATATACCGTCGTGGACTGGGTGCGCAAACCGGATAAGGACGATATGGACAAGCTCAGTCCCGCGAACCTGACAGCGAAGAAGATCGATTGTGTTATCTTCGCCAACACCACCGGGGATCTTCCGCTGCCGGACCGCGAAGGTTTCATCAAGTGGATCAACGACGGCCATGCGTTCTGCGCGATGCACAGCGGCAGCGACACCTTCCATGGCTTCCCCGGCTACAACGACATGCTGCAGGGCGAATTCTCCGGCCACGGTGCCCAGGTGGGGGCAGACCTGATCGCAGGCGACACCAAGCACCCGGCCAACGGCGGCATCGGCGCGACGTGGGATCTCTCGCAAGAGGAAATGTATCACATCAAGAATCAGGACCGGGCGAAGATCCGCGCGCTGTGGTTCATGCAGCATGATCCGAACGACAAGGCGAAGCTGGGATATTTCGCCGTCTCATGGTGCCGCATGGCGGGCAAGGGCCGCGTGTTCTACACCTCGCTCGGGCATCGCGAAGACCTGTGGGACGACACCGCCGCCGCCGGCGAACGCAAGAATTCCGAGGCCATCAGCAAACAATACCAGGCTCACATCCTCGGTGGCATCAAGTGGGCGCTCGGCCTGGCCCCCGGCAGCGCGGAGCCGAACCCCGATGCCAAATAGAGGGCGGTAACGCTCCATTCCCCATCCGGGGCAATGGAGCGTTAGATAATGGTTTGATCCGAAATCTCTTCAGATATTGGCCGAGTGTTGGACTTCCTCGGTGGCGGAGCGACCCTGCGAAGGTAGCCGTGGGTTTCAACCCACGGTTTTACGGCGACGGTTATGCCTCAATCACTAGGACGGGTTGTTATTCGAGATGAGGCTCGCGGAACGTGGCTGGACTTCGCGTCGCCATGCCGGATTGTGACCACGCGGCGGGTTGAGGAGGTCATGCTGCTGGTCCGTCAGATCGAGGAGGCGGTCGAGCGGGATGGATTGCATGCGGCGGGATTCATCTCCTACGAGGCCGCCCCCGCGTTTGATCCGTCCCTGCCAGTCAGGCATGATGACGGGTTTCCGCTGCTCTGGTTCGGGTTGTTCGGGCAGGTGAACGAAATCAGCCGTCTGACCGGAAGCGGGCACCCGGTTCCACCGCTCGCGTGGGAGGAATCTATCAAACCGGAGGAATATCGGCGATGTTTGCGCGAAATCCGCAACTTCATCCGCGACGGGGACACCTATCAAGTCAATTTCACCTACCGGCTGCGGGCGCTGACCGGTGTGGATCCATGGAATATGTTTGTCGGGATCGCCGGTGATGGGGAGGCACCCTTCGCGGCATTCGTGGACACCGGGGAGTGGGCGGTTTGCAGCGCGTCGCCGGAGCTGTTTCTGCGGCTCAACGGGGAACGGATCGAGTCACGGCCCATGAAAGGAACCTCCGCAAGAGGGCTGTGGTTCGAGGATGACCAGGCCCTGAGGGAAACCCTGAGAAGTTCCGCAAAGGAGCGGGCCGAGAACGTGATGATTGTGGACATGGTCCGCAATGACCTCGGTCGCGTGGCGCTTCCCAACAGCGTGGATGTCCCCCGCTTGTTCGATGTTGAGAAGTATCCGAGCGTGTGGCAGATGACATCGACCGTCCGCGCCCGGACGCGCGAACCCTTGGCTCGCATCCTTGCGGCGACATTTCCTCCCGCATCCATCACGGGCGCGCCGAAGCGTCGGACCATGGAGATCATCGCGCAACTTGAATCTTCGCCGCGGCGCATCTATACCGGCACCATCGGCTTCGTGGCTCCAAACCGCCGTGCGCAGTTCACTGTGGCCATCCGCACCGTGCTGATCCACAAGGCCAGCGGACGCGCGGAATACGGCGTCGGCGGCGGTATCGTGTGGGACTCCAAACCGGCCGCCGAACACGCCGAGTGCCGGACGAAAACCAAAGTGCTGCACCCCGCCGCCCGCGATTTCGATTTGCTGGAAACCCTGTTGTGGACTGCCGGCGATGGATACGCGCTGCTGGAATATCATATCAGGCGCCTGACCCAATCCGCGGACTATTTCGGGTTCCAGGTGGATCTCCGCGCGGTTCGCGACAAGTTGGCGAATCTCGCGGACAGCCTGTCACCAGTGCCGCATCGGGTGCGCTTGCTGGTTTCCCGGCAGGGTGGCATCCGCGGTGAGGCGACGCCCATGGACGTCGCCTTGATGTCCTTTGATGACCTAACTTCAGCAAAACTTCCGATAGATCCAGGAAATGTATTCCTGTACCACAAGACGACGCGCCGCAGTGTTTACGAGGACGCCGTCAGGTCGCGCCCCGGATACAACGATGTTCTGTTATTCAATGATGCCGGAGAGATCACCGAATCCACGGTGGCGAACGTGGCGGTCGAAATTGACGGAGTGTTGTGGACGCCTCCCGTGTCATGCGGCTTGCTGCCTGGAACGCAACGCGCATGGATGCTGGACCAGGGCCGGATGCGGGAGAGAATCATAAGCATCCGGGAGGCGCTCGAGAGTCCGAATATATATCTTATGAATTCCGTGAGAGGCATGCGCAAGGTGCGGCTCCGGATGCCGGCAGCGTAACTAACTTATGGCTATTGGTGGAGTAACTCCCTTGCATATAATTGATAATCGCAATGGTCGCTCCGCGGCCGTGAATTGCCAGCACCCCGGCGACCCTGCTGGCACACCTCCGGTGTGCGTTCGTTTTCCATGGCATCATCCGGGGGTGTCGCTCGTGTCTCGCTCACCCCCGGCTACAAGCTTTAATCCCTCCGGGATATAGACCCTCCTGTTAAACTGAGATCTTCCACCATGGCTGCCGACACCCAACTTCCTATTTCGCGGGCGGGACGGCGGTGGCATCGACCGGGTCGCCCTCCCGCAGCAAGGCGTTGGGATTGACGATGACGGGCACATCGGGTGTCAGCGCGGCGGAGGTGACTTCAATGGTCACACCGGAGTTTTTTCCCGGCAGGACTTCGACATAACCCACCTTGCCGTCTCTAACAACAGAGACCAAGGCATTGCCCTGGCGCAGGATCAGGGTGTTGGCCGGCACGATGAAGGTTCCCGGTGCCGGCGGCAGGCTGAAAACGGCAAGGCCGGTGAGGCCGGCGGGCAGTAACAGATCCTTGTTTTCAATAAGAAACTCCGCGCGCATGGTGCCGGAAGCGGTGTCAAAGGTCTTGCTGGTGCGTGCCAGTTTCGCGGTGAATGACTGTCCCGGCAGTTCGGTGAAGCGCACTTTGGCCGTGGCTTCGGTGGAAAGCCGCAAGGCGAGGTCGGGGGTGGCGTTGATGACGAAGCGCAGGCTGTCCAGGCGCACGAGTTTATAGAGCCAGCCCTCGGAGGTGGCGGAGTCACCGCGCATGCGGTCGCCGCGGTCGAAGTTGCGGGCGGAAATGGTGCCGTCAAACGGCGCGCACACGGAGGCGAATTTCCGCAGGACTTCGAGTCGGGCCAACTCGGCTTTGGCCACCTGGAGCGCGGCTGCGGATTCGTCGGCGACGGAGATGCGGGTTTCGGATTCTTCCTTGGAGACGGCGTGCGCGTTTAACAAGGCCGCCGCGCGATCGCCGACCTGGCGGGCGGTGTTGGCCCGCGAGGTTACCTGATCGACCGTGGCGCGGGCGGCATCGACCGCGCGATCGACATCGGGCACATCGATGACGGCGAGTTCTTCGCCCGCTTTCACATGGTCGCCGATATCGAATTTGCGTTCGCGCACGATGCCGGTGGCGCGGGTGAAGATGGTCGCGGTTTCCAAGGGTTCGGTGCGGCCGGGGAGTTCGCAGTTGGCGGGTGCGGTGCTGACGACGGGCAACACGGTGCGCACGGCGGTCTTGTCCGCGGCGCCGAGCGGTGCGGCTGTCAGCAGGAACCACAGAGCGAGGTAGGTATAAACGGTGTTCATTTTTGGTCAGGTTATCCTATAATGGGAAAGCGAAAAAGACAGGAAACATATTTCCACTGATTATACTGATTTAACTGATTACACTGAAAGATTTGGATATATCTTACATTCAGGTCATTCACTTGCTTGGTGATCAACAGAGCCGGTAATGATATTCAAAATCAGTGTAATCAGTGTAATCAGTGGTTCATCATCTAAATCACGTATTTCAAGCGTTCACGGGAATTGTTGATTCCGCTAGATAGGCTTCCCGGCGGAGTTGGCGGCGGTGGGTGAAACCGCGGACGGCGGCAAAGGTGATCGGCACCAGGAACAGCGAAGCGAAGGTGCCGAACATCAACCCGCCGATCACCGCGCGGCCGAGCGGCGCGTTCTGTTCGCCACCCTGGGCATTGCCGAGGGCCATCGGGATGACACCGAGGATCATCGCCAGGGCCGTCATGATAACCGGTCGCAGGCGGGTGGTGGCGGCTTCGATGGCGGCGGCGGTGGCGGATACGCCTTGGTCGAAGCGGTCGCGGGCGAAGCTGCTGACGAGCACGCTGTTGGCGGTGGAGACGCCGACGACCATGATGATGCCCATCAGGGCGGGCACGCTGAGGGGAGTGCCGGTAACCCACAACCCGAACAAGGCCCCGGAAATGGCGACCGGCAATCCCGCGACCGCCACAAACGGCAAGGTCCATGATTGGAAATTCACCACCATCACCAGAAACACCAGCACCGCCGCCAACCCCAACCCGCCTATCAGCTCCGAGTATGAC
>Ga0118677_10015321_pt1 | contig 10662 bp, 9 predicted proteins | sample AliMusrvi5mmetaG_FD_86154 | JGI IMG/M metagenome (GOLD analysis project Ga0118677, IMG submission 86154)
GTGAAAGACTTTAGGTCTTTTGGTAAGGGCATTTAAAAAACCAACCCTTCCAACAAAAATATTTTGAATTTAATCCCAGTAAAGGGCTTATTTTATCCCCGTTTTTAAACAGGATCAAAGTTATTCTTTTATATGAGTTGAGTACTTCACTTTAAAATCTGAAGGAACAACTTCGGGGTTGATTTTGGACAGCTATTCTATTGATATCCGTTAATGCAGCTAATCAATTTTATTCGGCTAATTCAAAATTAATTTTGTAATACGATAATATACAGGGGAGTAACAAAATAGGCTTTATCCTCTTATAACCTCTTTCTTTTTATCAAAAAAGTATAAAACCAGTCCTGTCAGTATCGTTGAAAGCCCGATCAGGCTTTCTGTGGGGTGCTGGATGAATGTAAAGACACAGATGTATACCCCAAAAATAATATAGATCACCGGGAAAATATAAAAGTAATTTCCCTTAAAAAGCATTAACTGGCTTTTGGGAATCCGGAATACCGTTGCAATGGCAATCACACTTATAAATTGCAATACGAATGAAGCATAAATAAAAATTTCGGCAAACCCACCCGAAGCTATTATAAGGATCGCAATAAATGCCTGGATCCAGATTGCAATGTAGGGAGTATCATTTCTTGATTTGTTCATAAAACTCCAAAGCTTATGCTCCTTAGAGGTGGCAAAGCAAACTCTGGAACCGATCCATAAATAGCCGCTTATTGTCGCAATCAATTGGACTGAAATAAAAAAGCAAACCCATTTGGCGCCCGTCGATCCTAAAAAATTGTGCGCGGCAAGCGAGGCGACATCCTCCTGATTGGACATTGCCGCTATCGAGGCATGTTTCAGAAATACAAAATTGAGCAGAATATAAATGGATGAGACAAAAAGGGTCCCTAATATCAGCGCTCTGGAAAGGTTTTTTCGCGGATTTTTTATCTCGGATACAATATAGGAGGCTGAATTCCAGCCGGTATATGCGAAGGAGACAAAGACAAGGGAAAATGCAAACGAAGGTGTCTTTATCTCGGAAATCCACGAATTATCCCACCTTAGTGAATTTACCCCTTCTGAAGCCGTTGAGAGCCCAAGAACAATCAATCCCAGGACGAACAACACCTTAATAATTGTAAATGTATTTTGAAAATTGCTGCTTGAACGCAGGCTGATTGACTGCGAAATTGCTACAAGGACGATCACCCATACCGCAAATCCTTTATCAAGATCCCAGCCAAATACCTGTAAATACTTGGTCATCGCCAGAGCTGCCAGCGAAACAGGGGCAGAGAAACCAACAATCAAAGAGATCCAGCTGCTTAAATAGCCCAGTATCGGATGAAAAGCCCGGGAGAGAAAAATATAATCCCCCCCGGATTTTTTATAGTAGTTGCCTAATTCAGCATAACAAAACGTTCCAAAAAGTGCAAGTAATCCGCCAAGGGCCCAAAGCATCAAAATGGTGAAAGTGTTATTCAGGTAAGCAACCTGATACCCCAACGAGGTGAAGACCCCGGTTCCGATCATATTCGAAACCACGAGTGCGGCTGCTGTAATCCACGAGATCTTTTTCAATATTTTTTAATTAGGCCGCAATGGTATTCATTTTTTGTTGCCAAGGCAAATTTTCAGCGCTGAATCTTTATAGGGTAAAACTTAATCTGCCAAAATAATACGATCCGGTTGTCCCCATCTGTACCGGCGCATATTTAAACACTCCAAAATAGGAGTTTCCGTAAGCCTGTAGATCGGGATATACGTTCAATAAATTGTTCGCTCCTATTGTGAGGGTAAGATTTGCCAATAGGTTATACCCCACTGAGAGGTCTGTAACAACCTTTGGTGAATGTTTTTGCGCAACTCCAAATGGATATCCATTCCGCGTAACTTCCCCAAAATAGGTGTTTCCAAGTAAGATATTCCATTTATTAACCGAATAATTTAACCTTAGCGCCCCCTTGTCCAAGGGGTTATTGGTCTCAATCAGACTCTGCTCCTGAGGTCCAAAGAATACATCCTTTTGATCAGGGAATTTAGTCAAAAACGCCGGGAATTCATTGTACCTGACCGACCCGTCACTGTTCCGGTCAATTTTGGTCTGACTGTGATTATACGCGAGCGAAACATCCAGAATTCCTTTTGTAAAACGCCATTTATAACTGACAACAGCATCAATTCCCTTTGTTTTTGTACTTATGGCATTGGTAAAGAAACGCCCTGTCTGGGCATTGTAAGGTTTGAAAAAATCTCTTATTTCTGGTACGGCGTTGCCAAAAGAATCGTTACCCAGATTACCCGTAAGGATTACCCGGTTATCGATATTTATCTGGTAGCCATCGACAGAAAAACTCAGGTCAGTGATCGGGTTCCAGGTAAGACCGACACTGAGGTTTGTGGAAGTCTCCTGTTTTAATTTTTGAATCCCGATTGCCTTTGCAACGTCGCTGTTATTGCGGAAAATACCGGAGTTAAGTAATACCCCGTCAACAACGTCAGTAGCAATATTATTAAAGTAGCTCTGTTGCAAAGAGGGAGCCCTGAAGCCAGTACTGAAAGCCGAACGAACGGCTAACTTATCTGCAATTTCCCATCGTGCAGCAATCTTATAATTTAAGGTGCTCCCAAAATCGGAATAGTTCTCATACCGGATAGCTGTGCCTAAGAACAGTTTTTTGGTGATATCCAGATCTCCCTGAAGAAAGGCTGCACTATTGGTACGTGAGGCATCTACTGCATTGTTGGGACCAAACCCTGGAAATGATTCGGAACCCGAACCCTGCGAAGAGGCATTGTCTCCCGCTCCGATTTTGTACTTTTCAATCCGGTATTCTGCACCCACCGCAACATTAAGTCCCGCTAAATAATCATATTTTCTGTTCGCTGTGGCGTTAATCGTGTTTTGTAAGAAATTGTGATATCCGGCATTAAAGCTCGTTGGACTACTGCTGCCCAGAGCGTAATTAAATGATTTTTCAACCCCATAGTTAAACTGATTAAAACCCAGGGTGTTGCTGACATCTAGTTTCCAATTGCTAAGCTCATATTTGATTCCTGCTGAAACGGAGTGATCGACAATTTTGGATTGCAGTTCAGGCTGAAAACCGTTCGGGTACACAGCCAATGCTTCTGTTGAAAGCTCGCTCGGCAATCGTCGGAATCCAAATCCAACCCCCTGTCTGTAACTTGAACCACCAAACAGGTACCCTCTTACTTTTGAACAGATCTGAAATTCACTGTTCAGGAAAAACTGAAAATTACGAATTTTGGCATCTCCAACCTGGAAATTAAAATCGTTTCTTTTGAGCCCTTTTGAAGCAATTTGTGCATCATCATAGGCACGCGACGCTGCAGAGTCACCGGCAAAGCCATAGGCAAAATAGTTATCCAGCGAAGACTGGTCAAAAATGATTAAATTATGGTTCTGGCTCCGGTTCGTTTTCTCACGGTTATTAAACAAACCGGTGACATTCAGAAAGCCATCGGTCCCAAGCTTCGTCCCGTAGTTCAAATCTACGTTTACAGTCTGACCATCGTTTTTTGAGGTTTGTCCTGAAGTTACAGAGGCCGTTACACCGGCGCTACTTTTCAGAATAATATTAATAACTCCCGCAATAGCATCAGAGCCATACTGGGCTGATGCACCATCCCGCAGAACTTCGATCCGGTCGACAGCCGAAATCGGGATCGTACTTAAATCGGTTCCTACTGATCCATTACCCACTGTATTTTGATAGTTTACCAACGAAGTGGTGTGCCTCCTTTTCCCGTTTACCAATACCAAAACCTGGTCGGGTCCAAGACCACGCAGTGAAACGGGGTCAATATGCTCGGTTCCGTCTGCTGCTGACTGCCGGTTGCTGTTGAATGAGGGGACAATATAATTTATCAGATCATTCAGGTTGTTGACCGGCATGGCCGACTGAACTTTTTTAATGTCGATTACGTCTACAGGGACTGGTGAATTTAACTTGGTTCTGACACTTCCTCTATTTCCTACTACGATAATGTCCTGAAGGTCCAATTCTTTTATTTCCTGTGCCTGAACCGAAGTAAGTCCGATCAGACTCAGGATTAAAATTGCAGATAGTGATTTCATAAAAATATTATTTAACTAATTATGCTTGATCTTATGTGAAAGTTGAATGAAAAACACACTTATTTCATTCAATAAGGCTATTTTAAGGGGGGTAATTTACCTTTAAAATGGCATTTGCAAGATTACTCTTTTTATTTTGTTATTGAAATACCTTATAAGGTGTAAATTATGTACCGTATATGCGGTATACACACAAAAGGTTGATATCGGGCGATTTCAACCTTTTTAATTAGTTTCAGACTTTGGGTATAGTTTATTGGTTATTGAATCAAGAAATAGAAAGACCTGCTCCAGTTCTTGAATTACACTTTCGTTTACACCCTCAATTTCCAGATTTACGCCCTTATTTACTCCCTCATTTTTTTTGAATGGGATACGGACTGAAAGGTATGCTGCAGGATATTATCTTTTTCAATCAGAATTCTGCTTATTGCTCGTCATCAATCAGGTTTTATCTCAATTGTCTTTTGGTGAATGGCAATGAATTCGTTAATATCCTTGAAATAAATACAATCCATTATTCGCTTTCTTTTAGACGTTTCATTACTTCGGCAACATCTTCAAGTTGTTTTTCAAAACTTATACCTTGTTCTCCAAGAAAACGTTCAAAATCAGATGGGGAAACAGATTGAATATATTCTTCAAGTTTTAAATGCAGAGCATCGCGAAAATGGAGGTCGCGTGATGCCATTTTAAAACGTGCATCTTCGATGTATGGGTGCTGTTGTGGATGTTTTTGCGAAATCAATAAATAATTGATCAACTTCCTCTTTACCGAGTTTGCGACCAAGTTCTTTGCTACGCTTCCCGATCTCATAAGCCAGTCCGGTTTCGAATGAAGCAATACTGTTTAAAACTTCAGCATACATGGTGTCATGGGCGTTGTCGTCTTCGGCCAATTTTAAGATTTGCTTGTATTCCTTGGCATTCTCTTTAAAAATACTCTGATAAATACGATCAGTAAAAAGTGAGTATTTGTAGGTATCCATGTTCACATAACGGCTCAACGCAGAGGTGAAATCTTTTCGATATTTACTCTCTTTCATTGCAGCAGGCAGGTAGTTTGCATCACGACGATTGATGAATTTTGTCCCTCCTCCGGTTCTTTGGTTTATCGTATCCAGTACAATATCAAGCATCTTACTTCGAAGTAGTTGGGCATTTTCACTCTCCTTTAGTAACATGGCAAGATTAAGGAACGAACGAAAATTAAATAATCCCAATGAAGTTGTTTTGGTCGCCTTATCAATGAGGTGACCAAATTGCAACTTGAATTCTTTCAGTTGTTTACCTTTACTTAAAATATATCCGTTGTGTTTTATTTCGGATTCGTGGGAGCTTAAATACCTTTCGATAGTTGAGGTGTCGACTTGAAAAAAATCAGCTATCATTTTTTTTGTAAAACGGTATTCGCCTTCAAATAACATACCTTCAAAGCCAATATATTCCTGAATGCGTTTAAGAGCATATTTGTTATTCAGGATATTTTGCCGCTCAATTCCTGAATTTGTTAAATCTTTATCCATCGTTTCCTATTTTTTCTTTTCAAAGTATCCATGAATATCCAGATAATCTTCCATAATTAATACTCTGCTTTCCCGCAAAAATCCTATTTAATTTCTATCGCCGCTTACTCTTCCTCACTCAACCAAAATGTTTGTTAACATCTCAAAATCAGTATAACTTACTGGCATCACGGCCAATCTTGGTTGCTTTATCAGACCTATGTTTTCTAACCCTTTCATGTTTTTAATAACGCTTAAAGAAATCGTAATAATAATCATCTAAGCTTCGGAATTTTTAATTTTAGCGATAAACCTACAGTTAAAAGCTTTGGATTTAAAGTTCTTTACAGCAATTATTCTTAAAATAGCTCCGATAATTCAGATCGGAGGCTCCTCTAAGGATTCAAAAATGGACCGGTTGAATCAAAAGTGCAAAAAAAATACCGCACGGAAGATTAACTTTTGTGCTCAGTTCAAAAGATTGCTCTATTTTAGGAGAATACTTTTCGTCCATTTCAGAACGCTGGAAGATATTTTCTGAAATTTAGAAGCAGTCATAGGTGACGCCTTTCATTTGAACTAAGACTTTAAAGATCAGAAATTAAAATTGCCCTTACAGTACATCATTGATCATGACTTCAAGGGCAGATTTTGTTAAAACTTGCCAATTTTAATTGGTTTTGGCGGCAGGTGTTGGCACTACTTGTCCTCGTCCCGGGTAACGTGATTGTAAATCTGCATAAATAGTTTTCATCCCGGGTTCGCCAGCTTTTGCTGCCCCTTTAAGTGCATTATAAAAAACCAGGGCTGCACTTTAAGCTTCACTACCGGTTAACAATGTAGTGTCATCAAGTTTCTCAACCAATTGCTGCAACGGATTAAGCACTTTTTTTAGATTGTTAAAGCCATTAGTATCCTTTTCGAATTCAGCCATATCCATGAAATTGGGGACTACTTTTGGATTCTGCCTGGCATATTCAAATGATTTAGTTACAAATGCATAAGATTTATCACCCATTTTGGGGAGCGTACGCCGATCTTCGGCAGTCAGGTTAATCAATTCAGGAAGATTTTCTTCAATTGTTGTGATGGCTTTGTTTATGTTTGCCATTGCTTCAGCGTTAATTACAAATGAAATTTTTCTTACTGGAATCTTGTGCGCAGCGCTACTTTATTCACCTTCCCCACACTGGTTTTGTCAATAAAGTCGGCCCGCAGAACTTTTAAGGTTATAGCCTCCCTGGGCAGTATTCCGGAATCTACACTTGCTTTTACAGTCTGGGCAATATCCCGGTCCTCGAAACTCGCACCAGCTTTTGCCACCACAATAGCCAATGGGACTTCTCCCCAATTTGTGTCCGGAAAGCCAATTACAGCAACCTCAGAAACCCCTTCATGTTTGGCAATCACATCCTCGATTTCAAGGGAACTAAGCCACTCTCCACCAACTTTAATCACATCCTTCGTCCGGTCCGTAATCCGTATACTCCCTTTTTGATTGACACAGGCCACATCGTTGGTATGCATCCATCCACCATCCCAGAGTTTCTCGGAATGGACATGGTCTTTTAAATAACCCTGCGTTAAATAAGGTGAACGGACGATGATTTCACCCGATGTTTTATCATCGTTTGCCACATCTTTCCCTTCGGTATCAACAACACGCATCTGCGCCAAACCGATCGGGACACCTGTCCTGCAACGGATATCAGCCTGCTCCTCCAGGGTGAGATCAAGCTCTTTTTCCGTTAACTGTGAAAGGGATAACACTGGGCAGGTCTCCGACATACCATATCCTCCGAAAACATCAATCCCTCGTTTTAAAGCTTCTATGGCCAATGCTCTTGGAAAGGCTGCGCCGCCAATGATACACGTCCAACGTGAGAGGTCACACTGCTCTGAGGTGGGATCTTTTAAAAGCATATTTAAAATGGTCGGAACACAATGACTGAATGTTACCTTGTGCGATTCAAGGAGCTTTAACAGCATTGCCGGAACATATTTTCCGGGATACACCTGTTTCGTACCCAAAAAGGTTGCAATATAGGGGATTCCCCACGCATGAACATGGAACATAGGGGTCAGTGGCATATAAATCGATTCCCGGTGCAAACGCCCCTGAACAGAATTTGATGCGAGTGCTGCACAGGTAGAAAGGGTATGAAGAACCAGTTGCCTGTGCGAAAAGTAGACCCCTTTGGGAAGTCCTGTCGTCCCTGTTGTGTAAAATGTTGTGGCTCTTGTATTTTCATCAAAGTCGGGAAAATCAAATTCAGGAGATGCCTCTTCCATCAAGGCTTCATACTCCCCTTCAAACTGAAAATGGTGCTTGCACTGCTCACCACCCTCATCAATTAAAATAAATTTACGCCCCTCTACAATGCGCCCCCGTATCCCTTCGAGTATCGGGAGAAAATCGGTGTGGGTAATAATGACATCATCCTCGGCATGATCAATCGTGTACATCATTTGCTCAGGCGAGAGACGGATATTGATCGTATGGAGGACAGCTCCCATCATGGGAATTGCATAATAGGCTTCCAGATAGCGATGCGAATCATAATCCATGACAGCTACTGTATCCCCTGGCTTTACCCCAATTGACGCTAAAACATTGGCCAGGCGATGTACACGCTCCTGCCAGCTTCTGTAAGTAAGGGTTAGCTGATCACGATAGACAATCTCCTGATCTGGATTATACGCCATCGGAGCTAGGAAAAGCTGTTTAATAAGCAGTGGATATTCGTAGGCTGATTTGGTTTTTTCGATCAAATTGCTCATTACATTTTAATTTTTTGGACACAGTTAACTGATAGTTTAAAACAGAAAAGGTATTGGCCTGGTTCAAGAACATGCAAAGAAGTAAATTTTTATTGATTGCAGCAATATGGCTGACAGGAATTGGAGAATTCCGGATCGATGAATTGATTAATACAGGAAAAGACGTACGAAATAAAGGTGTATATCCTTGTCCCGATGCCCGTTGGGATCTATTTTAATGTTGTTTCCAGACTTCGCTAAGTTCTTCTGCTTTTAAAAGAATCATCATACTCTTTAAGTTCATGAGAGATCTGTAGTGTGCCTCAGGATTATAGGAAGAGACGGCATCTGTTATGATGACAGGAAAAAATCCTCTGCTGGAAGCATCCCTTCCACTCGATTCAACGCCTATCTCAGTGGCTATACCGACGATTATAAGGGTGGTTATCCCTGCATTGCGCAGTAGCATTTCAAAATTTGTTCCGATAAATATACTTGCCGTATTTTTAGGAATAACAATATCATTACCGGTTGGCTTAATTGTTAATTCATAACCATCAGGGACAGGCGTTAGGGTGGAAAGTCGTTTTCGAAAAAAATATCTTCTGACAGGCGACTCGAACCGCTCCGGAAGGGGGACGATCTTTGAAAAAATAACCGGAACATTCAGTTCTTTAGCCAATGAAATTACCTGGTTCGTCTTTTCCAGAAACGCATCGGTATTGAAAATATTGTGTACCAGCATATTTTGTACATCCCATACCAGCAACGCCGATTTTCCGGGATTTAAAATTTCCTTTAATTCGTTATCAATTTCCATGGGGATACTTTGGGTAATTAAATTGTATGAATATTTCTTTTTATTTCGGGTAGTTTACGGATGAAAATAAGCGCCCCAAAAATACAGCAGATACCTCCAATCAGAATTGTATTTGGCACACCAATAATTTTTGCGGAATAGCCAGCCAGAAGACTTCCGAAAGGTGCCGTTCCCATAAATGCCATCGTGTAAAAACTCATGACACGCCCCCGCATGTTATCGTGAACAATCGTTTGTAGCATCGTATTACTGGAAGCCATTTGTAACATCATCCCAAGACCGGTTACAACCATCAGGAGCAAAGATAAAGCGAAAAACCGCGAAAATGAAAACAATACAAGTCCACCTCCAAAGATTAATGTTGCCACAGGTATGATTTTAACTATTCCGATAACATTCTTTTGGGATGCAAGAAAAAGCGCTCCGGATAAGGCTCCCAGCCCGGATGCTCCGATTAAGAATCCGAACGTATGAGAGCCACCGTGAAGAATTTCTTTGGCAAAGACAGGCATCAGAACCGTATAAGGCATCCCCATTAAACTGACCAGCGCAAGAAGTAAAATGGTATAGCGTATTGGGAGAAATCTAAATGTATACGAAAACCCTTCTCTGAATTCCTTTAAAACGGGTTGACTATCATATTTTTTTTGATGTGGAGTAACCTTCATAAGCAGGAGGGACCAGATCACAAAAATATAGCTTAATGAATTGATTAAAAAACATATCCCTTCTCCTGTGGTTGCAATAAGTATCCCGGCAACCGATGGCCCCAGCAATCTGGCACCATTGACTATCGAGGAATTGAGGGCGATTGCATTACCCAGATCTTCTCTCTTTTCAACCATTTTAATAACAAAGGATTGCCGCGCCGGAATATCAAAGGCATTGATGCAACCCAGTAATCCGCTTAATAAAATGATCTGCCACACCTCCACAGACCGGGTTAAGACCAGCCAGGTCAAAATTGAAGCCTGCAACATCGCTAAAACCTGCGTTGTAATCAGAATATGGTAGCGGTTCCATCGGTCTGTGAGCACACCGGCAAAGGGTGATAACAGGAAGGTTGGAACCTGCCCTACAAACCCCACTATTCCCAGCAATAGAACAGAATTGGTAAGGTCGTAAACCAGCCAGGGCATTGCAATTCGTTGTATCCATGTGCCTATCAGTGATATGCTCTGACCCGCAAAAAACAACCTGTAATTTCGATATTTAAGTGAACGAAAAGTTGTTTTAAATCCCTCAGGAAGTTTATCCTTAAATCTATTAAATCCCGCTTTTTGCAATTTAGCTTTATTTAGTAGCCCAAAAGTAATCAATCTTATTTCAGAAAGGGAAAATTTCCTGTAACTACCCTTCTATTGAGTTTGACGTTGTACTTATTCTTTAACTGCCTTCTCTTTTCGGCCGCCCTTCCACCGGTTAAAAGTGAAAACAAAAAACACTTTTACTGCTTATGTAGAAATTAGCCAATCTAATAT
>Ga0118677_10015324_pt1 | contig 10660 bp, 8 predicted proteins | sample AliMusrvi5mmetaG_FD_86154 | JGI IMG/M metagenome (GOLD analysis project Ga0118677, IMG submission 86154)
CAAGATGGAGAGCGAGTTCGGCGATGTGATATTTGCTCTTATCAATTACGCCCGGTATATTGGAGTAAACCCCGAAAACGCGCTTCGTAAAACCACGACAAAATTTGAAAAACGATTCGCGTACATCGAGACTAAATTAGCCGAGAAAAACAAAAAAATTACCGAATCAAATCTGGCTGAGATGGATGGCTATTGGAACGAAAGCAAACAATTTATTAAATAATATATTGTGTTTCGTTGAGATTTAGATTGTAAATTACGGTGAGAAATATCAAAAGTTATACGGACATGAGAACAAAAATATATTTTTTATTGTGTGTCATTAGCAGCCTCTGTATAGTAACCGGATGCGGTGAAAAGAAACAGGATGCCAATCCCGGAGTCATGGTTTCGCACGTGAGAGACAAGGGGGATTTTTCAGTCGTCGTCTTAAATGGCGATGCCGAACTTGTTATTACTCCAGCCGATACTACCGGTATCCGCATTGAGGCAGATAGTATGATAATTAATAAAGTTCAGACAAAAATCAAAGACAATGTTCTCACAATTGATTATAAAAAAGAAGCACATACAAAAAAGACAGTAAAGATATTTGTATCTATTATTCAGATTGACCGTCTTGAATGTAATGGAACCGTTACGCTGACGACCACTGAACCGATTGAGTCCGACTCTCTTGTGTGTAAAATAAGCGGAGCTGGAAAATATACGCTACTTGGTTCGGCAGAAAAAGAATATATTGAAATTTCAGGTGCGGCAGAAGTGCATGGATTTGATCTGCAAACAAGCTCCTGCCGTGTAAAGATCTCCGGATCGGGTAAAGTCGAAACAAGTGTTAGCGATACCCTCGATGTAACTATAGCGGGAATAGGTAATGTTGTATATAAGGGAAAACCTGAAGTTATTAATAAAAAAATCAGCGGACTTGGGAAAGTAACAGAGAAAATTGATGGCGCGGAAAAACAAATCAAATAAACAGCAGAACTCTGAGCAATCAAAGGACTTTTCATTAGAAGATTTCTTTACTATAACTGCTTGCGGATATTTTGTTTGCCTTGCCGCCGGATTCCTTTTCTATCAGATAGATATTCTTAACACCAGTTTTGATTCTTTTCAGTTCGTTGCGCTTGGACTTCCTGGCGGAGTTATCTTCGCAACTTTGCGTTACGTCGGAGTCAAACAATCCATTCTGTATGCGGGCGTTATATTTCTCATTGAATTGATAATCGCGCAATCGACAATCACCATGGTTATTGTGCGGGAACTGTTTTTGCTTGCAAGCCTCTGGGCTGCTGTCTACATCTATAAAGTTGAATTTATTCCCCGTTCTGTTAAGTTAAGAGAATTCCGAGGCTTTGGCTTGGGAGTGATTCTCATGCTTACCAACATTGTTGCGGTTGCTCTTATAGCAGCGTTTCATCTTCTTCTTTCCGGGTCATTCGTTGCGGAATTCACTTCAGACATGATGCCGCAAATAAAGATTGGTATGCTGCTCGGCACGGGACTTGGTCTGGGCTTTGAACTCGGCGACCGTTTAATTAAGAAAACCCGGGATTGATTCCTTATATATTTTCTCGTACCTTGAGTTAGTCGAATAATCGGACTCGTAAAAGGTTATGGAACAATTTACCGTCATACGCGATTTACTTCTCATCCTTTCGGTTTCACTACCCATCATCTATCTTTTTAAAAAATTAAAAATATCATCCATAATCGGGTTTCTCGCAACCGGCGTTATCATCGGACAGTCGGGACTTAACCTTATTTGGAATCACGCCGAAATTGATGTGATGGCAGAGTTGGGTATCATCCTGCTGATGTTTTCCATTGGGCTTGAGCTTTCTATCAAAAAGCTGCTGAAAATGAAGAGCGCGCTCCTATATTTTGGCACGCTTCAGGTAGTAATAACAACGGCAGTTATAGCCTATGTTTGTTTTTTAGTAAAAGTGCCGCTGAATCAATCAGTGTTTTGGGGAATGCTTGTCTCGCTTTCGAGCACCGCGATTGTGCTGAAGATTTACCGCGAAAAAGGCATGCTTGATGCTCCCCATGGAAGGATTACCCTCGGCATTTTAATATTTCAGGATATTGCCATTATTCCGATGCTGCTTATTCTTCCCATTCTTTCGGGTGGTGATTCGTTTAACGCGATGCATTTTGTACAGCAAATCGGTAAGTCTCTTTTGTTCATTGGGGTCATTGTCGGTTTCTCCTACTTTGTCATACCGAAAATATTGTTGGGCATATCCCGTCTGCAAACGAGGGAACTGTTCACGGTAACGATGGTCGTTATTCTTTTTGGGACGGCTTATATTACCCATATGATTGGAATCTCATTCAGTATCGGCGCCTTTATCGCGGGATTTATTATTGCGGAATCGGATTTTAGTCATGAGATTGAAGCAGAGATAACGCCGTTCAGAGACATATTCAACAGCCTTTTTTTTGTCTCCATTGGACTGCTGCTGAATGTTTCGCATTTTATCGGACAGATATCGCTTACACTTATTATTACAGTGGGAATCCTTTTCCTCAAGGCAATCATCATTTACCTAATTGTGAAGCTCAAAAAGTTTCCATCGCGTACTGCCATTATAACCGCGATGTCTTTATTCCAGGTAGGTGAGTTTTCATTTGTCCTAGCGCAGACAGGATATATGACGCACATCATTGATGCCGCTTTTTATAATCTATTCCTTGGCGTGGCGATATGCACAATGATAGTTACTCCGCTTCTCATTGAGTTCGCGCCTGCACTTGCGAAGTTTTTAAGACTTCCCGATATCACCGATGAACCGGACGACACGGATAACTTTTCAATGTCAAATCATGTTATTGTCGCGGGCTTCGGATTGAATGGGAAAAATCTTTCGTCGGTATTGAAAGATGCGGGGATACCGTATTGTGTTCTTGAACTGAATCCCGATACCATTAAGAAAGCAAAAGATGCGGGCGAAAATATTATGTACGGGGACATTACCCGGAAGGATATTTTATTGAAACTGCGTATTGATTCGGCGAAAGTGATTGTGTATGCAATATCCGATCCGCAATCAACAAAGGCAAGCTTGCAGTTGGTAAAGCGGCTTAATCCCGAAATATTCACGGTTGTCAGAACCCGCTATGTGGCCGAGGTGGATGAATTGATAAAACTTGGCGCCGATGAAGTTATCCCCGAAGAGTTTGAAACCTCATTACAGATGTTTAGCAGAGTGTTGCAACGATATCATATTCCCATGAACATGATAGCCCGTCAGGTGAACATACTGCGTCAGGGTTCATATGAAATGCTACGTAACGACGCGGTATCAATACCGGCAAATTATCTCAACGACCTGCTTATGCAGGGCGTAACGGAATCTTTTTTTGTTGAAGAAGCTTCGCCGGTAAAAAATAAAAGCATTAAAGAGATTGATTTGCGCGCTAAAACGGGAACGACGATATTGGCAATTGTACGTCAAGAGAAATCCATCACCAACCCCAAGGGTGATGAAGTATTTTTATATGGAGATATACTGGTTTTAACCGGTACGCACCAAGCGGTAGATGACGCGATAAGCCTGTTGACAGTAGAACAAAAATCCGTTTAATGACTTTCCTAGCCCATGAGTTAACTCATGAGCTAGGAAAGGATTAAAAATTCTGGGCTTTCAAAAAACCACTAATTATTTCAGGAGCATCAGTTTTCTGACTGATGTAAATCTATCCGTCCTTAGCTCATAGAAATACACACCCGACGCGAAGTTAGATGCATTCCAAACGGCGGAGTGCGTACCTGCATTCATTTCGCCTGAATACAACAACGCTATTCTTTGTCCAATTTGATTATATATTGAAAGCGTCACACGCGTCTGCTCAGGCAACGAATATGTTATGGTTGTCGTTGGGTTAAATGGATTGGGATAATTCTGATGTAATTGGAAACCCTTAATTCCCGCAATGCTATTTCCTTTAACAGCGTTTGGTGCATCAATAAATAAAGTATCAAAAATTGTTAACCCCTTTTTCGTATAGAGCCAGAGAGTGTCTCCTGCAGCGGGTACGGTAAAAGTTGTTTCTCCGGAGCTATAACCAAACTGTATTTTGTAAGAGACAATTGTTCCTAAGTTGTTTGAAAGGTATATGCCATCACCGAGTGAAAGCTTATTGGTTAGAGTATCGCTGTGATCTATGTAATAAAACTTGATATGTTCCGGAGTTTTGTTTTTGAATATACTGTAGACGTTAAAATTAATGCCTGATTTCCCTGCCAATACTCCGCTCGAACCTGTCCACGGTAATGAAGGCAAGGAATCTGATGAATAAGTCCCATTATTGCCGATAACAATACAGTAATCGCTAGGCGGGGTTAAGCCCGTAATGAATTTCGCAGAATTTTTGAAGCGCGTCATTATAGGTAGCATATTATTCGCTCGCTCAATACTCCACCTGGTCGTGCTTATGTTTAAATAAGTCTCAAAGTCATTGACGTACAACGTTATGCCGTCAAAAGTTGGAGTTTCCGTGTCGTTTGTGTATACATAATCCTTCAGTTTATACTCATTTGCAGTTACGTCAAAAACATTTAATCTTTTTACTCCGCTATACGCGGTGTCAATGAATGTTACGCGGTATTTGTGGTTTGTTAATGCTGCCTTATCAACTATGCGTGCTTCAATGGTGGCATCAGGCGAAGTATTGGCGAAGTTGACGCTCGATGGGTTAACAAGATTATGTGCCGTTTGTTTCCGAAAGATAGGGGACACGTCATAGACTGTATCGACACCATCAGTCAATAATAATTTTAATGTGAATGTTTTTGAGTTGGGCATTTGTCCCAGATTTATCACTAATGGCTGCGGTACATCCATGTTCGGCATGGAAATAACTTGTGAAGGATAGAATGCCGAAGTGTCTAAGGAGTAAAAAACATGCATTGTAATAGCGCGCGACTCGAAAGTTGATGCGTACACCGAGCATGCGAGAGTATCAGTCGTAATCACACTATCTGCCGGTAAGTCCGGAGACAATAATTGCACAAGAAGCGGGTTTGAGGAACCGTTCTTGACGATGAATAATTTTGAATCTGAAATGCCAAAAAGTTTTCCATCTTTCTTCGCAAACAGTCTGAGCATGCCGAGAGGTGAATTCTTATAAAGCTCCGTATTCCACGAATATGTTCCGGTGTTAGGTGCGTTTCGTTCGACAGCCGTCCATGTCCTACCGGCGTCGGGGGAGTACCAAATCTCAACCGCAGTACATGTGGCGGATGCCTTCCATGTTATATTTGTGGTAAGCCCGAAAGACCAATGCCCACTATAATCGGCAATGGCAATTGCCGAATCAATCGCGGCAATACTGAAATTACAATTTGCAAGAACCTCGGCTTTTTTAAGTCGCATTAATACTTCAGCATCATTATTTCCATACGCAATTGCGGATATGATTCGCTTGGTATTTTTGGCGGGCAAAGAGAAATAGTCTGTTCCGTATATATAGTCTCCATCCATACCCATTGTTGCAGTAGGTAGCGAGTCAGTATTATATGTCACGGTTTGTGGATAGCTGAAATTCCCGGGTTTTAATAACTTCCACATGGCCTCGTTATCCGCCATTCTAATATTGCTTGCGGGAATAAAATTAGTGAAACTTGCAATTCTGTTTTGCTGAGGAGAAGAAAGTAGCTTCTCTCCAACTCTTCCGACAGGGCCAACCCAATTTGGATTTGCAGAACTTCGGACGTCATTATAAAAATCCGAAGAAATAATAATATTGTCCTTTGGATAAAACAGAGAGACATCGTCATTATACTCATCGCCGGCAATGCCTATGTATGTCCCTGTTAAATTGCCAAAAACCACTTTCTGATAATCGGTTGTGCTTGTGTTTGTAATGTCATAGACTCTAAATAACACATCCTGAAAATCTGCATCGGAAAACTGAATAAGTCGTGACGCAATTTCCAATCCTGTTCCTTTTTTAGTTGTATCGGAAGCGTTCGCAATAAACCCATAATTCTGAAACATCTGATCATCGCTGTTATCATCCATCTTAAAGAAAGATTCCATGCTTCCCGTAAAAGAGTTTGCTCCTTTTAAACCATTCCAAACACCGCCGCCCCATTCAGGATGGTCTGGCCACGATGCAGGCCAGGTCTGCGGGTCTGTACTGATAGCTATTTTATAATTGCTTGAATTTCCCGTGTTATAATATCCTGGCAATGGTTCTACAGTCCATGAATTTCCGCTGATGGATGACTTGCCTCCACCGGGGCGGTCAACGGCTGTTATTTTTATGGTATGAATTGTATCGGCTATACCGTCGCCGGTATAATCTTTAATTGGGAGTTCGATGCCGATAACGGGCGAACAGTCGCCCAGATACCCATTATTTTTATTCATCCATGCTAGCCGGGGATAAGTACTGAGAGATGGTTGAGCTAGAACGCCATAGTTGGTAAAAACGGTTTGAATTCTGTTGCCGTTCATGATGCCTAATTGCCGATATGCACTACTGCCTGTTTGAGCAAAAGTAATGAGTGGTAAAATTGTTGTGAGGATGAGGGCTATCTTTTTCATAATCCACCTGTTTTATTTTGACAATGGGATTTCTTACTACAAGAAAAACAAAATCTCTATGAATATTAGCATTTTCTGCATATAAAGTCAACAGCTTTCACATAGCACCCCGGGAATAGATTTTGTAGGTCGGGATTGCCCGCAGGTCGTTGCCGATATCCCGACCATGCGTTTTTATGAGAGCGGGAAATAATCCCGCCCTACATATTTGGCTTCGTGCTTTTGGAACATCCACGTGGATGCATCACTGGAGCTATAATTTTTTAATGAGCCGCGGCGCGGTGAAATATGAATAGCCGTGAGTGAGTCCGGCGAAGACTGTCGTAACTCACGGTAAAACGGAAATGGTTAACCAAACCCCACAGGGGCGGCACGTTATTATTGTGGGCTATTAAAAATATTTTTAGAGCAGGCACATATCGGCGGCTTCATTGAGATATTCAACGCCGATAAGTTTCATGCTGCCTTTATATTTCATAGAGCGAAGGTTTTGCAGTGGGAGTATCATTTTTTTGAATCCCATCTTTTCCGCTTCCTGAATTCTCTTCTCGGGGAAAGATACGCTGCGTATTTCTCCGCCTAAACCGACTTCTCCCACGATCACCATGGTCGGGTCAATATTTTTTTCAAGCAGATTTGAGATGATGGCGCAGCAAACGGGAAGATCGATAGCGGGTTCTTCAATGCGCACGCCGCCGGTGATATTTAGAAACACATTTGCCGCGGAAAGCCGGTTGTTGTTTCGCTTTTCAATCACCGCCAACAGGATTGATAAGCGCCGGTAATCGATGCCGTTTGATACGCGCTGCGGATTGCCGAAATGCGATGGTGTTACTAATGCCTGAACTTCAATAAGCAAAGGGCGCGAGCCTTCAATGCTTGCCGAAATAACGGAGCCGGAAATATTATTTTTTCTTTCACCGATAAAGAGTTCGCTTGGATTACTTACTTCGCGCAAACCCGAATCATGCATTTCAAAAACACCAATTTCATTTGTGCTGCCAAATCGATTTTTCTGTGCACGCAAAATGCGGTACGCGTGACTTGTTTCTCCTTCAAACATGATAACAGTATCAACAATATGCTCAAGAATTTTTGGTCCCGCGAGCGTTCCTTCTTTGGTGATGTGTCCGATGATGATGGTTGCGAAGCCGTTCTTCTTTGTTTCTTCCATGAGAGAAGATGTTGTTTCCCGAAGCTGCGTTAATGAGCCGGGGGAGTTCTCAAGATTCGCGTCATATATAGTCTGAATGGAATCAATGATAACCAACGACGGGGATTCTTGTTTTATCACAGAAAGGATTGTGTGGAGCTCCGTTTCAGGAAGGAAAAGTAATTCTTCCGATTTTACATGGAGACGGTTGGCGCGCAGTTTAATCTGCTCGCCCGATTCCTCACCGGAAACATAAAGCACTTTTGAAGTGATATTGGCTGCTACCTGAAGAACAAGAGTTGATTTACCGATTCCCGGGTCGCCTCCGAGCAGTGTAACCGAGCCAGGCATAAGTCCGCCGCCAAGCACGCGGTCAAATTCTCCGATGCCTGTTTTCATTCGGTTCGACGAAGAAGCTGTGATGTCGTGTAGCTTCAATGGAGTTGCTGAAGGGCTGAGTCCCGCATGTTTCGCAGTGGTTTTTTCAACCGCTTCTTCAATGAAGCTATCCCATCTGTTGCACTCGGGACATTTACCTATCCAACGAACTGAGATAAATCCACACGAGGAGCAAATGTAATTGACTTTTTGTTTTTTCATGAAATCGGTTTTTTGAATTTCTTTATTACTTCAACAACGGCGGGCAGTATTTCGCCGGCCTTTCCGGGAATTAGTTCATCAAAATATCTTGACTGTTCCGTCTCGGCGAGGTTGATTTCAACAACATATTTTCTAGCACTTTTCGCGCGCAAGGGGATATATGCCGCGGGATACACGATTGATGAAGTGCCGATTGAGAAAAACACGTCGCATGCATCGGCAGCATCTTCTCCCGCCGAATACTGATCATCGGGGAGCGACTCTCCGAACCAGACGACATCAGGGCGGATTAACCCGCCGCAATCGCAGCGGGGTACCGACTTACCATTATCAAAGGTAACAAAATCAAACCGTTTTTTACAGGCGCTGCAAAAGTTTCGCTCTATATTACCATGCAACTCATAGACTTCTTTATTACCTGCACGCGTATGAAGATTGTCAATATTCTGCGTGACAACAACAACGGAAGGATAATAGTTTTGCAATTCCGTTATCGCAAGATGTGCTGCGTTGGGCATAACATCGTGGATGATTTTTCTTCTGTATTGATACCAGTCCCATACCATATCGGCATTCTTCATAAATGCCTGAAAACTGGCGAGCTCTTCGGGTTTGAACTTATTCCAAATACCGTCTTCACCTCTGAATGTGCTGACTCCGCTTTCCGCGGAAATGCCGGCACCGGTAAAAAAAACAAGCTTTTCCGCATGCGCCAATTTATTTTTGAGAGTTTCGCTCAATTGCATACAATATCCGGTTGCCTACTTGTCCTTTATTTTTTCAATCAGTGCCGCAGCTTCCGACGCATAACTGTTGTCGTCTTCGTCGATAACGGGACATGATTTTATTTTATATAACTGCTCTTTTGCTTTTTGATATTCATCTTCTTCAATTAGTGCTTTCGCATAATCGAGATGATACATACGGAATGCAGGGCGCAGTTCAATTGCTTTTTGGAATTCGGCAAACGAAACATCCATATCGCCCCAGCCGAGTCCAAGAGGGATGCGGAGGAATTTTGCCTTCTCGCATACTTTGGCATGAGTTCTTCCCAGCACATAGTGCAAAGAGGCCTGTACTTCAGAACCGCCGTTATTCAATTTGATGCCTTTTTCAACGTCGGCTTTCACATCTTTCACAAGTCCGATAACGGAGAAAATACCTTTTGATAACGCAATACGCCCGGTGGCAATTGCTCTCCGCAAACAGTTGATTGATTTATCCGGAGCGAGTTCAAATGCTTTGTTGGCATAATCGTAAGCAATCTGATATTTTTTTTCAATTTCTTTTTTTTGTGCATCGGTGGTGGCGGGAAGGTGTTCGCCGATATCAACATACGAGCGGCTGATGCGCCATAAGATTTCGTAGTTGTTGGGGGACATTTTGTCCGCCTGAAGAAATTTATTTAAGGCTCCCTCATTGTTGAAATCCTTCAATGAAAGTTTATCGCCCTGTGCAATTACATCTTGTACGGATTGCGCCGCTATTGGAAGCGCGAACAAAACCATACACAACATGAAAAATGAAATACGAAAGAAACGCATAGCCTATCTCCTTAATAATAAATAATACACATGAAAATCGAGCCGGTGGAAATCATGAATTACTCATGATGTGCTCCCGCGTCATCCGGCAATACTTGAATAATGTCATTGTTTGAAATATAGGTAACAATCGTTCTGTTCAATAAGTCTATCGTCACCGCAAGAGATTTACCTGTTGGCTCTTCAAGAACAATTCCCTCAACACCTTTAAAAGGACCGTCTTTAATTTTTATTTTTGAACCCTTGACAATGTTCGCAAAAATCTGGTATTGTACTTCTTCGTGAATAAAGTTCTTTAGGTTGTCGATTTGCGCATCGGGAATGGCAGCAGGCTTTCCTCTTTCGGTAACGCAGCGCACAATTGATTGCAGCTCAAGGGATGATAGGCGCTCCAGTTCGGTTGCATAGATAAAAATATATCCGCGGATAAGAGGCTCGGTTATTTTTTTCTTCCGGTCACTCCATTGCCTCACTTCCGTCACTGTTGGCAAATAGTGCAGAACATCAACCTGAGTAAGCTGCAACTCAGCCGTGGACCATCGCTTTTGATCATTGCTCATAAAATGTAAGTTTCTTCATCCTGAGTGGTTAACGCAATATCTTTTTGAGTGAAGACACAAATTCCGATTTTTCGGCGGACGAATTAATAACCGAAGCCGCACCCAATTTGTAATATTGGGATTCAATGTCAGCCGAGATGTCTTCCGCAAATATGATAAGCGGAATTTTTAATTCAGATTCGTTTTTCGTCAGAGAATCAATAAACTGGACACCCGTCATCAGGGGCATTTGATGATTTGTGATAA
>Ga0118677_10015326_pt1 | contig 10659 bp, 2 predicted proteins | sample AliMusrvi5mmetaG_FD_86154 | JGI IMG/M metagenome (GOLD analysis project Ga0118677, IMG submission 86154)
TCCTGGAAGAGCTCGCTGGCGAGTATGGCGAGAAGATACAGATCGCAAAAATGAACGTGGATGAGAACCAAGGCGTTCCTGCCCAGTTTAATATTCGCGGCATTCCGACCCTAATCCTATTCAAAAATGGCACTGTAGCTGCTCAAAAAGTAGGCGCTTTGGCCAAATCTCAGTTGACTGCATTTATTGATAGTCATCTGTAAATAGTCCCACACCACAGGTTCACCGGTTGAGCCTGTGGTTTTTACCCCTCCCGCGCACTTGTCAGACCCGTTTTTTAGTGTAGTATTGCGTTTAATAGCAGTTCAGCACCTTCTTCGGTGCACCAATTCCCAGCAATTTTCCTCCCCCATCTTTTAAGTCAATCTCCCAAATTCTGTTTTTCCATATCTGCGTGATCTAAATCAGCGCAGGGATACCCCAAAAAAATTTCCTTATTCATTTGGCTGTTTTTTTTCTTCTGTATTTCAGCCAATGTTTATTCTCAGCTCACTTATATAACTTGCAATAGTGGCTGTACTACTCTTGTCGGACAGGTAACATTTGCTAATAAAAACGGAACAACTACAGGTCGCTGGACTGTTAATGACATAGCTTATGGCGGTTTAGCTGATGAAAAATTTTCAATCAAGGATACAAATTCTTATAAATCTACAAGTGGAAATTTAACAAACACTGGTGGTGGTACTTATACTATTGTCAGTGATCCCGGCACAGTAAACCAAATATTGAACGGCACTGCAACAAGCGCACCTTTAAAAAGCGGTGCAACTGATGGCATTCTTCTTTTCAAATCAAATGATAACAGCAATCCTTTTGCATTTTATTCTATAAAAGGGTTGACTGTGGGCGGTAAATATTGCGTAAGAATAAAAATGCGCAATGCAGCTGTTTATAAATCATGTAGTAATTCAATGGCAGTTCAGATGCAATTCAGAAGTCTTGCAGGTATTGGTATTTCTGGCGGTGGTCTATCTGGAGGACAATGGAACAGAGTTGCCTATAATACTTCCTGCAATCAGGCTGCAAATGGCGGTTGGGATGGAAATAATCAGACTGATGGAGTCAGGTGGGATGAATATCAATCTATTTATGAAATAAATTTCCAGATCGGGCAAAACCCTAACAATACAAATGATAATGGGTTTACAATATATTTCCAGACTCTTGGTTCTGATGCAAATGATGTCTGGGGCATAGATGAAATAGACGTTTACGGTTGCATCACGCAGCAGATCAGTTCCAGTAATGGCAGCCAGATTTGTCAGGGAACTCCAACCGTGTTAACAGCCATGGGTATTGGTTCAACAACAGATACCTACGAATGGAGAATAGGAAATGCTTCAGGAACTCCATTACCTTCTACCAGCAACACACTATCTGTAACGCCTGCTGCCGCTACCACTTACTGGGTTAAATGTGCGAGAACCAGACTTACATTAACGACAACAATTACTCCTGTCAACTGTTGCGGGCCAACAGGATTATTCACGATTCCTAAAGTTTGTATGCCAATTACTGTTGATGGAATTATTGATACAACAGGCAATGAAAAAGTTTGGAGTGTTGCTCCATGGGTAACTGTTGACGGTACAAAAAGCGCTCCTATTGGTGGTGGAGCGAATGACTGTCCGGGTGCAGTTCTGGAAAAACCAACTGCAAGATTTCGAACTATTTATGATAATACAAATATTTATTTCTTTGTCCAGATATATGATGCTAATCCAAGCAATACTTACCCCCCTGCTAATTCTTGGGAGATGGATGGCATAGAACTTTATCTGAAAGATGCCACCGGAAATCCCAAACAATTCGGAGGTGGCTACGCTGTGCCCAACCCATTGGTATATGGGAATATGACAGGCACTACTCAAAAAACTTCTAAATCTGCAACTTATTGGTGTCTGGAGATATCTATACCATTGACTACAAATAATATTGATGTTACCAAGGGCTTTATTGGCTTGGAGACAGCTATAAATCAATCCGTATTCGGTACGACATGCCGTAGAGCTCAAGTATGTACATGGACTGCGGCTAGTGATTTTTTCAGTTCTACTTCGCACTATCATATAGCTCCTTTGAGTAATTGTGCATCTGTTACTACTTCCGAAGATTCTATTTGTAATGGAGGATATCCTGTTTTAAGTACGCAATTAATTACAGTCAATAATAGTCCTACTTATACGTGGCAATCCAGTTCTACATTAGCTGGTCCTTTTGTCAACATTGCCCCCAGCCCTGGCACAACAAACTCTGTTATTGTCACTCCCACTGCCACTACTTATTATCGTGCCATGAATGACGGAGTAACATCTTGCCCTGTTGAAGTTTATCTTGGCACTGCAAACATAGGACTTACTTACAATGCCACCGCATTCTGCGAAGGCTCCACAATGACTTTAAACGGCAGCACCACATTGAGCGGAGCCGGCATTCAATGGGGCTGGAAAAAAGGAACGTCTTATGCTTTTTCATCTTATATCCCCGGATATACATTGAGTACAAGTGCAGCCAATAAAACATACAGTAAAGCTGTTACTACAAGCGATGCTGGTAATTATTATTTTATTGTTGATAAAAGCGGCTGCCAGGGCGTTGACTCGGTTACAATAAAAGTAAATTCAACCCCAACCGTCACTGCAACAGGCGGCTCGGCATGTTCAGGAACTTCAATCATCCTTACAGCTTCAGGGTCCACTACTTATTCATGGAATAATGGAAGTCCTTCACCAAATCCGACAGTGAGCCCAACAGCAACCACAACGTATACTGTCACGGGAACTACAAATGGTTGTAGTAACACAGCTCAGGCTGTTGTGACTGCAGGACAAATACCCACAGTAAATGCAGGTACGGATGTCAGTGTATGCGCAAGTAACTCAAATACTACACTCACAGAAACAGGCGGCGTTGCCACTGCATGGCAATGGAGCACCGGGGCAAACACGCAAAGTATCACGGTTTCTCCGACAACCTCCACCACTTACACAGTCACTGTTATAAATTCTAGTGGCTGTACAAACTCAGACAATGTTGTTGTCAATGTTAACGGGAATCTAAGCCCAATCATAAACGGAAAAGACTCTATATGTATTGGCACTTCCACTACATTAACAGTCAATGCAGGTAGTTCATTTGCATGGAACACAGGACTGACCACCACCTCGAATTCTATTACAGTCAGCCCTACATCCACAACCGTTTACAGTGTTACCGCGTCTAACGGCGGTATGTGTTCAGGAACCGCTACCAAAACTATTGTCGTAAATCTGCTACCCACTATTACCATTACAAACGACAGCGTATGTACAGGACTGTCTGTAAAAATCTCTGCAAGCGGCGGAATACAATATTTATGGAGTACCTTTGAAACAACTGCATCCATCACAGTTAATCCTGCACAGACAACCACCTATTACGTGGCTGGTCTTGACAGTAAAGGCTGTGCTAATTCCAGCATGTCTGTTGTGACGGTCAACTCTTTGCCGACTGTAAATTTATCCACTCTAAACGGACTTTGCGTCAATGCAGCTCCAAAAATTTTAACAGAAGGAAATCCTACCGGAGGCGTCTATAGCGGAACAGGTGTTACCAACAGCAGTTTCGACCCGGCTGCAGCAGGAGTAGGGAATTTTACGATAACCTATACTTTAACTGATTCTAAAGGATGCATCAATAAAACAACAGGAATCATTACGGTAAATGCTCTTCCGACGGTCAGTTTGCTCAGTGTTCCCAATATTTGTGCCGGTAATTCCATCACGGTCACGGCAAACTCTTCGAATACCGGAACTTATTTATGGCAGGACGGATCCACAGGCAGCACATTCAATGATACACCGGCAAGTACAAGTACCTATTATGCCACTATCACTGACAACAATGGATGCACTGCTTTCAACCATGTAGTGGTCACTGTGAACCCTCTACCCTCTCCTACCCTCAATGATGTTACTATCTGTAACGGTGGTAATGCGACTTTAACTGTAAGAGGCGCTCATCTTACATGGATATATAACTGGGATAATGCAGCAACATCTTCTTCACTAATTGTCAATCCGACCATAACAACCACTTATAATCTTACGGTTACAGATAATAATTGCAAAAGCGCAGCTACGGCAACAGTTTATGTTCTGCCCAATCCTCCTGCTGATGCAGGCGCTACGGTCAGTGTGTGTACAGGCGCTGATACCACTTTAACAGCAAACGGAGGCATAACTTATAACTGGAGCAATGGTCAGAGCGGACAAACCATCAGCGTGAGTCCGGCTGTCAATACCTTATTCACTGTCACAGTTACCGGGGCAAACGGATGTATAGCAACTGATACAGTGTCGGTTTTCCTGATTTCTGCTCCTTCTGCTCCTTCAGCAAATAATGCTTACCTCTGCCAGGGAGAAGTGAAAAATATTGATCTTACGATCAACAATCCGGTTTATGTTTATAATTGGTACACTGCCGCTACCGGCGGCCTGCCCGTCTGGAAGGGAAACACATATACGATTGTCAATGAATTTCAGCAGGATTCAATTTATATGGAAGCTGTAACGCCTGAAGGTTGTAAGTCACCAAGAGGAATAGTAAGAGTATTGCTTATTCAAAGACCAATAGCTATTATAGATTCGATCATGGATACAATTCCCGTGGAGGAATTAGTTTTATTTAAAAGTACATCTCAAAATGCAAATTCATATAGATGGGATTTCGGACAGGGAGAAGGCACTGCATCTTCCGAAACCGCCTATCACAGATACAACACACCGGGTATTTATTTTGTAACACTGACTGTTTCTAATATGATCGGTTGCAATGACTCTATTACCGATACGGTTGCTGTAGTTCGTTTTCAGAATCCCTGGGTGCCGGATGTATTCACTCCTAACAAAGATTTAAAAAATGATGTACTTTTTGTGCGAGGACCTTATAAAAAGATGCTTTTTGAAGTATATAACATATGGGGAGCAAAAGTCTTTTCAACAGAAACAAAAACTGATGGCTGGGACGGCACCTTCCAAGGTAACGATCAGCCTGAAGGCAACTATGCCTGGATTCTTAATGCAACTACCATTGATGGAAGGACAATAAGAATGAAGGGCATTGTAACATTGGTACGATAAATAAAAAGTTTCTGGAAAAAATTCAAAAAAAATGCCTGACAGATCTTTAAAAATTCAACAAAATTTAAGATCTTGGAAATCATGGATCATGGCTTTGCTAATGATACTATCTTTTAGTATAACAGGGATAGCGCAAACGAATCCGATAGCTAATGCTCCTTCCGGCATTCCTTCAGGAGCCACTGCAGTAGCAGTTCTTGTTAGTGGTGGAACAATGCAAACTACTAATATGAATAACTGGGCTAATGGTAATAATTCAGCAAGTCCCCCTGCTGGGTATATCACAACTAACGTTGCCACTACAACTGGTTGGCAAGGTCCTATGTGGTTTGAAGTTAACCAATTTAATCCGGGAGTAACAACTACCACTTATATGCTAATTAGAGGAAAATTATCCTCAGGAACAGCCGCTAATATTAAGATTGCTTGGGGAGTGGCGGGAACTTACCCTAATAATTCAGGTACAGGAACTACTGTGGTTGTAGATGCTTCCAGCACCAGGTTAAATACCTGTACTGATGAATGGGTAAGTATTCCTATGACCACTAATACTTTAAATTGGTTAAGATTTTTAGTTATAGATCCGGATCAAGTGTTTTTGATTAAAGATATGATTCTTATTTCCGGTACACCAACACTTCCTGCTATTGTGGGTTGTGCTGTTAGTTGTGCCGTTACAGCTTCTCCAAGCTCAGTTTGTAAAAGCAGCACAGTTACATTAAGCGCATCAGGAGGTTCTACATACAGTTGGAGCAGTGGCTGCGGCGGTTCGGTTTCGAGTTGCACTGTTTCTCCAACAATTAATACAACCTATACTGTTACAGTTACTGGTGGCTCTACCTGCAGTGCTTCGGTTGTTGTAACAGTAAGCACAAAATCTTCTGACCCGACTTCAGCCACAGCAAGTCCTTCTTCAATCTGTAACGGATACAATGCAACACTTTCACTGATAGGCGGAGGAAGCGGTACTGGTACAGTTGTTCATTGGTATTCCGGTTCCTGCGGAGGTACTAATGTTGGTACATCAAATGGTATTTCAGTAAGTCCGACAACAACCACAACATATTTTGGGCGTTATGAAGATCCAGCGCCATGCAATACTAATACGAGTTGCGCTTCAGTTACTGTTACGGTGAGTAATCCACCTTCTTTTTATAATCCAGCCAGTAATCCAACAATACGATACGATTTTACAAGTGGGAATCCAACACAAAATTTAGGTAGTGCAGGAGGAGTTGCTGTTCCTAGTAACCAAGACAAAGCAACAGCTCCTGCCCAAAGTACAGATCGTTTTGGTAATGCTAATAGTGCTTATACTTTGATTCCGAGTTCATCAGGTAGTCCGAATGCAAATGACGGACATCACAATTCGTGGATTTACACTACTTCATCGGCATCACTCACATATACCAATTCAACTCAAGCAATTTGGTTTAAAACTTCTGCTAATTATGCATCTGGAGGAACTTTAATGGGAGTAAATAGTGATGCAATTGGTGCAAATAACAATCCTGATTATAATTTATATTTGGATAATGCCGGGAAAGTTGTATTTGATATATATAACGGCAGCGTTCATGTTGCAGTTACCAGTTCAAGTGCGTATAATGATGGTAACTGGCATCAGGCAGTAGTTACAATAACTTCTGGCGGCGTTATTACCTTATATGTTGATGGAGTAAGTGCAGTTACAACTTCTACTACTTTTACTGGTGGTGCCGGAGGCCCTCTGACTCGTTTCCTTCTGATAGGTGTTAATAACTTAACCTACTCATTGGGTGATAAACCTACATTATGGTCTTTTTCCGGTTCTGTTGACGATGCACTGTATTATAATAGTACAGCTTTAAATACAACCCAGGTGGCACAACTTTATTCGGGGTCACCAACTGCAAGCGCTGCAAATACTTGTGTTAGTAATGGATCAACTGTGACATTAAGTTCCACGACTTTAGCTACAGGAGCTTATACTATTTCATATAATGTGAGCGGAACAAACACTGGAACATCAACCGCATCAATGAATTATAATTCTACAACTGGAACAGGTACATTTATGACAATGGTTCTGAATAGTGCAGGATCACTGAATGTTGTTACCATTACAGGAATAACTTCAGGCGCTTGTACCACCAATACAAATATTACTACAGCTACGTTTGTTACAACTGCTAATCCTTTACCAACTGTAAATGTAACAGGAGGTGCGGTGTGTTCGGGTTTATCAATTATTTTAACAGCAAGCGGAGCTAATACTTATAACTGGAGCAATGGGAGCAGTTCTTCAAATCCGACCGTTAATCCTACAGTAAATACAACTTATTTTGTAACAGGAACAGATAATAATGGATGTTATAATACTTCAAGTGTGGCTGTGACAGTAAATACATCGCCAACAATTACATTACAACCATCAACAACTCCTCAGACAGTTTGTACCGGAGATATTGTAACTTTAAGTTGTACTGCAACAGGAGGAGGAACTCTTTATTACGACTGGTACAGTAATACAATTAATTCAAACACTGGCGGAACTTTATTAGCTTCTAGTACAAATTTAACCACGTTTACACCGTTGACCAATACTACCGGGGCTTTGTATTATTATTGTGTTGTGAGAGGTTGCTCACCTTCAGCAACAAGTAATGTTTCAGGATTGATAACTGTTCAGGGCCCAACTCTTTATTCTTCCTCTTATCAAACTTATTCTCCACCACTTACTCCATCCCTGCGATGGGATTTCACTAATGGAAGCAATACAACTAACCCAGGCACTCTTGGTGATATTGCTGTCACAAACAATACAGGTTCCGGAGGAGCTTGGTCATGGGGCACTGATAGATTTGGCTCAGCAAACAATGCATATTATATTAGCAGCCGTGCCAGTAGCGGTAATGTTTGGATAAACAGCAATACATCATCATCCTCAATTATTTATTCGCCTTTTACAGAATCAGTTTGGTTTAAGACCTACAATACTTATGGTGGAACAATTATGGGGTTAAACAGTAACCCTGCCGGAGGAGGAACTGGTTATGGTAAGGCTGACCATAATATTTATATTAATGATGCTGGTATCGTTTCTTTTGAAGTATCAAATGGAGGAACAAATACTACGGTTATTTCGAGCAGTAGCGGTGGATATAATGACTCCAAATGGCATCAAGTAGTAACAACAATTTCAGGAGCTTCAAATCCATACACTTTGACATTGTATATTGACGGACAACAAGTGGCTGCCAACACCTGCTCAAGTATTGGATCAAATAATGAAGGTTTTGTTTTGCTTGGTATAAATAATCTTTCAGGATGTACTAATCTGCCAGCATCTTGGGCATTTAAAGGATATCTGGATGATGCTCTTATTTATAGTGGTACGGCATTAAATGCTTTTCAAGTAGCAGCACTTTTTGGTAATTTAACAGCAAATGCATCAAATCCATGTGTCAGTAACGGTACAACAGTAACACTAAGTTCTAATTCTCTTGCCAGCGGCACTTACACTGTTACCTACAATGTCAGTGGCACGAATACTGTAAGTTCTACAACGGCTTCTATGTCTTTTACAGCAGGCTCTCCTGGAACAGGGTCATTTACAACCGCTGCATTGAATACTTCAGGATCTCTTAATGTTACAAATATTACCGGGATAACATCCGGCACTTGTACCATCAATACGAATATCAGTACGGCAGCATTTACTACCAATCCATTACCAACTGTAACCGCAACCGGTGGTTCAACCTGTGCAGGTACTTCTATAATTCTTACAGCTTCCGGTGCAACTACATATAGCTGGAGTAATGGAAGTGGTTCGTCAAATATTACTGTCAACCCTACAATAACTACAACTTATACTGTTACCGGCACCTCCGTTTGTTCCAATATAGCTCAGGCGGTTGTGACTGTTACGCAATGCGATGTTTGTTCGGCAACATTAAATTGCGGTTCAAGTATTACCACTAATGGTAACACGACAGTGTCTGGAGGAATTGGCTGCCTAAGTAGTAATTATACAAGCGGAACCATCACAATAAATTCCGGCGGAACTTTATTTATTCCACCAGGCATTTCATTTAGCGGATCAGCGATTCTTGCTTTCCAGTCGGGCGGAACCATCATTAATAAAGGGGCTTTTACTTCTTCCAGCTCTGATCCTGCTTTACAGATACCATCAGCTAGTTCAGTCTATAACTGCTCTGCCGGCACCATTACATTATCAGCCTCTAATAATGCTATTAGCTTCAATAGTGGTAGTGGATCACTAACCAATAATGGAACTATCACGGCAACAAAAGGGAACATTAATTTTTCAGGAGGCGGCAATTTAATAGTTAACAGTAATTCTACTGCTAATACCGGTCTTATTGATATTCAAAATGGCAGTATAAATTTGAGTGATAATTCAACCATCACCAACAATTATTATTTACGGATCACAGGCTATGGCAATCAATATAATCAAAGTAACGGCGTAACAAACAATAATGGCGCCATTTACACACAAGTATTAAACATGGGTGGCGGCATTTTCAATAATCATTGCGGCGTTAATATCGGTTTAAATTATAATCAAAGCGCTGGAACTATTAGCGGCGCCAATGGCAACAAAGGATATTTTTACCTTTACAAACCAAATGCATCAACATTTTCAGGCGGTACGTTTGGTCCCAATTTAAATTTTTACGACCCGGGAGGAGCAGGTCAATATCCTGCCAACCCTTACAGTTGGAATTCTTATAGCAGTGGTACGGCTTCAGTTAATAATACTGGCACGCCTGTTACTTTTAACATATCCGCAGCTTCATCCGCTAATTCTTCAGGTTCATGCGGTAATGCAGTACTACCCATTGAGCTTATTCAATTTTATGGACAACTTCAAAAATCAACGGTTCTCATCACCTGGCAAACAGCCACAGAAACAAACAATGATTATTTCACATTGGAAAAATCAAAAGATGGCATTCACTTTGAAACTTTACAAATAGTAAGAGGCGCTGGCAATAGCAACAAACCCTTGAACTATGAAGTGATTGATGAAAGTCCATACAAAAGCGTAACTTATTATCGCCTCTGCCAAACCGATTTTAACGGAATAAATACTTGTTCCTATGTTATAGCAGTTAACGGAAACAATGATAATTTCTCTGTTCACATTTTGAATAACGGTGATGCGGATAGCAAGAATATTATTATCTTTATAACCTCTGACGAATCTTTACTTGGAGCAATTTCGCTTTATGACATGACGGGACGCCTGATCAAAAACCAGGAAAACGTGATAAAAGAAAATGTGCGCGTTTCATTTCCCGAACTCGCAGCAGGATTGTATGTGCTGCAGATAAAAGGCACTAATAAAAATTACCAGTCCACCGGTGTTTGGAATGTACATTATGTTAAGATAATCAGCATAAAACATACTACCTGAAACATAGGCGAAAACTGCCAGCGTTATGCCTATAACTGCTGACGTACCTGTTGCTAAACCATCAAGCCCATCAGTTAAATTCACTGCATTACTGCTACCCACGATGAC
>Ga0118677_10013392_pt2 | contig 10658 bp, 6 predicted proteins | sample AliMusrvi5mmetaG_FD_86154 | JGI IMG/M metagenome (GOLD analysis project Ga0118677, IMG submission 86154)
ATTGTATCCTTATCATTTAAAAGCAGGTGTAAATTTCCAGGTAAAAAATTAGTAAACATTTGATCTGGATTGGTTGCATGGGAATAAGGATTTACCTGTACGAAAAGTTTAACCAGGTAATTCTTATCCCGGATCACATCGCGACAAGTCTGACTAGTGAATACAAAATCAGATGCTGAAGAATTGCTTGCGTTTTCTATTGCATTTGCTATATCTAAAGGATACTTCTGAATGTTCTTCCCTTTGGTTTTTAGTTCTTCATATAAAAGGTCGCCCATTCGGATCATTTCAATTTTATCTAAATATCGAAATGTGCTAATATCCTTTTTTGTTTTTACAAGTATCTTATCCTTTTGGAAAGTAAGAGGCTGAACATAATTATCAGCCATAAAAGCCGCCGGCACTTTCATTTCAACGAGTTGAATATTACTGCTTGTATCAAATAGTATATTCCAACCGGTTTTTAACATTGCGGTAAACCCGATGGGTATGGTTGCAAGCATATTGTATTGCAGACTATTGGTAAATAAATTACCCATACCCAATGTTTCAGAAGGTATTACACTGATATCAAGTGATTCGTTGAATAAATTCTTTTTCTTACTATCGAATAGCCAGGCTTCTAGAACAAAAACACTCCTTGATCTTTTAACCAGATTAGTATCTCTTGAATTCTTATAAACTTTTGAGAAAAAACTAATTGGGTCTATCTCATAAATATCTAAATATAGATGTAACGTACTGGTATCGGGATCTGTAAAAATGATCTTTGCATGATCTGAGCCCAGCAAACTTTTGGCAATTGAAATGGGGGGAACTTTGAGTGTATCTGGGATAATAAGAGAGGCTTTAGTTAGAAGCACCTGCCTAAGGTCATTTATAAATGAAGTTTTTACCTGTTCATCTTGCCAATAATTCATAATTGGTCCAACCGATGAAAAACAGGTTACTTGTTCAAGTTTAATTCTTTTCTGGGCATTGCTCATGTGCATAAGCAATAACAGGAGCAAAAAAAAGTATTTGTTTTTTACTTGCATAAACAACTAAGTTAATCTTAAGTTCATAGCAGCAAATTTTATGCTAAATTGACTCAATATTGAAAGTTAAGAGTTTATGGAAAATAATAAGCGTATTATTCCTGCAAAAACATCGGTTTACCTGGATGGCCCAAAACCAAGAATGAACGAATTTCTTTTTGCATGGGATGTTTTCACTCAGTTTATTAAAGGATTCAGGGCCCTTCATTTTATGGGACCATGTATTACCGTTTTTGGGTCAGCCAGATTTACAGAGGACCATCATTATTACAAAGTTGCGAGGGAATTCGGGAAACGTATTGCAGAATTGGGTTTTACTACTATGACAGGTGGCGGACCGGGCATTATGGAAGCAGCCAACAGGGGTGCTTTTGAAAACGATGGAGCATCGGTTGGGTGTAATATTAAATTACCCTATGAGCAGCACCCCAATCCGTATATGACCAAATGGCTTACGTTCAATTATTTTTTTACCAGAAAAGTACTGATGGTAAAATATTCGTATGCTTTTATTATCATGCCAGGAGGTTTTGGTACCATGGATGAATTCTTTGAAACCATTACTTTGGCTCAGACAAAAGTGATCAATGATTTTCCAATTGTTCTTTTTGGAAAAGATTTTTTTCAACCCCTGGTAGAGGTATTTGATAAGATGGTTGAAGAAAAAACCATCGCTGCCGATGATAAAAAACTTTTATTATTAACCGACGATATTGATGAAGCCATGCAGTACATTCAGGCATATATCGCCAATCATTTTACGGTTAAACCCCGGAAAAGATTATGGTGGTTATTAGAAAAAAGATAGTGCTGTTTTAGTGAAGTATTATCTATATTAATGCATCCTTTTTCCTGCCTGAATCGTATATCCTAAATTCAGAACCATTTCATAAGTACCAAATGCCTCTGTAGCAGTGCCCTGGTAAACTTTAAGACCGGAATATCGTGCGTAATCAATTTTATTGGTAAACTCTAAATATAGGTGCTGATAAAAAGTAACTCGAACGGCCCCTTCAACCCCCATATTCCAGCCGCCAAGTTGAAAGCCTTTGTCATTTAACTGGCCAAATAAACTATTCTCAACATGGGGTATCAGTGGACCCACTCCACCTTTCGCAAGTGCGTCAACAACGAAATTTTTATTACTGCTTTGTAGCCAATGCCATCTTTTTACAATATTAAAAAGCAAAAAATTGGCCCCATTATTCAGGTAATAATAAAAGCCATTTGCTTTAGAGAAATTGATGGAAGTATCTACCGACCTGCCATTGAGTGTGCCGGTTAATTTCATTTGCTGACCATCAGTAAGTATGTGTTTGGTATGGTCAAAATTGATCTCAAAAGCAAGCCCCTTCTCTTTATCAAAGAAATAGCCAACCCTGTAATTATACTGCGGAATGCTGAGTGGTATTTTTAACAGGCTTCCTTCATCCCATCCCGGATGATCGTGAGATTGCACATTACTGAGCGTATAATTGTTATGTAAGCCTGGCTGACTTACTCTCACATTTGAATTGGTATACCATTCTTTATTATATCCCCAGGAAAAATAAATCTCCCCTTTTCTTTCGTTTTTCTTTTTTTGTTCTTGTGCAAGTGTAATGAAAGGAATGATCATTAACACACAAAACACCAACCTCGTAGCGCGCATACAATTCTTATTTCTGATAATAATTATACAAATTTAGTTATTCCAGAACAGGACTCAGCCATCTTTCTGCTAATTCGATAGACATATTTTTTCGTTTTGCATAATCCTCAAGCTGGTCTCTCTGAATTTTTCCAACTCCGAAATACTGACTTTTCGGATGGGAAAAATACCAGCCACATACCGAAGAAGCCGGGTACATGGCTAGACTTTCGGTAAGTTGAATACCAATTGTTTCGGTAGCACGCAAAAGGTCAAATAATTTATATTTTTCTGTGTGATCTGGACAAGCAGGATATCCTGGCGCCGGGCGAATACCTGTATATTGCTCTTTTATTAGATCCTCATTACTTAATTGTTCTTCTGTATCATACCCCCAGAATTCTTTCCTGGTTTGCAGGTGCAACGCTTCAGCGAATGCTTCTGCCAGTCTGTCAGCAAGTGCTTGCAGCATAATTTTATTATAGTCATCTAGATTTTTTTCAAACCTTTTCACATGTTCTTCAATGCCATGAATAGTAACGGCAAATGCGCCTATAAAGTCTTTTTTGTCAAAGGATGCAGGCATGATAAAATCTGCTAATGACAAATTGGGCTGATCGGGAGCTTTTTTAATCTGCTGACGAAGAAAGGAAAGACGAATTTTTTTATTTCCATCTATGATTTCAAGATCATCTCCATCACTACCCGCTTCCCAGAAGCCAATAGTACCTTTTGCGGTAAGCCATTTCTCGGATATAATATTATCCAATAATGAATTTGCGTCATTAAATAATTTAGTTGCTTCTTTACCTACAATTTCATCAGTGAGAATTGCCGGAAAATTGCCATGCATTTCCCAGGCAATAAAAAAAGGTTTCCAATCAATATATGAACGTAATGTGCTTAGGTCAAAATCTTCAAATACCCGGGTGCCAGTAAATGTTGGCGTAACAGGAGAATAGTTAGTCCAGTCAACCACTACTTTATTAGCGAGGGCTTCCTGATAGCTTAGGTAAGATTTAACGGGTTTCTTATTATCAAAACTCTCTTTGAGTTTTATGTATTCCTCTTTGAGTCCGGATAAAAAATCTGTTTTTTGATCTTTGTTTAAAAGCGATCCTGCAACGGTTACACTTCTGGAAGCATCCAATACATGCACAACCCCCGCATTGTATTCGGGGGCAATTTTTACAGCCGTATGAATGCGTGATGTAGTAGCACCGCCAATCATTAATGGTTGCGTCATTCCACGCCGGGTCATTTCTTTGGCAATATGTACCATCTCATCAAGTGAAGGCGTAATCAAACCACTTAAGCCAATGATATCAGCATTTTCTTTTTGGGCGGTCTCTAAGATTTTATCTGCCGGTACCATTACCCCCAAATCAATAATATCATACCCATTACAACCTAAAACAACCCCAACAATATTTTTCCCGATATCATGCACATCTCCTTTTACGGTTGCAAGTAAGATTTTTGCAGCACCGGCAGCTTCACTATTGGTAGTTCCGGCGGCAAGATGTGCCTGTTTTCTTTCTTCTTTTTCTGCTTCTATATAAGGCGTTAAAACTGCTACACTTTTTTTCATTACACGGGCACTTTTTACCACCTGTGGCAGAAACATTTTCCCTGCCCCGAAAAGATCTCCCACTATTCCCATTCCATCCATTAAAGGGCCTTCAATTACTTCAAGCGGAGTCGGATATTTTTGTCGGGCTTCTTCAGTATCTGCTTCAATATAATCTGTAATCCCATTTACCAGCGAATGCGAAAGCCTCTTTTCTACAGTATCATTTCTCCAGGCTTCATCTTTTACTTCTACTTTGCCCTTGGCCTTTACTGTATCGGCATGAATAATCAGTTTTTCGGTTGCTTCATTGTTATCATTGTTTCTGTTTAGGATAACATCTTCACATAACTCACGCAAAACGGGCTCGATTTCATCATAGATAACCAATTGTCCGGCATTTACGATACCCATATCCATTCCTGCTTTAATTGCATGGTATAAGAATACAGCGTGGATGGCTTCGCGAACATGATCATTGCCTCTGAAAGAAAAAGAGACATTAGATACCCCGCCACTTACTTTTGTTAAAGGCATCAATTGTTTAATCTCTCGGGTAGCTTCAATAAAATCAACTGCATAGTTATTATGTTCCTCAATACCCGTGGCAATAGCGAAAATATTAGGGTCAAAAATGATATCCTGTGGTTGAAAGCCAACTTTTTTGGTTAATATTTGATAAGCCCTTTTACAGATATCAACTTTTCTTTGTTTGGTATCGGCCTGGCCCACTTCATCGAAAGCCATCACAATTACCGCCGCGCCAAACGCTTTGCAGATAAAAGCCTGTTCTATGAATTTTTCTTCTCCTTCTTTCATGGAGATTGAATTCACAATACATCTGCCCTGAACACATTTTAAGCCGGCTTGTATGATCTCAAATTTGGAACTATCGATCATGATGGGTATCCTGGCGATATCTGGCTCACTTTGTATAAGATTCATGAATGTAGTCATGGCTGCTACTCCATCCAGCATCGCATCATCCATATTTACATCTAATATTTGTGCACCGCTTTCTACCTGCTGCCGGGCAACGGATAAAGCTTCCTCATATTTATTCTCCCGGATTAGTCTTGCGAATTTTTTAGAACCCGTCACATTAGTTCTTTCGCCTACATTCACAAAATTTGTTTCAGGTCTGATAACCAAAGGTTCCAGGCCGGATAATCGCAGGTAAGGTTTAATAGTTACTGGGGAAGCCATAATTCAATTTTAGTAAGAAAAAGAAGCTAAGAATTGTGATTTTTATTCTACAACTTCTAAAACAGGCAAAGGCCTTGGTGTAATGTGATTAACGTTATCGGCAATATGTTTGATATGATCCGGGGTTGTTCCACAACAGCCACCCACAATATTTACGAATCCTTCTTTAGCCCATTCTTCAATAAAATGAGCTGTTTCATGGGGTTGCTCATCATATTCACCCATAGCGTTAGGTAAGCCGGCATTTGGATACGCGGATGTATAACAGGCCGCTATTTGAGAAAGCTCTTCAATATGGCTTCTCATTTCTGCCGCACCCAGTGCACAATTCAACCCAACACTTAAGGGGTTTGCATGCATGACAGAGGTATAAAATGCTTCCAGGGTTTGTCCACTAAGTGTTCTGCCCGAAGCGTCGGTAATGGTTCCGCTGATCATGATCGGCAGCTCCGCCATTTTTTTATCCCTAAAGTATTTTTTTGCTGCATAGATAGCCCCCTTTGCATTCAGGGTATCAAATATGGTTTCTATCAATAACAAATCAACACCTCCATCTACTAAACCACGGATTTGTTCATAATAGGCATTTACTACTTCGTCGAAGCTAACGGCACGATATCCAGGATTATTTACATCAGGAGATAAACTCAGGGTCTTATTTAACGGCCCGATAGCTCCTGCAACAAATTTTGGTGCAGCGCCTGGGTTTTCCGCTATAAATTCGTTAATAGCCTCTCTTGCACACTTGGCCGCAGCAGTATTTAGTTCGTATGCCAGAGATTGCATATCGTAATCTGCCATAGCTATCACAGTGCTACTAAACGTGTTGGTTTCTATAATATCCGCACCTGCCGCCAGGTATTGTTTATGAATACCTTTGATAATTTGTGGCTGGGTAATACAAAGCAGGTCATTATTACCTTTTACATCGGTATGCCAGTTTGCAAAGCGGGTGCCTCGGTAATCGGTTTCTTCCAGTTTATGCCTCTGAATCATGGTGCCCATAGCACCATCTATCACCAATATTCTTTTTTCAAGTTCTTTTCTGATATCCATCGTTTACATTTTTATCTATTCCGTTGCCGGCATAGTTTATTATACAGAACTGTAAACGCTTTAGAGAGTGTAGGAGTGAGCACTGTAAAACGTTTATTAGTTCTTTACATTCCGCAGAAAGCGGAGTAACAGGCTGAACAATAAACAAATCTGCCTGAATAAGCCGTAAAGATAAAGACCAGAATGGTTAAAACAAAATATAAGCAAAGCCGGGTCTATAAAGGATTTGCCTCCTGATTGAGCTGATAGGGGATTGAGATGGAATAAGACCCGAAATGTTACTTAAAATTATGGCAACGATAAGGAGGGTTATTTTACATACTGCTGTATGGGTAACCGATTCGCTATACTGCGAGAAAGGGTCATTTCGTCAGCGTATTCGAGCTCTCCCCCAAAAGCAATGCCTCGCGCAATGGTGGTGATGCGACAGGGGAGATGAGCGATTTTTTTCTGGATATAGTAAATGGTTGTGTCTCCCAGTATATTTGGACTTAACGCAAAAACCAGTTCTTCGGTTTCCTCTTTCATGATTCGGTTCACTAGCGATTCGATGGTTAGCTGGTCCGGTCCAATACCATCCAATGGAGAAATAATGCCACCCAGTACATGATAGGTTCCGCTGAGTTGCTGGGTACTTTCAATGGCAATTACATCACGGATATTTTCTACTACACAGATCATACGTTGATTACGCATGGAATTGGAGCAAATAGAACAAATATCACCATCACTCACATTAAAGCATCTTTGGCAAAACTTAATATCTCTTCGCATTTTTGTAATAGCTTCTCCAAACTGCTGTACTTCTGCTACTTCTTTTTTTAATAAGTGTAAGACCAGCCGTAATGCGGTTTTTTTACCGATGCCAGGTAATTTGGCAAATTCGGCAACAGCATTTTCCAATAATACAGAAGGAAGCGGCATGGTAAATTTTTTATTTCCAGAAACAAAGTTACGGTTCCCTGATTATAATGGAATGTTCACTTCATTATCCCAGTTAGCGCGGATAGTAAGTGCCTTAGGAATCAATTGAACGATCTCCGGCTGACGCTTATATCCAAAGAAATGCCCCGGATCCCAGACTCCATTACGATTTTTATCATACAGAATACGAAGGTCATAACTACCGGCATGAAACAATTTTCTCCTGAATTCAGTTGCGGTTAATACCACAGATTCCAGTAGCTTATCACTCTGCCAAATCTGAAGTACCGGGTTTTTCGATAAATCCAGATTCCCGAAGCGTAATCGGATACTGCCATAATCTGATTCTCTTTTGGTAAAAAAACGCAGGGTATCCGCTTTCGATAAAGTTGTTTTCAATGAATCAGCTACAGCGTCTTTGGCAATTAAAAGACGCAAAGGGGTATAGTCTTTCCAGGAATACCTCAACACTACTTTTGTTTTACCTGTATCCAGGGTAATCGAATAGTTATTCAACGGACGATAATTCGTATCCGTCAACACAAATTTTGTACTATCAAAATGGCTGATTTTTTTTGTAAAACTGAGTACGAGGTCCGATAACAGGTCTTGCTCGCCATTATCCAGACTCGATGTATAACGAACTCGTTTATCTTCTTTGTTTGATCCGGGTAATTTTATGGGAGAAGATGAAGGAGTAGCCGTTTTTTCTTTCTTTTTTATTTCCTGGTAAGCGAATAAGGTATCTGGCTTAGTATTGTTTCCTATAGTTACCGGCTCATTTTTGAATGCAAAGATCTCTGTGCTATCTGTATACCTATTGGAAAAACTATTCTCCAATACATACACATTAAAAACACCTTCCGGCAAGTTCCTGAAACTAAACTCTCCTTTACCATTAAGACGAGTATAATACCGGGGTCTTATTTTTGCAATCGCCGTATCTGAAAGGTTATTATGGAGCATAACAACCAGCGAAGAATCAATTTTACCTGTTTCGGCTAGTATCACTTTACCTTTATAAATACCATGATCAAGTGAGTTGCCTGTTGAAAAAACATAGGTAAAGCCTTTTGCAATATTTCCTTCATTTACATCCTTGATCGCATTGCCAAAATTTAAAGAATAGGTTGTATTGGCTTCAAAACTGTCCCTATTTAATTTTATAGTAACTACCCGGAGTTTAGAATCGATTAAGGGTGAATTTTTTAAAGTAGGAGAAACGATCAATTCCTGTTGTGCGCTTTGCAGCGTTACATATTCATCAAAAGTAAGTGTGATTATTTTAGGCGAAACATTGGTGGCAGAGTCTTTTGGTAATGACATTACCAGTTTGGGCGGCAGTGAGTCTTTGGGTCCGCCTCCGGGTGGGATGATATTGGCACAGGAACTCAGCAGTATCACCCGAAAGAGAATCATCAGAACAATAGCAAACTGTATAAAGAAACTTTTCATATATGGATTTTGAACGATTGGCAAATATAGAACTCATGTCAACTGATTACGAAAAAGGATTGTGAACGGAAACGTAATTTTTATTCGGATTCTTCCTCGTTTTCCGATAAATCATGCAATGCAATAGCCATATTATTGGTTTTTACAAAGTTGCACCAATGGCAATCTGGTTTACCACAGCCGGTATAAAAATCCCTTTTCTGTATTTTTTGCCACACAGTTTTGATCTGTTGTGTTACAGTTGTTGTATCGGCAGGTGTTATCACAATCTTCTCCTTTCTATATATCTTCTTTTTATCAGGCTCTATAAAGTCAAATTCCGTACTGATAACCTGCCAGTTTTTCTGCTCATAATTGTCTATTAAGATCTTGTAAAATACGGCCTGACGCCAGTAATCACCCCCTTCAGGACTTTTTTCGCCCGGGGATAATAATTTATCCTTGGCATTGTCAATATTGCCAGTTTTATAGTCTACAACATTTACGGATTTACCATCAAATTCCAATTTGTCCAGTTTGCCTTTTAACGGAACTCCATCTACAACCACATTGCGGATATTTCGTTCTACTGCCACAATTGTATTCCAGGAATGGATATACTGATCATAATAATTGCTTAATACTTCCTGTCCATATTCTATTCTTCTAGCAAACTGTTCTTTCGTAAAACTTTCCCTGTGCCGGCTCATATACCAGTCAAAATCATTTACAAATTCAGACTTAGCCGGGAATTTTTCTGTTTGCTGCATTTTTTCAAAAAGCCTTTGTAACGCGTAATGAACGGCTGAGCCAAATTCCGTTGCTTCGGATTTACCGGAAGGTACACGTACAAGATTTTGGAAATAGAATTGCAAAGGGCATTTGAGATAATTATTCAGTGCAGTTACATTCATTACAAACTTATCCAACATCTGGGTAATAAAATCAGCTTCTGTTTTTTCAATTTCCGGTGCTTTTTCAGCAGTAAATTGCACCATGGCAAAATCACTTAATACTTCATTGTCGAGTATCACTTTTTTAACCGGTAAGCTGTGTTTATCTTGTATCTCAGCAATAAACATAGACGGTTCCATATCTTTTCCGTCATTCCTGAAACGACTATAAGAAATATGCAGGTATATTTTCGCCCTTGTCAGGGCTACATAGAAAAGCCGTCTTAATTCTTCTTCCTCTTTCTGTTTGGGTTGAGATGAGAACATGGTATCCGGGAAACTGTAACCTCCTCCGGGCTTTCTTTTTTTCTCCCAGTTAGAAGCGTTACATCCTGCTAAAAAAACATGATCAAATTCCAGGCCTTTAGAACCATGGGCGGTTAATAGATTTACTCCTTTCTCACTACCACTCACCTGAACAAGAGGAAGGCTAAGTCCCTCTTTTTCCATCAACATAAAAATATTGATAAGCTGCTCGAGCGATAAGGAAGGATTACGACGGGCTTCATCTTTTACAAAATCGAATAAGCCGGTAAGCACTTGCAAATGCCTGTGTTTATCAGGACTTTCCATTATCCATTTCAACACACCTGATTCCTGAATACAGGTTTCAAATAGATTAACAAGGGTCAGATTACTCACGTCTCCAATCAATTTTTCAATGATCTGACTGGCTTCTTTCAAACCTGCCGGAGCCCCCTTGCTGAATAAATCTGCTGCTGGTGCATTGCCTTTTTCCAGTAAGGCATTGCGTAGTGAGGTCCTGTTTTCTCCAAATCTTTTTCCGGCTACCTCGGCACTAAGTTTTGCAATTTCAATAGGTGAAATATGGAACCAATCAAAATGAA
>Ga0118677_10015328_pt1 | contig 10658 bp, 10 predicted proteins | sample AliMusrvi5mmetaG_FD_86154 | JGI IMG/M metagenome (GOLD analysis project Ga0118677, IMG submission 86154)
TTCATACTTTTTGGCTAATACTTCCAAGGGAACCCGCTCTTTGAGCGCTTCCAGCACAACTTTGGACTTGAATTCTTTACTGAATTTTCTCCGACTTGTTGACATAAATTTTATTTTAAAGATGTAAATTTATATCTTAACTATCTGTCCTAATTTTGGGGAGTATCATACGGTATAGACCAGGGTTTCACCGTAAGCCACTTTTCGGGCAGCCAAAGAGAGGCGATATCCGACGGTTTGTTTGTCTGTTGGGTGAATATCGATGGCATCTCCAACATCGATGATCGTTGCCATACCAGTATTTTCAAGGTGAAGTGTTTGAGTCTGTGCCTCGCGTAATTCCGCCCATTCACTCTCCGCGGGTTCCATGTCCGCTTTTTTGAAATTGGCAAGTTGGACAAACAGGAATGGGAAATTTCCTTCACCCCATTTTTCTCTCCAGTCTTTTATTAAATTTGGGAATACCCTTTTATATTGTTGTGCACGGGAAGCATTTGATTCACCCTGATACCAGATAGCCCCTCTAATCCCGTAGGGGATAATAGGACTCAACATCCCGTTAAAAAGAAGGGTAGGATAGTTATTTGGACCAATTTTTGCAGTATTCAGATCGACAGCATTGAGCTTTTCGAGCATAGGTGAAAAGTCGGGATCTGAGGCGATTGCCTCAGGGCTCATCCAGGTTTCGGCAACCGTTCCACCCCATGAAGTATGGATTATACCGATTGGAACTTTTAATTTTTCGTAGAGGTCTCTGGCAAAAAAATAACCCACAGCAGTGAAATCAGCGACGGTTTGGGGTGAACACTCCCACCATTCACCCTCTTCAAGATTCTGTTGAGTCTCCTTTGAAATTCGTTTTTTTACTGTAAATGACCTGATATCTTTGTAATTAGCTGCGGCAATCTCTGCCGCCCCGTTTTTTGCAGAGGCAACTTTAAATTCCATATTTGATTGTCCGGAGCATATCCATACCTCCCCAATCATAATATTTCCGAAAGTGTGAAGGTCGTTCCCCTTGATTGTCATCTTAAATGGACCTCCATAATTCATTTTAGGGAGATCAACCCGCCATTTTCCGTTTTTACCGGTGCGTGTAGTCACCACATTTTTATCGAGTGTCACAGTAATCTTTTCCCCGGCAGATGCCCATCCCCAGACAGGGATCGCGATTCCCTGCTGTAATACCATATTACAGTTAAAAAGCGGAGGAAGGGTTACCTTTGAAATGCCGGTAAAGGAGATCATCAGCAGCAAGGTGAAAATCGAAATTTTCAAAACGTTAATTTTCATTTTCAGAATTTGTTTTAGTGGTTTTAAATTAAGAGATTATAAATGTATAAAGCGCAATTTTTGAATTCCTTGTCAATGATTTGTTTACAATTAATATAAGCCTGATTTAGGCTATAAATCATTCCGATTACTTAACCCGACAGGTGTTAGTTATGAACCGTTTATTCGGATTTTGAAAAGGAAAGATTGATTGAGCCTGTCAGATAGGTGATTGCCTGACCTGAAATCAAAACCCGGTCCCCCATAAGCTTACATTTTAGGTTGCCGCCCCTTGCAGAAAGCTGTCGTGCATCAAAGTTGAGTTTATTCATCCGGTGGGCCCAAAAGGGGACAAGTGTCGTATGGGCAGAACCGGTCACAGGGTCTTCATTAACTGCAACCCGCGGGGCAAAGAATCGTGACACAAAATCGCAGTCATATCCCGGTGCGGTAATCATTATCCCGCGTGCGTCAATTTTTTTAAGTATTCCAAAATCAGGCATAATCTCCTCAATATCCTCCTGAGAAGGGTAGAAAAGCAGGTAATCTGTTTTTCCTTTCCAGACTTCCTGTGCTCTTTTACCCAACCCTTCAAAGAGGTGATCGGGTGGTAAAGCCGGTTCGATATGATCAATTGGGAAGTTCAAGGTGAGCATTTCGTTATCTCTTGTAACTTCAAGTAATCCGCTGTAAGCAGATTCGAATATCAAATGATCTCCCTTTGTTTGGAGATGTTTGAAGAGCACATGAGCCGCCGCCAGCGTAGCATGACCGCACAATTCGACCTCAGAATTTGGGGTAAACCACCTGATCTCGTAAAGGTGATCCCGTTTTCTGATAAAGGCCGTTTCGGAAAGGTTGTTTTCTGCGGCAATATTCTGGAGCTGTTCGTCGGATAGCCAATAATCAAGTGGAGAGATAGCTGCAGGATTACCACTAAACAACTGGTCCGTAAAGGCATCGACCTGATAAAATGGAATGATCATAGTTGAGGATAGTTGCTATTTTTAAGTGTATTATTTTTCAAAGATAATCGATCGGATATACAAATCCAACGGGTTTAATTTAACTAAGTTTTATTATTTTTATGTTTTTAATAATTTGAACATATGCGATCTTATATTTTAAATGAAACAAACTGGAAGGGAGTGAAGCAAACTGATTTCCAGGTTGCAGTTTTGCCATGGGGGGCTACGGAGGCTCATAATTATCATCTACCCTATGGTACCGATAATATTATTGCAGAACGCATTGCTGCTAAGGCTGCTGCTTTGGCTACAAATCTTGGAGGGAGAGTTATCGTACTTCCGGCGATTCCTTTTGGTGTAAATACAGGACAGCCGGATGTTAAACTCGATATGAACCTAAATCCGGGGACCCAAATGATGATTTTAAGAGATCTGATTACCGTTTTAAATCGCCAGGGGATTCATAAAATGGTTATTTTAAATGCACACGGGGGAAACGATTTCAGACAGATCATCAGGGAGTTAAATCTGATATTTCCTGAAATGTTTCTTTGTCAGTGCAACTGGTTTAAAATTCCCGGGGCAGAGGATTATTTTTCCGATTTGGGGGAACATGCAGGGGAGGTTGAGACCAGTTTTATGATGTATTTAGCTCCGGAGCTTGTCCTTCCTTTAGCCGAGGCAGGCGATGGTAAGGCTCGTATTTTTGCTATTCCAGCGCTAAATCAGGGGTGGGCGTGGGCCGAGCGGGAATGGACCCGGGTTACCAACGATACCGGTATTGGGAATCCTGCACTTGCTACCGCTGAAAAAGGGGAATCCTTTTTTAATGTTGTGACCGAAAAAATAGGTGGATTCCTTTATGAACTTGCTGTTCTGAATCCTGCTGACTTTTATAAAGATAAGCTTTGCTAATCCATTCAGAAGTTTAGAACGCGCATTTTAAAAATTTAATTGAGTAGCTAAGTCATGATCCGGATAAATTGTTGTAAAATAACCTTCTTAATCAGGCTGAATCTTTTAGCGCTCCTGATGCTCTTTAGTTTTTCGCTCTCTGCACAATCTCTGAAACCCAAATTCAGGGTAATTGGTTTTTATACGGGTATAAACGACAAGGCTCATGTCAGTTTTGTTCATGAAGCCAATCGCTGGTTTGCAGGTCTTGCCCGAAAGATGCAATTTTCTTACGATTCAACCAAAAACTGGGAGAACCTGAATTCTGAATTTTTAAAAAATTATGAAATTGTCCTTTTCCTCGATTCGCGTCCTGATAAGCAAGAACAGCGTGTTGCCTTTGAGCAGTTTATGAAGGGTGGAGGGGCATGGATGGGATTTCATTTTGCAGCTTTTGCCCTTACTCCGTCCGATTTTCCTCAGAACTGGAATTGGTATCACAATGAGTTTTTGGGAGCCGGTGAATATAAAGGGAATACCTGGCGTCCAACAGCCGCGATATTGCGAGTGGAGAGGCCTCATCATCCGGCGTCTCAGCATTTGCCCCCTACATTCAAAGCTTCGCCAAATGAATGGTACAGCTGGAAGAATGATTTGAGGAAGAACCCGGATATCGATATTTTACTATCCATCGACCCATCGAGTTTCCCATTAGGAACGGGTCCGAAGGCATGGGAAATCTGGCATAAAGGGGACTATCCAGTTGTATGGACTAACAGAAAATACAGGATGCTTTATATCAATATGGGGCATAATGATATTGATTATGAAGGGAAGATGAACAGGGATCTGTCGCAAACTTTTACAAATGATATTCAGAATAAACTTGTGATTGATGCTCTGAAGTGGTTGGGCAAGCAGAAGTAAGTTACAGAAAGGTATAAAAACACAAATGGGAACCACTCTTTCAAGTTGTTCCCATTTCGTCGCTAATGAATTGCTTCACTTGTGGCGTCAGGCTACTGTTATCGTGGTTGGCTGCAATTTGATCTCCTTTGTGCTTGCGCATTGTGCAGATTAATTTTGCAACCCATCGCTTTCGGATTTTGCTGTTTAAGGCATTATCCTCCTGCTGTCCCTTCAGTTTTCCTTGCGGTTAACTTTCCCGGACGGAGTGTTTTGAGCATACAGGGCGGTTCCTCTCTTTCGATCGGTTCTTCATCTGCATGGAAAGTACTGGCTTTTCAGTTTTCCTGTTCTCCGAATTTATTACAAAAAACTTTCGTCTCTTTTTTCTTTCGGTCTTAAACTCAACCTTCTAATGAACGACTGGCGTTATTTCCGGCTGATTGTTCGATCGGATCACCTCCTTTCGTCCAACCTCTGACCCTTCCGTCGTGCAAACCCGAGGGTTTGAATGATCCGATTCCTTACTCAGCTAAGAGTCTCTCCCCGTCTCCACTACTTCAGAGTAACCTTTTATCGCTTACCTGATATTTCAAATATACAACAGAAATAGCCCTGATTGCAACTATTTTAAGGTTTTTGTATCAACTATGTATCAACTTAAATTCAACCATTATTATCAACAATTGTTAATAACTTCAAGGCGTCTATATGGCTGAAAATTAATATTTTGGCGACTATTTTTAAAAAATATATTGTTCATCGGTTTTTCCAGGTTTCTATTTACACACAACTCTTGTTCGAAAATCGTACTATAAATCGAAGTTTGACCTTCCCGGATTTGCCATTTTAAGATAAGTGGCGAATCGATTTGAAGGGAGCAGCTTTTCATTAAGCGAAATTTTTCATCCGAAATTATTCAATAGCAGAATTTCCCGGTGGTGCATAAAGTCTCACCTCTTCCCGGGTTATTGTTTTATTGCAAAGGATTATTAATCGTTCGATTACATTCCGGAATTCGCGGATGTTTCCGGTCCACTGATGGCTTTGTAACTCTGCAATTGCTTCTGGTTCAATATCTTTTGGGGGCTGACCATATTCGCTGCAAATCTGTTCGATGAAATAGCTGGCTAACAGGGGTATGTCCTCCTTTCGGCTTTCAAGTGATGGAACATTTATCAGTATTACGCTCAGACGATGGTACAAATCCTCGCGGAAATTGCCATTTTTAATCTCTTCGGCAAGGTCTTTGTTAGTCGCAGCAATCACCCTTACGTTTACTTTAATAGCCGTATCACTTCCTACACGCGTGATGATGTTTTCCTGTAAGGCACGCAACACCTTTGACTGGGCAGAATAGCTCATATCACCGATTTCATCCAGAAAGAGTGTCCCTCCGTCGGCCTGTTCAAATTTGCCTTTACGTTGTCTTATTGCCGAGGTGAAGGCTCCCTTCTCGTGGCCAAATAATTCACTTTCAATTAATTCTGAAGGAATTGCAGCACAGTTAACTTCAATGAACGGGGCTTCTGCGCGGGCTGATAATTGGTGCAAGCGTCTTGCAACAAGTTCTTTCCCGGTTCCGTTAGCCCCGGTAATCAGAACCTTGGCATCAGTGGGGGCAACACGGTCAGTCATTTCAAGCACTTTTTTAATCAGTGTTGATTCACCAATTATTTCATATTGCTTAAAGATCTTTTGTTTCAGAACGATAGTCTCTTTCACCAAAAGCGACTTATCTCCTGCATTTCGTATCGTAATTAATAGCCGGTTTAAATCCAAGGGTTTAACAATAAAATCAAATGCCCCTTTCTTTATGGCTTCTACTGCTGTGTCAATGTTCCCATGCCCGGAGATCATCACAACAGTCGTTTCGGGTTTAATTTCCAGAATCTTTCCAAGAACCTCAATTCCATCCATTTCAGGCATTTTAATATCACAAAGTATGATATCAAAATCAGCATTTTTGACTATTTCCAGTCCGAGAATTCCGTTTTCAGCTACCTCAACCGAGTAACCTTCAAATCCCAAAATCTCTTTAAGCGTATTACGTATACTCCTTTCGTCGTCAATAACCAATATTTTGACCATATTTATAATTTATATTCCGTTAGTAATAAATCGATCCATGGCTCCCTCTTTCAGTGAGTTATGGGTATGTAGCAGTTTATTGATCTGCAATCTTTGGAGGATGAAATTAGTGAAAACTGAGGCAATGACAATCATCTCGACGCGCATTTTGTCCATTCCCCTCATCTTTGCTCTGGTTTCATGATCTGATTTTATCAGTTGTTCGTGAATTTTCCGGTAATTTACCAATGGAAATTCTGAAATATTTCTGATCTTTAAATCGGGTTCCTCTTGTTCGTAAATATCCATGAAGGTGTCAAATGCCCCGGAACATCCAACCAGTATCGAGGGGTGATGTTGTTTACAGATATCCCATAACTCTGTGAGATGGTCGTCGAACCAGTTCTCAAACTTTGTGATTTCGTCAGATGTTAGAGGATCTGACATCTGAATTGTTTCGAGTGCCCTGGCGATGCCGATGTTGAAACTTTTTTTCCAAATCATACGATTGTCCTGTGCCAGAATAAATTCCGTACTTCCGCCACCGATGTCCACAATCAGGTATTTCCCGATACTCTCAGGTAATGTTAATGTTACTCCTCTGAATATCAAAGCTGCTTCGAGCTCACCGTCGATGATTTCGATCTCCCAGCCTAGCATTTCCTTTACTAAAAGCAGAAATTCGTTCCTGTTGGCAGCGCCCCGTAAAGCCGAAGTACCGATCACTTTGATATTACTTACACCATAGGTCGCGATTGTAATCGCATGGTTTTGCTAGACCTTTATTTCAAAAAAAACTTGATGAGATGTTCGCGCACGCGGTGATTATTAATCCCAATGAATCTATGATAAAAATGTTTTCTTTTTCGGAGAAACCTAGGTTTGAAAACGGTAAAACTGGCGTGACGGTATATTCTCAAGCGGTGCTTTCCGCTGAGGAAAAAGAATCTATCGCTAAATTAGTAAGCCCGATATCTGTGAATACGGCTGCTGCACTTAATACGTATAGTCAGCTAAAAGGAATTTTTTAATTCTTATATAATGAAAGGTAAATTCATGAAGCACTTTACTCTGTTTATAGTACTCATCTCTTTGATGACCTGCGCACAATTACATGCACAGAAAACAACTGCTCAGTCCGGATCATGGCAGGCGGCTTCTACCTGGAATGGGGGAGTGGTACCTGATTCAACAACCAGTGTGGTTATTGGCTCCGGGCACTTAATTTCCATAGACGATGGAAATGCTTACTGTAACAGCATTTCTTTCGCGGATACAAGTGCACATCTTTTGATGGCAAGCGCAACTGGTAATTTGAGAGTGTATGGCGATTTTACCGCGGATACATCCCACAAATCATTTTCGTCCTGGACTGCCGGAGCAAAAATTATTTTTGCCGGCGCTGCTGCCAGACAAACCATAGGCGGCTGGAAAACTGTATCTGGTACTACCACGGTTTTTCTTGAAATGATAGTGGATAAAGATTCCGGAGTTGTTGCAACACCTAGAAAAAATAATCGTTTTGCATTCGGAACGAGTCTGGAAATTAAGAGAGGTACATTCTTACTTGATAGCTTGGATGACATGGAGTCGAAAACTCTCGGCGGCACAGGTCAGACTGGAACAATAACTATTCAAAGTGGTGGTGTTTTTCAAATGGGAGGCGGCACTTCATATATACGCAGAGGCACGTTCCTGCTTTCAAGCGATTCAATCAATCCACGCATTGGCAAAATGACCGTGTACGGAAAAGCAGTTTTAACAAGTTCGAGTTCAAACGGTATGAACTTCAGTGGTATTGAGATTATGGAGGGCGGTCAGGTTACTCTATCGACAGGCGGCTCTGCCGGATATTTTAATCCCGGTATAATTACGGTTAATTCGGGTGGAGTATTACAAAGCAACACAACAACGAATGTATATCACGCTACCGCGGGAGTAGTTCTTGAAGCAGGCGGCGAATTTAACTCAACAACCAGCACAACTCCAATCCCGGCGCTTGGTATTAATCCGTACCTGGGCACGGTGAGATTCTCACGTTCAGGCGACCAGACATTACCTGCATCACTGACAAACTTTAACAATCTGTACCTCAGCGGTTCAGGCATTAAGTCAATAGGCGCTAATATTACAGTTAACGGCACTCTCTCTTTTAGAGGTAGTGCGACGTTGAATCTTGCAGGTTTTTCATTGGCATACGGTTCCGCTGCAATTCTTCAGTATGGTGCTCCAGGGCAATCAACTGCACAGACAACGGCAGATGCGGAATTTCCTGATTCCGATGGTCCGATTAATGTCAGCATCTATAACACTGGAGGCGTTACCTTACATGCTAGCAGAACTATCCCGGGAATATTGACGCTCTCATCAGGTGTGTTTGACAATAATGGCAGCAGCGATGACAAAGTTTTAACCATGGGTACCGGAAGCACAATCAGAAGAGCATCGGGAACTCTATCTGTAGCACCGGTTTTCACATCAACCGTAAACTTGGCATACATCAGTACAGTCTCTTCAGTAACAACTGATTTTGAAATGCCAACCAATCCTTCGGTATTAAATAATCTTGCTATTAGCTCAACTAAAGGTGTATCATTGGGAGCAGATGCCACAGTTAACGGAACATTGAATTTTGAATCAGGCGCAGCGCCTCTGAATACAAATTCTCATACATTATCGTTTGTTGGAACCGCTATCGTTAACGGTGAAACAAGTTCATCATATGTACAGGGAATTGTATCGGCTAAAAGAAGTGTTGGAACTTCATCCAGTGATTTTGGCGGGATGGGCTTCTCAATTTCTTCCGGTTCAGATGATATTGGAGATGTTACCGTGACTAGAACTGCGGGAGCTGCAGGCGCATTAACCGTAGATGGAAAACAAAGTATTGCGCGTAACTGGAGTGTCGTTGCAGTTTCGCAACCGGCTTCAGGAAGAACAATAACTCTTTCATGGCTTGCTGCAAATGATAACGGAATCACTTTCGGAGGAACTAAGTGGGCTAAAGTTATGCAGTTTGATGGTAGTGTCTGGACACAAAAAGGTGCACTATCGTTGACGGGTGACGACCCACGAACAATATCTGTTCCTGTTACTTCCTTATCGACATTTACCGTTGTTGATACGAATATGGTAACCGCCGTTAACGAAAGCATCAACAGCAAAGTAAAAGATTTTTCAATGTATCAGAATTATCCGAATCCGTTTAACCCTACGACGAAAATAGCATTCGAAATAGGGAAAGCTCAATATGTAAATCTCGCGGTCTTCAACACCGTTGGTGAGGAAGTTGCTTCACTCGTGCGTCAGGAAATGCCCGCAGGTTCACATTCGATTACATTTAATGGAGCCGGTTTACCTTCAGGTATCTATTTTGCTAAGTTGCAGGCGGAAAACCGCACACAGTTAATTAAAATGATATTAATGAAGTAATTGGAAACGGCGAAGTACATTTATGTTTTGCGGCAAATTTAGATTTAAGGTTTATTCGTTATGAAAAAACATCAAGTAGTTGCTGCGGTATTTTTAACCATCGCGCTTGTGTTTACTGTCTTTGCTTCCGTTGAATTTCTTCAAATGAGGAAATTAGACGTGATACATCCGGCAGGAACACTGACCAAGAAAAGCAGTTTATCTGTTTATTGCCCTTCCTTAAAAGGCACAAGCGGCGATACACCGATATATATATATGACAGCAAGCAACCGGGAGCAACCGTACTTGTTTTGGGTGGTACGCACCCTAACGAACCGGCAGGTTTCATGGCTGCAGTTGTATTGGCTGAAAATCTTAAAGTGGAAGCCGGTAAATTTATTGTCATTCCGCAGGCTTGCGGAAGCGGCTTTACGTGTACCGACCCTCTTGAAGGCGCCCCGGAATATTTTACTATTCCAACAGCGAAAGGCGAAAGAAAATTCAGATTCGGCTCACGCGTTTCAAATCCACTTGACCAGTGGCCTGATCCTCTGGTATATTCACACTATCCCAGCGGGCAGAGCCTCTCAGGATTTGAAACCCGCAATCTTAACCGTTCATACCCCGGTAGGGTAAACGGAAATTTTTGCGAAAGAGTTGGATATGCTATTCTGAATCTCATCAAGACTGAGCATGTTGACGTTGCATTTGATTTGCACGAGGCTGCTCCAGAAATTCCGATTATTAACGCAATTATCGGACATGAGAAATGTCAGGATATCAGCGCTTCAGCTATCCTAGAACTTGAATTGAATTCTTTGACGTATGCCTTGGAAGTATCTCCCAAGAATTTTAGGGGATTAAGTCATCGGGAGTGGGGCGACAGCTCTTCTGTTCTGCCGTTCCTGATGGAAACAAGTAATCCGATTCAGGGCAGATTGCGTGGAAAAACGGATGCAAATTTACTTACTTCGGGATTTGACCGGTTCTATGCTCAGGCAAAGAAATCAGCGAAATTCAGAATTACTTATGATGAAGTAAACGGATATCCGCTGAAAGTGCGAGTCGCAAGACATTTGGCAGGAATATCGGCAATTCTGGGAGCCTACAATGAAAAGTTTCCTGAGAAACCGATT
>Ga0118677_10015329_pt1 | contig 10658 bp, 10 predicted proteins | sample AliMusrvi5mmetaG_FD_86154 | JGI IMG/M metagenome (GOLD analysis project Ga0118677, IMG submission 86154)
AGTATACGCACATCAGCCTGTGGTGCCTGCTCGCGGCGCCCCTGCTGATCGGGTGCGATATGACACAGATGGACGAGTTCACCCTGGGACTGTTGACCAATGACGAGGTGATTGAGGTCAACCAGGATCCCCTGGGCCGCCAGGCGGCGCGTGTCGCGAAGGAGGGGGATTGTGAAGTGTGGGCCAAGGACATGGAGGACGGCTCCAAGGCTGTGGGCCTTTTCAATCGCGGGGCGGCGCCCACCACCGTGACGGCCCATTGGAAGGATCTGGGGCTATCCGGCACCCGGAGGGTCCGTGACCTGTGGCGGCAGAAGGATCTTGCCCCCGTGAAGGATGAAATCCATGCCGAGATCCCTTCCCATGGCTGCCTGTTGATTAGTCTTCGCCCGTGATGGCCGGGGCGGACGCGATCGGTTGTGGAAACAGGATTGACGACGGAATCAGACTCCATGCTCATTATTGTTGAATCACCGACCAAGGCAAAAAAGATCCAGTCCATTCTTCACGTGAAGACCCTGTCCACGGTCGGGCACTTCAAAGATCTACCCAATTCCGTCATCGGGGTTGACCTTAAGACCTATGAGCCAACCTTTGTTTTTCACGAGAAGAAAAAACATCTTCCGGAGGAACTTCGGACGGCAGCCAAGGGGGAAACTGTGATGCTGGCGGGGGACCCGGACCGGGAAGGTTATGCCATCAGCCGCCATATCTTTGAAGAGGTCAAATCCGTCGCCAAGGAATGCCTCCGTATGGAAATTTACGAGGTTACCGAAAAGGGGCTCAAAGAATCCCTCGCCAAGGCGGTCCCTTTTGAACAAACCAATGAGGGCCTCTACCATGCGTTTCTCGGGCGCAGAGTCGGGGATCGCCTGGTGGGCTATATTCTTTCCCCGATGGCCAGCAAACGCCTCCATAATATATTCAGCGTCGGACGGGTGCAGTCTCCGGCGGTCCGCCTTGTGGTGGATCGGGAGCGCGAGATCCGCGCTTTCAATGCCTCTCCGTACTGGATCCTGAGCCTCCAGCTCAACAAGGAGGGAACGACTTTCCTGGCGGCCCACGTCAAGGGGAAGTTCGAAAAGCAATCGGACGCCCAGGCGATCCTGGACGCCATCAAGGGCGAAACCCATGCCTTGGCGGACAAGGTTGACCGGAAAGAAACCCGGCAATCGCCCAAACCACCCTTCACGACGGTGGATCTTCAGGCCGCCGCGGCGGCACGCCTGAAATTTACCCCGGAACAGACGATGAAACTTGCGCAGGCCCTTTTCGACCATGGTTTGACCACCTATCACCGGACCGATTCCGTCCGCATGGATGAGGCATTTGTCGCCCGGATTCGTGAATTTACCGAAAAAGCCTTTGGATCTGATTATGTCCCTTCCAAGCCCAATCAGTTCAAGTCAAAAAATTCCCAGGCAGAGGCCCACGAAGGGATCCGTCCGACCCACATGCACCCGGCGTCCGGGATCGCCGCCTTGATTGACAAGGAACAGCTTACCTCCGACCATGCCCGGCTCTATGAGTTGATTTACCGGAGAGCCGTGGCGAGCCAGATGGCGCCTGCCCGCTATGATGCCACCCTATTGCTCTTTGATGTGGCCGGGGAGAAGTTCAAGGCCAATGGCCGGGTCCTGAAATTCGATGGATTTCTGAAGGTGTATGCCGAGGTTGATGAGGAAAAAGAGCGCAAGGGGGAAGAGGATAAGGTTCAGACGCTTCCGCCCATCGTCGAGGGGGAGCGGGTGCCCAAGGATAAGGAAATCCTCGATGAGAAGAAAACCAAACCGCCCGGCCGGTTTACTTTGGGATCACTGGTGAAGGAATTGGAACGGCTGGGCATCGGGCGTCCCTCCACCTATGCCGCCATCACGAAAAACATTTCCGATCGCGGCTACGTGAAGGAGGAAAAGGGGAAGGTCGTTCCCCTGCCGCCGGGAGAAACCCTGATTGATTACCTGAGGGAACGACATCCCTGGGTGATTGATTACGAGCTGACGGGGAAGATGGAGGCTATTCTGGATCAGGTGGTCGAAAACAAGGAGACCTGGCAGCGCTTCTGCAAGGCCGTGCACAACAAGATGGGCTACGCTGTCCCGCCGGTCAGGGGCGTCAACGGGGGGCCAAGCGAGGCCCAACTCAAGTATGCCGCCTATCTGGCCGCCAGGGACCAGGTCACGATCCCGGAGGAAATCCTAAAAAACGGCAAAGCCCTCTCTGGATGGATCGCGGAGATCGTCGGAAAGAATACACCCCCAAGTCCCGGATCTTGAGATTCATAAAACAGGACTCCATCGCCCAGATCCTGTTCAGCTTCGTCAAGAATCCTGATTTTCACCCCCAACGAACGTTCGCAATCTGGCTGAGGAGCGGCGACGATAGGCTAGGATTATGTGATTCGTGGATTATTTTGCGGCTTCAATCAGTTGCATGTCAGACTTAAGCAACCGGTTGACAACAGCCGAAATGTCAGAACATCGGCTGGCTGCGATTTTCTCGACAAAACTCAACACATCCGATTCGAGATAGATGGGCAGGTTCATTTTCGCATCAGGCCGGTAGAATTTACCTCGCACTCCCTTTGAAAAGTCATATTCTTTTTTCATATCATTCCTCCATATACTGACTGATTTCCCGTCTGACGGCCTTACGAGACGAAATAATCCGGATGCAGGCGCTTGATCCGCTGCTTTCCCGGTAAGTGTGATGGACCACCAAAACTCCACCACTGGCCGAAAGACCAATCGTCACCCAGCGATCTTCAGTTTAGATTTGTTCCTTCTCGTTTGAAGGTCGTCGTGTATGGTTTAGGGGCGGACCCTTGCACTTTGAAGGTCAGTGTTTCCATGGGATCCGCTGTTCGAGTTCTTTGTCTGGGCCTTTAATCAGGAACAACACCAATTCATCCTGCGTCAATTGTGTATTGCCTCGTTTGATCAGGGCAGTCTTCTGATCATTTGGGGTGAAGAAGGAGAAGCGAACAATGCCCGAGTTTCGCGGAACAATACTTCCCGCGTCCACGCTCCTCTTCTCGGGTGTTGCGTCGGTCGCTTGATCGACCTGAACGGAGAGCGAGAGATCTTTGAGGGCTTCGCCCCATTTTGAATATGCCTTCGGCGTGTCGTAGATCGTATCACCGGCCTTGAAAGAGAATGCTGAGCCCTGGGTCCAGACAAGGGATTCCTTCCCATCTTTCTTCCTTGGGGTCTGACGGATGTCGAGCGCGTTGTTAAAGCAAGAGGGGGCGCACATGAACCAGCCGGCTGATTGTTCATCATCAGGGGCTTTGAGCAACTCGGTCAGGCGTTTTGTACGCTTGCCCTTTTCGGCTGTGTCCTCGGTCAGTTTCAGAGCTTTGTCTAGGACCGCGAGTGCTTGAGTGGTCATAGTTTCATCCTTACTCCCAACGAATGGCATTATATCCCATGTGCGGCGAGGATAAACCCGTGTGGGCTGGTGATCAACCGAAAACCCTCGACAGGAAATGCGGGCACCGGCAGTCAGCCCTTTGGCCGCAATGATAAGGACGGCGTAGCGGCACTTAGAAATGTCTCTATGTCGACAATGGACCAAACCGTTACTACAAGCCACCCCGTACGGTTACATAAAATGGGATGATCGCAGGACGTAAAAGGCGATATGGTTCACGGCAAGGCTGTAGGCCGCTGAAAAGACATCGTCCAACGTGATTCCCCACCCGCCGGGAAGTGCCTGGAGTTGCCGTGCTGGGAAGGGTTTGACGATGTCCAAGGCGCGGTTGGTGACAAACGCAATGGCGATCATGAGGGGCGAGAAGGGGAGCCCGATCATGCAGATGGGAAACGTGAGATACTCGTCGGCCACCACGCAATGGGGATCCTTGTGGCCCGCCGCTTTTTCGCCCGCGCTGCAGAGAGGGATGGCTATCAGACTCAAGAGAATCGCGGCGCCGATTTGGAAGGAAAGGTCGCACCCCAGCCGCCGACCCTCAAGTTGAATGGCCCAGAACAGCGGAATCCCAAGAAGACACCCAACGGTTCCGGGAATGACCGGACTGTGCCCGAGCCCGAATCCCGTGGACAGCAGGATGGCAAGTCTGTTGAGGGGACGCATGGCGGGGTCAATCGTTGAAAATCACATGTTTGCGGAGGAAGAAATTGATGAGCAGGGAGACGATGATGTTGGCGGAGAAGGCCAGGGTTGTGGTCATTCCGAAGCTATGGATGAGAAATCCCATCAGCGTGCTCCCGATCAGGATGCTCACACCCGAGACGGCGTAGAAAAAGAGAAATTCAAGGACGGGATGGTGGCGGCCTCGCTCAAAAACCCAGAAAATGTTGATGACATAGGCGGTCAGATTCGAAAAGAGAAAGGCCACGGTGTTGTCCACCATCGAGTTGCGGGCGCGAATGGCTTGGGACACCTCCGGGATTGAAAGGTGGAGCAGGGACGCGATGACGTCATGCTCATTCAGGGCGGGCAACCACCGCAACGCCATCCAATAGAAAAGGCCGATGTGGACGAGGGTGGCCAGGACGCCTGCGATTCCATACTTGATGAACTGGATGAAAGGGGTGTGGTTGTCATTGCCCTTAAATTGGACGAGGATGTGTTGCATTATTTGTCCACCGTGACATGTTTGCGGATAAAGGTTGGCATATCCATGTCCTCGTTATCCACGATGGTGGGTTGGACGTCCTTGAAAAGGCCCTTGCTGATGCCTCCCAGAACCAGTTGGGGCTGGGTCTCCATGGCCTTGCGTTTTTTCTTTTTCTGCGAGGATGGGGGCGCGGCGGAATCCGTCCCGGGAACCGGCTCGGGATCGGGTTTGTCCTCGGTCCGCTCCTCCAGTTCCCCCTCCTCCCTCCAATAACGGGAGGCGACGATGGTCACGGAGAGGGTGTCCTGCCAGGCGTTGTCAACAGCCGTGCCCATGTGGATATGCGCATCGGGGCGGGAGGACGCGGTGATGGTCTTCATGACGGTTTCCACATCGCAGATGCGCATGTCGGGGCCGCCGAGAATGCTGACCAGGATTGATTCGGCTTCGGCCAGTGCCTCGCCGTTCTCGAGGAGCGGGCTGTGCAACGCGGCTTGGATGGCGTCGGCGGCCCGGCCGGGTCCCTTGCCCTCCCCATAACTGAAGAAGCTGCCACCCCCGCTGCACCGGGCCACCATGCGGAGCGTGGCGAAGTCGAGACTGATGATATTGCGCTGGGTCAGGAGTTTCCAGATGGCGAAAACCCCCATGCTCAGGTAGTAATCGGCATGCCGGAAAGCTTCCTCCGCCGTGGCATTGGCCCCCGCCGCCGCGAACAGGGATTGGTTCGGAATCACAATCATGACGTCGGCCTGATCTTTGAGTTCGACCAGTCCCTGGCGTGCCTGGGACATCCGCCGGTCCCCCTCGAAGGTGAAGGGGATTGTGGCAAAGGCGATGACCATGGCGCCGCTCTCATGGGCGGCCCGTGCCACCACGGGGGCTGCTCCCGTTCCGGTGCCCCCGCCCAGCGCCGTCACAATAAACACCAGGTCCATATCCTGGAAGAGCCCCTGCAGGGTTTCAAAATCTTCATCGGCCGCCAACCGCCCGATTTTGCATTCCCCCCCGGTTCCCATGTTTCGGGTGATTCGTTTGCCGATCTGGATCCGGGTGCCGCACCGTACGGAGTTCAACGACTGGGCGTCGGTGTTGATGGCGACCAAAGCGGGGGCGTCCTCCCAATGTGAGGCCATGCTGTCGATCGTATTGCATCCGCCGCCGCCAATGCCCACCACACTGATGCGACTGGTGGCGATGATGGTATCAGGTGTTTTCATGGCCAGCCCAATAACCCTTTCATGGAAGAGAGGAATGAGGATCTGCGGCGGGATCCGGTCGCATGTTTAAACGCATAACGAAGAAGGCCGGCCGCGGCCGAGCAACCGGGATCTTCCGTGGCGGCGGCCAGCCCGCTGAAACCTATGGGACGACCTCCCATGCAGGGAATCCGGAAAACGCGTTCGGCGAGCTTGACCAGCCCTTTCATCTGGGAGCCACCGCCGGTCAACACCACCCCCGCGCCGATCTGATGGATGATGCCCTTGCGCTCGATGTCGCGGAGGATCAACTGGAAGGTCTCGGTCATGCGGAGATGGATGACGGTGTGAAGCCCTTGCAGGCTCACATTCCGGCTCGGGTAACCGACCTCGGCCGGGATCGGAACGCGCGCCGCCCGGTTCGGTTCCTCGGTGAGGGCGCTGCCGACTTCGCATTTCAACCGCTCGGCCTGCCCGCGGGGAATGTTGAAGGCGAGGGCAATATCGTTGGTGACGTGGTCGCCGCCGATGGCGTAGGCGCCCGCCGCCGCGAAAATGCCGGCGGCATACGCGGCATACGTGACGGTACCGCCTCCCAGGTCAATCACCAGCACGCCGCCTTCCTTCTGTTCGGGGGTCAGGACGGCCAGTGCGGAGCAAAGCCCGCTAAACGCCGTGTCAGCCAGGTCAAGCTGGATCTCACGGAGTAACCGGACGGTATTGCGGATATGGTTTTCATGGGCGTGGAGGAGAAGCATGTCGAGCGAGAGCTGTGAGCATGCAAAATTTTCCGGGCGGGCCACGCGCTCATTGTCCACGTAAAATATCTGCCCGATGGAATGCAGGATCTTCCGGTCCGGAGGAAGGGTCACGGCTCTCGCCCGCTCGGTCACTTCTTCGACGTCGTCCTGGGTGACCCCTTCCGAAGCATCGGGGAGGGTGAGGGTGCTGCTGTTGACGAGGCTTTGAACGTCTCCGCCTGAGAGGGCCAGGTGAATCTGGTGAATTGAGACTTGCGCGGTGTCTTCCGCCGCCGCAAGGGCCTCCTTCACGCAGATCCGCGTGTTCTCAAAATCCACCATCTCGCCCTTGCGGACTCCGGCGGAGTCATGCCGACCCATGCCCGTGATGACGATATGGTTGTCCTCCCGAAGTTCGCCCACCAGGGCGACAACCTTCGAGGTCCCGATCTCAAGCGCAACAATTGGTGCCAATCCCATAATCACTTATTCCGAAAAAGTTCAGTGTCATCAAATTCATCGGGGAACACAACTGATTTTAATACTCTGATTTTAATACTCCTGCCCCGGCACATATTGGTCGGTGAACGTGAGATCGAGGCTGACCAACCGGCGGCCCCGTTCTTCCGAATTGCGGAGGGCGGCTGCCAGCGCCCAGAGTTTCTGTTCGATCCGCGGGCGTGACTCCGGCCCGGGTAAGTTCATATCCTGCCAGGCGATCTTGATGCGCTCGCCGGCGTTCAGGTAAAGCTCGAGGTATTGCTTCGGGCTGACGTCCAGGGACGCGATCTTCACATGTTCCCCGACTTTGGTCCGGTTGCAGACGTCCACGATGTCGATCGCGTTCATGACGATTTGCTCCACTTTCACACCCGGCTTGAGGGTCTCCGCCGTGCATCCGCTGATGACGGGATAGTCGCGGCTCCCCGCCTTCAGGCTGAACACATATCCTTCCCGGTCCACGGCTAGGGAACCCCACCGTCCGAGTCTCGCCAGGGGCACCCGTTCGACGATGTTCACGATCAAGGTGTCCGGCATGCGGCGCTGGATTGTGACCGATTTGGCGACGGGTGTTTTCTTCATGAAATCGGTCCGCATGCCCCGGAGGTTTGCGGCGAACAAATTGGTTCCCTCGGAAACTCCCGTGTAATCCCGCACCTGATTGGCGGTAATGGTCGGACCATCAATATGGATGTCCATTTTCCGGATGGCATAATGGGGATTCTCCCAGAACAGAAGCGCGCTGATCTTGTAAGTCAGCCATGTTCCCATAGCGAGGGTCAGAAGGACGGCCAGGGGAATCCAGATCACCTTGGGCAGCGGTCGCTTGCCCTCCAGCCGTTGATCGCGGCGGGTGTTGAGTTTGGGTGCCCCCTCCCGTCGGGTCTTGCCATCATCCTCGGTTATTGATTTCCAGAACCCCATGATTAATCCTGTCTTTCCGTCATGTCTCAGCCCAGTCTGGCCATTTCCATGATTTGCGCGCACAGGTCGGGAAACCCGATGCCCGCCGCCTGTGCCGCTTCCGGAAGCAAACTGGTCTCAGTAAAGCCAGGGATGTTGTTCAATTCAAGAACGTAAAGTTCACCGTCATCCGTCAGCCTGAAGTCCACCCGTCCGAGGCCCCTGCAGCCCAGCGCCTTGAACGTGTCCAGCGCGATGTTTTTTGCGCGGTTGGCAAGGGCCGCATCCAGCGGTGCGGGGCAGAGGTGCCGTGATTGCCCTTTGCCATACTTGGCGTTGAAATCATACCAGCCGTCAGGGGCGAGGATTTCGATCGCCGGGAAAGCGATGTCGCCGACGATTCCGATGGTCAATTCCCGTCCCGGAATAAAGGTTTCGGCGATGATTTCGCCATCATAGCGTAGTGATTCCTGAACCTTTAGAGTCCACTCATCCGCGCTGTTTATCTTGAAAATGCCGATGGTCGAACCCTGGCAGGGTGGTTTGATGACGACGGGGTAGGGCAGGGTGAGCTTGCCGGTCGGCCCCAGAACTTCATACGGCGCGGTGGGAATGCCCCTCTTGACGAAGATTTCCTTGCTGAGCCGCTTGTCGAACGCCGCCCGGCTGGAGGCCGGATTGGATCCGGTGTAGGGGATTTTGCGGGCCTCGAGCAGTTGCTGAATCTGGCCGTCCTCCCCGAATTCGCCATGCAGCGCAATGAACACCCCGTCCACAGGCCTTGGCAGGTCGAGAGTCCGGCCTTTGACATCCACCTCGATGACCTCATAACCCGCCGACTTGAGCCCTTTGGCCACGGCTGCCCCGGACTTCAATGAGACTTCGCGTTCGGAGGAGGGTCCTCCTTTTAGCACAGCCACTGTATTGAATTTTCTAACCTTCAACGAAGCACCCGATTTCCTGATTTGAACAAAGCTGTCTCATAATGAATCACAAGGTCGTGTTTTAAGGGAAGGAAGGAATAAAGTCGAACCTATTCCCGGCGGAGGCTTTCGATCGGGTTCAGGCGGGCGGCGCGCCAGGCGGGATAGAAGCCGAAGAAAATGCCGACCCCGGCGGAAAAGGTCAGGGCCAGCAGGACGGCGCCAGGCGAGATCATGACGGGCCAATGGTTCGTTTTGGCCAGGATGTTCGCGGCGCTGACGCCCAGCACGATCCCGATGATCCCGCCCGCCCCGGCCAGGGCGATCGCCTCGGCCAGGAACTGCATCAGGATGTCGTGCCGCCTCGCCCCGACGGCGAGTCTCAATCCGATTTCACGCGTCCGTTCGCTCACGGCCACCAGCATGATGTTCATGATCCCGATCCCCCCCACCACCAGGGAGATGGAGGCGATCACGGTCAGCAACATCGTCATCAGGCTGGACACCTGGGTGATCATCTTGGTGACCTCCGTCATGTCGGTAATCGTAAAGTCGTCATCGGCGCCGGGGTTGATTCGATGCCGTTGCCGGAGGATCTCGCCGATCTCAGTCTTCGCCTGTTCCAGATTATCCATGGTGATGAGGCTCATCATCAACTGGTTGACGTTATTAAAGGCGGAGTTGTTGAGGACGCGCCGGACCGTGGTCCAGGGGGCGATGATTGTGTCGTCCTGATCCTGTCCCCAGGCGGCGCTTCCCTTGGCCGTCATGATCCCCATCACCCTGAACGGCATATTTCGGATCCGGATGGTCTTGCCGACCGGGTCCTCCCCTTGGAAAAGCTGTTCAGCCACGGTCTTTCCGATGACGCAGACACGGGAGGCGCTCCGGACATCTGCCTCGGAGAAAAACGAGCCTGATTCCACCTCCCAGTTCCGGACATCCTGATATTGTACGTTGACGCCCTGAATCGAGGTGGCCCAATTGTTTTCCTTGTATACGCACTGATTTCCAGCCCGGATCATGGGCGTCAAGGCGGCGACGAGCGGGCATTCGCTGAGAATGGCCTCGCCATCATCGGACGTGAGATTTTGCTGGGTGCCGGCGCCGCCGTGAAAGCCTCCGGTTTTCTGGCTTCCCGGGAAAATGAGGACCAGGTTGTTTCCCATGCTGTTGATTTGGTTCCGCATGGTCACGGAGGCGCCTTGCCCCACCGCCACCACGGCGATCACGGCGGCAATCCCGATGATGATTCCCAACGCGGTCAGCAGTGAACGGGTTTTGTTCCGGACCAGGGCCCTCATGGCGATCCGCACGGTGATCATGCCGGTCATACGATTTTCCCGTCCTTCATGTGGATGACGCGTTGGGCGTAGTGGGCGATATCGGGTTCGTGGGTCACCATGACGATCGTGATGCCTTCCTGATTCAATGCCTGGAACAGGGCCATGATGTCATCGGCGGAACGGCTGTCGAGATTCCCGGTGGGCTCGTCAGCCAGGATCAGGGGAGGCTGGTTGACCAGCGCCCGGGCGATGGCGACACGCTGTTGCTGGCCGCCCGAGAGCTGTCCCGGGTGATGGCCAAGCCGCTCTTGGAGCCCGACCCGGACCAGCAGGGCGCGGGCCCGTTCCCGACGTTCAACTCCGGTGATCCGCGGTCCATAGTAAAGGGGAAGCTCGACATTTTCCAGGGCCGAGGTACGGGGCAGCAGGTTGAAGTTCTGGAAGACGAATCCGATTTTCCGATTCCGGATCCGGGCCAGTTCATCGCTGCTTAACCGGCTAACCTCCACATTGTCGAGGAAGTA
>Ga0118677_10015330_pt1 | contig 10657 bp, 5 predicted proteins | sample AliMusrvi5mmetaG_FD_86154 | JGI IMG/M metagenome (GOLD analysis project Ga0118677, IMG submission 86154)
GCCGAGGATGTAGCCAAAGTCGTCGAGCGCTTCAGAGCCCGCGGCGACCGCGTCCGGGCTGTAGGATGCGCCTAGTTTCTGGCGGATTTCGACGCGCAGGCGTTCCTGATAAATCCCAGCAAGTATGTTGAAGCGCCGGAAGTCCTTTTGGTTGTTGCGCAGTCCCTTCGTTTTCCAAATGGCCGTCGCCACCGCCTGCGGAATCTTTGATTCATAGGTGAAGGATTTTTCCGCAGGCGCATTCGGAAATACCAACCGCCGCGCCTCCGCCAACTCCGGCTTCGTCCGATCTCGCTTGGCCAGCGCCCCAAACGTCGCCAGAAGCTCAGGCAGGACCGCCTCAACTTGAAAATCCCCAACCATCGATAATTCCAGATACCCCTTGGTTAGCTCGGGCGTCAGCCACTTCTTCGCATCGTCCAGCGTGTACGCCGAAAGCCGCTCCATCGGCGCCGGCATGTAGCGCGAATCCCCGCCGTGCAACCAGCCCTGCAACTGCTGCCCAGGCCCCGCCGGTGTGTGATTGAGTTGTTGATAGATCGTGGGGATCGCCTTCTGAAATTGCCACAGCCCTTCCTTGCGATAACCAGGATCAGTTAGGCAGGCGCACATCAGCCGCACTTGCAAGCCGAAATCCGCCGGGGTCGTGCTGCCGCCGAGGGTGAACGCGTCTTCACCGATGCCGAGGGTGGCCCCGACGTTCCTGCCGGCGAGGATTTGTTGGAGCTCATCGACCGAGTGCTTGCCAAGCCCGCCGCCCTCAAACACCGCCGTGGCAAACGTCTCAAGCATCGGCTTGCCCGCCGGCTCACTCAGCTGGCCCGATCCGATCCGCGCCAACATCAGGATGCGGCCTTTTTCAAAATCGGTGGGCTTGAGGTTGATCCGGATGTTGTTCGATAACACCAGTTGCGTCACCCCCAAATCCACCACTTCCTTGCGGCTGCTGACGCTCCCGGGCTTGCCAAAGCTCGTGTAGGCAAACTTCTGGCTGGTGCCGGCCGCCGGCGCAAGAACCGGCACACCCGTGGACTCCTGATAGAGCGCGGCCAGGTTTTTCTCGGCGTTGTCCGGCTTGTCCTTGTTGGTTAGGATCAGGTGCATGCCCGGGGCTTCCCAGAACTTGCGCAGTGCCGCATGGCATTTGGCAGCATCGATCCCGTCCAACCCCTTCCGCACAATCTCAAGGTTCGTCTGCGGGGTCGAGAATACCTCGTCGTTGTTGATCGATTTGACCAGAGCCATCGCAATCCCCTCGGACTTGCGGGTCGATTGTTGTTTGACGGCTTGCTCGTAAATATTGAGAATATTGGCCTTGGCTTCGGTCAGCTCCGCCGCAGTAAACCCGTGTTCCAACGCCCGCCGGAATTCCTGCTCAAGCACCGGCACCGCCTCCTGCCAGCGGTCATCCGCCGCCACCACTCCTACCGTGCCAATCTCTGCGTACTTGAACGCCTCCTCGTTCGCCGCACTGCCCCCGGCGATCGGCGAATTCTCCTTCTGCGCCAGCCGTTCAAATCGCCGGCTCAGCATCGCGTTGGCAATATCCAGCGGAAGATCTGAGTTGCGGGAGGCCACCGAATCCGCCTTCTTCTGATACGGCCTCACCAGTGTCAGCGATAGGTTCGTCCCACTCACCTCCTTGTCCGCAAATACCTCGGTCACTAGCCCCTCAGGCGCTTGAATCGGCCCCAGATCGGGCTCCCCTCCTGCCTCCGCCGGATTCACCATCGTGTTGAACGCCCCTTCAATCTGCTTGCTCATGGCCACCGGATTCACGTCCCCGACCACAATGAACGTCATCCGCGACGGCGTGTAGTAGCGATTGTAAAAATCCGTAAATCGCTCACGTGGAGCCGTCTTGATCACCTCCTCCAGCCCGATCGGAAAGCGCTTCGCCACCAGCGAATCCGGCAGCAACGCGTTGAATTGTTGCTCCATCAGCCGCTCATTCACCGTGTCGCGGCTGATCTTCTCCGACAGGATCACGCCGCGCTCACGATCGATTTCCGCCGCTTGCAGCAACGCCCCATCGCCAAAGTCGCGCATCACCGTGAAACCGAGTTTCAGCGTGTCCTCGCCGAGGTCGGGCAAATCCAGCATATACACCGTCTCATCAAAGGATGTGAAGGCATTGACGTGGGCACCAAAACCAATCCCGCGACGCTGCATTTCCGGCACCAACTCCTTGCCTGCGTAATGCTTGCTGCCGTTGAAAACCATGTGTTCAAGGAAATGCGCCAAACCTCGTTGGGCGTCCGCCTCCATCAGTGAACCGGCCGCAATGTGCAGCCGCAGCGACACCCGCTTCGGCGGTTCACTGTTCGGATAGATCACGTAGCGCATCCCGTTGTCCAAGTTCCCAAACGTCGCTCCCTTGTCCGCCGCTATGTCTCCTGACGCTTGCGGCCACCGCCGAGCAGCCACCTTGCTAGCCACCACTTCGCTCTTGGCAGGCGCTCCAGTCCGCGCCGCAGGCACTTCTGGCAACACCGGCTCCGGCGCCGCAGCCGGCGTGGCCGCCACCGCAACTGGCGCCGCCACCGCGGCTGCTACCGGCTTGTTGCGAAGCGACAAAAATACTGCCGTCACTACCAACGTCAGCGCGAGAACTAGGGGAGGGGCCTTTGGCATGCCGAAAGTTTGCCCCCACGCCCCATCACCGTCAAGCTCAGGAGCTGCGCAAGGATATTTGTCGCCTTGTAGCGGCGTGTCTATGACCGCCGATGCCCTTGAATCGCCAATGAACCCGCCGCCTCGACAGAGGTCACCTCTTGCACATCTCAGGGGCAAGATGTGGCCAAGATGCCCACTCTCCTTGAGCGGACAAGATGTGGGCGGGGACGCCCACTCCCCTTGAAGGGGCAAGATGCGGGGCAAGATGCCCACTCTCCTTTAGACTAGAACAAGAAGCGCCATGCGCGGTCCGCTGGCTCTTCTTTGTCCTGTCTTGCAGCGCAGCGGTCTCCTGTCTTGCAGCGAAGCGGTCTTCTGTCTTGGAATGCATTTTAAGTATTTTCCGCAGGAAATGACTAAGCAATTCGCGCAGTCCACCCCTCAGTGATCCCTCCAATCGCCATCCGGAATTCTAAAGGCGTTCCCGAGCCAGCATTTTCGAAAATTTTTCACATCTCAACCCACTCATTTTCAATCATTTATCAATATTTCGAAAATAAATAAAAAAATTGCCGATTCTGGTTTGACACATCCGCACTTATCTGGCCTCTTTGGCGCGTATGAAAACTGTCCTCCGCAAAGTCATCATCACCCTCAGCCTGGCTGCTTTCACCGTGGCTATTGTTACTCCCGCTCAAGCTGGCCGCACCGCCACCGTGATCGTCGTTGCTCCTGTCAATACCAAGCCCTTGGTCAGCACTCCCTGATCTGGCTACCCTGTTTCATTCCTACCAATCCCCCTCTCTATGAAATTAAAAGCCTTTTTCTTCCTGGCCGTCGCTGGGCTGTCCGTAAACGCCTACTCGGCGATCTATTCAACCGACTTCAGCGCTCTCGTCAATGGTGACAACGTTGCCGGCCAAGACGGCTGGGTCTTGAATGATCCGTCCCCTATGTCAACGGTTGTCCCTGCCGTGGTCGGTGGTGTGAGTGTCAATTACGGGGGCATCGGTTTCGCAGATGCCACCATTCCTTATCTACCTACCCTGACCACCGTCGATCTCTCTCATGCGTACGGCGAACCCATGGTGAATGCTGGCAACGGCGGCTCCTCCGCCTCACTCAATTTCATCATGAGGACCAGCATCGATGGCAGTGCGCCACCTCTCCAAGATACTTTCGGCATTTCGCTGACCAGTGGTGTCGACAACGTATTTTCGGTGGGTTTCACTCCGAGCTTCGATACTAATCCCCTCAGCCTGACATTCAACGATCCCGCATGGGCAATCTCTTACACCGTGGGCAGCGGCACTCCGCAGTCGTTCGCTTCATCAGGCGTCCTCAGGGATTCAGCCACCTCCTTCAATCTCAGTTTCACCCCCGGTCACTTCAACTTGGAGATCGGTGGGCTCAATATAGGCGGTGCCACGACACTCCCTTCCAGCACCGTCATCGATACCTTCCATCTCCTTTGGACTCCCACGGGTGGTCCTGAGAGTGCTGGACCTAACGCCTTGTTGATCAGCGGCCTCACCTTGGTCCCGGAGGTCTCGACGTCGCTGCTTCTCTGCCTGACCGGTCTCGGTTTCGCCGCACGCCGTCGGCGCGCTTGATTCTAACGTAAAATGCTTCACTCAAGGCCGCTCCTGGATCATTCCCGAAGCGGCCTTTTGTGTGTGTGATGGACTGTATGTCTGATCACGGAAAGTCGTTCTTACCCCATGAGTCCGCCCTCGAGCCACCTTGCCCTCGGCAACCCGTTCTCCTATCAATAATACACATCCCGATGAAACACTCAAACGAATGGAACACCTGTTGGAGGATGATCGGCGCATTCCTTTGCTGCCAGTGGCTAACCGTTCTGCCAGCACCGGCTCTTGACGAGGAGACCCCTGCCACGCCGGGCACCCTGCCTGTTTCCCCTTCGGGCACCCCGCCCGCGTCAACTCCAGGCACGCCGTCCGCAACCCCTCCAGGCACGCCGTCCGCGCCCAGAGATTCCTCGCTCGTCCCCAATGTGATCCCTGCGGTCATCCCCAATGCGGACCTAGCCCCCAATTCCGATACCCCGGATCCCCTCATCACCGACAAGCCAGACAAGCCGGATCCGTTGGATGCGTTCGATAAGCCGGATCCGTCCAATAAGCCGGATAAAGCGAACAAGACGACCTCCGGCGATTTCACCAGTGGCTTCAGTGATTTGACCGGATCACCCCTCGGCGGTGGCCTTGGCGACAGCTTGGCAGCTGGCTTCGCATTCACCCCCACCCTCAGTGCCACCTACGACTCGAATATCCTCAAGGGCCAGCCCCAAATCAGCAACCAGTCCAAGGGCGATTTCTTCTTGGGATACGGCGGTGAATTTTCCTACCTAACGAAACCGAGCGCGTTGACTTTTGGAGGCAGCTACCGCGGCCACTATGACGAGTACTTGAGCCGATCCGAGTTCAATGGTTATAGCCAAGGCGGCGGTTTGCTCGGCCAGTACAAAGGCGGCCACTTCACGCTCGCCGCCACCGCTGGCATCGACGAAAGCCGCGGCGGCACTCAGAATTACTCCTCGGCCACCACCTTCGGCGGCACCTCCAGCAGCTCCTTCAATCAGAGTTACAATCAGAGCAACTTCGATCGCGTGAACCGCAGCGCCAGCATCCTCGGCAATTTCGACGCCGCCCACTTCACGGCTTCGGCAAACTTCGGCTACGATCTCGACCGCCAGAGCAACAACTACGCTGGCGCCGTCTTCACCAACGTCATCGAGATCACCTCATTCCACTCAGCCCTGTCGGCCCGCTACGAGCTCAGCGCCAAAACCGCGATCACCGGCAATTTCAGCCAGCGGTCAGACAGTGTAAACGTCGGCAATTACGGCGATACCAGCAACTACACAGTCGGAACCGCCGCCCTCTGGAAATATTCGCCCCTCACAGAAATCGGCCCCGGCGTCCACTACACCTACAATTCCAATACCTACTCCAGCTTCAAAACCGGTCGCTCCTCCATCGGGCCCACCCTCAACCTCAATTACAAGCTCGACGTCAAAGTCACGATGACGTCCCAGGTGGGACTCGACTTTTCCCGCTACGACACCGGTAAATCCGCCGATCCCACGCTCTCCGCCTCCCTCGGCCTAAACTACCAAGCGTCTGCCCTCTGGGGCATGAATCTCAACCTGTCCAGAAGTGTCCAGGCCGACCCGACATTCGTGGGCGCTTTCTACGAAAATGATTCGGTGCGCCTCGGCATCAATCGCAGGCTCCAGCGCGTCATCTGGAGCCTCGGCACAACCTATCAAGCCAATAGCTCGGTCGCCCCCGCAGGCGTCAAAGGCAGGCCGAGCGGCGACATGCTCGGCGTCGATACCTCGGTCGCCATGCAGCTGTTTGGCGATAAAGGCATCGTCAGGGTATTTGTCCGCTACAACGACCAAAGCAATGGCGTGTACTCCGGCTATGGTTCCACAGGCAAGGCTTGGAACTCCTGCCAAACCGGCATGAACCTCAGCTATCGATTCTAACCCGCCTTCCGCCTCACCACGAAATTTTTAGCACTTGCGCACTCAAGTATTGCGGCTACCCTGCCGCGCGTCACTTTCCCCGCTGGCCCTGGCTCGCTTGCCCAACTCCCAACTTACCAATCCCCTTGAAGACCTCGATCGCTTTTGTCGCTCTGCTCTGCGCCCTCTTATTGTCGCCCCTTGCCGCCTTTGCAGCCGGCGGCGATGACGCGGGTTATATTTTGCGGCCTAACGACACCATCAGTCTTGCCGTCTATGGCGAGCCCGAGCTTTCCGTCCTGGTGCGTATCCTCAAGACCGGCGAATCCTCCTTCCCGCTCCTCGGCCCGGTCAAGGTCACCGGTATGAGCCTCGCCGCCGCCACAGCCCATATCCGCGAGCTCTATGCCAAGGATTATCTCGTCGAACCTAAAATTACCCTCACCGTCGCCGAGTACGCTGCTGAGTACGTCGCCGTCTTCGGCGCCGTCAAAACCCCCGGCCAAATCCCCATGCCCGTCTCAGGTCGCCTCGACCTCGCAACCGCGATGTCCGCGGTCGGCGGCCTCGCCGATAATGCCGACGCCGATGGCAATGGCATCCAGCTCATCCGCGCATCAGGTGCGACTAGCAACTTCAGCAAGGACGCCATCCAAGGCCCCGCAGGCCGCACCCAACTCGCTCCGGGCGATCGCATCGTCGTCAGTCAAAGCGCCAATGTCGATAAGTACGTCACTGTCCTTGGCCAAGTCCACAAGCCCGGCCAGGTCCCATTCCCTCTCAAAGGTAGATTCGATCTGATCAATGCCATCGCCCTCGCCGGCGGCACCACCGATCTAGCCAATCCTAAAAGAGTTAGCATCAACCGAAAAGGCACCGTCAAAGTCGTCGATTACAAGGAACTCTCCCAGCACGGCGACCGCCCATACCTGATGCAACCCGACGACGTGATCACCGTCGAAGAACGCCGTTTCTGATCCTCCAGCCACTCCCCGCCGCCCGATTCCTCACTCCCTCCCGGCCGATTTTTTCCTCCCATGCCGCCATCACACCGCTCTAGCCGCAAGACACCCGATAGCCGCGAAGCTGCGGAAGATGACATGCTCGATCCCGATCCGGCGCGCGGTGTAGGGCATGATAAAATGCACCGCCTGAAACTTGACCTCATCGGCCGCTGGTACTGGATCATTCTCGGCGGAGTCCTCGGGATCCTCGCCGCCTCATACTACCTCAGCAAGAGCCCAAAACGCTACACCGCTGCCGCCTCCCTCCTCATCAAGCAGCAAACCGCCTCCGTCATGATGAACGCCAATCAGGTCGAGGAAATCGACCTGCGCAGCGTCGAGGCCATGAACACCGTCGCTGAGCGGATTCGCCGCACCGACTTGATCGAACGCGTCGCCTCTCGCCAGGATGTCCGCGAATTGCATGGCCTCATCTCCCCTCCCGTCGATTGGGTGCCGGCTTGGCTCAATAGCAAACTGGACCGCAAATCCCCGGGCTCCGAGGTCGTGGACCTCACCCCACCAGCCGCTCCAGCCCTCAGCCGCATGATCAATGGTTGGCTCACAGTTTCGATCCGCCGCAACACCCGCCTCATCGATATCTCCATCACTCACCCCGTCCCAGACGTCGCCAAGGCCCTCGCCGACGCCGTCGCCCGTGAATACCTCGCCGAAATCGCCAGCTCCCGCAATGCAGAACGTACCAAGCAAATCGACTTGCTCGAAAATGAATCCAAGCAGGCCCGCAGCAGTATCCAGGCCGCCCGCGACGCCCTCTCAATCTACACCCGCACCCTAGAAGTCCACAAAACCCTCGATACCAAGGAAAGCGACTTTGAAGCATTGGGACGTCGCTACCTGCCAAAGCATCCCAAAATCATCACTGCCAGCACCGAACTGCAGCAACTCAGGGACCAATTCATTCGGGAGTTCGAAGACGCACGCCAAGCCGCCAGTGACAAGGCTTACTGGGATGTGGCCAGCAAGGAACTCCCGGATCGGCAGTCTCATCCCGACGACTATCTGCACTCCGCCCGCCAACTCCTCCTCGCACGCATCGGCGTCTTGGAAAGTGAGACGTTGAGCGCCACCACGGTGTACAACACCATGCTCACCCGCATCAAGGAAACCAGCGTCAACAAGGAGTCCACCGATTCCAACGCGGATATCAATAACCTCGCCCGCGTTCCCGATAAGCCTTCCGCCCCGGTCCCCACCATCGTCATGGCGGGTGGCACCATGGGTGGCTTCGGCTGCGGCGTCTTGCTCGCCTTCCTCCTCATCAGACTTGATAGCCGCTATCACACCGTCTCTCAAATCTCCTCCGAAACCGGCGTCACCGTCCTCGGCGCCATCGCCGATATCAAACTCCATCACCTCGAGGTCGCAGAGCGGCAATACCTGAAACGCAATCCCGACGACCTTACCGATCCTCACTCGGCTTGGGACAAACGCCTCGTCTTCAGGCGCGGTGCTTCCAACACCAGCTACGCTGAAATGTATCGCGTCATGCGTGCATCCATCAGTCTCCTCGGCGACGAGTCAAAACGCAAAATCACCCTCTTCACCAGTTCGCTCCCCGGCGAAGGCAAGAGTCTTACCTCCGCCAACTTTGCTATCGCCGCCGCCGGCCAGGGCCGCAAGACTCTCCTCATCGACATGGACTTGCGCAAGCCATCCATCCATAAATTCTTCGGCCTCCCCCGCGCTCAAGACGGGGGCGGCCTCACCGAGTGCCTCGCCAATCTCGCCACCTTCGAAAACGTCGTTATCCACGAGACCGGCCAGACCAACCTCCACCTCATCCTCGGCGGAAAATCAGCCCCCAACCCTGGCGAACTCCTCGAAACCGGCCGACTCCATGAGTTGCTCGCCCAGGCCTCCAAGGACTACGACGTCGTCGTCCTCGACACCGCTCCCATTCTCGCCGTTCCCGATACTCGCATCATCGCTCCCTTCGCTCATAACATGTGTCTCGTGGCTCGCGCCGAGTACACCCCAAAGGGTGCCATTCAGCGAACCCTTCAAATCCTCGCCGAAGACGGCACACTTATCAGCGGTCTCATCTTCAATGGATTCGTCGAAAAACGCCGCCTCATGGGTGAAAATTACTCCTACGGCTACTACAAAACATCCCGTTATGGCCGCTCTTATCGCTACGGCTACGGCAAGGCCTACGGCGCTTACGGCAACGAACCTGAGAAAAAGGAGCGCAAAAAGTAGTCTCCCCTTTTCCACGTCTAGCCCATGCATGGAGTGCGGTGGCACGACACCGCTTTGCCAATGAGGAGAAAATGTCGGCCAACATCGAGCATTTTTATCCTTCAACCCTCCGTACGCCCTTCAACCCTCCGTTCGCCTTTCAAGGTTCGATGTTCGCCCTTCAATATCCTCCGTACGCCCTACAATATCCTCCCGATTGACGATTGACGATTTTAGAAGTGAGCTTGGTTCGTGCTGAATCTCGTATCCAAGCTCACATCAGAAATCAACGTTCATCAATCGGCAATCATCAATCGTTCGACTGAGCTCACGCCGAAGTCCTCTTCACCTCTCGCCTGGTTTGAGGCTCGACCTCGCCAAAGTTCAAGTTACCGCCCACTCCATACCCGACCCGGGTTCCGATCTCCTGTCTCCTCATCCGGTGTGCCTGCGGCTTCCCAGCCGCAGGCCGCGGACGCCGCGTCTCGCGGCGTCTTATCTTGGCGAACGCCCCGCCCTTTGCATGATCCGAGATTAGATACTTACCCAATTCCGCATCTTGTGCTTGCACGTTTTGCGGACCGTGCAATTCTTCGCCGTCCACCCCGTGGGCTTCCGCTCATTCCTCTCATCCTCGGCATTGGTTTCCTCCTCGATCCCCTGAGGCGACCAAGGGCGGTAGCGTATCTTTGATCACTGAATAGGAGGATAGGCTTCCAGCCTGTCATGGACGACGGGCTTCTAGCCTGTCGTTTCGTGCACAGACAAGCTGGAAGCGCTGTCTTCCATCACAGGCAAGATGCCGATTTTCCGACAGAGAGCGCTAAATGGGCAGTATTGGGCGTCTCGCCGCCATTCGCCCATGCGCAGGGCAAGAGAAGCCGCTTAGAGACTCGAACTTGCTCATCCCTCCATGGTCAATTGGACCTCACTGATGAGTCAACTTAACAGACGAAAGCAAGCGCCAGAATGCCCCATCCTTTGACAATACACATTTTCCAATCAGATAAATAGGTGCGTAAGATTGAAGCGCGAAGCCCCTCCGTTTCCTCTGTGTCCTCCTGTTCAAATTCTGAATTGCAGAGGTTTGAACAGGAGCACACGGAGGTAGGTCAAAGCGAGGACTTGAAAGTCGTGCCTATGTCTTCACTGATCTGATTTTTGGGTTCCTAAGTCATTCCTATTCCGTGCATTCTGTGCATTCCGTGGTTAAAATTTCTTCTCACCACGGAGTTCACGGAGTGGGGTCAAAGCGAGGACTTGAAAGTCGTTCCTTTGTCTTCAATGATTTGAATTCAGGTTAAGAAGCAAGCGAAAGCTGAGCGCTAAGCTCCTCTTC
>Ga0118677_10011913_pt1 | contig 10656 bp, 13 predicted proteins | sample AliMusrvi5mmetaG_FD_86154 | JGI IMG/M metagenome (GOLD analysis project Ga0118677, IMG submission 86154)
CATCACGCGTCCTCGCCAAAACGCCGAAGCAATTCTTGTTCTCGAGCTTCCATCTTCTCTGCCTCTGAGTCGACCTGGTGATCCCATCCCAACAGATGAAGGACACCATGGACTACCAACAGGGAAATCTCAGCATCTGGTGCAACATTGTGATCATCGGCGTTATTCATGGCCACCGACGGGCAGATAACGATGTCGCCAAGGAGCACGACTGGCTCGTCGTCGTCGCTCTCTTCAAATCCTGGCCCAGTCGTCCCCGAATCAGGGTACCGACCCGAAGGTACCGGTTCATCTTCGATCGGGAAACTCAACACGTCGGTAGGCCCGGCTTTACCGAGGAAGCGTTCGTTCAGTGCAGCGATGGCTGCCGCATCAACGAAGAACAGCGACACTTCGGAGTCGTTCGGTACTCCCTGAGCAGTCAGTACGTTCTTCGTCAGCCGTACAAACCGCTCGAGGTCAACGGCATAGTCAGACTGCTCATCAGCACCAAAGACCTCAATGGCCACGTGGGCTATCCCCTTGGCCACTGGCGCGGTCATAAGCATCAACGATGTCGGCGACAATCTTGTGGCGAACCACGTCTTTTCGAGTCAAGTGCACAAAGGAAATTCCGTTAATCCCGTCGAGGATCTCCTCAATTCCCACCAGTCCCGAGCGACCCCCTGGGACATCGACCTGTGTCATGTCGCCGGTGACCACACATTTCGAGCCAAACCCAATTCTCGTTAAGAACATCTTCATCTGCTCTGGTGTCGTATTCTGCGCTTCGTCCAAGATAATAAATGAGCTGTTCAGCGTTCTCCCTCGCATGAAGGCCAACGGAGCGACTTCGATCGCCCCTTTATCAATGAGTTTTTGTGCCCCTTCGGGCTCGAGCATGTCGAAGAGGGCGTCATAGAGAGGGCGCAAGTAGGGATCAACTTTCGCCATCAAGTCACCTGGCAAAAATCCCAGCCGCTCGCCGGCTTCGACAGCCGGACGCGTGAGCACGATACGAGAGACCTGCCGAGACTGCAGCGCTTGGACTGCTTGGGCGACGGCGAGATAACTCTTCCCAGTACCAGCCGGGCCAATGCCGAACGTGATCGTGTTCGACCCAATCGCGTCGCAGTAGGCCTTTTGTCCGCCAGTGTGTGGTCGAATTGTTCGACCCTTTGCACCGCGCACAACTGTGGTGCTCATCACCTCCGAAGCGCGCATGTTGTCCTTGGCCATGTCAATCGTCCGATCAACCTTTGCTTCATCGAGCACCTGACCGGCTTCTAGCAACAGCACGAGTTCGTCAAAGAGGTGCGCCACGCGAACGGCATCGGGACCATTCACGGTGATTTGATTTCCTTGCACAACGACCTGTTCGTTCGGGAACGCCTTCTCAATTTGGCGCAATCGTTCATCGCGTTCACCCAGCAGCGCTGCCATGAGGTGATTATTTGGCACCATCGTTGCCGCTTGATTCGTGGAAGTTTCTGGACTACTCACTGACGCTCATCCTGGCGGCCAGGTCAGCGAACGGCCACCGACAACGTGGAGGTGGAGGTGTGGCACCGAGTTCAATGCGTCCGGTCCAACGTTCATCACGAGACGGTAACCGCGCTCGGGGCCATCGATTCCTTCAATCTTGGCAACTTCTTGGGCGGCCAACATCATGGCAACGACACTCTCGGCATTGTCGGCTTCGATCGCTCCAGCATGATCAATATGTGTCCTCGGGATGACCAGGACGTGGATGGGAGCCGCTGGGGCAATGTCGCGAAATGCCAAGACCAGATCGTTCTCGTAGACAACGTCGGCGGGTATCTCGCCGTTCAGGATTTTGCAGAAAAGGCATTCAGTCTCTGAGCTCACGAAGGATCCCTCTTTTCCATTGACGCGACCGTACCTGCTCGCAGCGCCCCGAGAAGCACACCTGCAGCCACGGCGGCCGTTTCAGTCCGCAAAATTTGAGTTCCCAAGGTGGCCTCGGTGAACCCCAAGGCCAGCTCTGCCTCGCTCCAGCCACCTTCGGGTCCCACAAGAACCGTGTGGCTTCCAGCGCTCAAGACTGCAGCCCCTGGAACACCCAGTATGGCATTGCTCCCAATAAACGTCGCGAGCGACACGGGACCGTCAATAGTGGGGATCCGAACTCGACGAGACTGACAGCATGCCTCATGGGCTAATCGACTCCAGCGCGACAGGGACCGTTCACCAGCATCGCTTCCCCACCGAACCACGCTTCGATCGGTCTCCAGTGCCACAATGCGGTCACAGCCGAGTTCAGTCAATTTCGTGACCGCCCAGTCGTTTCGGTCCCCTTTGACCGGAGCAAAAGCCACCGTCAAGGGTGGATCAGGCTCTGGCTCAAAACAGATGGGCCCAGTCGCTTCCAGTGCTTGGCCATTGGCGGTCGTCATTCTCCAAGATCCCAATCCATCACTTGCAACGATGATTTCTCCATCTCGAACTCGGCGAACCGCAAACAAGTGGTGAATGTCAGTTTTCGTCAACTCCAAAGAGTTCAAATCGTTGACGAATACCTGTGCCGTAGCCACTGCACGCTCTAAGAGCCCTTGATCTCTCATCAATGAAATGCCGAACGGATCTTGGACAAGATTCCATCGTGCTCTTCAGGAGGTTCAAGGTGTTCGCCTCGAATGGCGGCCAACTCACCCAACAACTCAACTTCTCGATCCGTCAACTGCGTTGGGGTCTCAATTTGGATGTGGACGTACAAGTCGCCTCGCCCCCGACCTCGGAGGTGCGGGACTCCCTGGCTTTTGATTTTTGTGACACTTCCCGACTGTGTTCCGGGCTTGATAACCACTACTTCAGAATCCTCAAGTGTGTCGACACTCAGCGATGTTCCCAATGCTGCCTGGGCGATTCCGAGGTGCACCATTGTGTGGAGATCATCGCCGTTTCGCTCAAAGCGCGGATCGTCGGCCACGGCCAGGTGCACATAGAGCGTTCCACTTGGTCCGCCGCGCGGTCCGGCCGCGCCGCGGTCAGAAAGTCGCAGCGTGTTGCCGTTTTCGACACCGCTTGGTACTTCAACGCTGAAGGTACGTTCTTGCGTCACGCGCCCATCACCACGGCAGGTCGGGCAGGGAGACGCAATAATTTGCCCCATTCCCGAACAGCGCTGACATGGTGACGCCGTAACCATTTGTCCCAACATGGAGTTTCGGACGCGCCGGACTTCACCGGCTCCTTGACAGTCCGGGCATGTCGCCGGGTGCGTTCCTGGAGCCGCGCCACTGGCATCGCACTCCGGACACCCAACGGGAAGTTTGATCGTGACGTCCTTGGTGACACCGAACGCTGCTTCGACAAGATCAATGGAGATCGTTGTCTCCATGTCTTGTCCTTGGGCGGGGCCACGCTGACGACCTTGTTGTGCGCCCATTTGAGAAAAGAAAACATCAAAGAGGTCTCCGAGACCACCATTGGTGTCGAATACTGAACCGCCCATTCCTCCCATCCGAGGATCTCCATAGGCGTCGTAGCGTGCGCGGCGATCCGGATCGGAGAGCGTTTCGTAGGCCTCTGATACTAATTTGAAGCGGGCTTCAGCTTCAGGGTCAGGGTTCGCATCGGGATGGAGTTCTCGAGCCAAGCGCCGGTAGGCCTTCTTGATTTCATCTTGACCTGCGGTGCGTTCGACACCGAGCAAGACGTAGTAGTCAGTTTCACCATTCGCCATTGCGTTACCCGTCGTTCCGTATTCGCTCAGCAGCACCTCTGTCTGACTCGATTCGCTCGCTGAGCTGACGGCCTACGGCGTCTGCTGTTGCCATGGCCGAGGGATAGTTCATACGCGTCGGCCCCAACAGGCCAACGGCACCAGCATGGCGCCCGTCAACCTGCACGGGAGCCACAACGACCGCGCACGATGCTAAGGACTCATAGCCATGCTCTGATCCAATCGCGACGGAGAGTCCTCGCTCAATGACATCGCGCAGCAACGATACGACCACAAGTTGTTCCTCCAAAATTGTCAGAACGCCTTGTACCGTCTCAATTGCATCAAATGACCCAGCGAGTCGAGAAGGCCCGCCCACAAAGACTGCCTCGTGATCCTTTGCTTTGGCATTTGATCCCAAGGCACCTAGGGCGACCTGACACAGTTCGTCGATTGTCGTTTCTCCGCTAGGCATGACGTCCGGGAGATCGGCCACGGTGTTCCCCGTCAACGCTCGTTGTAAATGCATACTTACTTTTTCCAAGAGTTCGTCATCAGCGTCCACTGGCAATTCAATGGAAACGTTTTCGACGGCGCCGTCGGAGAGAACTGCAACAACCAATGCCCTGCGTGGGCTCAGCCCAACCACTTGGACGGAGCGAATTGCGGCCTCTTCGTGGCTTGGGCCGACAACAACTGCAGCATAGGAAGTCATCTCGCTCATGAGCGATGACGTTCGCTCAAGGACATCTTCAAGGCCGCCTTGAACCTGGGTAAAAAAGTTTGACACCTTCTGTCGTTGTTGCGGTCCCAACTGTCCCGGTGTCGCGAGGTGATCGACGAAGAAGCGGTAGCCCTTGTCTGTGGGAATTCTCCCTGCGCTGGTGTGCGGCTGAACCAGGTATCCATCGCGCTCAAGGGCAACCATCTCGCTGCGCACGGTAGCCGGAGACACCCCAATGCCTTGCGCGTCGGCCACGTGGCTCGACCCAACTGGCTGCGCCGTACCGATGTACTCGGTGACAATGGCTTCCAAGATGGCAGCTTTACGCGCGTCCAACTCTTCAGTGGGTCGCATTGTGGTGTGGTGGGTGGGTTCAGGCGTCATAATGAGGTATCAGCACTCAAGTCTACCGAGTGCCAACTCTCTCGGCCCCCGGGCCTTCGGCCCCCATTCTTCGAGCGGTTCAGGAAGAAAGAAACGCTGTGATTTCCGGGAACGCCGCAGGATCTTGCAGAAAAAACATATGGCCTCCCTCGTAGGTCCTCAACGCTCCCCTGGGGAGTGCTTCCACAATCGCTGCACTGTTCGCCACCGGGGCAATGCCGTCGTAGTTCCCAGCTGCCACCAGCGTGCGACAGGTGATTTGGCGCAGTCTCCCGGAGACATCATGCCCTCGTCGAGCTTCCATCTGCAGAGCCTCCCCCGCCAAGACCTCAGATGACTTCTCGTTTCCCTGTTGTGAGACCAGCACGTCGACCAGGGCTCGATCCTCCTCATGCTCGGCCAGCCACGCTGCGGTGAAGCGCGTATCGAGAATTTTCGTGTAGAGCGCAGTGCGTTCATCGGGGTTCATGTCAATGAGTTCATGGAGGGGGTAGGACGACCCGCCCACGCCTCCCGGAGAGGTGCAGAGCAGTACCAGTCGCTCAATGCGGTCGGGGATGGCGACGGCGAGCTCTTGGGCAATCATCCCGCCGAAACTGACGCCCAGGACACAAAACCTCGACCACTCTAAGTAGTCGACCAAGGCAATGGCGTCATCGGCCAAGTCGGCCATGGCATAGGAGGTGGAGGGCATGGCACTTTCACCAAGACCGCGCTGGTCAGCAACAACCACATCAAAGTGCTGGGCTAGCGATGCAATCAAGGGAAATGTCGAACTGATGGTTGCCCCGGAACCGTTGAGAAAGAGAAGCTTTGTTCCTTGACCCATCCGTTCGAAATGGATGTCGACATCGTTCAACTCGACAAGGGTCACTCTGACGCCACCGCTTCCTAATCCTCCATTCGCAGTGCTGAGATGAAAGCTTCTTGAGGAACTTCGACGCGACCGATGTTCTTCATTCGCTTCTTTCCTTCTTTCTGCTTCTCGAGAAGTTTGCGCTTCCGCGTGATGTCACCGCCGTAGCACTTGGACAACACGTCTTTCCGCTTTGCTTTGACGGTTTCTCGTGAGATGACTCGGCCGCCGATTGCTGCCTGTATCGGCACATCAAACATCTGGCGCGGAATCAACTCTTTCAATCGTTCAGCCATTCTCCGGCCGTAGAAATCAGCTTGACTGCGATGAACAACCGTCGAAAACGCGTCGACCGGTGCATGGTTGATCAAAATATCAACTCGCACTAATTGCGATGTCTGCGATCCATCGGGTTCGTAGTCCAGCGAGGCATAACCTTTGGTGCGACTCTTCAATTGATCGAAGAAATCCACGACGACTTCTGCCAAGGGAATCTTGTAGACCAGCTCCACGCGTTCAGGACTCAAGTAGTCCATTTTTTCCATTTCTGCGCGCCGCGCTTGGCACAGTTCCATGATTGTTCCTGTGTACTCGGAAGGCGAAAGAATGGTGGCTCGTAGCATCGGCTCGTCGATGTGGTCAATACGGCTCTGCTCGGGCAACTCAGTCGGGTTGTCAACCGTCACCTGAGTTCCATCAGTGAGAAAGGCCTCGTAAATCACCGACGGTGCTGTTGCAATTAACGACAAGTTGAACTCTCGTTCAAGCCGCTCTTTGACAATCTCCATGTGGAGAAGCCCCAAGAACCCACAACGAAAACCAAACCCCAACGCGTGACTGGACTCGGGCTCAAAGGTGACCGACGAGTCATTGAGCTTCAATTTCTCAAGGGCGTCTCGCAAGTCCGGCAGTTCGTCGCCGTCTATGGGATAGAGACCACAAAAGACCATCGGTCGTGGGTCTTTATAACCAGCTAACGCTGCGGTGGCAGCATTAGCGACGTCCGTTACGGTCTCACCTGAGCGGGCCTGACCGACGTCTTTAATGCCCGCGATGAGATAGCCCACTTCACCCGGACCAAGTTCTTTGACGGGCACGGGTACGGGTGTTCGGACACCTATCTCTTCGATGTCGTGGACGGCATCGGCCTGCATGAAACGCATTCGTGCAGAACTTTTCATGGTGCCGTTCATGATCCGCACCGAGGACACCACCCCGCGATATTGGTCGAAACTGGAATCGAAAATCAGCGCTTGCAGTGGTGCATCACGAGTCCCCGTTGGGGCGGGGACTCGATCAATGATGGCGCTGAGTAACTCCGCTACTCCTTCCCCAGTTTTGGCTGAAATGGAAAGAATCTCACTGGCCGGAAGTCCCAACACCTGTTCGATCTCTGCCGCACAGCGCTCAGGTTCCGCCGCGGGAAGGTCGATCTTATTCAACACGGCGATAATTTCAAGATCGTTTTCAATGGCTTGATAACAGTTGGCCAAGGTCTGTGCCTGAATCCCTTGGGATGCATCGACCAAGAGGACGGCACCTTCGCATGCCGCCAACGACCGCGAGACTTCGTAGCCGAAGTCCACGTGACCAGGCGTGTCAATCAGATGTAACACATGGCCGCCGAAATTCACCCGAACGTTTTGAGCTTTGATCGTGATGCCACGCTCTCGCTCAATGTCCATGGAATCGAGGTACTGCTCGCGCATCAGGCGTGGATCGACGGCTCCAGTGATTTCCAGGATGCGGTCAGAAAGGGTTGATTTTCCATGGTCGACGTGGCTAATGATCGAGAAATTGCGGATCAGATCAGTAGCAACGCCAACCTGCGTCGATTGGGTGGTCACGATCTGTCTAGGTTACTGGCAGGACCCAGAAGAGAGGTAAGGTTCCAGAAAATCCTGGAATTCGTCGATTTCTTGCTTCCGTAGCGTGCCCCACGAGAGATCCCTCCGTTCACTGCTAACATGATCCTTCGCCTTTGAATAGCGAAGGCAGTCAGTTCGATACCCCCTAGTTCCACCAGAGGTACCCGTGGCGAATATCAAAAGTCAGATCAAGCGAAACAAGCAGAATGAGAAGGCTCGTTTGCGCAACAAGGCCGTTCGCTCAGAACTGAAGACCCGCACCAAGGCCGCACTCAGTGCAGCCGAGTCCGGACAAGAGAACACCGAGGAAGCGTTGCGGTTGGCGATCAAGCGCCTTGATAAGGCTGCCGCCTCGGGAGTCATCCACAAGAATCAAGCTGCGAACCGAAAAAGCCGTTTAGTTCGTCGTATTAACTCGCTGACTGCTGCAAAGTAAGTCACGAGCGCCGCGAGGCGCCGCTCAGCCGTGAGAGGCGGGCGACCAAGATCTCAATGATCATCCGGGGTTCAAGACCTGACATCCCTTTGAGGTCAAGATCGGCGTCTGCCACCAATGCAATGGCACTCGAGATCGTGGCCGTATCGAATTTCCGTGCCAAATCAAGCGCTTTCTTTGCCGGGAACGCATTCACACCCAAGAGTGTTGCTGCTTCTTCACCGCTGCGAATATCAGTTCCATCAAGCCTCGCCACCCTAGAAAAGTGCGAGTCCAGAGAAGCCACGATTACATGAGCCGACGTACCGCCCGGGCCCATCATGCGATCAATGATGCCCAGTGCTGTAGCAAGTTCTCCACGATCAATGGCGTCGGTGAGATCAAAGATTGGAACCGACCCCTGTGACCCCAGAAACGGCTCCAGCATGTCAACATCAACCGTGACACCCTCGCCGTAGGCAGCGGACAAGGTTTCAAGGAGACCGTTCAGCCGACCCAAATCTTCTCCTAAGTGGGTCGACAGCGATTTTTGCGCATCCGCGCTGAGACGAATTGGTGCACCTCGAAGGTGTGACGTCAGATAACTCTTTCGCTCATTGAATCGCCGAGCAGTCACGTCAATAATTTCACCGTGGGAGCCAATCGATTTTGAAAAGCCTCGTGGCATAGCCCCGTGACCGGCAACCAAGATCATGGCGGCCCCCGGTGGAGGGGAATCCAATGCTTGCAGGACACGCTTGGCGTCGTCACTATTGAGCCGGCCGATGTCGCGTACCACGACGACGCGTAAGTCCACTAAAAACGGCGGCGTCATAAACGAATCGATCACTGACCCCACATCCAACTCTTCGCTCCCTGCTCCACCAACTTCTTCGACAACCAGGGTTGGATCCCGGTCTCCGATGAGATTGTCAAGAAGGTCTCGAACTTCATTGGCTACAAGCGATGGGTCGTCGCCAGCTATTAAATAGACGGGCTTTGGGTTCTTGATCGCTGCACTCACGGGGCGCTCAACAGGGATTCGAGAGCATCGCGTACGCCAACGGTTCCTGCGACATCATGCACCCGAAGAATCCTGCACCCTCGCAATATCCCAAGGGCTGAAGCTGAGAGCGATGCCTCGCGGCGTTCACTCACATCAAGATCCAACAACACCCCAAGACAGGTCTTGTTCGATGACGAAAGGAGGAGTGGAAAGCCAAGGTCGGCCAAGGGTGCTGACGATCGCAACAGCTCCAATGACTGTTGCGCTGTCTTGCCGAGGTCGAGACCCGCATCGACAATGATTCGTTCTGGCGGTATCCCGGCCGCAAGGGCCTGTGTTGCTCGATCGACGAGAAATTCCCGCACTGACAGCACGACATCGGCGTACTCGGGATTGGGATCGGCAACTCGTGGTCGGAGCCGAATGTGTGTGGCCACCACGCTGGCTTCAGCAGCAGCAGCAACTGCCAAGTACTCAGGGTCGCCAAAGCCAGAAATGTCATTTCCAACAACTGCTCCGACTGAGTAACAGGCTTTGGCCACCGAGGCACGCCATGTGTCAACAGAGATCGGCGTATCAAATCTCGCCACGAGGGCCTCCACAGCACCCACCACCCGGTCAAGTTCTTCGGCCTCGGTGACTTCTTCACCTGGCCCTGCTTTGACTCCACCGACATCTAACAAGTCAGCGCCCCCAGCAACATGTTCTTCGGCTTTCTCCAAAAATTTATCAAACGCGAAATTTGCGCCTTGGTCGTAAAACGAATCGGGCGTTCGATTCAAGATTCCCATGACCAGCGCACGATTCGTAATGTCATACGAGGTGGGCCCGAGAGCCACCGTGGTGGCCGAGATGTTCGAGGTGAGTGCCATTGCCTTAGAACAACTTCGCTGAAAGTTTCCTGCGGTACTCGATGCTTACCGGGTTGGTGACGCCAAGGGTCTCGAGGAGATCCAAGTACTCTTGGCGAGCATCGTCGTCGTCTTTGACCCGATCCAGTAGTCCTTCAAGAAGTGGGGCAATCTCCTGGGACTTCACATCGATGGCTTGTTCGGCTAGGCGCGCTTCAGCAAGCAAGGTTCGCACTTCTGGAGTTTCTGGGATCTTGGCCAAAAGCTCCAAGGCTTCCGTTGGATTCCCATCGTTCACGAGGAGCGCTGCTAGCGATGTCAGCACCCGATCGTTCGCCGGTTCAATCGCCAACGCTTTGCGGAGCGACGTTTCATCGCCAGCCTCAAGAAGGAGGTCTGTTTCACTCGGCGCAGGGCTCAGCGAATCAAGAAACGCTTCGATTTCGGCCGCGCCAACCGCACCAAGGAACTGATTAACGACTTGGCCTTTTACGATGCCAAACACTGCAGGAATCGACTGCACCTGAAACATTTGGCTGATTTGAGGGTTGGCATCAACATCCACTTTGACCAACTCGATGGTTCCACCTCGGGCTGCTACTGCTGATTCCAGCATGGGCCCCAGGGTCACACAGGGTCCACACCAGGTAGCCCAAAGGTCCACGACCACTGGGACGACCATTGATCGCTCAACAACCGCCGTATTAAAGGTCTCGTCCGTTACATCAGCCACGACTCCACGATACTGGCCATCCTGCCCCGCCGCCTCAGTCGAGGCGATAGCGTCAAGACATGTCCTCTGAGCCAACTAATCCGATGGGAATCGACGTTGAAGCCGTCTCAACATGGCTGAGCGACAATGTTTCGGGTCTGACCGGTCCGTTTACC
>Ga0118677_10015333_pt1 | contig 10656 bp, 7 predicted proteins | sample AliMusrvi5mmetaG_FD_86154 | JGI IMG/M metagenome (GOLD analysis project Ga0118677, IMG submission 86154)
CGTCAGATGTGTATAAGAGACAGCTAAGAGGTGATTGTTCAATGTTTCCCGCCGATAGGATACGTCAACTACGTAAAGATAGCGGTATGACTCAAAGCCAGCTTGCATTACGCTTGGGCATAGACCGCACTACTCTTACAAAATATGAAACCGGTGAGCGCAAACCTGATATATCAGCAATGTATAGCATTGCAGATTTTTTCAAAGTATCCATTGAATATCTAACTGGGCGTTCAAATCAGCCTAACGGTATGCTGCCGTCTATTGCTCTTGAGGATATTCTAGACCCCTCTTATGCTGCTAGAGTAACCCTTTGCGGATATAAATTACTTCCTGAGGACAAACAGCGTATTAAAGAAACTATAATTCAGCTATTACAAGAATTCAACAACTGAGGTGCTATATGCTAAAAATATATAAAAAATTATTTACAATACTTTTAATTGCTTCATTACTTTTTATTATTGTAGGCTGCAACAAAGTCACTGCCGCGGTAATTCCTAATCACAGTATTATGCAAGCTTCTATTTCTATACCAGATGATGTTTCAAAGCTTGCAAATGCCTATATGCTATCAGCTGACATTGCAGCCAATCAAGTTATTGACAAAGATGTAAAATTTAAACCTGACTATATTTCCTTTAATTTTACTTCAAACGATGCATTAAATCAAGATGAACGAAACCTTATGCAAGAGCTTTTCAAGGTTTATGGAGTCACTGTTGACGACCGTGGGCTCAATCCACCTAAACGCAGCATCGAGGAGAGAGCAAGAGGAATAGTAATAGGCTTTCCTTCCACTACAAAATATCAGACCTCAGACAGCGATTTAACAATACCTGTAGATGTATATTTTGGTACAAATGCATACACTTATGCTTGCGATTTTAAAATACAAAACGATAAATATATTCTTTTCCGCTGGGAAAATGTATATGTTCAAAAGGTTGACTGGTAATAATTAAAACATTCTCTCGCACTCGTTTTCTATTCTGCTCACCTTAATATCTGCCGTCTTTGCCTTGCGGTACTCTGTAGGAGAAACCCCAAGGCTTTTTCTAAACATTCTAGAGAAAAGCAAAGGGTCATTATAGCCTATTGAGTGAGCAATATTACTAATCGTCAGAGCAGCATTGCCCATCAATTCGCATGCTCTATCCATACGAAATTGTATAATATATGACTCCGGCGAAACGCCACAAGTTTTTTTGAAAATCTGATATAAATACTTGCGGTCAATGCCTACAAATGACGCAATGCCTTCTACGCTAAGCTGATGGCTATAATTTTGGCTGATATACTCTGCAGCACGCCCAAAATATTGCTCAATGCTGCTAGCTTTAATGGTGCTGCTCTGGCTATTTTCTATTAAGTAAGACATAAAACTATACATAAGCCCAAAAAATCGAAGCCTGTGTGCCGGCACATTGTCATAATTATCTAACATTTGCATGAGGCAATTTGGTATCTGTTTATTATCATTAATTGTGAAAATGGGATTTTGCAGCGTTATTCCTGCTTGATTAAGATAGCTAGCAGCACTGCTTCCGCCAAAGCTTAACCAGCAATAGTGCCAAGGCTCACTCACATCTGCTATATAATAGGAAATATCCTCAGGAAAAATAAAGAACATTTGACCAGTATGCAGCTCAAATTCCCTGCCGCCTGCCTTAAAAACACCTTTTCCAGACTTAATGTAATGCACCAGGTAATAATCTCTTATGCCCGGTCCCCAGCTATGCCCGCTTTTGCACTGCTCCTGTGCCACCACATAAGGTACTATGTCTGTGTTCTGTGTCATTCTTAAATGCATTGCATCTCTTTCTCTATTTTCCAGCATATATTTCACCACCTTGCTTTTACGACATTATGTAATCATAGAAATCAATTTAAACAATGGTTATTGGTCCTAAAATACCGGAAGGCGGCAAAGCATAATATGTGGAAAGCATATCCCGATTAGTATAGGCAAGATTATTAACCACATCAATTTGAATATGATTTTCGCCTTGCTTTAGCTTGCCTTCAATATTAAAAATATAAGGATGCCCTATTTTTGCGCCGCAATAATTTCCATTAATAAATAGCTCTGCAATTTCACCTACATCGCCCAAGTTTAAAATCGTGTAATGTGCATCACCTTTTAAAATTGTGGTGTATCGTATTTCACCGCAAAATCTTGGCAAATGATTGGCATCAGAAATATTTATAAGCGGGCTATGCGCTGCATAAGTTTGAAAATTTTCTTCTCCCATAGCGCGTAACTGAATATCAAACATTAAATTCAGCTCTTTACCTTTGGCATCCAGTTCTTTAAACAGAGGAATAGTTTTATCAATTGTATCACCAAAGCAAATGAGAATGGAATTGCCTGCAAACAGTTTCAAATGCAGCTTATTACCAGCAGTAACGGAGCGTGAAACAGTATTTTCAAAAGCATCATAAACTATATATTCGCCGCTTACAGGCATAGTAACAATAGTATCCAAATCATTATATACATCCTCATTAAAGAACATAAATATATCATTTTGCTCACGCTTGTAATGATAGAAGCGCAAATATGGCTGTTCTCCATCCACCGCTATATCAAAAATATCTTTGCTACGCAGATATGACGGAAGCTCACATAGTGATATTGCAGTAAACGCTTTGTTAAGTGTTGATATATCCTCACCTTCAGCAGAAGCCGCAGCAAGCGCATCTGCAAACACAACAGGTAAGCCCTTTGTAGCAAGGCTATAAAATATATTCAAAAGCTTAATTGGCAGTATTGGACTGTATGATATGATTAACGCCTCATAGGTTTCGCCATTAATATGCAGTTTATTGTTTTCTATAATAGTACTGGCTTCATACAAAACATCCTCAGGTACAAAATCAAAATCGATTTGGTTTTGTGTCAATATCTTTGCAATCTTTTGAAACAGCATATATTCTCCGCCAGCCCATTCACTTTCTGCATTATAAAAAACTGCAACACTTGCTTTGTGCATTCCGCCCTCTAAAACGTGGCACATACGTTGCATATATTTCATTAAAGAACCAAATAGCTTAAACTGCGGATTATTACCGCCCAAATAAAAATGCGGAGGGCAATCACCGTCTGGGACTTTGGGAGAAAAAGCATGGGGTACATAATAATTGATACCATTTACCAGCGCATGATCTGTCAAATGCTTCATCATCGGAAGCCCCTCAACCCAACCAAAAGCACCAAATATCTCACACATTGCCCTGCCCTTCTTTAGTGGTTGAATATGTGAATGGGATGATGCCAGCTTGCAAAGAGTATAGATATAGAATTCCGGTTCATAATTTTTCCCACCCCAGGAAATAGAATAGTAAGACAGCTCGGTCATGCCTGGTAAAATTTGGTGCAGTACAATATCCACGCCGCCCATATCCTGTCCTTCCAGCGCACGAAAATAATGTCCGCTTCCATGACTTAAGCGCATATGAATGTTCATATCTTCAATAACATGACCAATATAAAGAACATTGTGCTTATGGCACCAGTTTGCAAGTGCGAAGGAAAAGTTTTCTCTATATAATTTGGTTATTACATCCATATAATAAGTGCGCATAAATGCTGTTTTTCTCTCAATTGGATGCCAAAGAGCAGGAAGTAAGCCTATAATCTCTTTTTCACTTTTGCCGCTTTCCTTTGCAATTAATGCCACTAAATCCTCTCTCCATGGCAATGGCATATTTGTACCCAGCTTCGCTTCGAAATCGCCTCCCGAATTTCCAAAGCTAGGCTCATCTGAGAAAAATCCAGCAAAGGTATTACCAAAATATTCTTTAAAATGTTCATAATGCGGCTTGTATACCGCCTCCAGCATCACATTACACGATTCTTTTGAAAGCATATCAATACTATATGGTAAATGAGTAGGCTCCGTTCTAATATAGAAAAATACTCTCCAGATACCATCTGGAATATCAAAATAAACCAATTCATCCGCCAATAAAGCAGTTAGATAAATTGGCTCCCCCACCAAAGTATCGTCCTGCCCGCCTCGTTTATATGCAACAATCTCTAAAAGCTGTTCAGTTTTGGGGTTAAATCGGTTTGCTAAAATTGCTGTGCTTTTACGAGGACCAGACACATCTATATAGGTTTCTCGAATAAGCTTTTTACGAAGCTGTGGATACTTATCTCTTATTTCCCAGTTTGCAAAACCTGTGGGATAACTCCTATCATCCAGCAGCCACACCCGCATATCACGCTTTTTTGCTTCTTCCAGTATAAATCCAAAGTCCGTCCACCATTTGTCCTTGCAAAAATCTTCATATGGACGGCTTTCTACACAGAACTCTCTAATGCCGCAGCTTTGTATAGCATCTATTTCTCTGGTTAATAATTCAAAAGACTCCCCGTGTTGCCAAAAGAAAGGCAAAATATAGCTGCCCTCTTTACCAATTAAGCATTCAGAAATTCGTTTTTCCATTTTATCACCTCAAAATTAGTATTAAAGACATTATACCATATTTAAAAGACAAAAAGCTATTTACAATATGCACAAAAAATTATATCATTTAAGTGAAAATAAACGAAAGGTATTTAAAAAAAATGAAGAAATTTGCATTCATTGGCGGCGGCAGCTTTGGCTTTACTCGCAATTTGGTTAAAGACCTGCTTACCTTCCCTGCTTTTGCAGATGCTCACATTGCGCTCATGGACATAGACCCAGAAAGACTTGATGCCATATACAAGGGCGTGAAAAAAATCATAGCCGCAGGCAATTATCCTGCCACAGTTACAGCCACTTCAGACCGTGCCGAAGCTTTAAAGGGCGCTGACGGCGTACTTTGCACCATACTTGCTGGCGACGTAGAGGTTTGGAAGTATGATATTACCATACCAAAAAAGTATGGTGTGGACATAAATGTTGGCGATACACGCGGCCCTGCTGGCATTTTCCGTGCATTGCGCACTATTCCTGTGATGCTGGATATTTGTGCAGATATAGAAAAATATTGTCCCGATGCTGTTTTTCTTAACTACACAAATCCTATGGCGATGCTCTGTCGTGCTATGCAGGAGAAGTTTCCAAAGCTAAAGATTACCGGTCTTTGCCACAGCGTACAGGGTACAGCTCATATGCTTGCGAACTGGATAGGTGCACCTATTGAAGAAATAACCTTTTTATGCGCAGGCATAAACCATCAGGCATTTTATCTTGAATATAAATGGAACGGAAAGGATGCCTACCCCTTAATTCGCGAAGCTATGAACAAACCTGAGGTTCTAAATGCGGAACAAGTACGAAACAATATGTACCTCAACCTGGATTATTATGTAACGGAATCCAGCGGTCACAATAGCGAATACAATTCTTGGTATAGAAAGCGTCCTGACTTAATAGAAAAGTATTGTACCAGCGGCACCAATTGGAACCCAGGATTGCATTCTTATATTCTTGATGAATATACCTCTCGTAAGGATACCTGGAAACAATCTATTGAGGATTGGATGAATCAAGAGACCATAGACATCACCAGAGGTCAGGAGTACGCCTCGTATATTTTTAATGCAATCTTTGGCGACAATACATTGTTCAAGTTCAATGGAAATGTTCGCAACTTTGGCTTAATAGATAATCTTCCAGAGGGCTGCTGTGTAGAAGTGCCCGTGCTTGCTTCCAAGAACAGCCTGGAGCCCATTCATGTGGGACCAATGCCTGAACATTTAGCAATACTTAATAACATCAGCTCACGCTGTGAAGAGCTAACTGTAGAGGGTTCCTTAACAGGCGACAAGCGCAAGATATTCTACGCCATAGCCTTTGACCCATTGACTTCTGCGGTACTGACATTGGATGAAATAAAGCTGATGGTGGACGAAATGTTCGAGCAGAATAAGGACTATTTGCCGCAGTTTAAATAAGAGGCAAAGCTATTCAAACAAAAATAAACATTTACTCGCAAAAGCCCTGTTATACTGGGCTTTTTGCGTTTTAATTAATGCGGGTGATGCGCTTTATTATGTCTATTTTTTAGAATTTATAAATTTATCTTAATTTCATACTCACATTAAAGCACTAATATAATCCATTGACATCCATTTTATTTTCATACATAATATTAATAGTTGAATCTTTGCATATCGCACTTTAGGGGGAGCATCATGAAATATAGAGATTTTGGGAATACAGGCATAAAAATATCTGCGCTGGGCTTTGGGGCTATGAGACTGCCTGAATTTGAAAAAGACGGAAAATGGTATATTGATGAGGAAAAGGCTATTGCGGCTTTTCACAGGGCTTTTGAGCTGGGCGTAAACTATGTGGACACAGCGTATTTTTATTGTCACGGAAACAGCGAATATACAGTGGGCAAGGCGCTGAAAGGGTATCGTGATAAAGTTTCGCTCTCTACAAAAATTCCCCTGGGACATGTGAAAGAGTCCAGCGATTACTTTCGTATTTTGGAAGAGCAAATGAAAAAGCTGGATGTGGATTGCATAGACTTTTATCATTTTCACGGCATTGGAATAGGTGCATACAAAGATATTATTCAGAAATTTGATTTATTAAATATGGCGAGCAAGGCGAAGCAGCAAGGGCTGATAAAGCACATATCCTTTTCCTTCCATGATGTGCCAAGTGCCATGAAGGAATTGGTGGATACTGGGGCGTTTGAGTCTGTATTGTGCCAATATAATTTGCTGGACAGATCAAATGAAGAAGCCATTTCTTACGCCAAAGCAAAGGGACTGGGCACCATTGTAATGGGCCCTGTGGGCGGCGGACGGCTTGCCCATCCTTCAGAATTGTTTATAAATAAGCTTGGCGAGAGTGCAAAAAGCACACCAGAGCTTGCCATGCGATTTGTTACTTCCAATCCCGATATTTGCTGCGCGCTATCTGGTATGAGTACCATTGAAATGGTGGAACAAAATGCCGCTATCGCTTCTATTGAAGAGCCTTTATCAAAAGAAGAGCTTAATAAAATTGAGCAAATGCTGGCAGAAACCAAAGAGCTGGCGAACTTATATTGTACAGGTTGCTCTTACTGTATGCCCTGTCCTATGGAAATTAAAATTCCTGATGTATTCCAAAAAATGATTAATCACAAGGTATATAAGCTGACTGAATCTGCAAAAGCGGATTTTAAGAATTTTGGCACCAATCCCTGGTTTGGAGCGCATCCGTCAAAATGTATTGAATGCGGTCAATGTTTGGAAAAGTGCCCTCAAAAAATAAATATTCCAGAAAGATTAAAAGAGGTTATTGCTGAATTGTCTTAGAATTTTACTTGCTTCGACTAGCCTTGCTATTTAAATAATTTGCTATATCATGCGCATCCTCAATTTCCAGCTCTCGCTCCCCTGCCAGGGATTCTAAATGATGCCTAAATTCATGGTTAATGGTATGCTTGAGTTGTTCCTTTAATTGTTCCTTGGAAAGATGCCCATATACGTTTGAAAAAGAGCCATAATAGATGGCGATAAATCGTCCTAAGCTTCTGTCACGATGATACTCGCCTAAAATATATAGGTCGTTTCCTACGCTCTTGTTATGCAGCTTCGCTTCCGGCAACAGAATAATGCCCCCATTGAGCTCCTTATAGAACTCACTAGGTAGCTCTGTGGCTATTTCATCTAACATTGTATCCATTTCTTCTATTGAAAGCATATTAATGTCACCATTTAATTATCATATTGTACTGTTTGTACTGCGTTTTTTCGTAATTTTATTTAATTTTGTTCATTATATGCTTTTATAATACCATTGTCAATATTGTTATTTTTGCTTGATACCCTCTGCTTCCTTTTCCCTAAAAGACTGCACTGCCGCCTTAAAGTCATACAGTCTTGATGTCTCGGGAATAAGCTTACCATTTTCATCAAGAATAAAATCTCCAGTTTCGTCAACCTTCGCTGTAGGGCAAAGCCAGCCGCCCTCGTCATGCTCGTTCCAACCGTAGGAAACTACACAATTTGCAGCAGTTTGCTCAGGATGTTCATATGTCCAGTTAAATATAGCAATAGCATGGTCTGCTATTTCTTTATCCGTAGCAGTTTCTGCATAATTATTTGGTTTATAAGCATTTGGGCACCAAAATACAGGATTGTCGACCCTTGGGCGGGGGTCACGACCTGTTGTAAAGCTAGGTATTATTTGAATTGGCGAACCATTATATAGCTTTGCGCCAACATTCTCTACCCTATCCTCTGCAATTTTTGCTAACTCGGCAAAAGTATAGGGCCCTTCTTCTCCCCCGATTGGGCAGCTATAAAAGGACTGTATATCATAGCCTGCATTAAAAGCAATAGCTGGGTCAATATTAATGCCTGAAATCATGGACGCCATAAGCAACTGTGGTATACCCTCTGCGGCAGCTCGCTTGCGCAGATTTTCTACCGCATCCTTATCCATTTGACTTGTGCCACCATATACATATATCAAGGGCATACCATCTATCTTTAGGTAATAGTCTTCCTTCATAACGTCCAAAAGCTGACGAAGCTCTGTTTCAGTAAATAGATGCACACCCAGAACAGCGCACATTTTTATCTGTTTATTTTTGGGACTTTGCGTATGGTATTTGCGTGCTAAACTCATTGGGTCACTATCAAGATACCAGCAATACGCCCAATAATCAATGCCTGCATCTATAGCATAATCTGCCTCGCTTTCCCAAATATCCATTGTATATTCCGGATAATCCACTTTGCCTTCCGCATCCAATATTGTAAAATATGGCGCTCTGCAACGGTATTTTATTGGATTGAGTGTTCTTGCAACCGCTCCGCCGACCTGAGTGTAAGATGGCAGCCATGCATCCCAGCGGATGGTTCCTATCAGCATTTTATTCCCTCTGTGTTTTATTGTCTTTTTCATAAAGCACTCCCCGTTTTCTCTTTTTTCTTCTTAATTAGTACGAACGCTAAAACTCCTATGCCTACAAGTACGACAGCAGGTATTGCTATAAAAAGAATTGTATTTACATTGTTGACATTAGCAGCAGCAGTAGCTTCTGGGGCAAGCGTTGTATCCGCTGTTGCAGTAGCCGTTGAGCTGGCTGTTGGGATTACTCCAGTTGCCTCATTTACTCGGAAAGCCGTGATTGCTTCTTCTATAGCATCTATACGTGACGTATCGGGAACAAATTTTCCGTCTGCATCATAGAGCAGTTTTCCGTCTGCATCAGTTTTTATTGTTGGGCATATCCATCCACCCTCATCGTGCTCGTTCCATGCATAGGAAATAACGCAATTGGCAACAGTGTTATCAGGATGTGCAAATGTCCAGTTTATAACATTTGTCATATGATTTGCTACTTCCTGTGCCGTACCTACCTCAGCATAATTGCTTTTTCCATAATCACCCGCCCATGATACGGGATTATCAATTCTTGGGCGGACATCACGTCCTGCAGTAAAGCTGGGAATTATTTGTATGGGTTTATTATTGTAGACTTTTGCACCTAAAAGAGCGTTTCGGCTCTCTGCCTTTGCCGCTAACTGAGCGTATGTAAGAGGGCCATCTGATATCCCATAGCTATAAAAGGACAATGCATCATATCCAGATGAAAGAGTAGTTTTGTCATCGGCAGAATTCATGGCAATCATATATAGCGGTGGCAAGCCAGCTGCTGCTGCATAGCTTCGCAGCGCTTGTACCTGGTCTTTGTTCATTGAGGTTGTACCGTCATAAACATATACCAACGGCATACCATCCACCTTGAGATAATAATCGCCCTTCATAGCCGCAAATAACTCATTTCTGTCTGTAGCTGTGAAAGTGCTTGCGCCGAGTATAGCACACATTTGTATCTGCTTGTTCTTTGCGCTTTGCGTATGAAATTTTCGAGCAGCGCTCATAGGGTCTGTAGTCGAATACCAAACATATGCCCAGTAATCAATGCCTGCATTAATCGCATAATCTGCTTCCTTTTCCCAAATATCTATTGTATATTGGGGGAAATCCAGATTACCTTTACTATTCAAAATTGAAAAGAACGGCGCTCTGGAACGATATTTTTCAGGATTTAAAGCCTTGGCAACTTCTCCCCCGACCTGTGTGGTAGAGGGCATCCATGCATCCCAACGAATGGATCCTATGCGAAGCTTATCGGCACGCTTGATGGTCGCTGATGCAGGAACCGCGGTAGCAGGAGCAGTTGTCGGAGCTGGCGTAACAACGGCATCCACCTTAACTAACGAGCAATTGTCCACATAGACATCTGGAAATACAGTATCTGTAGTGGGTTGGACAAAATAAAACTTTACCTCTGAAAGGCTAGTATCTACAGTGAAATTAGCTTGCATTGTAAGTTGAGTCCAACCATTTGCAGTAACTTGTGTGTCTGCACCGGTTTGCCATGTCGTGATATCATTATTAATAACTGAAAAGCACAAAGCCATGTTAGTCGCATTCGCCCCTTTTGCCAAACGAAGCCATGCAGAGGCTTGATATTTTCCTGAACCATTTTGCGTAATGGTTTCTGTTAGCATATATCTCATAGAAGCATACGTGCATTCACGTGCGCTTATAAATAATGAGCTATCATCACCATCTTGCGATACCGTATTTTCCTCAGCTAACTTGCATCTTGAGGCTGTCCAATTATCAATACCGTTTGCAAAAGAGGGATTGTCAAGCAACTCTTCGGAAACGGCAAAACAAGCAGTCATACCAGGAA
>Ga0118677_10015334_pt1 | contig 10656 bp, 7 predicted proteins | sample AliMusrvi5mmetaG_FD_86154 | JGI IMG/M metagenome (GOLD analysis project Ga0118677, IMG submission 86154)
ATCGAACAGAACGAAAAGCGTGAATCCACTCGCAACCTATTGCATAACAACGAGGTACGCATGCACGAGACCGAAAGATGGGCCTGAAAAGTGTCGGATTGTGTCGGATTGTGTCGGATTGCCAACCTGAACAACAAGGAGTAGCCATGGAAGCCGAACTTCAACCCCAGTTAGACGTGAACGCCACCGGTCCCGAGTCCGTCGATCGCGCCGCCGGCAAACCGCCGGCGGATGCTGTTGCGGACGCGCTTCCGCACGGCGCAGTTGACCACGATGAGAACAGCGGATTGACTCCCCAACAGATGCGCCTCATCGCCGTTCTGGCCACCAGCACCAACGTGCAGGCGGCGAGCCGGGAGATCGAGATCAACCGTTCCACGGCCTACCAGTGGATGAAACAGCCCGCTTTCCATGATGAACTCCAGCGCCAGCGGAATGCCATCCTCAAGGAGGCCCTGGTCAACGTGAAGATCAACGCCACCCGCGCCGCCGCGGAACTGGTTGGGCTTCTGGACGAGGATGACCCCGGCCTGCGCCGTCTGGTCTGCCGCGACATCCTTGATCGGGCCAGCAGGATTTACGACATGGAGAACATCGAGACCCGGTTGGCAGCCATGGAGAAGGTCCTCAAGCAGCAGTGCGGAGCGCGATCATGAACATGTACGGAACCCGGATGAAGCAGATCGAGGAGCGCGGTCCGCGCCTCGATCGCCAGTTCATCGGCTGGCCTGGCAACCCCTGGACGCCGGAACAGATGGCAAAGGCGATCCGCCAGCACCCGCAACAGCGGGTCTTCTTGCGCTCGCTGCTGGCGATGCCGGAGGACGGAGAACGGAAGACAGAGGACGGTGGGCAGAGGTCAGAGGACGGAGGTCAGAAGGGAGAAGGCAGAGATCAGAAGACAGAGGTCAGAAGTCAGTCGCCAGGAAACAACATCGTGACGTTGGACTACGCGCCGCACGCCGCCCAGATGCAGATCCACCGGGCGCGGGACAAGCGGTTCCGGATGGTCTGCACCGGCCGGCGATTCGGCAAGACACTCTGTTTGGCAGCCGAACTGCTCGACCGCGGCGGGTGTGAAAAGGGCGGCGACTACGGCTGGGTGGCGCCGACCTACAACGTGGCGGAGCGCGGGATCGAGGCGTTCCGCAAGTTCGGCTTCGGGTTTGTGCAGGAAAGCGGCCGGACGCCGTGCCGGGTGGAGTTCCAGGGATGCGACGGTTTCCCACGGACGCGCATCTGGTTCCTGTCCGCGGACAACCCGGACAACATGCGCGGGTTCGGGTTCCAGGGGCTGGTGATCGACGAAGCGGCCACCATTCCACATGACGTGTGGCAGTACGTCCTGCGGCCGACGATCTCGCAGACGCTCGGGTGGGCGATGCTCGTGAGCACGCCCGCGGGACGGAACTGGTTCTATGACCTGTTCACGCGCGGAATGGACCCGCTTGAGACGAATTACGCCAGTTTCACGTTTCCGAGCAACGCATCGCCGTTCTTCCCGGCTCAGGAGTGGGAGGAAGCGCGGCGGGTATATGGGGAGCGTGCCTTCCGGCAGGAGTACATGGCGGAGTTCATGAAAGACAGCGCCGGCGTCTTCAAGGGCATCGATGCATGCCTCTTCAACCCAGACATAGAGGTCAGAGGTCAGCGGCCAGAGGTCAGCGGGAATGTCGTGATCGGGTGCGATGTGGCGAAACACAAGGACTGGACCGTACTGATCGCCATGGACGCCGAAACGGGGCGCTGCTTCGCCATGGATCGGTTCAACCAGTTGGACTGGCCGATCCAGAAGGAGCGGATCGTGGGGTTTGCGCGGCAGTGGCACGGGCGGGTGATCATGGACGCGACGGGCGTCGGGGACCCGATCTATGACGATTTGAAACGGGTGCTGCCGGATATCGAGCCGTGCCTGCTGACAGTGGGGAAAAAGATGGAGTTGATCGAGCGGCTGCGCATGGCGGTGGAGTTGCGAAAGGTGTCGTGGCCGGGGACGGCCAGTAGTCGGTCGGGCAGTCAGACGGTGGGGCAGTCAGGCGGTGGCGCACTCGTACTGCCGGACCGCCGGACCGCCGGACTGTCAGACGGCGGGAACTGGGGTATTTTGACAGACGAGATGAAACGGTACGAGTTTGAGATTGGGGAAACAGGCAGGATCTCATACGGGGCGCCGTCGGGATACCACGACGATTGCGTGATCGCACTGGCGCTGGCGAACCACAGGAAATGGGAGGGGGAGCAGTGCGGGCACATGTTCGCGATTCCCGGTGGACCGCGGCGGCGGTTGCGGGGGCAAGAGCGGTGCGTGGAGTACTAGCGCGATAGCGCGTCAATGGCGCCTGCGGCGCGTCATTGGTCATTGGCCGCGATAGCGGCGTCATTGGGGAGAGGGACGACGGCGGGGGACGGCGGGATGGCGCGGATTTGGTAGGAAACAAACAACGGCGCTTGCAGAACCGACGAAGGTGGTTTTGCAAGCGCCTCAATTAGGAGAAAAGGATGAAAGCGCAGAAAAAACGGGTGAGGAAGATGAAAAAGACGGCGACGGTGGAACGAAAGTTTTACGCGTGGCCGATGAATCCGTGGACGCCGGAGCACGCGGCGGAGGCGATCCGGAGGCATCCGGACCAGACGGTGTTCTGGCGTAGCGCGTATGAACGGAAGGAGGACACGGCGGGCAAGATGAAATATCCGAATGAGGATATGACGGGCAATTGCGCCGCGGATTGGCGCGCGCGCGAGGCGTTGGTCCATGTGGGCCAGTGGGATGACTTTGTTGCCGTGCCGGTGCGGAGAACGCGGAAGGAGCGTTCCCGACTGGTCTTCCTGCTGGCAGTCAGGCGCGATAGCGAAGGGAAAAGAGGCCGTATCTCGACATAGCATTCACGACTCCGTCTCACCTGTTTGGTGAAGCGATTGAGTCGCCGGAACAGCCAAGGTTTGCACGGGGGAAAGTCGTCAGCATCGGCGCGGTGCGTTCACGCCACCCGCCACGACGTCCCCAGGCACACCCGCGCCGAAGGCCAACGCGTCGCGGATCGGGTTGCGGCGCAGCCGTCCGATGGGTCGCGCGTCAGACCGGTCCGGCTGCAAGGCTTGCCGGGCGGGCGTGGATGCGTATCCCGACCGCCCGGCGTAACGCCGCAGACGGGCCGGTATCACGCGCGATCCCAGCGGCCCGATCCGCGACGCACGTACGCACGGCAACTCCGCCTGGAACTGTCCAACTACTCCTTTTAGGTTCACCATTCGCAACACCTTGTCGGCGACATTCACTCGGCGGCCGGCGCGGGGATTTTCACCAGCCCGGCGGCGACGCGTTGGCGCACGGCCTCGAAGAGCAGAATCGTCGTGGCGGCGGCGACATTGAGCGAGTCCGCCTGGCCGAGCATCGGGATGCGCACGCGCAGATCGGCGGCCTGCATCCAGGTGTCGCTCAGTCCGTACTGCTCGGTTCCCACGACCAGCGCCACGTTGCCCGTAAGGTCGACATCCGTGTGCAGCTTGTCGGTGTGGGGCGTGGCGGCGAGGATTGAAAACTTGCGCGCGCGCAGGAACGCCAGCGTGGCCGCGCTGTCGGCCTCGACCACCGGCACGGCGAAGAGCATGCCGGTCGAGGCGCGCACCACGTTGGGGTTGTGGAGATCGGTGCAGCGATCGCAGACGATCACCGCATGCACGCCGGCGGCGTCGGCGGTTCGCAGGATCGTGCCGAGGTTCCCCGGTTTTTCGATGGCTTCGGCTACGATCACGAGGGCGCGCGGCGGCAGCACGAGATCCGACAGGGCGCGCCGCAGTTGCGGTCCCACGGCCAGCAGCCCCTCGGGACGCTCGCGATAGGCCATTTTCTCGAAGACGATGGCATTGCAGGCGACGATCTCCGCGCCGAGCGCGCGGCAGCGCTCGATCAGCACCGGTTCGCCGGTCCCCTTCAGGAAGAGTTCCTCGCAGAAGAAAAGCTGCTGCGGCCGGTACCCGTTGTCGAGGGCGCGTTTCAGTTCGCGGTACCCCTCGACCAGCATCAGCCCGAGTTCATCGCGATGCGGCCGCTGGCGCAGCTTTACGACCGTCTTGACCTTCGGGTTGGCGGGACTGCTGATGGTAAGCGCGGAGGAGATCATGATCAACACGCGTTTCTGCGCTGGGCTCGGGGCGAGCCCGCGCTACAGTAGCCCTGCCCGCCCCGGGCCGAGGGCATGCACCCCATCAATTCATTCTTTGGGCTTTTCGGAACCCAGCCGCACGATATAGTATGGCCCCCACATCGTCAAGTAAGGCGCGGTGGCGCTCGCCCGGCCGGAGTAGGAAAAGGACCAAGCGAATGAATCAAATCAAGCGACTCTTTGCCGTGTTGCTGGCGCTGGCCGCCGGCGGAATGTTGCGCGCGGCGGGCGCCGCCACGAACGACGCGCCGAACTCCTGGCTGCTGGATGGCGTGGCGGCGCAGGTCAACGCCGAGACAATCACCGTTTCGGATGTCATGAACGAAATCCGCAACAGCGCCTGGATCGAGATGTCCAAGGAGGATCGCGAGAAGAGCCTGCGCAAGCTCTACACCGAAACGCTGGATGCCTTCATCAACCGCCGCCTGATTCTTGCGTCGGCCAAGGCCGCGGAAATGAAGCTGCAGCCCTGGGTGATCACCGACCGCATCCAGGAGATTATTGATAGCCGTTACAAGGGCAACCGCGCCCTGCTGCTGGCTGACCTGACCGAACATCGCATCAACTACGACGCCTGGCAAAAAGGCATCGAGGAAGAAATGATGCTGATGGCCATGCGCGCGGAAAATGTGGACAAACAGGTCTCCGTCTCGCCGCGCGATGTCCGGTCCTACTACGAGACCAACCGCCAGGCACTCGTCTCCACCCCCCGCGTGCATTTGTGCCGGATCACCTTGCAGGAGCAGGCTGGAAAAGATGCGACACTGGCGCAACTGGGCGAACAGGCGCTGAAGGAACTGGATGAGGGGACGGACTTCGCCTTCGTGGCGCGCAAATATTCGAAGGACACCTTTGCGCCCAAGGGCGGCGACCGGGGGTGGGTCGACCCGGAAGACCTGGCGCCCGCGTTGGTCAAGGCGCTGGCCACGCTGAAGCCGGGTCAATACAGCCGCATGGTGACGTTGGGGGAAACGGGCATCATCCTAAAGAAAGTCGAGGAGCAGGGCGCGTCCGCGATGACGCTGGACCAGGCCTGGCCGGTGATCGAGCGGCGGCTGCGCATCCAGAAATCCGAAGCGCTCTACCACGAATGGACCGCGCGGCTGCGGCGCAACGGGTACGTCAAGATCTTCGACCTGCCGCCCACGCCCGTGGACAGGTAGGGCGCGACCGCCCGCCGGGCGCGCCGCCAGGCAGCGGCGGGTTCGTCCGCCACTGCGCTCTAGGTTCGCGGCGGGTCCGGCGGCTCCGCCCTACCTGAACTGCGACGCAGTTTACAACTGAGAACGCCCAAGTGAACCTCACGAGTCCATCTCAAGTGCGGGAATGGTGCCAGCAGCAGGGCTTCCATCCCAACCGGACGCTCGGGCAGAATTTTTTGATCGACCGCAACATCCTCGAAGCCATCGTGGATGCCGCCAGTGTGTCGCCGGATTCGCGCGTCTTGGAGATCGGTCCGGGCCTGGGCGTGGTGACGGACGAACTGCTGCGCCGCGGCGCACACGTTACGGCCATCGAGAAGGACCATCGCTTGGCCGCCTGGCTGACTGGGTCGTTCGGCGGAAATCCCTGTTTGCTATTGATCACCGCCGACGCCTTGGATGTTGACCTCGACACGCTGCTGGCTGCGCGGTTCGATGCCATGGTTTCGAATCTGCCGTATTCCGTCGGCACGCGCATCCTGCTGGACATTGCCATGCACGCGCTGGCGCCGCCGTCCATCACCGTGACCGTGCAGCTTGAAGTTGCGGAACGTTTCGCCGCCCAGGCCGGGGAGGACGCGCGCGGCCAGGCGGGCGTATGGCTCCAGCGGGTTTATGACGTGGATCTGGTGCGCGTCATCAAGCCGACCTGCTTCTGGCCCAAGCCCGAGATTGCCTCCGCGCTGGTGCATCTCTCCCGTCACGACCGGCACGCCTTGTCGCCGGATGAGACTGCGCGCTACCTTGCCCTGACGCGCCATGCCTTCATGCACCGGCGCAAGCAGCTTGCCGCCGCGCTACGGCTGGCGCCCGAACCGCTGTGTCTCGAAACCGCCGCGGTCCAGGAACTGCTGGTGGCCTGCGGCGCCGATCCCCGCGCCCGCGCCGAGGAGTTGGACGTGGCGCAGTGGTGCGCGATGGTGCGGATGTGGCCGGGGGCGAAGCGGACCGGCCGCCAAGGATAATAACGGCATTCTAATCGAAAAAAGAAACCAACAAGAGGTCATCAAGCGGGATTGCGATTGAAGATGTGCAGGACCGGTTGCGTCATTGATCGGGCACTATCGGCAATCGTGTTGCAGAGAAAAGGGTATCGAAACGTTTTTAAAAGACCGTATGACAGTCATATGTGGAGACATACATGAGAAATTTGACAATCCTTGTGTTTGCTGTGTTCACGACCGGAGCGCTCTTTGCCACGGATCTCCGGAATCAATACGGAACCGTCAGTACTGACTGCGCTCTGAGCATTCAGAATGCCATGCAACTGAGTGAATCGCGCAAGTTGCCACAGGCATTGACAGAGATCGACAAGGCCGTGAAACTCGACCCTAATTGTGATATGGCCCTGTACTGGCGTGGCATAATCCTCGCCGACATAGGCGACATGGACAACGCGCTTGCGCAGTGGGAGAAAATCGTCACGAAATACGAAAATGTGGACGAAGGGGAAATCCCAAACATTCCGGTTGATGCAGCGATAAACATCGGAATTTCTTACGGAAAACTGAAAAATCAAACGCTTTCCTTCTATTTCTTGTCGAAGGCCGTCATCCTTGACATGCAGGATATCCACAAGGAACAGTGGAAGGCTTATCGCAACATGGCGATCTCCGCGGCGGAAGAAGGGGACTATCTGTCCGCGACGTTGCAGGCACTGAAAGCCAAGGAACTGGCCCCGTCGAAGGTCGAAGATGTTTTTATCAAGGAGTCGTCGGCAAAAATCACAGACCAAACCGTCGTGAACATGCTGCACATGTGCAAGGAGGAGGTGCTAACCAAGCATGCGGTGCGATCACTGCCGCCAAGTCTTGCAGCGGCGGCAACGATTGAGGGCAAATTCACGAGAAGCCAGAAAGTGCAATGCATGGCACGCGATGCTTCCGGCCGGTTCATTTATGTATTCTACCAAGGGCAACCGGTGGCGGACGTGTTTGCAACGGATTTGGGCGACGTCAAGCAACTGGCGCTCTCGAACGCGGTCTCCTGCGTTGCGTCGGCGGGATCCTTCCTGTATGCCTGTCGCGCGGGAGGTGCGTCGATGGATCAGTTGTCCTTGCGTGGCAACGTGGTGCGCACGTATACATTGCCTGGCGCGGCCACCGCAATCGCCGTATGTCCGGTAACCTGTCAAGCATTCCTCTCGGTCGGCGGCAAGATCGATGTGCTGGACCTTGAAAGCGGAAAGACAAAGGAGACGAGTGTGCAGGGGCAATTGGTCGTCGTGGATCCGCGGCGACAGATTATCTATGCAACATACAAGCGAACGGCGACCATGGGAAGTACGACCATGATTGTGAACGGACGCCCCGTATTTCTTACATCCATTCCGGATGGGAGCGAGAACGAGGACCAAGATATTACCACAAAAGCTGTTTATAAAAGAGGCGGTTTTGTTGTCCTCGCCTCGATTCGCAATAAAGCCGCATGGAATAGTTACACCATGGATTTAAGTTGCGACGGAAAGTGGATTACGGTCACGGGTGGTGGCGGATATCGGGGCGGAGGCGGCCCAGGAGGGTACGGTACGGGTGTGCTTGCCTCGGATGCGCTGGGGAAACTCGAGGGTTTCTATGCTACGGGGCCTTACTCGCAGACAGCCGTCATCAGCCCAGGCTGCGACCAGGTTGCTGTCGTGGCGACCGGCGAAATGCGGGTCTATAATCTTGGAAACAGCACCGAATTATTTCGTACCAACGGCGATTTTTGCACGTCCGCATGCTGGAGTGGAAACGGGGCCTATTTGTTGGTTGCGAGAAGCGACAAGGGATTGAAGGTGTTTGCAAACGGGCTGAGCAGTGAAGAAAAGCAGAAGGCCGCCACGCTGGCGGATTTTCATGCCCTTCACCCTCGGCATTCTGCATATCCCGCTGCTACGGCGGCCATGGGGCAGTCTCCCCAGAAGATTGCCGTGCTGGCAACGTTCAAACCAACCAGTGTGTTAAACATCGCGATCGAGCATGCCCGGAAGGCCGTGCGGTCTACACGGAGGGATGCGCTGCCATTATGGACGAAAACGAATCCATACTTGCAAAAGGCGGAGGTTCTCAATGCGGTCCATACATTGCACGAGGATGTTGCGACCAATATCAAAGACATTGGAATCGACATTTACAAGACAAAGAAAATCTTGAAGGAAAATCCAGATTTCGTTCCCGCCATTTTACTGCTTGGTCAGTTGAATGTGCTCAACGGAAACTACTCGGAGGCTATCCCGCTTCTGATCCAGACGGTTCAGCAAGATGCTGGCCTGAGCAGCCTTACGACTGAGGCACTCTGCGCACTTGGGAACTCATATCTTTGGCTCAAACAGGAGCCGGAGTCTCTTGATACACTTGCCGCCGGATTGGCGCTGGATCGGGCAAACGAGGAGATGCTGGCGGAAATAAAGCCCCTGCTCGAAAAGTACAATATTCCTTTCGATGAACATGCTGAAACAGCGGAAGTCGGGTCGCACGCGTTGTCTGGTTTGGGGCAGACCAACGTGGCGGTGATGACCGCTGCGCAAATATTTGAACACGTGGCCGACAAAGTCGTGTTGATCACAACGGACGAGGGTAGTGGGTCCGGCGTTTGCGTAAGTGATCGCGGGCACATTTTGACGTGCAATCACGTGGTGAATGTCGGCGAAGTGCCGGTGTCCGTAACTTTGTTCGAAAAACGCGACGGCAAACTGATCAAGGGACAGCAGCATAAGGCCATAGTTGTCTTCCGGGACCGAGATAACGATATTGCCTTGTTGCGAATCAGCGATATACCGCCAACGTTTCGGGCGGTGCCGATTTCCCGGGTTGATCCATTGGCCGGGTCTCGTGTCTATGCCATCGGTTCGCCTGCTATGGGGTCGCAAATTCTGGAGGAAACCATCACGGATGGTATTGTCAGTGCTGCTGATCGCGTGCTTGAGAATAAGCATTATTTCCAACATAGCGCACCCATCAATCCGGGTAACTCTGGCGGCCCATTATTGTCGGCGAATGGAGAAATTGTCGGTATTGTGACCTTGAAGGCAAATTTGCAAAACGTTGGTTTTGCGATCCCAGCCAGTCAACTCCGTTCCGCCACAAATACGTTGAAGTAAAGTTCCATCTACGATCGCATTTGGATTAGCAAACATGCCCCCAAAAACCGAAGAACTCACTCCTATGATGCGGCAGTACCGGCGGATCAAGGCCGAACTGCCTGCCGGCGTCGTTCTGCTGTTCCGACTGGGCGATTTCTACGAGATGTTTTTCGAGGATGCCCGCGAGGCCGCGCCGATCCTGGGCGTGGCGCTGACGCAGCGCGCCGGCGTCCCCATGTGCGGTGTGCCGCACCACGCGCTCGACGGCTACCTCGCCAAACTGATCCGCGCGGGGCGCAAGGCCGCGGTCTGCGACCAGATGGAGGATCCCGCCAGCGCCAAGGGGCCCGCCGGAGGCAAAGGGATTGTCCGGCGCGAAGTCACGCGCGTGGTCACTCCCGGCACGATCACCGAGGAGAACATCCTCGATGCCAGCCGCAACAACTACCTGGCCGCCATTTACAAGGGGCGCGCCTGGGGTCTGGCGCTGCTGGACCTCTCGACCGGCGAGTTTACGGTCGAGGAGGTCGCCGGGCCGGACGCACTGCGCGACCAGTTGCGTCGCGTCACGCCGAGCGAATGCCTGGTCGGCGCCGGCCAGAAGGACGATCCGGCCGTGGCCGGCGTCCTTTCCGCTGCCGGCATCGCCGCCGTGACCGAAATCGAGGACTGGACCTTCGCCTACGACGCCGCCTACGACCTGCTTGTGCGCCATTTCGGCGTGCATTCGCTCGAAGGCTACGGCTGCGAAGGGCACGCCGCGCTGGTCTGCCCAGCTGGCGCGCTGCTGCATTACGTGCGGGAGGAACTTCACCATCCGATCGGCCACATCCGCGCGCTGCAGGTGCGGCAGGCGGAAGATTATCTCGTGTTGGACGAATCCACCTGCAACAACCTCGATCTCTTCCCCGGCCGCGGCAAGCCCGCCCACGCCACGCTGCTCGGTGTGCTCGACAGCACCCGCACGCCCATGGGCGCGCGGCTCCTGCGCGCGTGGCTGCTGCGTCCGCTGCGCCGCGCGGAGGCCATCACGCAGCGCCTCGACGCCGTCGAACACCTGACGCGGCAGCGCGCCCTGCTGGACGCCCTGCGCACGCAACTGGGCGAGGTGCGCGACATCGAGCGGCTGATCGCGCGCATCGACACCGGCCGCGGCAATGCCCGCGATTTGCAGGCGCTGGCGCGCTCGCTCGCGCCGGTGCCGGACATCCGCGACGGCGCCGTCGCC
>Ga0118677_10015335_pt1 | contig 10656 bp, 5 predicted proteins | sample AliMusrvi5mmetaG_FD_86154 | JGI IMG/M metagenome (GOLD analysis project Ga0118677, IMG submission 86154)
CGCCTGTTGTTCATGCCGGATTTGTTAGCCTATTGGTTGTGCGGCCGCCAGGCAGTGGAACGCACGATCGCCTCGACCTCGCAGTTGCTCGACCCGCGCACCGGCGATTGGGCGTGGGAGGTGATCGACGCCCTCGGACTGCCGCGGAAAATCTTCGGGGAAATCGTTGCCCCGGGCACCGTGCTCGGACCGGTGCGTCAGGCGGTGGCCGCCCAGATCGGCAAGACCGGCATCCCGGTGGTCGCCACCGCCTGCCACGACACGGCCGCCGCGGTGGCTGGCATCCCGCTCACCGGCACCGGCAGTTTGTGGTTGTCGTCGGGCACCTGGTCGATCATGGGCATCGAGGCCCGTGAGCCGATCACCACCGAGGCGGCGCTGGCCGGCGGCTTCTGCAACGAACTCGGCGTGAACGACAGCGTCCGGTTCTTGAAAAACATCTCCGGCCTGTGGCTCATCCAGGAGTGCAAGCGCCAGTGGGAACTCGACGGCCAGTCGCTCACCTTCGCCGCGATGGAAACCATGGCCGCCGCCGCCCCGCCCTTTGCCGCGTTGGTCGATCCCGATGACGCGTCGTTCGCCAGCCCCGGCGGCATGCCGGATAAAATCCGCGCCTGGTGCGCCAAAACCGGCCAGACTGTGCCACAGGACCCGGGTGCCATCGTGCGTGTGGCCATCGATTCGCTGGCGCTGAAATACCGTGTGGTGTTCGAGCAGATCCGCTCCCTGACCGGCATGGAATTCCCGCGCCTGCATGTCGGCGGCGGCGGCACCAAGGACACCATGCTCACCCAGGCGAGCGCCAACGCGCTGGGCATCGAGGTCGTCGCCGGCCCGCCGGAAGCCACCTCCTGCGGCAACGTCATCACCCAGATGCTGGCCACCGGTTTCCTAACGGACATGCCGGCCGGTCGCGAACTCATCCGCCGCTCGTTCGGGTTCAAGGTCTATCAGCCGCAGGACCGCGCGGCCTGGGATGCGGCCTACGCGAAGTTCACGGAGTTGTTGCAGCGGGCGGATGGGTGAGTGAGACCCGGATTAAGGCACGGGGTTGTTGCGTTTGGCCTTTCCGGGCTTTTTGGCCTTGGCGGCGTCGGCATCGGTTTTTCCGGCGGCGGGGTTGAGATCCTTGAGAATGGTTGAAAGATGTTGGCGGGCGGCCTTGCTGGCTTCGGTATCGGCATCGGGAGCGACCGGTTTTTCCACGAATGGGGCGTCGCTCATGTCGAACAACTCGGCCTTTTCATTGAGTTTGTAGGCGTGGTTGCAGACGTACCATTTGGCGCCGAGTTGCACGTAGGCCCACTCGCGCGGGTGGCCGGGATCGCCACGCAAGAGCGGGGCGAAGCTCTGGCTGTCGTATTGGAAGTTTTCGGGCAGTTTGGCACCGGCGAGATCGGCGAAGGTGGCGAGGCAATCAGCGAAGCTGATGATGTCCTGGGTGGTTTTGCCTGCCGGGATGGTGCCGGGCCAACTGGCGATGAACGGAACGCGGGCGCCGCCTTCGAGCATGGAGCCTTTTTTGCCGTTGATCATGCGACCGCCGATGGTGGACGGGAAGTTCAGGGCGGTGCCGTTATCGCCGGAAAACAGGACCAGGGTTTTTTCGCGCAGGCCGAGTTTTTCGAGTTCGGCGACCACGGCGGCGACCTGTTTGTCCATGTAGCGGATGTTGTCCTCATAGTGGGCGATGGAGGAATCACTGACGTTTTCGCTGTCGGGCGTGCGCTGGATCGGGGCATGCACGTGGTGCATCGGATAGTAGAAGAAAAACGGCTGGTCCTTGTGGCGGCGCATGAAATCGATGGCGAATTCATGGACCTTGTCGGGGGCGTAGGAGCCGTCCGGAAGAGTGACTTCCTTGTCGTTGATGGTCACCCGGTTTTGCCAGTACCAGCCACCGGCGGTAATGTCGGTTAGATACTCGTCGAAGCCCCAGATTCGCGGGGTTTCGCCGACCTGGCGCCATTTGCCGGCCATGCCGGTGGCGTAGCCGGCTTGTTTGAGGACCTGGGCCATGGGTTTTTCATCGGCTGCCTTGGCGCCGGGGCCGTTTGGGCGCCACGACTGGTTGGTGATGCCGCCGGTGCGGAAGGCATAGCGGCCGGTCATGAGCAGGCAGCGCGACGGCCCGCACAAGGGAGCCGCGTAGCAGGTTTGGAAACGCAGGCCGGAGGTGGCCAGTTTGTCGATGGCGGGGGTTTTGTGTTTGTCGGAGCCATAACAGCCGATGTTGTCGAGGCCGACGTCGTCCGACAAAATGAAGACGATGTTGGGTTTGGTGGCGGCGTTGAGGGTGCAGGTGGCGGCCAGCGAGGCGAGGCAAAACGTGCGGAACAAGGAGCGCATGGTGCGGGTTGTGGGATGGCGGATGGGGCTGGGATTGCGTGAATTTCCCACGGTGGGATTGGGTAATCATAGCGCGGGAAGACCCGGTGGTGAGGGGCAGACGGGTGTTTCCTGCGGAAAATCCGCAGACTCAAGGAGCGGCGGACTCCGGCCGCCGCCGGGACCGCGAGTCTCCAAACTCGCAGGTCCATGAGATGCCAATGAACTGAGGCCAGCCCCCCTGCATTGGCTTCCCATGGGCTTGTGGGCGTGACGCCCACACTCCTTGAGGGCGCGTCTTCTCACGCCGGGCTTTCCTTTTTCGAATCCATGGCTACGGTTCGCGTTCGCAGATGAATGACTCCACCGAATCTCCCGCCGGACGCATTTCCGGACTCACCGCGACCTCGATCGTCGTGGCCAACATGATAGGCACCGGAATTTTCACCAGTTTGGGGTTTCAGGTGGGCGGCTTGCCCAGCGGTTTCGCGATCCTGATGTTGTGGCTGGTCGGGGGCGTGTGCGCGATGTGCGGGGCGCTCAGTTACGCGGAACTGGCTGCCGCCATGCCGCGCTCGGGCGGGGAGTACTTTTATTTAGGCCGGATCTATCATCCGTCGCTGGGATTCATGGCCGGGTGGATTTCGGCCACCGCGGGCTTCGCGGCACCGGTGGCGCTGGCGGCGATGGCGTTCGGCAAATACCTCACCGGCGTGGTGCCGGGAGTGTCGCCGCTTTATGCCTCGCTGGCGGTGGTCTGGCTGGTGACGCCATTGTTGTTAGGCGACTCCAAACTGGGCAGTCGGTTTCAAAACGCGATGACCGTGTTGAAGGTGGCGCTGATCCTCGGGGTGATCGTGGCGGGATGTTTCATCGGGCAATCGCAACAAGTGCACTTTCTGCCGCAGGCGGGGGATGGCAAACTGATCGCGAGCACGCCGTTCGCGGTGAGTCTGGTGTATGTGATGTTCGCGTATTCGGGGTGGAATGCCTCGACCTACATTGCGGGTGAGTTGCGCAAACCGGGGCGGATGATCCTGCTTTCGGTGGGACTGGGGACCTTGTTGGTGACGGGTTTGTATCTGGCGGTGACTGCGGTGTTCCTGCGCAGCACGCCGCTGGCGGAAATGGACGGCAAGGTGGAGGTCGCCCTCACGGCCGGACCGCATTTGTTCGGCGCGGCGGGCACCAAAATCATGGCGGGCTTCATTTGTCTGGGGTTGGTTTCCACGGTGAGCGCGATGATGTGGATTGGCCCGCGGGTGACGGTGGCCATGGGGGAGGACTTGCGGGGGTTGCGCTGGTTTGCTGCCAAAAACCACCACGGAACCCCGGTGCGCGCGATCCTGGCGCAGTTCGCCTTGGTCAACCTGTTCCTGCTGACATCGAGTTTCGAGCAGGTGGTCAGCGCCGCCACCTTCATCCTGCAATTGTGCGCGTTTCTCACGGTCATGGGGGTCTTCGTATTGCGCTGGAAACGCCCTGAATTGGAGCGGCCATACCGGACCTGGGGCTACCCTGTCACGCCGCTGGTGTTCATGGCCGTATCGGTCTGGATGCTGTGGCACCTGCTGGTTTCTAAACCTGTCGAATCCCTAATTGGACTGGGTATCGCTCCGGTCGGCCTCATCCTCTATTATGCATCACTGCCCAATTATGGCCCAATGAGCATCAAACAAGCGCTATTCTCGTTTAAAGGGCGGATGTCCCGTTCTGACTACTGGATCAAAGGGGTCGTACCTATTCTACTTTTTAGCTGGATTTCCCAATTTTGCGCGTACCGAATTCTCGCTAATCGTACCGGTATGCACCTAGTTCTTGTCATGTTCGTGATCATCAATGTCGCGACATTTTGGCCGGGCCTTGCTCTTCTCACCAAACGCCTTCATGACCACAACCGTAGCGCGTTGTTCGCTCTTACCATGCTAATCCCCTTCGTTGGTGTCGTATTCGCCATTTGGATCTTGGTCGAAGTTTGGTTCCTTGGGGGAACCGTAGGGCCAAATCGCTTCGGCAATGATCCGGTCGCTCCAGATTTGCCAGATGCTGGCCCATAGCCCTGATTAAAGAGCCCTTTTTCCCAGCCGATCACGACCCGTTCAGCGGTGGAATATTGTGCCAACAGCCAGAATGTTCCAAAGGCAGACGTTCTGAACTCGCAATTGAATTCACGAGGATTAGAAGCGGATTTCGGGAAAATGCATGGTCCTCTTCAGGGCCAAAGGCCCGTTTCATACCAGCCCAGGGCAACGCCCTGGGTCACGGCATCACCATGAATATTGAGGGCTGAAAGCCCGACCTATCAAAGGTTGGATTGCTCGTCAAACGTCCTCTATTCCGGGCTTTCAGCCCTTCTGATTCCTTGGGGACGCGGGAACCTAGGCCGTTGGCCTAGGCTGTTATATGGCCGGGCCTTCGGCCCTGAAGAAATGCGCTGAAACCCATAGGTTCCTCAAGTTGACGGGCATGCCGGCGGGGGCGGCAATATGGCGAAACCAAGCTTCGTGAGGAACCTGATCTTTTCATAAGTCTACTTGCTTTCCGGGAAAAACCCGCCATCTTCCCCGCGACCCGATCCCAATCATGAGCCGCAATAACCTCACCCTCGCCGTAGCGGGCACCGCGTGCCTGCTGGCCGCACGCCTGTTTGCCCAGGAACCACCCGCAAATCCCACACCTGCCGCGCCCGCCGCGCCCGCCGCGCCCGCGCCCAATCCCGTCAATGATACCGCGCGGCTGTTGGCTGGCCTGGCGCCGGCCACCGATCCGACGGTGGTGGAGTTGAGCAAACAAAGCTCGTGGCAGCAGCACGCCAAGTCGTTCGACAGCGCGTGGGCGAGCCTGGAGAAGAACCAGCTTGGCAAGGTGCGCACCTGGGCCAAGACGAACATCCCCGACGCGCATGCCGCCAAGGGCACCGTGTTCTATATGTTCAGCGGCCCGGATTTCCTCTATGCCAACACGTTCTATCCGCAGGCTGCTACTTATGTGCTGTGCGGCTTGGAACCGGTCGGCAAGATCCCGGACCTGTCCAAGCTGCCCGCGCGTTCGCTGGGTGGCGAGCTGCATGCGCTCCAGGGATCGATCAACACCGTGCTGAATCTCAGCTTTTTCATCACCAAGCAGATGCAGGGCGACTTGCAGAACCACGCGCTGGGCGGGACCCTGCCGCTATTGTATATCTTCCTCGAGCGTTCGGGAAAGACGCTGAAGGACGTGAGTTATGTGAGTGTCGATGAGGATGGCACGCTCGCCACGCCCGCCGAAAGCACGGCTCGTACTTCGAAGAGCAACCCGGTTCCCGGCGTCCGCATCCGCTTCCTGGCCGATGGTTCGGACACTGTGCGCACGTTGTATTATTTCTGCACCGACATCTCCGACGGCGGGCTGAAGCACAGCGGATTCCTCAAGTTCTGCAAGACGCTGGCACCGGGCAACGGTTGTGTGAAGTCCGCTTCCTATCTGATGCACGAGAGCCAATTCTCAGCGGTCCGCGCGTTTTTGTTGGAAAACGCGAGCACGCTGGTGCAGGACGATTCGGGCATTCCGGTGTCGTTTTTCAAGCCCGACACATGGCAGTTGCGGGTCTTCGGCCATTATCCGGGACCCATATCCCTGTTCAAGAACTGCTATCAGCCGAAACTCGCGGAGTATTACAAGACCACCAAACCGGAACCCCTGGATTTCGGCATCGGCTACCGGCACCATGCCAGCGAATCCACCCTCATGGTGGCCTCGCGCAAACCAGCAGCCTCAAGCGAACCTCCCGCAGCCCCTGCGGTGAAGGGGACGGGAGAGTGATCAGTGATCAGTGATCAGCAAGTAATCAGTAATCACTGATCGGTTCCCATTTACGCGCCGGAGTCAAGGCTTTAGCCGATCTTTATGCCACTGGACCGCCAGAGGCGGACATGCTGAAACATCAACTTCGGAGTCCCGTTTCACCGTCCCAGCAGCCGCCGGAGGAATTCGGCATCGGAAAAATGGGCGTCGCTGCCTTGGCGCACGATCACCAGGCCGAGCGAGGGGATAACGAAGAGGCGGTTGTAGCCGGAGCCGACGGCGGCCACCATGCCGGTTGGGGCGTTGTTGCAGATGCAGCGGTGGTGCCAGTCCTGCTCCTGCCACTTTTTCTCTAACAATTTCTCGATATCGGTTTCGCGGGAATTGCTGTTGTTAGCGGATGTGTTCAACCAGAAGCCGAGGCCGAACATCGGGTTGATGCGGGTGGGTTCGAAGCATTGGGCGAATTCGTTTTCCCTGACGATGACGCGTTTGCCGAGGGTCCCGCGGCCCAGGATCATGAGTCCGAAGGTGGACCATTGGCGGGCGGTGAGGCGCATGCCGCTGGCGACCAACGGCATGCCTTGGGCGTCCGAGCGATGTTCGATGGACCCCAGGCCCAACGGGGTGAGCACTTTGTGTTGGAGATAACCATAGGGTGTTTCGCCACGGCTGGCGAGCTTGCGGCGGAGCACTTCGCACAGCACTTGGCCGTGGCTCGGGCCGTAGATGAATGCCGCGCCCCGGGCGGCCACGACCGGCGTGCGCAAGGCCAGCGCGTTGCGGTCCGCCACCTCGTTGGAATGCAGGTGGAATGCGGGATCGAGACCATCGCTGAAGTTCATCAATTCGCGGATGGTGATTTTGTTGCGTAGCGGGTCATCGCGCCATTCGGTGATGGTGTGGCATACCGGTTCATCCAGATGCAACAGTCCTTCCTGCTCCGCCACCAGGGTTGCCATGGTGAAAAATGTTTTGGTTCCGCTGTAAATCTGATGGGGCACTTTGGCACCGCCGCCGTTAGGATATTCCTCTAGCAAAACAGCGCCGCGCTGCAATACCAGCAGCGAGCACCCGCGGCGGCTCGCGGAGTAATCGGCGGCATCGCGCAACGCCTGCGGTTTGAGTCCGGCGCTGGCAGGCAATGCCGTGCCCGCCAGCACAGAGGCCAGGATGCCCAACCGTATGGTGGTGGCGGCTCGTTTCACGCGGCGGGGAAAACGGGAACAAGGTGGCGGAAGCATGGAAGGATGGGGCGTTGGGAAGCGGACAGACGGATGATAGCTGACAATGTTGTGTTTGTGAATCTGCACTTTGCCATAGATGCCCAGGATGAGCCACACATACCCGGTTGTGATTCCGACCAGTGCGAGGAGGGATCCTCGCATTTTGCCCCCGCCCTTGCGAATGCTCAGCCGTGCAAGGTGTCCGGTGAATACCGCAAGGATGCCACCCAATATGATGATCGCCGGATCGAATGAAAGTGGTAAGTCAAGCCAATTGCTTGGTATCCGATCTCTTGATCCCGGAGGGATACCAGCCTGTAGCCGGTGGTTGAGCCCGCGAATGCGGGCGACACCACCGGACGACGCGCCCCCCCCGAACATGGCATCCCGGCAGGGATGCCAACACCCCCGCCGCGTTGCTGGCACAACTCAGGTGTGCGTTTTTCTCATCGCCTTATCCGGGGGTGTCGCTCGTGCCTCGCTCACCCCCGGCTACAAGCTGCCATCCCTCCCGGATGATGCCGTTCCGCCGGGGAGGTCGCGCTTCCGTCTTGCTTCCGCAAGTCTGCGGGTGTTTTCTCGTGGCCGATGCCGAAGATCCGCGTGTTGCCCGAGATTCTTGCCAGCCAGGTGGCGGCGGGCGAGGTGGTCGAACGCCCGGCCTCGGTGGTGAAGGAGTTGGTTGAAAACAGCATCGATGCCGGTGCCCGCGAAATCCGCGTGGACATGGATCAGGGCGGCACCGCCCTGATCCGGGTGAGCGACGACGGTTGCGGCATGTCCCGCGAGGACGCATTGCTCTCGCTGGAACGCCATGCCACCAGCAAACTGCGCACCGCCGGCGATCTGGCCGCGATCCGCACGCTGGGGTTCCGGGGTGAGGCGGTGCCGAGCATCGCGAGTGTCTCGCGTTTCCGCATGGTGACCCGCGAACCCGGTGCGGTGGCGGGCACGGAAATTCTGATAGACGGCGGGAAAATCCGCGACGTGAGGGATGCCGGCTGTGCTCCCGGCACCGTGATCGAGGTGAAGGCGTTGTTTTTCAATATGCCCGCGCGGCGGAAATTCCTGCGCGCCGAGACGACCGAAGCCGCCCATGTGGAGCACCAACTGCGGCTGCACGCGCTGGCGGCGCCACAGGTGCGGTTCCGCTTGCGGCGTGATGACCGCGAGGTGTTCGATGTGCCGCCTGCGGCCAAGGCGTTGGATCGCGTGCGGTGTTTGTTAGGGCCGGAGCTGGCGCGCGAGTTGATCGCGCTGCCGCCCACCCATGGCAAGGGGATTTCGGTTACGGGATTCGTGTTGCCGGCCGCCCATGCCCGCAGGGGTCGGCGCCACCAATGCGTGTTTCTCAATGGCCGGCCGGTTGAGGATGCGGTCATTTCACGGGCCTTGGCCGAGGGATTCCGCGGCGCGGTGGCCGACGGCTTGCATCCCGCCGCCTGGCTGTGGCTCGAACTCGAACCGATGCTGGTGGACGTCAACGTGCATCCGGCGAAACGCGAGGTGCGTTTCCACCGGCCCACCGATGTGCGCGACGCGATCCTCGAGGCGGTTTTGTTAGGTCTGCGCCCGCCGCCGCCGGTGGTGCCGCAACGCTCTGACATTCCCGCCGTGGTGCCGGTGGCGGTGACGCTTACCCAACCGGCTGGAGAGATTGCGGCGGCACCCGCGCCGCCGGTGGCGGATGCTTTCCGCGCACCCCAGGCAATGCTTCCCGAGTGGCGGGAAAACATAACTGATTCCACCGCTCCATCTGAGCCGCCGGATGATGGCGCGCCCGCCACGCAGGCCGGCGAACCGGAGTTCCGCATCATCGGCATGATCCACCGGCGTTTCGTGGTAATGGAAAGCGCGGACGGTTTGGTGTTGTTCGACCCGAAGGCGGCCAGGGAACGGATTTATTATGAAAAGCTGCTGAGTCAGAAGGATGGCGCGCATGCCAGCCAGGGATTGCTGGTGCCTGTTTTGCTAGATATGGATCCGCGCGATCTCGATCTGCTGCTGCGCGAACGTGTCGCGCTGGCCGATGCGGGCATCGAGTTGGAACCGTTCGGCGGCAATACGATCCAGATCCGCGCCCTGCCGGCCTGCCTCGGTATCGACGATCCGCGGCCATTCCTCGGCGGGGTAATGGATGAACTGCTGCATGATCCGGTCGCCGGCACCGCCCGCTTCACCATCGAACGCCTCGCCCGCCTGCTCGCCAAACGCGCCGCCGCCCTGGTGGAACCCCGACTCGCCGAAGCCCGCCCGCTGCTCGCCGAGTTGTTCGCCTGCGAACTCCCGTACTGCACCGCCGACGGCCGTCCGACTCTAACGGAATTCGGCCTGCGCGAGCTGGAACGCCGCTTCGGCATCAGCCAACGATAGGGGGAGCTCACTTATCACTTATCACTTATCACTTATCACTTATCACTTATCACTCCCCACCTCCACCACCGCGCACGCCGCGCTCAGCGGATCGGCGCGTTGTTGGAGTGACTTGAGGATCGCGTCGGCCTGGCGGGTCACCTTGCCCTCAAAGACGCTTTTGCCGTTGAGGATCACTTTCACGGGTTGGTCGAGATCGACCAGGCGGTCGTTGAGGCGGACGGTGATGCGGGCGATGTCGGGGGCGTCGATGGTGATGGTGTTTTTCTCGACGCTGGCGCGGATGTCGAGGCCGCGCTTGGCGGCACCGGCGGGCAGGGCGAGCCAATAGAACCGGTCATGCAGACGACCCGACTGGTGCCAGACGATTTTGTCGGGCCACGGGTTGCGGGTGAGTTTGGCCATCCACGGCACGGCTTCGGCGTCCTTGCGGTCCATCCAGTGGCCGAGGCCCGGATAGATATTGAGCCGGTGCGGGTAACCGCCGGGATCGTTCTTGGCGAGGTCATCGAGTTGGGCACCCCATTTGGCGGCCACCTTGTTGCGGTTGTAGGCGGCGTCATCCGCGCCGGAGAATATCGCGAAGGGCAAATTGCGCAGGCCGAGCGGCGACGCGTCGTTCGGGTGGCCGGCCATCATCGAGGCCGCGGCGAAGCGGTCGGCCATGCGCGGCGCGAGTTGATAGACGCCGTCGCCGCCCGCCGAGTAACCCATCAGATAGACCTTGTCGGGATTGACGCCGGCGAGCATCACGCAGTTTTCTATCAGGCGGTCGAAGAGGTCGTCGATGTCGCCTTCGTGCCAGAGTCTCCAGTCGTCGGTCGGGGCGCGGGGCGCGATGTAGATGCCTTCCGGCGGTTCGTAGAGGCGGATCTGGTTTTGCCACTGCTGGTCGTTAACCTCGGGAGGTGCGCCGCCACCACCGTGCATCGAGATCCACAGGCTG
>Ga0118677_10015336_pt1 | contig 10655 bp, 10 predicted proteins | sample AliMusrvi5mmetaG_FD_86154 | JGI IMG/M metagenome (GOLD analysis project Ga0118677, IMG submission 86154)
GATGATCATGCTGCTGCCCGGGCAGCAGCATGATCATCAATGCAATAGCGCTGTTTCGCATGGGAATAGTCTACGTTCCTCCGACGGCATGGTCAAGGCGGCGCTGCCGGAAAAAATGCTACGCTCCTCCCATGAAACAAGCCACCATCATCACCGGCCGCGGCGCCATCCAGATCCGGCTTTTCGACAAGGAATGCCCGAAGACCACCGGCAACTTCGAGAAGCTGGCCAACGCGAATTTCTACGACGGCCAGAGATGGCACCGGGTCATCAAGGACTTCATGATCCAGGGCGGGGATCCTTTGAGCAAGACCGGCAGCCCGCGGGTAGGAACGGGCGGCCCAGGCTACCAGACCGACTGCGAACTCCGCCCCTCTCTCAAGCACGGCCGGGGCGCATTGTCCATGGCCCACGCCGGCACCTGCGAGCACGACCCCGCCTCGGGCGAGAAAGTGTCGGGCGACTGCTCCAACGGCTCGCAGTTCTTCATCACCCACCGGGCGACCCCGCACCTCGACGGCGTGCACACTGTCTTCGGCCAGGTCACCGCGGGCCAGGACGTGGTCGACGCCATCCGCCAGAACGACGAGATCGTCAGCATCCGCGTCACGGACCTGCCCTAGCGCCCGACGGCCCGGGGCTTACCGCGGCGCCAGCAGGCGCCGCAGCTGGTCCATGTCGCCGCGGAAAACGGGGCTGGCCAGCAGGTCCGCGTAGACCTCGTCGCCGAGGCGCTTGCCGGCCTCGATGTCCGACGGATGGTGGACCCCGCCTATGACCCGGTCCAGGGCGGCCTCATCGGCCCGGGCCATGAATTCGGCCCGTCGCCCGGGCTCCAGGTCGCTGAGCAGGCGGCCGAAGACGTGCGAGACGGTGGCATGCCCGCTGGGAGAGGCGAAGCCGCCGATACGGCGCAGTGCGTCCGGGCCCGCTCCGAGGCCGTCCGCATGGACCCGCTCCAGGATGGCCGCGGCCTCCGGGGCCGTAGGCCGCGAAAACGGGCTCACCCCTCCGAAAAACTCGTCGAAGGTCTCCTCGGCCTCGGAGCGGGCCCGGACGCACTGCGCCGGGGTCCGCTTGGCCTGCCAGTCGTGCAGGGCCTTCAAGTCGGCTTGGTCCGTGCCGGAACCAGCGGCCGGAGCGGGCGGGAAGGCCGGGAACTGCAATTGCGCCTTGGCGAGATAATGGAGAGGCTCGACGGGCCGCCGCCAGCGGCTGCCCCCGCCGCAGGCGGCCAGCGCCGCGACCAGCGTAAGAAAAGACGCGATTCTCTTGATCATGGGGGGATGATACCAAAAAAAATCCGGCCTCCGGGCCAGCTCAGCGCGCCGCGGCCGTCGCGCCCAGCCGCCGGGCCAGGACCTCGTGCTGCCGCCACAGCTCGGCGGGGATCCGTCCCCCGAAGCGATCGAAGAAGGCCTTATGTCCCGCCAGTTCCTCCACCCACTCCTCACGGCGGACCTCCAGGAGCCTTTCCATGGCCCCTTGGGACAGCTCCAGCCCGGCCAAGTCCAGAGCGCCCGGCTCCGGCAGGAGGCCGATCGCCGTCTCGCGGGCCCCGCCCTGGCCCCGGCAGCGCGCCAGTATCCAGTCCAAGACCCGGAAATTCTCGCCGAACCCCGGCCACAAGAACTTCCCCCCCGCGTCCTTGCGGAACCAGTTGACATGGAAGATCTTCGGCGGCTTGGGGATGCGCCGGCCCATCTCCAGCCAGTGCGCGAAATAATCGCCCATGTTGTAGCCGCAGAAAGGCAGCATGGCCATGGGATCCCGGCGCACCTCTCCGAGCTTGCCGACCTGGGCCGCGGTGCGCTCGGAGGCGACGGTGGCGCCCAGATAGACGCCGTGGTTCCAGTCGAAGGCCTCGCAGACCAGCGGCGCCAGCCGCTCGCGGCGGCCGCCGAACAAGACGGCCGATATGGGGACGCCTTGAGGGTCTTCCCAGCGCGGCGAGATGCAGGGGCACTGCCGGGCCGCGGCGGTGAACCGGCTGTTGGGATGGGCGCCCAAGACCGGCTTGCCTTCATCGTCCTGGAGCCCCGGCCGCCAAGGCCGGCCGCGCCAGTCCAGCCCTTTCCGCGGCGCCGGGCCATCCCCCCCCTCCCACCAGACGGTGCCGTCATCGGCCAGAAGCACGTTGGTGAATATCGCGTCGCGCCGGAGCGTGGCCAGGGCGTTGGGGTTGCTGCGGGAATCGGTCCCCGGCGCCACGCCGAAGAAACCCGCCTCCGGGTTGACCGCCCAGAGGCGCCCGTCCGGCCCGATGCGCAGCCAGGCGATGTCGTCGCCCACGGTCCAGACCTTGTAGCCCTTGGCCCGATAAGCCTCGGGCGGGGTGAGCATGGCCAGGTTGGTCTTGCCGCAGGCGCTGGGGAAGGCGCCAGTGACGTACTCGACGCGGCCCCGGGGGTCCTCCACGCCGAGGATGAGCATGTGCTCCGCCAGCCACCCCTCGCGGCGGGCCAGGTGGCTCGCGATGCGCAGGGCCAGGCATTTCTTGCCCAAAAGGGCGTTGCCGCCGTAGCCCGATCCCACGCTCCAGATGGCGTTGTCCTCCGGAAAGTGCGCGACGAGCCGCCGCTCGGCGTCGAGGTCCGCCTTGCCGTGCAGGCAGCGGGTGAACTCGCCGTCGGAGCCCAGGCGGTCGAGGACCGCGCGGCCCATGCGCGTCATGATGCGCATGCTCAGCGCCACGTAAAGGGAATCGGTCAGCTGCACGCCGATCTTGGCGAAAGGCGAGCCCACGGCGCCCATGGAGAAGGGGATGACATACATGACGCGGCCCTTCATGGAGCCCTGGAAGATCGCGCCGGCCTTGCGGTAGCCTTCCTCGGGCGGCATCCAGTTGTTGGTCGGGCCCGCGTCCTCGCGGTTGCGGGTGCAGACGTAGGTGAGATGCTCGGTGCGGGCCACATCGTTGGCGGCGCTGCGATGGTAGAGGCACCCCGGCAGGCGGGCATGGTCCAGGCGGATGAGTTCGCCCGAGGCCACCGCTTGCGCCTCCAGGCGCTCCTTCTCGGCCTCGGAGCCGTCGAGCCACTCTACGCGGTCGGGGCCGCAGAGGCGCGCCATCTCGTCCACCCAGGCCGCAAGCTTGGCGTGCATGTCCCGTCCCCCTAGGCCCGCTTGACCAGGATCGTCTCGATGGTGTTGGCGATATCCTCGCACTTGTCGATGGAGTCCTCCACCACCTCGTAGATCTCCTTCCATTTCATGACCTCGATGGGGTCGGGGCGCCCCTCGAAAAGCTTGCCGAAGGCGATGTCCCGGGCGTGGTCGCCGGTGTTCTCCAGCCGGTTGATCTCGATGCAGTAATCCAGCACCCGGCGGACTTTGTCCTGGTCCTGAAGGTCGAAGATGGCCTTGCGGATGGCGTCCGTGGCCTGGTCCAGGATGTCCACGAGCTGGACCAGGTCCGGGGTGGAGTGCGCGATCTGATAGAGGCGCATGCGGTTGCAGATGGACTGCACGTTGTCCACGATGTCGTCGAGCTCGCTGGCCAGCTGGTGGATGTCCTCGCGGTCGAAGGGCGTTATGAAGGTCCGGTTGAGCTTGTCGTAGATCTCGTGCGTGGTGATGTCGGCCTCGTGCTCGATTTCGCGGATGGCCTCGAAGGCGGGGGACTTAGGGTTCCAATTATTGACCAGCTCCTTGAAGGTCTTGACGGCCTTGACGTTGTAATCGGCCTGGGCCTCGAAGAGCTTGAAGAATTTTTCTTCCTTGGGCAGTAGGCTGAAAGCCATGTCGCGCTCCTGTTCCGGTCTAGTCTACCAATTCCACGGCTCGGCTATTTCGCGCCCAGGCGCTCGCGCACCAAGGCGGCGCGCAGGACGGCCTGCTCCTCGGCCGTCACGGCCTTGCCCGAGCGCATGGCGAGGTGGGCGGGCTGGGCCAGGATCATGAGCTCGTTGATGGTCCCGAAGTCGCCCGGGACCGGCCAGCCCAGGGAAAGGCCCATGCGCAGGGCGGAAAGGTGGTGGCAGGCTTCCGCGAAGGCCAGCAGGCGCGCGCTGGTCAGGCAGCCGGCGGCGCGGTAGACCGTGTCCTCCAGGCGCGCGCGTTGGGCCCCCGCGGCCAGCTTCTGCCGGCAGTCCTGCTCTCGGTGGGCCACCTCCTCCACCGCTTTCTCCACGGCCGCCACCAGTTCGGCGTCGGTGCGGCCCAGGCCGGTCGCGTTGGAAATCTGGAAGAAATCGCCCATCACCTTGGTGCCCTCGCCGTAGAGCCCGCGCGCTATGAGGCCGACGCGGGGCAGGTTCTCGAGCAGCTTGTTGATGAGCCCCGCCAGGCCCAGGCCAGGCAGGTGCACCAGCGCCGAGGCGCGCAGCCCGGTCCCGAGGTTGGTCGGGCAAGCGGTGAGATACCCCCAGTCCGGGCGGAAAGCGAAATCCAGGTTGCGGGTGAGGTCGTCGTCCAGGGCGTCGGCCTCGCGCGCCGCCCGGCGCAGGTCGAGGCCGGGAGCCAAGGCCGCCAGGCGCAGATGGTCCTCCTCGTTGATCATCAGGTTGAGGCATTCGCGCGAGTCGATGACCGCGCCGCCCGGGCCGCGGGACTGCGCCAGCGCCGGGCTGATGAGATGCCGCTCGGCCAGGAGCCGCCGGTCCACGGAATCGAGCGCATCGACCTGGAGATAGGCGGCGTCCTTGAGGCAGGTCCGCCGCGCCGCGGCGAAGACCTGGTCGCGCACCCTCCTCAGCGCCGCAGGCTGGGCCCGGCCCGGGAACGGGGCCGCGGAAAGATTGCGCGCCAGGCGCACCCGGCTGGCCAGGACCACTTCATGGTAGGGCCCTTCCGGCCGGGTCCAGCCCATGGTGGAGCGCAGCATCCCCTGGAGGATCACGGCGTCACCCTCCGCCCGCGGGCGGCCGCGAGGATTTGCCGCGGTGGGCATAGGCCCCCCCGTGGATGCGCGGCAGGAGCTGCCGCAGCAAGGGCGCGAATCGGTCGTAGCAGCGGGCGCAGCCCAACCGCCCCGTGGCGCGGAAATCCGTCCAACTCGTGCCGCAGCCCAGGCAGCGCGCCTCGGTCGGGGCCCTGGGACGAGGGCTCCCGGGCTTGGCCAGCAGCTGCAGCAGCGCGCTCAAGGGGTTGACGGGGTTGAGCGGCACATGGGCCTTGGCCGCGCAGGCGGCGCACAAGGCGGCCTCGGAGACCTGGTTGTCGACGAGCTGCTTGATGAAGACGACCGCCTCAGCCTTCTTGCAGGAGGTGCAGATCATGAAAAACCCCGGACCTGTTGCCATGATAACATTTTTGTTATGATGCGCCTCTGGCGCGTCACGGCCCGGCTATACTAGAATCCGTTGGGGGGTAAGACCAAATGACCGCATCGCGATCCATCGAGCAGCTCATCGAGGAGCAGGTTAGGCGCTGGGAGGCCGCGCGCCGCGCCCGGACGCCGGATCACCGGAACGAACCCGTCATCACGGTCTCCCGCCTGCCGGGCTGCTACGGCCGCACCCTGTCCCAGGAACTCGCCCGCAGGCTCAAGTTCGATTTCTTCGACAAGGAGCTGCTGCACAAAGTGGCGGAGAGCTCCCACCTCAGCGAGACCATCCTCAAGAGCGTCGAGGAGAAGGACCTGCCCGCGGTCGAGGAATGGGTCCATTCCCTGCTCCTGGAGCGCTACATCAGCGGGGATTACTTCCGCCATCTCTCCAAGGTCCTCATGGCCATCGCAGGCAACGGCCGGGCCGTCATCCTGGGACGGGGCGCCGGGTTCCTGCTCAAGCCGGAGGACTGCCTGCGGGTCCTGCTGGTGGCCCCGCTGAAGGACCGCATCCTGGCCGTGGCCGACCGGGAGCGCATGACGCGCGACGACGCCAAACGCCGCGTCATCCAGGACGAGTCCGACCGCCGCGCCTTCATCCAGAAGCATTTCCATGCCGACATGCTGGACCCGACCCATTACGACCTGGTGATCAACACGGCCGGCCTGGGGAAAGCGGCGGCCATAGCGACCATCCAGGCCGCCTGGGCGGACAAGTGGAAAGAGCCGCAGTCTCCGGCCGGAGCCGGCCCGGGCGCGGCCTAGCGCCTGCATTCGCGGGGTGACGCTAGGTTCGCCAAGCTCTTGCGATAGGACCTTGGTTTAATGTCAGACACTCCTTCCACTACGCCGCTCGCAAGGATGGGGGTCCGGAAGGATTCTCTCGACCGCCTGTTCCCGTATCTTCTGCTCGCCATCACCATGGCCGCGCTTGTCCCGGTATTGGAAATGGGATTTTTTCAGCCCATAGAAGTAGGCTACGAGAGTATGAGCATAAGCATACGCGACTGGGGGTCGTTCCTCGACAACTGGAGAGGCGATCCGCATGGGCTTCTTTACTATTTCGTGTTGCGCGTGCCCGCCTTGTTTGGTCATTCCAAGTTGGCCTGGCGCTCCACTTCCATCATCCCCGGCATGATGGGCGTCTATTTGCTCGGCCTGATCGCGGCCAAAGTGTGCAAGAGCAAGGCGGTCGCCCTGCTGGCGGCGGCCGCCTACGGTTTTTCCGCGACGATGAGAGGAATCTTCATTGCCGTCCGAACCTACCCGCTTGGCCTTTTCTTAGTGCTTGCCGCCTTCTATTGCCTCGTCAATTTCCTTGCCGGCAACGGCCGGAGGGCCCGTCGCCTCATGTGGTTCGGAATCCTCACCAGCTTGGCGGTCGCCACCGAATTCTACGCCATTCTGTTTTTCCTGGCCTGTGTTGGCGCCCTGGCCCTGCTTGGGGCCGCGCGCCCGCTGTTGCGGGGGCGCGCCCTGGAATGGACACGCCGCAACTGGCGCGTGTTGATAACGGCTTTTGGGCTGCCTGTAGCCGTCTTTGCCTGCTTCTACTTGTCGATGCGGTCGCTAGGGGATTACTCGATGACCGCAATAGCCTCATTGCATCTTCCCAATTTCTGTTGGAGTCCGGGGACTTCGCGCATGGATTTCGTGCTGCGCAACCTGCGCGCGGACATGAATTATATGCTGCCCATCGAGATGTCTTCGGCGGGCGTCGCGCTTGGGATCCTGGCCGTGTTTGCGCCCCTTCTGCTGTATCGCGTTCTGTGCCGGAAGCAATCTGATGAGGCGCCCGTTTCCAGCCTTCCCGGCCTGGTGCTCCTTCTACTCCTGGCGGAGTTGATTGTTCTTTCCCTGCTGCGGCTATATCCGTTTGGTGGGGAGGCGCGGCATCAATCCATCTTGTTTCCGTTCTTTACCTTGACCGCTTTTCTTCTCTTGGACAAGGTTATCGGCTTTGTGCCGGCATCTGGCCTCCTTTCCTGGCTGCGGGCCGGCATCCTGGCCGTGGCGGGGGCTGGGATTGTCGTCAACTTCTGCGGTATTCAATTCAGGGGATTTGTTTCCGCGCCAGCAACTCCGCATGCCGGGTCATGGGGGAGGCCGGCCCAGCCGGAGCGGACGACTGCGGGCAGGGCCGGCATCCGCTGGGTAAGGATTCCGGGCGGGACGTTCATGATGGGCGCCGACGATCGCGGTCCATCCGCCCAGCCGCGGCATAAAGTCACGGTCAGGTCTTTTGAAATGGCCCAGACGCTCGTGACGAACAAGCAGTACCGGGCCTGCGTTGATGCTGGCGTTTGCACCAAGCCGGACCCGCACGGACCCTGGTTTGAAGGGGACTCCCAGCCGGTCGTCGGGGCAGATTGGGAGCAGGCGCAAGTGTTTTCGCGGTGGGCGGGCGGACGCCTGCCTACGGAAGCCGAATGGGAGTATGCGGCGCGCGGCGGCGGCCGGGAGCAAAAATATCCCTGGGGCGACGAGGAGGCGACCTGCGAGCGGGTCGTGTTGGTGGACTGCGGCGAAACCGAGCCGACGGCGCCGGTATGCTCGAAGCCCGGGGGCAACTCGCGGCAAGGCTTGTGTGACATGGCAGCCAACGCTTCGGAGTGGGTGCAAGATTGGTATCACGATTCGTACAATGGCGCGCCGGTTGATGGGAGCGCATGGGAAAGTCCTGAGAACTCCGTCCGTGTTATTCGGGGCGGCTCGTGGTGCGGCTACGGCGGTGTCCGGTCGGCCGGCCGCGACAGCAACAACCCTCACAACCGCGGCTACCCCGACCTGGGGTTCCGGCCCGTCCGCGACCGAGTTCGATGAAGGGGCCGGTCCTCTCTCCGCGCTTCATGGTGGGTGCAGCCTGGGACCCACAAACTGGAAGATTTTTGCGTGGGCCGGAATCTTCCTTGGGTCGCTTTGGCACTATTGGAGCTTACGTGATCTTTTGGGTGGGAAGTAGCACGACCGCTCGGCCCTTTGCATTTAGCAAGCTATCTCCTCCATGACCAGACCCACCAGCCTCCGTCAAAAATTGGGCCTTGTGGCTTTTGGGTTCTTCCTGACTGTCCTTGTTCTTGAGGTGGCGCCACGTTTGGGTGGCTTCATCATTTTGAGTCTGCAAGAACACCGCAATGCGCTGGCCATGCGGCAGAAAGGCGCATATCGGATTATGTGTATCGGTGAGTCCACCACCCAGGGCCAGTATCCCGCCCTGTTGGAGCAAGCGCTCAACAGGAGCGACACGGGGATAAGATTCAGCGTAATAGATCGAGGTTTAGCCGCGACCAGGACACCATTCCTTGTAAATCGTCTGGAGTCGGATATTGATGTCTATCATCCGGATATGGTCTTGGCAATGATGGGGTGCAATGATTACGGGCCGCACATGCCCTATGAGCCGGAGACGAGTTCAATTGCCGGGCAGTTTATCAGGGCTTTGCGAACCTACAAGTTGGCAAGAATTGCATGGCAGCATATAGCGAGCTTGGGGCGGATGTCGGGAACGCATAGTAAAGCCCTGTCGTGGAGGAGGGGCGAAATGATGACCCTACGAGTAAAGGAGACCTCTCGGAAGGAATCGGGGATGAACCCAACGACCGACGGAGATCATTGGGCACTGGGAGATGCTCATGAAAACGGGGGCAAATACGCCGAGGCGACGGCATACAAGAAGGCTCTGGAAATCAATCCCGGGAATGACCAAGCTTATTGTGACCTGGGATTAGTTCTTCAAGAACAAGGTGACTTAACGGCAGCAGTGGCGGCATACAAAAAAGCCTTGGAAATCAATCCCAGGAACTGCCAGGTTTATGTGGCCCTAGGAGCGGCGTATAGAGAGGGGAGGAAATTCGTGCAGGCAGAGGCGGCCCTTAAGAAGGCGTTGGATATCAATTCTGGCGACGAAGATGTAGACGAAAATGCAAATGCCTGGCTGGTAGTGGTTTATAGGGATTGGGGTAAATTAGCGAAAACCGTAGCAGCTTCCAAAAAAGTCTTGGAAATTAATCCAAGAAATAAACAGGCATATGAGGGGATGCTCTGGGCCTATATGCGGGGATTCGGTGATTGGTCTCAGCCACGAAGATGGTTGGAGGACGCTGTTAAGAGAACTACCGCGCCTCCAGAACAACTGTTCGACGCGCTGTCGACGGTTTATACGGAGATGGGCGACACTAAACTCGCGAAATATTATTGTGATAAGGCTGAGGCACTAAGACTGCGGGAATACAATCCGTCTGTGGCGCGCAGTTACCATCGTTTGAAAGAAATACTGGAAAGGCGCGGCGTCAAATTAGTCTGTGTACAGTATCCGCTGCGCAACATCGCGCCGCTAAGGAAGATATTTCAAGGGCGCGAGGCCGGGATTGTGTTCGTGGACAATGAGAAGATTTTTAAGGATGCGGTGAAGAAGAGTTCTATTCAGGTGTATTTCATGGACATGTTCGCCGGAGATTTTGGCCATTGCACGGATAAGGGCAACGCCCTCCTCGCTGGGAATATCGCGGATGTCCTATTGCGGGAGGTCTTCGGGAAATAGAGCCGGCTCTTGCCTGACGGGGCCTTTCTCAAGACGGCGCGGGCAGGTTGCGGCCGTGGTCCCGGAAGATCAGGTAACGTCTGATCGCCGATGAGAATGGTTTCACCAAAACTGTGAAAAAACAGGTCCATAATCAGGCTAATGCAACAGCATCCTGGCACCGCGCCAAGCCGCGGCGCCCATGGCGCCGAAGAGCGCGCTATTGAGCGCCCGAGCCGCGTAGCCCGCAGCCAGGAACAAGACGTCTGATTCCAAAGCCCCCACTGAAATAAAAACTCTTTAAAAAACAAACACTTGATAATCGCAGAAGCCGCTGCTCATCGGATAGCTTTTTTTAATCTTAAAATATTGCTCGAAAAGCCTCTGATAGTCGGCGATGCTTAAAATATTCCCTCCTTCGTCTAATTTCTGAATGGCCTGACCAATAAAATTCATTTTCCCGCGTGTTGGGACATCTTCACAGACCACCACCTTGCCATTGGGCGATAAAACCCGCTTCACTTCTCGAAGAATCGCCCGTGCGATATCATCGGCGCAATGATGTAAAACGCCGGAAATCATGACAACATCAAAGCTGGCATTGGGGAAACTCAGCTTCGTCGCATCCATTGCCGCGAATTCATAACCAGGATTCTTCTTTTTAGCATAATTGATATAAATTTCACTGATATCGATGCCTAGATATTTTTCCGAAACGAATTCCCGGCAAAGCTCCCCTGTCCCGCAGCCCAAATCCAAAATCCTGCCATAAGAAGTGATTTCTTTTTTTAGGGGCTTCCGGGTTCAGCATGGGTAAAGATCGAGCCCCCCGCAGCGGAAGTAGATTGCCGTCTTAAAATTCTCGAT
>Ga0118677_10015337_pt1 | contig 10655 bp, 2 predicted proteins | sample AliMusrvi5mmetaG_FD_86154 | JGI IMG/M metagenome (GOLD analysis project Ga0118677, IMG submission 86154)
CGGAAAGCACACGGTCATAGATGATGACCTCGGCCTGGTATTGGTTGCCGGCATGAGAGTCACGGTCCTTGTTGAAGGAATCGGCTTGCACAGGATCGCCGTTGGTGAGGACTTCCACCAGGTTGAAACCCTTGTGGAGGTCCGTGGGCATAGCGTCGCTTGCCCCATTCGGCCACAAGGTTCCGTTCACATAAGTCTGCCCGCTCATGATGTTGCCGCTCGTCCAACTCTCCCACAACGGGTCCGCAGGATCGGTATCACCCCGGTCAGCGCGGTGAAAATCGTATGCTTCGTGATCGGTCAGCAGGAAACTGGCGCCTTTGAACACGGAGAAGACCGTGCGGATTTCGCTGTCGCGGGTAAACTCCAGTGCCCCGCTATTGCCAGGACCGTCATTCCGGGCAAAGTAAATAGCGCCGAGACCGCTTTCCGTACCCGCGTCGGCGACATAGACCGGCGTGGCATTGCCGTCGGGCACCGTGGCGTTGGCAGCATTGCCGCTGCCGTCATTCCACTGCGTGACCGGTGCGTTGTCAGCCAAGCCAAGCGTTGAGGCATCGAACCAACGGGCGTAATCGGTCACGGGCGGGCCTGGCGGCAGGACCGTGACCGTCACGACATAGTCGTTGACGGTGCTGCCGTCCGTGACGGTGTAAGTCACCGGACCGGTGAAGTTATGGGCGGACCCGGAAGCCGGGAGGCACGTCCCGGTGGACACCGTGTAGGTGGGTGCGAGGTTGGTCACGGGCGTTCCGTGCGGCAAGAACAAACTGATGGTCTTCGTGGCCTGATTGATGACGCCCGCATGGCCCGAAATACCAAACGACAAGATCTGAGCTACGGGCGGATGGGGGTCGGTTGGGAAGAAGACGCCCGAGGTGCCGTTGATGAGGGTCAGAGCATCAAAGCCATACCCGGTCCCTTTCTTCCATGCGGCCCGCATGTCGTAACCGCCGCCACCCTCATAGTAGCCGATGACCATGTGAACAGAATCCGTGTTCAGAGTCACCTCGCCCGTTCGCGCGGTATCACCCTGGTAATAGTTGTTGTTGACGATATATTCGCCGGCATCGGCGAAACTGCCGTTGCCATTCAAGTCCATGTAGATCACGCTGCCGTCATCGCTGGAGGTTCCGAACGTGTAGGTGCCGTGTCCACCGGCCGCCAACACGTCGAACCAGCCCTCCCAGAGAATCGAGAAGTTATCGGGACCCGGGCTCCCCGGAAGTGCCGCAAAGTCACTGCCGTGGTAGTCAATGTTGTCCACTTGATGGCCGGTCGCATTGGGAGTCAGCGCCATCAAATTGGAGATGGGAGCTAGCAAGGACTGGCTATTATGGCCGAGATATGTACTCTCGTTCAGTCCGGCGAAGAAGCTGATGGTGACGGTGTAGGTGTTGTGGGCCGCTCCGTCAGTAATGGTGTAGGTCTGCGGAGTGGTGAAGTTACGGGAAGTGCCGGAGGCCGGAGATCCCATCCCGGAAGACACCGTGTAACTCGGCGCAAGGGTCGTTACGTCTGTCCCAGTGGGCAAGGTCATGCGAATGGTCAAGGCGCTTTGGTTGATGATGCCGTTATAGGTCAGATAACTGAAGGACGAGATCAGGGCGGGGGCGCTGAGGCTGAGCACGCCGGTCGTTTGGTTGAAAGTCCAGGTTTGGGCTCCTGCCACTTTCGTCCAGACAGGACCGGGACCAGTGAAGCCGGTCACGCCGAAGGTGCCGCCATAAACCGGGTTCGTAACATCCACCACGGTCCACGAACCCGTTGCAGTGCCAGGGTCAAGTGCCGAGCTATCGACGGCGAAATGGCCGTTCAAATGGGCTGTTCCCGGGCCAGTGAGCTTGTTGCTGGTGGTGCTGGTGGTAGGTTTGAAGGCCAATTCGCCAGCGGTGTCGAGGACCAGCGAGCAGCCGCTATTGACGGTGGTGTTGCCACCGTAGTCGTTGGCGCCGCTAAGGGTCAAGATGCCGGAGCCGCTCACGGTCACCGCGCCGGGGCCGGAAATCACGCCCGACAAGGTCTGGTTAACCGAGCTGGCATAGTCGAGGACTGCCGTGGCCGGATTCGCGGTGAACGTGATGGCACCGGGGTAGTTGCCATTGCCCAACACGCCCGTGCCACCAATCCTAGCGGTTCCAGGACCTCCGTTGTTACCTCCGTTCAGGTTCAATGGCCCGGTGAAAGTATTGGTGCCATTGAGTTCGATTCTACCGTCAGAACTCGAACTGCCGCTGCTCCAAACGAGCGATACCGTGACTTGGTTGTCGGAGGTATCCGGGATGGCTCCATTGTAGATATAGAGAGGACGGTCGCCCATTGCTCTTATTTCCAACGTCCTGGGGCCGGTTCCGGTGGCGGTAAAGGGGCCGTCAAATCTGAATCCGGTATCGTTGATGTTGTTTCCATTCAGCGTCACCTTGCCGGACCCGGTCCCTGCCAGATTGATGGTCCGGTCGGTAATGGAGTAAGGGGTGACTTCGGGGTGCTGTGTGCCACTGTTGGTGGGTCCTTGGGGCCCACTATACAGGAACGTGGTGCCGGGGTTGAGGTCAATGACCGAGTTGGGCCCGACCGGTGGCGCACCCAAAGGGCCGTCGGTGCCGACGTTGGATAACGGGATATTGTACTGCAGCGTGCCCCCGGTGACGACGGTCTTGCCGGTGTAGCTGTTGGTGCCGGAGAGGAGCAAGTTGCTCCCACCTGTCTTGTCCAAGCCACCGGTTCCGCTGATGACACCGCTGCAAGTCAGGCCCCAAGCCTCATTGCAGGTGAGGGTGGCGTTCAGGGTGATGGGGCCGCTCCAGGTGGCACCCCAGCCATTTGTACTGTAGAGAGTGCCACCGTTTACAGTCAGGTCGTTCGTTGCGGTGTATCTGTCAAACTCGATGGTTCCGGCGTTGAGCGTAACCGGTCCCGTTCCCAGAGCCCCTTTACAGTCCGGACTTTCCCCGGCGTACATGCCGCCCAAATGAAGCGTGCCGCCATTCATGACGGTTCCGCCGGTGTAGGTATTCTGGACCACAGTGCCAGAACCGGGGACCAAATCATCGATCTTCAGCGTCCCGGAACCGCTCTTGGTGAGCGTGCCCGAACCGGCAATCGGTCCTCCACTGAAGAGATAGTCACCGCCGGTGACGGTGGTGGATGCCGACGACATGCCGGACGAGATGTTGATCGTTCCGGGGGTGGTGGCGGTGAAAATCACGTCCTCCGTGCCATCGGAAGTGAATGTGGTAGCATCTCCGGTCCAATTGGCCGAGGTGGTATCCCAGTTGCCACCGCCTGTCACGGCCCAGGTGAGTGTGGCCGCCTGGGCGTCTCCACCGTTCAGGCCGGCAGCAACCGCCAAAGCCAGGGCGAGGTGTTTGAGATTATTTCCTATCGGTTTTATCATATTTAGTGTTTTCATAGTCATTAGTATTTCATGGATTACATATTCAGGGGTGCTACGGAATGTTTTTTGGAGTTCTAGTCTTCTGTTGTGTTCGGTCGGCCGCGGGTTTGTGACGACTTCCCGCACCGCACCCCTGGACCGGGGAGCAGGGCGGAAAAAGGGCTATTCTTGGACAGGCAAATCCCGCACATTTACCACCGAACTTGCAAGTTTTTTTTAAAAAAAAGTGACTGTTACCCTTAGGATATCAGATTAGGCACGAAGGCGTATCATTCCCTCACCGGTGCGGTAGGACTGGCGGAGTGGCCAAGACTGTTGGTTTAAGCGAGGCTGGAACGAGACAGGAAAAGGCGTCGGGCAGGATGCCCGCGCCACGTGGTCCGGGCATCTAGCCCGGAGCCTCTTTTCAAACAACTCAAAGGGCTAAGGCATCGTAAAGAAATAATCTTTACACAATACGAATGTTAGCAATGAATCATTTGGGTAAAATCATGACAGGGTAAAATCATGAAGAAATGGAAGGATGCTGCCGTTCTCGGGAATTCTAATCTTTTCTTCCATCATTTTACCCTTTATCATTTTACCAAGTTTCTGAATGATCAGACTTCAAACGCCATTTTTATATATTTACAGCTTGCGTATTGCGTCTGCGACCCGTCCTTGCAGGTTTTCGTTCAATCTCCAAGTTCCAGACAAACCACGGCTGCGAGGCTGTCGGGGGCGCTGGCGGGCAGCTTGAGCACGGGCTTACCCCCGGCTTGGCCGATATCTAACAGCTTGCGATCTGCGAGCAGGTATGCCTTGCGGATGGAGCCTTTCATCTCCGGCAATTCAAACGTTTCGCCGGGCCATTGGAAGAAGTGGAAGTAGAGTTTTCCGGGTTGGGTGGTGCAGCGCCAAGCCTTTTGCACGTTGCCGAACGGTGTGCGGCCCGCACCGTAGATCGCCTCGCCGTTCACTTTCAACCAAGCGCCGACCTTGCGCAGGATGTCCTGGCTGGGCTGCGGGATAAAGCCGTCGCCGTCGGGTCCGACGTTGAGCAGGTAGTTGCCGCCCTTACTAACGATGTCCACCAACTTGAAGCAGATGTCTTCGGGAGATTGCCAGTGGTGATCGTCCTTTTTGTAGCCCCAGGTATCATTGATGGTGGCGGCGGTTTCCCATGCGCCGGGGGTCACTGTTTTGGGGATCTCATTGTCACCGCGTGACTCATAATCATGAAATCCGCCGGGCCCCAACCGACTGTTAATCAAGGTGGCGGGCTGGATCGACCGAACGAGGTCGGCCACCCGTTTGCTGCGCTCAGGCGTCATCAGCGTGGGCACATCGAACCAAATCAGGCCAATCGGGCCGTATTGGGTCAGCAGTTCCTTCACCTGCGGCAGCGACTTGTCGCGCAAGTATTGATCGAAATCCTTTTTCCCGTTAGGTGAAAAATCCCAATTATTATTCGCGCCGTTGGGTTCGTGCCAATCAGTGGCCTGCGAGTAATAGAAGCAGAGTTTGATGCCGTGACGCTCGCAGGCCTCGCGCAGCTCCTTCATCGGGTCGCGCTTCCACGGCGTCGCATCATAACAATTGTAGCTGGAAACGGCGGAACGGTAGAGCGCAAAACCGTCGTGGTGCTTGCAGTCGAAGACGAGGTATTTCATCCCGGCATCCACGGCGAGCTGGACCCACTCCTCGGCGCTGAACTTCGACGGGTTGAACTGCTTGGCAAGTGGCTCGTATTCCTTCACGGGAATCCTGGCGTCGTGCATGAGCCACTCGCCGATGTTCGGATATTTCTTGCCCTTCCACTCGCCTGCCGGAATCGAGTAGAGCCCCCAGTTAATGAACAACCCGTACTTCGCCTCATCAAACCACTTGAACTTGGGATCGCGCGGCTGCAGCGCATTCGCAGTCCCGTCCTTCGGCTTGATCGCAGTGTGGGTTTGAGCATTCAGCATGGCAGACATTGGCAACGCCAAAAAAACGGCCAAACCGGTTCTGGCTAACAGACGACTCGTAATTCTATGCATGGTAGCGGTTCTTGATAAATTCCGGTTGGAAGTCTTCCGAAAACCCGTGAGACTGTCAAGCTCGCGCCAATACTCGCTTGCCAAAATCATCCGGCATCGCCGCGCTCTGCCGGATGCGGCGGAAACGGCATCCTTATCTGTGCAATCTTTGGTTTGCATTTTACTTTCGGGAGGTTGCGCATCAACTATCTAACGCCGACATCGAACTTTGAAACTGATCCGTGATTGATACAGGGGCTCACCTCAGGGAATCGATACTGAAAGTCTGACAAAATATTTTCCTCCGGGCGCGAGGCCTGCGAACAATAACTGTCGCAAAGCATCTGAGATGGATTGTAGCGGCGGTTTGTGACCGCCGATGTGAATGAGATGGCGCTAGCAGACGACGCGGGTTCATTGGCGCTTCAAGGGCAGCGACGGTCATAGACGCGCCGCTACAATGCGACAAATGTTCTTGCGCAGCCCCTAAAGGCTGGCTCCGCACCGCAGCGGGCAAGCCCGCCCCCTCCCAGGCGGTGGCAAGCCACCGCACTCCTTGGCGGTGGCAAGCCACCGCACTCCTTGGCGGTGGCAAGCCACCGCACTCCTTGGCGGTGGCAAGCCACCGCACTCCAGGCGGTGGCGAGTCACTGCACTCCTGAACCGATGGCATAGGATACGCTCAGGGGGTCTCGCTGATTTTGGCGCGCATGAAGTCTTTTGAGGTGGATGAAACCGTTCCAGAAACCCTGAAGGTGCGGTATGTCCAATCGCTGGAAAGCAAGGGCAGGCCGGTCTGGAGGGTGATGGCATCGCCTCCAGTGACTTCGGAGATGGTTTCCGAGAAACTGGTTAGATCCGAGCAACCTTCAATGCGGTAGTAAATGCCGTCGATCAGGCCGGAGAGTTGGTCGCCGGAGTCATTTGCGAAGGTTGCCCCCTTGCGGACAGGCAGAGTGAGGGTCAACACCTGGTCAGCGCCGAGGGTGGCGATCTTGCTGACGATCTTGCCGTCAGCGACAGCCGAGAGCGGGTTTCCGTCGAATGCGAACTCGTAGAGGTTGTTGTGGCCGTCACCATCCGGGTCGGCGTCCTTGGCATTGGAGTGGGCGGCATCGCTGTTGTCCAAGCCCTTGGAAGCGGCCCAGTTAGAATAAGGCGTTCCGCTCAGCGCCAGCTTGAGGGTGGTACCAATCACCGTCAGTTCATAGCCTGCGATTGGGGCGGCCAATGTCGGAGTGCCGATGATGCCACTGGAGGTTGTCAAGGTGTAGCTTGGCAAGGTCGGCGAGCCGACGATCTTGATAGTGCCCGCGGTGAGGTCATAGGTGCTGGTGGAAGCGGTGGGCGAGTCCAAGGAAAATTCCAGTGATGCACCGGCACTCACGGTGATAGGCGAAGCTTGGCTGCCACCGACGAGCGCCAAGGTCCCGACCGAAACCGTGGTGGCTCCAGTGTAGGTGTTCGTATTCGTCAGGGTCAGGATGCCTACGCCCTGTTTGGACAAGGTACCGCTGCCGCTGATGGCGCAGCCGACGGTGATCGAATCGCTGTGGTTGTAGATCAGCGCTGCGTTATTGGTGATTCCCGAGGTGGTGGAGATTGAACCGGCAGTGCCACCAGTGCCTATTTGAAGAGTGCCAGCGTTAATCGTGGTCGCGCCGGTGTAGGTGTTCGCTCCAGTTAGGGTCAGCGTATTGGCTCCAACTTTAGTCAGGCCGGAATCCGCAGCATTTGCGGTTAGACCACTCAGGGAAACACTGGCTCCAGCTCCGCCTCCTCCTGTCAGCGTGACCGTCGGAGCGACGGTGTAGGTGCCTGGGGATGTGATGACGATGCCGGTCACCGCGCCGCCGCTGATGACCGCATAGCCAGAGGCAGAGCTGCCATTCGTGGCGAGGGTGCCACCTGTGAATTGCACCAGCGGAGCGCCAATGTAGCCACTGCCACCGGTCACCGTGATATTGGATTGGGCCACACCACTGCTGGTCGCGCCGAGCAGTGAGTTGCCATAAGTCATGGCAAATCCATTGGTATCGATCGTCAGACCGCCGGTGAAATTTTGGCTCGTGTTGCCGATTGCAGCGGAGTTATCGATTGGGCCGTAGAGGGTGGAAATGGAACCATTGACGTTGAACGGATTGGTGAGATTGGCAGAGGCTTTGAGTGTGCCGCCCGCAAAGTTGGCGTAAAATTTGCTGGTGCCGGTCGCCTGATTTGTCAGAATAGTTCCCATGGTGAAAGTGCCACTGGCGATGTTGACAAAGCATGACATGCCCGCGATGGATCCGTTCCCAAACCAAAATCCGTCGGTTTTGGCACCTATATCGAAGCTTCCCCCGGCAACGTTGATTGTCGCTTTGTCGTTAGCAAACGCGCCTAAATAAAATCTGCTATTGTTTCCATGGATCACCGTACCGCCTGGGCCGACCGTTAGAGAGCCGCCGGTCCCGTCCCACATGCCGCCGTTGCTGGTGGTACCACTGAAATCGAGTTTACCGGTTCCATCCACATACACCACTCCCGCTTGGGTCGTTCCGCTGTTGGTATTGATAAGATAACTGCCGCCATTGATATTGAGCGTGCCGCCCGTCAAATTCGTATAGGTATAACTATTGTTTGATGCTGTAAACGAGCTGCTGGCGAGGTTTACCGTGCCAGCCGTCTGGTTGTACACGACGTTACTGCCAGCAACAACGGAACCGGTCACACTGAAGAGCGTCATGTTCCCACTGACGTTGGTCACGGTGTTAGCCGCCGTGGTGCCGAGTGCCAGTGTGGAGGTGGTGCTATTACCGGTGAGCGAACCGGTGATATTCAAAATGCCACCGGTCACCGTCGTGTTGCCGGTATAGGTGTTGGTGCCCGCCAGCGTGGCGGTTCCCGTACCGCTTTTTACGAAAGTGACACCTGCACCCGCAATCCCACCCGTAGAAGTTTCACTGAACACACCACTGCCACTGACCGAGACGTTCGAACCGGTCAGCGATCCAGCAAGGCTCAACGTGCCCGCACTGACCGTGACGATTGAACCGGTCAGCGATCCCGTGAGGCTCAGCGTGCCCGCAGTCACGTTCGTTGCGCCGGTGTAGGTGTTCGCCCCTGCGAGGGTCACTGTCCCGCCAGCGCCCGACATGGCAAATCCCGCCGTGCCATTGGCGAGCAGGTTGGCGGAGATGATGGCAGTGCCGGTGGTGTTGCTCGCCGCGTAGGACGTGCCGGTTAGGCTGCCGTTACGAATTGTGTCGCCGCTGAGGGCCGCAGCGGTGACGGAAACCGCGCCCACGGTCTGGCTGGAGGCTCCCAAGTCGAGTTGACCGCCGCTGAGTGTCAGCGCCGAGCCGGTGCCCAGGGTGCCGCTGCCACTCAGGATGAGTGTGCCGGCATTAAGGTTCGTTGCACCGGTGTAGGTGTTGTTCGTGCTGAGCGTCACCGTGCCGGTTCCGTTCATGGTCAGGCTGCCGGTGGCAATGCCGTACCCGCCGCTGCTGCTCACGACATAGTTTCTGCTGCTGTTACTAAAGATGGTGGCGGTGGGACTCACATTGGCGACATCAATATTCACGGTGACCGGACCTGATCCGGCGGCGTTGTCATTGAAAAGCACCAGGTCACTTGCCAAATAGGTGGTGGGGCCTGCGACCAATTGCCAATTGCCTGACGAGGTGAGGTTCCAGTTGCCGTCGCCGCTGCCCGTCCAATACGGATTGTCGCCAGCGATCGCCAAGGTGATGGCGCTGCCGGAATTGCCAAAAGTGGCGGTCTGGCGCGGTGTGAGGCCACCGACGGTGCCCAGCAAAAACTGCCCGATGCCCGCCCCGCCGATGCTGCCGACGTAGCTGATGAGATCGTAGGTCGAGCCATTTAACCAGAACGGTGCCGCGGGGTTGATGGTCACGACGCCGGCACCATTGCTGGCCAGGCTGGTGGTGACAATCGGGGCGGCGGTGCTGCTGCTGAAGGTGTTGACGGTGGCCGTGCCGTTGAAGGTCAGCGCGCCGATGCTCAAGGATGCACCCGCCACGCCATTGTTGTTGGAAACGATGCCGCCGGTGCCCGCTCCGACGTTCACGGTGTTGACCGTGCCGCTGCCGCTGAGAGTTCCCTGGGTAAGGGTCACCACTGGCGAGACCGCCGCGCTGCTGGTTTGCAGGAATGTCGCAGCGCTGCCATTGACGGTGATGCCACTGGTGCTATTGACCGCCCCGGCGCCGCTCAAAGCGAGTGTGCCGCCGGAAATCAAGGTCGCGCCGATGTAGGTGTTCGCTCCGGAGAGCGCCAGCGTGCCGCTGCCGGTCTTGGTAAGCGCCAGCGTGCCGGCTGTGTTCTTGATCACGCCGCTAAACGTCAGGCCGGTGGCGTTGTTGCCGCCGAGAGTCAAGGTCGGCGCGCCGCTGACGCCGTCCAGGGTGCCGTTGCCGGAGAGTCCGTTGATCGCCTGGCTGAGGCCCTGCATGTTGAACTTGCCGTTGAGATAGACGTTGCCCGTGCCCGCGCCGCTGGGCAACTGGTTGGCGGCATTCGTCTGCAAAACGCCGGTGGCGTTGATATAGGTGTCGCCTGTGTAGTTGTTATTGGCCGAGGTGTTGTTCAGGATGAGCGTCGAGGTCGCCCTGTTAGTCGTGCTCACGATCAGCCCGGCGGGAGTGGCAATGGCGTAGGCCGTCCCGTAACTGCCAGTGCCGACCGATGTGGTGCCGGTGAATGTTCCCGATCCGGTGATTTGGCCTGAAATGGTCAACCCGCCCCCGCTGAAAGTGTTGACGGTGATGGCGCTCAAGCCGGCGGTCTGGGTTCCGGCAAAGGTTGCTGCATTGGCCACGTCCGACCGAATGGCACCACCGACGTCCGTGCCCAATTGGCTGTTGTAAGTGATGGCATTGTTGAGGGTGATGCCAGCGGCGTTTAGATAAAGCTGGCCCTGATCCGTGGTGGCTTTGCCGAGGTTGATCGCGCCGGTGCCGAAGATCGCGCAGGGCCGGCCGAAAAGGGAATGCCATTCGTCCTCGGAGCCCCGCCCCACCCAGAAACCGTGCCACTGCGTGGCGCGCAGAGCGTTGTGGTACTCCACCAGCCGCCCGTAGAAGGCCAGGGTCATGGCTAGGGCACACTGGGCCACGCCGGGGGCCTGCCCGTGGATGTTGTGAACCCTGACGCCGCGTTGGAGGAGCAGTTCCACGGGCAGATGGTTCACCCCGGTGATGGGCGAGAAGAGCGCCCGCAGGGCCGTGGCCTTCTCGAACTCCGAAGGCTCCATG
>Ga0118677_10014675_pt1 | contig 10654 bp, 9 predicted proteins | sample AliMusrvi5mmetaG_FD_86154 | JGI IMG/M metagenome (GOLD analysis project Ga0118677, IMG submission 86154)
CTGGTGCACATCAAACATGATGACGGCCAGGATGCCGGCACCGGCTATTTCAATTCCAAAAGCCTGATCGCGGTGCGCCTGCTGGCGCGCGAAAATGGCGCGGCGATTGACGCGACATTTTTTGGGGGCCGCATAAAGCGGGCCTTGGCGCTGCGCGACATGCTTTATGCCAAGCCTTTCTACCGCCTGGTGCATGCCGAAGGCGACGGCTTGCCCGGCCTGACGATTGACCGCTTCGGCGATGTCGTGGTGGTCCAGATCACCACCGCCGGCATGGAAGCGCTGCTGACGCCGCTCAAGATGGCGCTCGAAACAGTGCTGGCGCCCGCCAGCATCATTTTGCGGGGCGACACATCCGCCCGCGCCCTGGAAGGGCTCGAATCCTATGTCCGCGCCGAGAAAGGCGAGATGGGCCGCATTGCCGTGGAAGAAAACGGCGCGCGCTATTTCGCCGATCTGGGCCAGGGCCAGAAGACCGGCTGGTATTATGACCAGCGCGACAATCGCGCCTTCATCGCCGGGCTGGCGAAAGGCAAGTCGGTGCTCGATGCCTATTCCTATACCGGCGGCTTCGGCATCCTGGCGGCCAAGATGGGCGCCAGCGAAACTGTGTGTCTTGACAGTTCTGCCCCGGCCCTGACCTTGGCGGAAGAAAGTGCGGCGGCCAACAAGGTTTCGCTCAGCGCCGTCAAAGCAGATGTGTTTGAGGAATTGGAACGGCTGGCGGCCCAGAAAGAAGTGTTCGACATTGTCGTTGCCGATCCGCCGCCCTTTGTGAAATCCAAAAAGGACCTGGAGCCGGGCGCCAAGGCCTATCGCAAGCTGGCGCGCCTGGCCGCCGCCGTCACCAAGCCGAGCGGCACGCTGTTACTGGCATCCTGCTCGCACAATATCCCCACCGACCGTTTTGCCGCCGAATGCGCCGCTGGCATCATGCGCAGTGGCCGCAAGGCCAGCCTGATCCGCAGCGCTGGTGCAAGTCCGGATCATCCGGTGCATCCGATGTTGCCAGAATCGGCTTACTTGAAATCGCTGGTTTACGCGCTCGACTAAATCGTGACCTGGGTGCCGAGTTCGACAGTGCGTCCTGGCGGCAAATGATAGAAGCGCGCGGGCGATAGCGCGTTCGAGGCCAGCCACATATACAGCGCCACGCGCCAGCGCGGCAGGCTGGGATGCTCGCCCGGCACCAGGGTTTCGCGGCCCAGGAAAAACGTCACGCTGTCCATGTCCATCACCAGGCCATGCGCCCGCGCCGCTGCGAAGGCGTCTTCGAGATTTGGCGTTTCGAAAAAGCCATAGAACAGGCGAACCGAGAAAAAGCCCTTGCCCAGCTTTTCCACCGTGACACGCCGCGACGGCGGCACCACCGGTGTATCGGCCACCGTCACCGTTGCCAGCACCACGCGTTCATGCAGCACACGGTAATGTTTCAGACTGTGCAGCATGGCATTGGGAACAATGTCGCTGCGCGGGCTCATGAAGATGGCGGTGCCCGTTATGCGCTGGCTGTATTTGTCGGCTCGGGCCAGGAACAGATCCAGCGCCAAGGAATTGTCGCGCATCTTTTCCAGATGCAGACGCCGCCCCACCCGCCAGGTGTCCATCAGCACAAAGACCAGAGCTGCGGCCGCCAAGGGCAGCCAGCCGCCTTCCAGAACCTTCAGGCTGTTGGAAGCCAGGAAGGTCACGTCAACCAGCCCCAATACGCCGAACAGCGCATAAACGGCGGGCCGCGGCCACTTCCAGCGATAGATGGCGATCATGCCGACCAGCACGGTGGAAATCACCATCACGCCCGTCACCGCGATGCCATAGGCGGTGGCCAGCGCAGCGGAAGATTTGAAGATCAACACAATCAGCACCACGCCAACGCACAGCATGACATTGATGCGGGGCACATAGATCTGCCCTTCCTCGGTCGCCGAAGTGTGGCGGATTTCCATGCGCGGCAACTGGCCCAGCTGTACCGCCTGGCGGGTGATGGAAAAGACGCCGCTGATCACCGCCTGGCTGGCGATGATGGTGGCCATCGCGGCCAGCGCCACCATCGGGTAATGCGCCCAGCTTGGCACCATGGCGTAGAACAGGAAGCTGGCGGCGGCTGGCCGCGACAACAGCAGCGCGCCCTGGCCGAAATAATTCAGCAGCAAGGCGGGCAGCGCGAAATAGAGCCAGGCCCAGCGAATGGCGCGCGCCCCGAAATGGCCCATATCGGCATACAACGCCTCGCAGCCCGTCACCGCCAGCACCACCGAACCGAGCGCCACAAAAGCGGTCCAAGGCTCGCGCAGGAACAGGCTCACGCCATACATCGGATTGACGGCCCGCAGGATTTGCGGCGCCTTGAGAATGGCGGCAGCGCCGAGCACGCCCAGCACGATGAACCACAGCACCATCACCGGCCCGAACAGCTTGCCGATAGTCTCGGTGCCGCGGCTCTGGATCAGGAACAGCGCGATCAGAATAACCAGGGTCAAAGGCACGACAAAAGGCGCGAAACTGCTGTTGCCGACACTGATGCCTTCCAGCGCCGATAGCACGGAGATGGCGGGCGTGAGCATGCCGTCGCCATAGAACAGCGCCAGTCCCAGCAAGGCGGCAATGCCGATGGCGGTCTTGGCCTTGCGGTTGACGGGGGATCGGTGTGCCAGCGCCGCCAGCGCCATCACGCCGCCCTCGCCATGATTGTCGGCGCGCATGATGAAGCCGACATATTTGATCGAGACCACCACGATTAGCGCCCAGAAGATGAGGGACAGCACGCCGTAAACGGCAAAGGGCGGCGGCGTGTTGCCGCCGGCGGCCAGGGCGCTCTGGCCCATGGCGTAAAGCGGCGAGGTGCCGATATCGCCGAACACCACGCCCAGCGCACCCAGGGTCAGCCACAATTCCTGCTTGAGCGTATGGTGCTTTTTCTCCAGCATCAGATTGCGATCTGGGTACCGAGTTCCACCACCCGATTTGGCGGCAGGTGATAAAAGCGCGCCGGCGACAAGGCGTTGCCCGCCAGGGTGCGATAGAGCCAGTTGCGCCAACGGCTGAGTTCGGAATGTTCGGCGGGCACCAATGTTTCGCGGCCAATGAAGAAGGTGGCGGTGGTGACGTCCAGCGCCAGGCCGAAGCGGCGCGCATCCTCCATCGCTTGCGGCACGTCCGGGGTCTCGAAAAAGCCGTGATGGATACGCACGGCATAGAAGCCCTTGCCCAGCTTTTCCACCTCGATGCGTTTGTTGGCGGCGACCAGCGGCGTGTCTTCCACTGTCACAGTGGCGATCACCACCCGCTCATGCAGCACTTTATTGTGCTTGAGATTGTGCAGCAGCGCGCCGGGCACCACATCGGTGCGCGATGACAGGAATACGCCCAGCCCGGCAACACGCTGGGCGCTTTTGTCGGCACGCTCCAGGAACAGGTTGAGCGGCAGGGATTCGGAGCGCACTTTTTCCATATGCACGCGGCGGCCGCGCCGCCAGGTGTCCATGCCGACAAAGACGCCGAACGCGATCAGCAGCGGCAGCCAGCCGCCTTCGGGAATTTTCAGCGAATTGGCAGAGAAGAACAGAAGGTCGCTGATCCCCATGGCTCCGAACAGACCAATCACGATGAGCGGATTCCAGCGCCATTGCTTGCCCGCCACGATGCTGGCGTTGAAGGTGTCAATCACCATGACGCCGGTCACCGCGATGCCATAGGCGGCGGCCAGGGCGCCGGAGCTGCGGAAAATCAGCACGATCAGCACCACGCCCACCGCCAGAAAGGCGTTCATGCGCGGCACATAGATCTGGCCGTAATCAGTGGCGGAGGTGTGGCGGATTTCCATCCGCGGCAACTGGCCCAACTGCACCGCTTGCTGGGTCATTGAAAAGACGCCGGTGATCACGGCCTGGCTGGCAATGATGGCGGCCAGGGTTGCCAGCAGCACCATGGGCATATGCGCCCAATGCGGGATGACGGAAAAGAACGCGATCGAGGCCTGGTCGGGATTGCGCAGCAAAGCGGCGCCCTGGCCGAAGTAATTCAGCATCAAGGCCGGCAACGCAAAGAACAGCCAGGCATATTGAATGGGGCGTTTGCCGAAATGGCCCATGTCAGCATACAGCGCCTCACAGCCCGTCACGGCCAGAACCACCGCGCCCAGGCTGACGAATGCCACCCAGGGCGCATTCAGAAACATCTGCAGCGCATAATAGGGATTGACTGCCGCCAGGATGGCGGGGGTCCGCAGCAGTGAGATCAGTCCGAAAGCACCCAACATAAGGAACCACAGCAGCATCACCGGCCCAAACAATCTGCCCAATTTGTGCGTGCCGCTGCTCTGTATCAGGAACAGACCAATCAGGATCGCCACCACCAGCGGCGCGAAGCGCGGCGTTTCCACCGTCAGGCCTTCCACCGCCGACAAGACGGTGATGGCCGGTGTCAGCATGCCGTCACCAAAAAAGAGCGCCAAGCCGATAATGGCGCCGATGCCGATGGTGGCTTTTACTTTGCGCGTCAGGCCCTGGCTGCGATGCGCCAGCGCCGCCAGCGCCAGGGTGCCGCCTTCGCCGTTATTGTCGGCGCGCATGATGATCAAAACATATTTGATCGTCACCACCAGGATCAGCGCCCAGAAAATCATCGAAAGCGAACCCATCACCGCGATGTGATTGGGCAAGCCGCCTTCGGTGGCGAGCACGGTCTGGCGCAAGGCATAAAGCGGGCTGGTGCCGATGTCGCCGAACACCACACCCATGGCGCCCAGAATGAGTCCCGCCATGTTGCGGCGGTCATGGACAGAATGCGTTGCGTGTTCCGCTGGCGTCCGGGCAAGGGCGGGCGCATCGGCAAAAGGATCGCCGGATATCGGGCCAGTCTCAGGCTGCGGAAGGGTCAAGGGCGGGTGAGACTTTGCATGAATGGAAAACGCGCAATGCCGCGTCCTGTTTGCTTGTCCGCGGGCCGGATTCGTTTCGCGAAGGCCGGGACGATATTCCTACCCCCATTCGGCGCAAGTGGGCGAGGCAGAATAGCGCAGCAAGGCATAAGTATTTGAATTTATTGACTATCGTCCGGAATATCGGCCCGCGCGACCAGTCCGTCGCCGGCCTGCGGCGCCGCCGGAGCCGGGTCATGGGGCAGGATGAAGCCCTGCACCGGATAGCTGCGGCCACCCCAATTGCCGGTCTGGATGTTCCAGACGCGCACTGCGCTCCAGTCATTGTTGGCGCTGACATCCTCGACCGGATCATTCACATAGATCGAACCGTCATCCAGCCAGTTGGAATGATCCACCCGGATCTCGCGGTCGGAAATGATTTTGCGCACCACCGCGACATGGCCGCGATCGGGGCCGGCATAGCCTGCCAGCACCATCACCGCGCCGCTGGACGGGCTCTGCACGCGGGGAAATTTGTTCGCCGCCTGGGCCCACCAGGTATTGGCGTCGCCGAATATTTTCACGCTGGAATGTTCGCGGGCATAGGGCGCGCATTGGATAGGCTTCTGGCCGGTATTCTCCACCACATTGCGGCCCGGCTCGCGCGGCATGGCGTGATAGGGCGCGGCGTCTTCCATGCTGCTGGCACAACCGGCCAGCGCAAATAGCAGGGCGCCTAGCGCCGCAAGCTTTGCAAACCTCGTCTGCATGAAAACAACCCCGGACCCACAACACCCGGTTGGACGCTAGAACAGCGCCCGCAAAAACGGCGTTAGGGCATTGCTTAAAATTTGAAGCAATCGGGTTAACGACTCGATAACGATTGTGGCCGGGTGTTGCACCTCACGGCGCAGCCAGCCGAACTCACTCGCCTGGTGTAATGCGCTGAGGGACGGATTCGCTCCGGCCCGAAGCGGCACCCATGGCGCCGATCGAAACCAGTCCAGAGACGGCGAAGACAAAAAACAGCGCGCTCCAGTTGGCAGATTCTGCCAAGGCGACGGTGGCGACGAAAACGCCGACCATCAGTTCGGGCGCACCGCGCCAGCCGCCGGCATGAACTTCGCCGGCGCGCAGGGTGCGGGTGAAATCCATGCGGGTGCTGAAAAAAGCTTCGAAGGTGGCGCGCGTGTTTGCCAAAATCAGGCCGGAGGGAAACACCACCGCCAGCACCAATGCCCGATAAAGCTTGCTGGCATGTTCCTGGCCAAGCATGCGCTGGCCCAGCCACAGATAGCCGACCGAACAGGACAGGCCCAGAAAGGTCACGATCAGGCCCAGGATCGCGACGGCGGGATAGGGCGGCAGGCCCACGGACATCATGAAAAGCGATGTCGCGGCGCTGGCGAAAGCCAAGGTGTAGAAGGCGAATTGGCCCATCTGCACCGTCATCGCCGTTTTGGTCCAGAAAGGCAGGGTGCTGTTCCACACCATCGGCAGAAGCTTGCGGGCGCATTGGGCATGGCCCTTGGTCCAGCGCGCCTGTTGCGCGCGCCACGACGCTGCGTTGGGCGGCAATTCGCCGGGCACGACCAGGTCGGACACCATGGCGCCGCGCCAGCCTTTCATCATGCAGCGCATGGAAAGATCCAGATCCTCGGTCAAGGTATCGCCGGTCCAGCCGCCGCCATTCTCGATCGCGGCACGGCTCCAGACACCGGCGCTGCCATTGAAGCTCATCGGCAGCCCGGCGCGGAAGCGCGCTTCCTGTTCCACCGCGAAATGCGAATCCAAAAGCAGGCCCTGCACCCGCGTCAGCCAGTTCAGGTTGCGGTTATTGTGGCCCCAGCGCGCCTGGACAAAGGCCAGGCCGTTGTCAGCGATCAGCGCCGGCACGGTGCGGCGCAGGAAATCGGACGGCGGCACAAAATCGGCATCGAAAATGGCGACATAAGGCGCGTCGCAATGCGACAGGCCGAAAGCGAGATTGCCCGCCTTGAAGCCTTTGCGGTCGCCACGGCGCAGCAGCTGAAGGTTGACGCCTTCCGGCACCAGGCCAACCAGGCCGGCCGCCAGCGCTGCGTGGTTTTCTTCCGTGCCGTCATCCAGAAGCTGGATCGTCAGGCGATCGCGCGGCCAGTCCAGTGCACAGGCCGCCGCCGCGACCCGCAGGGCGAGATAGCCTTCATTGCAGACCGGCAATTGCACCAGCACGTGCGGAAAATCGGAATCGGAAAGCTGCGCCATCGGCACCTTGGGCGCGGCACGGGACACCCGTACCCAGGCCAGCATCGCCAGCTGGACCGACAGCGTGCTGACGGCGATCAGGATGAGGGCGAGGAAGAAGGACAGGATATAGCCGAGCATGGCGAAGGTTCAGGCCCCCAAGGCTTCTTCTTACCGGGGTTAACGCAGCCCATCCCCGGGCGGGCGCAATTCCGGCATTTGAATAGCCCGCCAGCGGGCCGTGCTGCAACGCACCCGCCGACCTTCTTATGCCCGGCGACTATTAGCAAGGGGGCTTGATTGGAAACGGAAAAACCGCCCCGGAGGCATCCTGAACAGGAAGAAACTTGCCGGCTTTCCGGGGGTTACCATATTTGATGTCATCCGTTGGAGCCGCCATGCCCAAATCCGCGAATATCCTCAAGGCCGCCGCCGCCAGCCTCCTGCTGCTGGCGCTGTCGGCCTGTGTCCAGCCGGCGCCCTTTGCCCCTCGGGGCGCGGGCCAGCAGACCGGCTATACGGATCGCCAGCTTGCCCAAAATCGCTGGCGCGTCACCTTCACCGGCAATTCGGCCACCCCGCGCGAACAGGTCGAAGATTTCTTGCTGCTGCGCGCCGCCCAGGTCACCCTGGCGGCGGGCGGCAGCCATTTTCTGTTCGACAGCCGCGACACCCAGGCCAAGACCCGTGTCACGGCCATTCCGGAATATGAGCCGGGTCCCTATTGGGGCCGAGGCTGGCGGTTTCGTCCCAGCTTTGGCTATGACCCCTTCGGCCCCGATGTGGATATCATCACCACCACCAGTTTTCAGGCCTATGCCGAAATCGTGATCCTGACGGACGATCAGGCATCGCATGAACCGCGCGCGGTGGACGCCAAAGCGGTGATCGCGCATCTGGCGACCCCGCCAACAGCGTCAACACCGCCGGTCTAGGCGCTTCGCCGGATGCGAAACTGGTTGTGATCAGCCAGGCGCGTCACGCTTTCGACGGTGTGGCCTTCTTCGCCGCACATATGGGGAATGTCCACCACCGCCAGGGGATCGCTGGCAAGCACCGTGATCGCACTGGCAGGCGGCAGACGCGCCAGCGCCCGGCGGGCCATCAGGGCCGGAAGCGGACATTTCAGTCCCCTCAAATCCAGCGTCTCGTCTTCCATTGGCCCTATGTGTCAGCGCTTGCGCGGCGGGTCAACGCGGACCAATCTTGGCCTTAGGGAAACGCCATGACTCTCATCGCCGCGATAAGGCGCGAATATACGTATCTTACCAGCATCGGCCGCACAGTATGGATGTTGCGGCTGGTGACGCCCAGCGCCAGGCGCACCATCGTCGATATCGTCGAGGGCTGGGCGCGCAAAACGCCCGATGCGCCGGCGGTTTATTACCTCGACACGGTGATGCGCTACCGGGCGCTGGATGCCCGCGCCAATGCCTATGCCCATTGGGCGCTGTCGCTGGGCCTGAAGCAGGGCGATGCCGTGGCGCTGTTCATGGACAATCGCCCGGATTTTCTCTGTGCCTGGCTGGGACTGTTTAAGGCGGGCCTGTGCGCCGCGCTAATCAACACCAACCAGCGCGGCCAGCCGCTGGCCCATTCCATCCAGATCGTAGGGGCTCGCCATGTTATTGTCGGCGAGGAGTTGGCGGCCAGCCTGCCCGAGGCCGAACCGTTTTTCGACGCCAAGCCGCAGATCTGGATTCAGGGAGAGAAGAACAATCTCGACCTCGCGCTGGACAGTGCTCCAACCAGTTCGCCCGGTCCCGGCCCACGCGCCGGCATCATCGGCAAGGACCGTGCTTTTTACATTTACACGTCCGGGACCACCGGTCTGCCCAAGGCCGCCAATTTCAGCCATATGCGGCTGCTCTTTATGATGACCGGCTTTTGGGGCGCGCTGAAACCCGCGCCAAGCGACCGCATCTACAATCCCCTGCCGCTTTATCACGCCACCGGCGGTGTCTGCGCCGTGGGCCTGGCGCTGGGGCGCGGCGGCGCGCTGATCATCAAGAAGCGTTTCTCGGTCAGCGAATTCTGGAACGATCTGCACAAATATGATGCCACCATCTTCGTCTATATCGGCGAATTGTGCCGCTATCTGCTCAACGCGCCGCCCGGCCCGCACGAAAAGGACCATCATGTGCGCGCCATCACCGGCAATGGCCTGCGACCAGAAATCTGGCGGGAATTCCAGACCCGCTTCGCCATCCCGCGCATCGTGGAATTTTATGGCGCCACCGAAGGCAATGTCGCGATGCTGAATTACGACGGCACCATCGGCGCGGTTGGCCGGGTGCCCGAATATGCCGAAAAATTACTGCCGACCCGCGTGGTGCGGTTTGATGTCGAACGCGAAATGCCGGTGCGCGGCCAAGACGGTCTTTGCATCGAAAGCGAGCCGGGTGAGGTGGGCGAAGCCATTGGCGGCATCTCCCAGCGCGCTGGCCGCAATTTCGAGGGTTATACCAAGCAGTCCGAAACGGAAAAGAAAATCCTGCGCGATGTTTTCGCCAAGGGGGATGCCTGGTTCCGCACCGGCGACCTGATGCGCCGCGACAGCCACGGCTATTTCTATTTCGTGGACCGCATCGGCGACACGTTCCGCTGGAAGGGCGAGAATGTCGCCACCAGCGAAGTGTCCGAGGCGCTCTCGACCATCCCTGGAATCCGTGAGGTCAATGTCTATGGCGTGGCGGTGCCGGGCATGGATGGGCGTGCCGGCATGGCGGCACTGGTGGTGGATGGCGGCTTTGACATTGCGAGCCTGGCACACCGGCTGGACGGAAAGCTGGCGTCCTATGCGCGGCCTGTCTTCCTGCGTCTGCAACCGCAAATCGCCGTCACCGGCACGTTCAAGCAGCGCAAGGTGGAGTTGGTCAAAGACGGGTTTGATCCCACGGCATTGCCTGATCCGATCTATTGGCTGGATCCCGCCCTGGCGAGTTATGAACCACTGACTCCGGCGCGGTACGTCGAAATCATTGAGGACCGGGTGAAGCTGTGAGCCTGCGGCGCGCGCAGCGCGTGAGCGGGTCCGGTGGACCCGCGAGAGCAGGCGAACGCCCCGAGTTCGGGCGAGGGGCTACGCGAAGTCTTTGGCCAGGGCGGCGCGTGTTTCGTCGCCCAGAACCGCCATGTGACCGTAATGTCTGTGGCCGACGCCGATCACCACCCGTTCGGTTTTAAAGCGCGCGATCTGCTCTGGTGTCAGCTTGAAGCGCAGCCAATGCACGGAGGAGGTTTTGCCGTCCGCCGTGGTGCGGTCGTCATATTCGGTCGGCGTCGCCGCAATCTTGTCGGCGCCGATTTCCAGGAACACGCTCTCTTCGATGCCGCCCAAGGTAAGAAGAGTCGCGTTACGGCGATTGCCATCCTCGATCTCCAGCATCATGGTGGCAATCAGTTCATCGCCTTGCGGGATCAGCGGATTATAGGCCTGCAATTCGCCTTCCAATTGTTCCGCGCCGCCCTTTACGATGCGCAGCATTTCCTGCACCTGCAACCACATGGTGGCGTACTTCTCGAATTAGACAGTGGCGAAGGGCCCGACCTCGACGCGCCGCAGTT
>Ga0118677_10015338_pt1 | contig 10653 bp, 7 predicted proteins | sample AliMusrvi5mmetaG_FD_86154 | JGI IMG/M metagenome (GOLD analysis project Ga0118677, IMG submission 86154)
CAGTGACGTGTGGGAATTCTCCGTGGGACGCGCGTCATGGCGCAGAATCCCCACGCGCAGCGACCGTGCCAAGGCCCCGGCCGCGCCGGCCGGGGTGATGCCACGGCTGCGCCCCAACCCGCGCCCGCTGAGTAACCCCTCGGATTCCAGGAGCTGCATCGCGCGCCTGACCGTGCGTTGCGCGACATCCAGCTCCGCAGCCAACCGCGGCACGCCGGGCAAGCGATCGCTCCACCGTACCTGGCGGATGCCCTCGCGCAGGTACTCGGCGACCCGTTCGGGCAGGGAAAATCGTGGGATCTGATGCATAGCGACAATCCTATTCCATGTTAGCATAGGATGTCGAGAAAAGAAATCTTGCCGTTGGCCGGCATCCTGATTGGTTTCGCCGGTCGTTGCTTTTCCACCGGCAAGACCGCCACCCGTCAAGAATCGACAAACAAAATCACCATGAAAATACTGAACAGAATCACCCCCCTGCGAGCTGCCCGCCAACACTGCGCCCTCGCGCTGGCTGCCGCAGGCATGATCGGTGCCGGCCCGTCCGCGCAAGCCCAGACCGTCGCCAACAGCAGCTTTGAAACCCCGAGCCTAGGTGCCGGCGGATTCCAATATAATCCCGGCGGTGCCAGTTGGAGTTTTGGCAATGCCGGGGTCACCCGCAATGGCGGCCCGTGGTATTCCCCGGACGCACCGGATGGTGTCCAAGGCGGGTTTATCCAGACCGATGGCGGCAGCATCTCGCAATCGATCCCGTTTGCCGCTGCGGGCGATTACACGGTGAGTTTCGCCGTGGTCGGGCGGGCCGGCTATGGCAGCCGCGCCTTGAGTGTGAAAATCGATGGTATCACGGTGTATGCCCTCACCGCGGCGCAAATCAGCACGGCGGCCTGGGCCAGCCAAACCACCCCGCAATTCACGGTCACGGCGGGCGCCCACACGCTCGCCTTCGTCACCGGTGCGGGCGGTGACGCCTCTGTGATCGACAACGTGGTGATCAACACGGTTCCGCAGAACACGGCGGACATCCTGACCTTCGGCCTGCCGGGCTATCCCGCCGTCATCACCGGCACCGACATCGCCTGGACCGTGCCGTTCAGTTGGAATGCGGCGGCCCTCGCGCCCACCTTCACGATGCCTTATGGGGCCACGGCCGCGCCGGTTTCCGGCACCTTGCGGGACTTCACCAGCCCGCAGACCTACACCCTCAATTCCGGGGATGGCACCTCGGTCGTCAACCAGATGTACACCGTGACGGTGACCAACGCCGCCGTGAGTACGGCCAAGGACCTTCTGACCTTCGTCTTCCCGGGGCTGCCCGCCGGCATCATTTCAGGCACCAATATCAGCGTGACCGTGCCGGGCACGACTGACATCACGACGCTGGCACCCACCTACACGCTGTCCCCCCTGGCCACTTGTGTGCCGGCTTCCGGCAGCCCGGTGGACTTCACCAGCCCGCAAAATTACACCGTCACTGCCGAGGATCACTCCACCCAAGTCTATACCGTGACAGTCTCCCTGGCGCCCGTCGAAACCGCCATCGCATGGAACCTCAACGGCGGGGGAGCCTGGGACACCACCTCACTCAACTGGCTCGGCCAGGTCTCCAATTCGCCGACTTTCTTTGCCAATGGTGCCAACGTGATTTTCAACAAGACCGCCGGCGGCACGATCGCCATTGCGCCGGGCATGTCGCCGGCATCCACCACCGTGAGCGGCAGCGGCAACTACACGCTCACCGGAGGCCCCATCGCCGGCGGGGCGCTGACCGTTTCCGGGTCCGGGCAGCTCAGCCTCCAGACCACGCCCGCCAACTTCAGCAGCATCGTGCTCAATGGCGGCAGCATTTGGCTCAGGGCTGACGTGTATGGGGTCGGGGCCTGCAACATGGGGAATGTGACGATTAACAGCGGGGCCACGCTCCAAGGAGAACGGGCGAACATGGTGGGCGGCGCCCTGACCATGAACGGCGGGAGGTATATGGAAGACAATGGTTTCGGAGGAAGCTGGACAGGGCCCGTTTATCTGGCCGCCGACTCCTTCTTTGGCCAGAACGGTTGGTGCTGCCAACAAACGATCAATGGCACGATCAGCGGCCCGGGTGGCTTCACGTTCTCCACCCAGTACGGCGCGACTCTGATCCTCAACACCGCCAACAGCTACGCCGGGCCCACGATCGTCACTGGCGGCACAGTGCAGTGTAACGTCCCGGACGCCCTGGGCGCCAACGCCCTCACCATCGCGAGCGGCGGCGCCAAGGTCAATTTGAATTACTCCGGCGACCACGTCGTCTCCGCGCTGACCCTCGGGGGTGTCTCGAAGCCCGCCGGCACCTATGGGTCCACCAGTTCTCCCGCCCCTGTGGCCAACCAGAGTGCTTACTTTTCCGGCACCGGCACGGTGACGGTGCCCGCCGCATCCGCCTACGACGCGTGGGCCAATGGCACCTTTGCCAATGGCGCCACCGTGTCGGACAAGGACCCCGCCCATGATCCGGACGGCGACGGCATGACCAACCAACAGGAATTCGCCTTCGGCCTCGATCCCACCACCGGCGCCTCGGCCAATCCGATCACACAGCAACTCGACAAGGCCACCGGTGCCTTCAAATACACCCGGACCAAGGATTCCGGCCTCACCTATATCTATCAGTCGTCCACCACCCTCAGAGAGCCGTGGGATGACTTTACTCCGGATTCCGCGGTTTCCAACAACGCAACCCCGGTCGAAGAAATCACCGTCACGGTGCCTGCCAATCTGCTGCTCAATAGCAAGCTGTTCCTGCGGGTCAAGGCGCAGTGAGCACCATAGTCACATCCCAGGTGGGGACCAGCGGCCCCGCTGGTCCCACACTGCCCCCGAGGGTGAGATGTCAATGACAAACACGCGCTGCGCTTCATCACCGCGTCACGGCGGATAAGTCGGCGGCCCGGGGCCGGGAAGCCCTGCCTAATACCATATAACAAATAGCACCATCTCATGCACCCCTTTCCGGAGTTCGTAATTGCCACCATGAGGCAAGCCGGAAATTCGCAAATCGAGATTGCGCAGGCAATCGGGTCCAGCCAGGCGACCATTAGCAAGGACCTCTCGCGTAACCGCGGCGAACGCGGTTACCGGCCCGCCTGAGGACCTCATGAGCACACTCGCTCTGGCGGCTTTCGCGGAACTGCGAGATTCCACTCCAGGACTCGCTCCGCTCGCCCCTCCGTTCCATCTCGCAATTCCGCGAAAGATCAACTAAACAACACACCAAACCAGACGAAGCTATCCCTCCTCTACAGGACTGCGACCTGCCGGTGGTGCGGGCCATGATGGTTATGACAGTGGACCCCAAATTGGTGGTCAATTTCCAACTGGTCGGCAAGGCTGCAGGACGAAAGATCGACTAGGAAAGGGGCCGGCCAGACGGGTGCTGCGTTTGATCTGGTGATTGGGAAAGCCGGCCTGAGTGTTCATTATGCCGGCCCCACCTCACAGCCATTCAGGTAACCTTTGATGACTTGAACGAGAGTGTTCAAGTCCACGGGTTTGGCTAAGTAGTCGTAGCCGTCGATGAAGGCCTCGCTGCCATGGGTGATCTCGTTGGACAGGGTGGCGGTAAGGAAGACCACCGGCGTCCGGCTCAATAACGGTTCCTGCTTCAAGCGGGCGGCGACCTCGCGGCCATGCACCCCTGGCATCATGACATCCAATAAAATCAAATCCGGCAGCAAATCGCGGGCGGTTTGTACCGCCACCGCGGCGTGATTTTCCTGATGGACATCGAAGAAGCCCGTCGCCTCGAGGTTGAGTTTGATGGTACGGGTGATGCTGGCGTCGTCGTCAATGATGAGGATCCGTTTGGCGGTCATGGCTGCGGTTTGCGGTGCTGTGAATGGAACGTCTCAAGGAAAACACCAGATATTCGGAAATGTTTCTCCGAATTGCTCCAAGCTGCGTATCGAGTCGCTGCCCCTCACCTTTTCAGCTGGCTTTCGATGGCGGTGGTGAGCGTGGCCACATCCACGGGTTTGGCCAGGAATTCATGGCCGCCAATGGTGGCCTCGCGCCCGTGGGTTTCCGCATTCGACACAATGGCGGTGAGGAAAATGATCGGGATGTGCTTGAGGGCCGGGACTTCCTGCAATTTGGCGGCGATCTCGCCGCCGTCCATATCCGGCATCATCACATCTAACAGAATAAGGTCGGGTTGGCACTCGCGCGCGGTTTGGACAGCGGCGAGGGCGTGGTTTTCCTGGTGCACTTCGTAGTTGCCGAGCACCTCGAGGTTTAGCTTGATGCCGCGCGTGATGCTGACTTCGTCATCAATGACTAGGATTCGTTTCATGGTTGTGGTATTGGTTGGAGGTTGAATGTTAAAGTGGCACGCGCCCCACCCAAAGCTGGCCAACCGAGGCACGTTCAAGCTGGTCCACCGCCAGCCAGGTCAGGGCGCAGGCAACGGCGACAAACACTACCGCATTGCGGTTGGCAAACCACGCGCTCCAGCAGATGGGAGCAAGGGAAAGCAGCGTTACGGAAACCTCCGAGCCGGTGACGTAGTCCACCACGGCGACCACAAGGACCATGGCAAGGCTTGCCACCACCACTCGCAAGGTGTGCCACTGCCCCCGTTGCTCCGCCGCGATTTTCGGCGCTAGGAGTTGGACTGATTGCGAATTCATGGCGGGCTTGCACTGGCGTAGTGGGCAACACTGCGGCACTATCAACCCTTAAGCCATTCAATTGTTGTGCTCCGAATCAGAAATTCAACAGCGTTATCTCACTCAAGAACCCTGTCTTTGATCTGTCCATGGTTTTCCATCCGCCCCCATTCCCAACCTCCCGGCATCGCCGGTCATGGCCACGATTTCACCGTTGGCCTTGAGCGCCTGGACAATCCGCAGTTTTTGCTCCGGCACAGCTCGGGTAAAAATGTTCACTTGCTGGATCTTCTGCCGGAGGTCGGCATTGCTTAACTCATCCAATTCCGAGCCCGTCATCACCTGGCCTAAAGGGAGCCCGGCTTGGCGGGCAATCTTTTGCGCCGTGCCGGGGCAATCACCGGTGATCATTACCACCCGGATGTCGGCGGCGTGGCAGCTTTTGGACTTCCACACCTGCGACACGGCCAGCAATTGGCGTGAGAGCGGGTATTCGGGAACCCCTTGCAGCCAGTTGTCGCGAGTCAGCCCGTAAACGGGGGGAGCATGCGTTACGGGTAGGGATTCACCCTATTGGAAAGTGCACGTGGTTGGCGCATAATACGCGTCGTTATCCGAAATCATCGTGGTAAGAAGTGACACCCGTGCCCGTTGGGGTCAGGTCGCTAGCAACATCCAAACACCTATCCGAGAAGGCAACTAACATGAAGACACGAATTTGCATCCTTTCTAGATATCAAGCCCGGCAAAGTATTGCGATAGCAGGTCCCAAGCGCAACCGCCGTGACCGCAACCCGCATGGCCTCATCGGCTCGGCGGTCGCAGGTTTGGGCCTGTTTTCAATTGTCGCCGGCGCCAGCGGGCAGGGCGTGCCGTTGGGCGCGGCGCAGAATGTCGCCATCGCCAGCGCCGCCGGGGTGACCAATACCGGCCCCAGCATGATCAATGGCAATATTGCCCTCAGTCCGCTCACCACGATCACGGGATTTCCTCCGGGGACGGTGGTTGGCGGCGGCTCCATTCACTTCAATGACACACTGGCGGTTCAAGCCCAGGCTGACGGCATGGCCGCCTACAATACTCTGGCGGGTCAGGCCTATCTGCCGGCCAACGACAAGTCGGGCGTGAACTTGGGCGGCTTGACGCTCGCTCCGGGAGTGTACCATTTCAGCTCGTCGGCCAATCTGACGGGCGCCCTGACCTTGAATACGCTCGGCGATCCCAACGCCGTGTTCATTTTCCAAATCGGCAGTTCCCTGACCACCGCGCCGGCTTCTTCGGTAACTGTGATTGGCGGGGGGGCCGGCAGGGTGTAGTGGCAGGTTGGCAGCTCCGCAACCCTGAACTCCACCACCGCCTTCGACGGCAATATCCTTGCCCTGGCCAGCGTCACCATGGCCACCGGCGCCAATCTCGTCAATGGCCGGGCCATCGCCCTGACCGGCTCGGTGACCATGGACAGCAACGGCATCGCCGCCTCAGTCCTCAATGTCGCCGCCCCCGGGCGCTCTTGGAACGGCTCGGCTAACAACCTATGGTCGGCCACCAACTGGTCCTCCGCCGTGACAGGCCTTGACCATATCAACCTCGGCACCGGTGCGGATGTGGTTTTCTCTGTCAACCCCAGTCCGCCAACTCCCCAAAACCAGAACACGCTGCTTGACACCGACACGACCATCTCAAGTCTAACCGTCAACGATGCTGCGGCGGTGACCATCGGCGGAACGCACACCCTAACACTCACATCGACCGGACTTGTCACCGGCATCAATGTCAACAGTGGTGCCGGGCTGACGACCCTCAGCAGCAAACTGCTGCTGGGCGATCTGTCCCAAGTGGTCACCGTCAACAATGCGGCAGGCATGCTCATCAGTGGCATTGTCGGCGGAAACAACGGGCTGACCAAGGCGGGAGCGGGCCTGTTGACCCTCACCGGCAGCGAGACCTACACCGGGGCCACGGTGGTCTCCAGCGGGACCTTGCAGCTTGGCGACGGGCTCACCGCGGGAAGTTCGATTGCTTTGTCGAACTCGGTGCTCGTCGCCCCAGACTCCACCCTAGCGATCGGTCTCAAAAGCGGGGAGACATTTGGCAATAGTGTGACCAACAACGGACGAATCCAATGGATCCAAGCCGGGACCAACACTCAGGCGTCCACCAGTGTTTTCAGCGGCAGCGGCAACATGCTCGTCACGGGCGGCGGAACCACCGTTCTGCTAGGCTCCAACAGCTTCACCGGCGGCACCACGGTCAACACCAGCGGCACGGTGCTGGCCGGCAACGGGATCACCAACACCTCCGCCCCGTTTGGCAGCGGCGCGCTGACCATCAACAACGGTTACGTCGATACCTTCAACTCGCAGTTGCTCCAGATGAATGTGGGCGGCTATGTCCAGACCGGCGGCCAGATTGGAATGCACTTGGAAGGCACCACCAGCGGCACTTATACCCGCTATAATGTCAGCGGAACTTCCAATCTCAGCGGAGGATCGGTGTTTGTCTATGACCGCAGCGGCATCTACGTGCCTTACGGTGCCTGGGTCGGCAACCCCAGCGGGGATATGCAGAACATCATTCACACCAGCGGTGGATTGACCGGCCAGTTCGCTTCCAACGCACCACTTTCGGATTTCTACAACGCGGCTTTCAACACGGATTTCCATTACCATCAGGGCGACACGCTGCTGTATCCGACGCTGACTTATGATCCGGCAAATGCCTACGTCAGATGGGTCCAGCGTCCGTTTGACTCGCTGCCTGGGCTCACCGCCAATCAGGCCGCGGTGGGTGCGGCGCTGAATGTTTACCAGGCTACCAACCCGGTCAATCCCGGTGGTGTGATCACCTATCTGGACGGCCAGCCGATCTCCACCCTGCCGGACCTGTATAACTCGCTCATGCCCGCAGATCTCACGGCGATGTTCCAGATCGGGTTCGCGGGCGCGGATATGCAGAACGCCAACATCGAGCGACATCTCGAAATGGTGCGCCAAGCCCCACCAGGCTACACCCCGCCGAGGTCCACCATCAGCTCGAAAGACAGCAAGGGCAGCGGGGTTGAAGCCGCTCCGGTGATGCCCCAGGAAGACAAGCGCTGGAGTTTCTTCATCGAAGGCTCGGGAGAATTCGTGCGCGTCAATGGCGACCTCAACGCGTTCGGTTACAACTTCACCACCGAACGGGTGACGCTGGGTGCCGACCTGCGCGTGAGCGAAAACTTCGCTGTCGGCATCATGGGCAGCTATGCCAACTCGAATGCGGACCTGGCCCGCGGCGGGTCCATCGACGTGAACACCGGCAAATTGGCAGCCTATGCCACGGTGTATGGCAACGGGTTCTATTTGGACGGGCTCATTGGCGCCGGCTACAATTCGTACGACACCACCCGCGCCGGGTTACTCGGCTATGCCAACGGCAGCACCAATGGCTGGGAACTCGACACTCTGCTTAACGGCGGATACGACATTCATCAGGGTGACTGGACCTATGGCCTAACCGCATCGGTGGCGTACACCCGGGTGCAGTTGGACAGTTTCACGGAATCCGGCTCATTATCACCGTTAAGTTACCCGAGTCAGTACCAGGAATCGCTGCGGACCAATCTCGGCGGCAGGATCGCTTACACTGCAACCATGGGTGGAATGAAGGTTACGCCCCAGGTGCGGGTTTCATGGCAGCATGAATTCCTCGACAGCACACAGTCGATGCGCTCGCAGTTTGCCTTCGGCAATGGCCCTGAGTTCTCAGTGGATGGACCCGCCATGGGACGGGACAGCGCCCTGGTGAGTGCGGGGGTGAACCTGCAGATCTCCTCCGCTTTCAGTATCTATGCTTATTACGACGGCCAACTGGGTCGCTCCAACTATATATCCAACAATGTGTCACTGGGTCTGAAATACGACTTTTAGACGCAACGCCCGAATCCAAAATCCCCACAACCGCCCCTCCCCCGCGGGGGCGGTTCAGCGTGCAAGCCCGGCAGTTCCGGGTTGATCCGCAATGAACACGCTGATGTTTCTACTCAGAGAGACCTTCCGCCTCTGCCTCTGGAAAGCCAACCGGGCTGCCAGGATGGGCACTGAGCGTTGTGCCACCTCACAGGTGTGCGGCGCCATCCACTCAATGAGTCGAGACGCTAACGGGTTGAGACTCGGGGGGCATGCATTACGGACATCCGTTGGCGGACGAAAATCGTCGAGTGGCAGCCGCCGCACCATTTTGTTGACAGGCAACTGAGCGGCCCCTACCGGCTGTGGCATCACACCCACACCTTTGAGGAACGCAATGGTGGCACCCGCTGCCTGGGCCGTGTGCGCTATCGGCCGCGGGGCGGGGCCTTGGGCCACTGGCTTTTTGTGCGACGCGATGTCGAACGGATTTTCAGATTCCGGCAGCAACGGCTGAAGCAGCTATTTCCATAGCTGCCAACCGAGGGCGACTGTCCGGCCAATCCCCCTCCACCGTGGAGACTTGTCGGAAATGCACGCCTTTCCCGTTCAAGCCCCAGAAGGTCCCAGCGCTGGAGTGCACGATGCGACGAGGAAATGAGAGAAACACCCGCGCCAATTCGGACTGATGCCGTGATTGCGCAGCCCAAGTCAAGGTCACATCCCTCCCCGAAATGAAGATCGAGACGTATTCGCCAAGGATGGCGCCCAATCGAGCTGACTATTTCCCGGGCCGGAGCTGCCAAGGCGGGCCGATAAAGCGCAGTTCAAGCTGGATCCTGGCATCGTCGGCACCCACCCATTCCAAGCTGACATCACCACGCCCTTTCGCGACCTTCATCAGGTTAGGGTCGATCTCCACCGTACCGCGCTTTCCCCATTGGCTTGTGTGAATGGTGGCATGGCCGTCGCCTCCGGCGTATTTGACAATCTCGCCGGGGGCCAACTCAACGCCGGTCAGCGGCACCGTGATATTCCCCGGCAACTTCAACGCAAGCGCTTTCACAGGCATCGGGCCGTTGAGAATGACGAAGCCCAGGTGCGCGCTGTCATAGGGATTATCGACGTGAACTTGCCGCTTGCCGGCATCCAACGCCGCCGCCGGCGCCGCCACGATCGGATAGAGCGTCCAACTCGCCGCCCCATTCTCTATGAGATGGAACTCGCTGTTGCGGTCCTGCAGCAGCATCTTGACCTGCGGCGGGAACGCCCTGGCCTGATAGGCGGTTTCCCAAGCGTGCATGGAGGCGGTGAGTTCATCGATGTTAGGCAGCATGAGCGCCGCCACCGGCGAACCCTGTTTGCCGCGCAGATAGGCCTCCCAGTCCGGGGTGAATGTCAGCGAGAAGCCCGCGTCATGCCCGCAGCGCAGCGCCATGAGCCACTCGATGTCCTCGACTCGGCACTTCTCCTGGCCCGGTGGTGAAGGGCCGGCGGTGGCATACACGCTGGCGGCAAACTGCCCGAGCATGTGCGGCAACAGGTTGCGCTTGTACTGCTCCAGGCGCATGAAGCGGTAGTCGATCATGCCCTTGCGGAAGACATCACCCCACGGCTCGCCCCAATTCACGCAGTCCATCACGTGGTTGGTATAGCAATCCAGGCCGCTGCCGCCGAGCATGACACGCCCTTTGTTGGCCGGGGCGAGGGCATCGTACCATGCCTGCACGAATTCGGCCCCGCTGTATTCCAGGCCGCTGGTGAGCGTGCCCTCGACTCCGTCGAATTCATACTTGTCGAGTCCCAGTTCGTTGCAGTTGCTGGCGCCGCGTTGGGCGATCTCGCGATTGAGTTCGCGGTTGCCGTAAAAAATCGGCCCCATGAAGTCGCCGAGAATCATCCGGAAAACCTGGCTGCCCACCGGGTGCGCTTGTGCCGTGGTGCCGAAGGCCCCGCGCGCGCAGCCCTCCAAACGCGCGGGTTTGTCGCCCACGACATTCCCATACAATATCAACTCGTCGCCGATGCGGATGCATTTCTTGCCATTGGCCGGACCAAATGGGGTCACCGCGGCGACTTCCAGCACGGTTTCAGCGTCGACTGCGCCGGAGGTGAGA
>Ga0118677_10015339_pt1 | contig 10653 bp, 5 predicted proteins | sample AliMusrvi5mmetaG_FD_86154 | JGI IMG/M metagenome (GOLD analysis project Ga0118677, IMG submission 86154)
CGCCGGCCAGATCATCCGGGGCAAAGGCGTGGACGTGCTGCTTGAGGCGCTGGCGGCGTTTACCGGAACGGTGGTTTTCGTGTCGCACGACCGATATTTCATCGATCGGCTGGCCACCCGCGTGCTTGAGGTGGAAGGCGGCAAGGTCACCAGCCACGAAGGCAACTACGAGGACTACCTGCGCTGGAAGAGTCTTGCAGACGGCAGCCTTTCGGTCGAGATGACGGCGAAGGAAAAGCAGCCAGAGCAACCCCGCAACGGCGCAGCGCCTGCCTCTGGGCCAGAGGAGACCGACACTGCCGCTTCAGACCGTCCCCGCCGGCTAAATCCCATCAAGCAGAAGCAGATGGAGGAGAGGTGCGCGTTTCTCGAAGAAGAAGTCCCGCGCATCGAAGCTGCCATCGCCCACACCGAGGAGCAGCTGGGCGTCTACGTCTCCGCCGCCGAGACGCAGCGGTTGACCGAACTGGCCCAGGATCTGCGCTCGCAATTGGCCGCCTTCACTGCCGAGTGGGAAGACCTGATGGGGCAACTCGAAAGCGCCTGATTTTGGCTAAAACGGCCCAGAAACGCGGGATTTTTGGCCAAAAATGGAGCAAAATCTGCGGTTGACGGTTACCGATCAGTTAATAGGCCAAAATTCCAACATATTGAAACTATGCAAGTTGCAAGCTATGCAGGGGTCGAAATATGGCCCCTATTTGTATAGGGGGGTGGGGGTCAGGCGGATTTTCGCGATTTTGGTTCGCAGTTCAGGGTGGCAAGCGCGACCTGCGCGGCATACAGGAGCTGGTTGGCCCTTTTCTCAGGAATCGCATTGATGAGTATTCCGTGGGCCGCGCAAGCGAGGAAGTCGCGAATGCTTTCATACCCTGCAAGGGTGGGCATGGCTCTGCAATAGGCAGGGCCCGCCGCGTGGGCTGCGAATATCTTGTCAGTGGAGGTGCCTTTAGTACCTTCCATGTACGCATCGAAGGCGCGCTGCCAGGCGGCGCAGCAGCGCTTGACGGCGGCGCGGGCTTGTTTGGGGTCGGGTTCTGGCGCCGAGGGAGGAGTGGCCTCGACCAAGGCGAGTTCCGATGCAGACTTTTGGGTCATGGTGGATTCTCCGTTCTGAAAGGCAGTGGTTAGTGGTTAGTGATTAGTGGTCAGTTTGGCTGCGCTTTTCGGGATGTTTTCATTGTGCGCCGGACAGGGGAAATAATCTGCAAATTTGCGGGAAGGAATATTCGCTTCCCAGCTTCGCGAATCCGGGCCTGGGACACCTGGCGATGGTATTTTGGTGGGAATGAATCCGCCAGGTCTAGAAAAGCCCAAGTGGGTAAGAAGTCTTAGATGGGGCTGGTTTGCGATTGCGACGATTGGAATCTTGGTAACCCCCGCAGCAGTTATCAGCGCCGTTCATCTCGCCAGGTCTGACCATCGGCTGGCTCCCGTCGTTCCCGTTGCATTCTTAATTCGGTTTGCGATGATCTGGCTGTTCTTGAAGCTCTGGTGGGATACACGGGCCCCTAAAGAGGCTCCAAAGGTATAGGGCCAACAAACTGGACGAATCATCCTGTTCAGGCAATGTGAAGCGCGGATAGATGCAAACGCAGGTCTTTCGACTTCGCTGCGCTTCGCTCCTGATGAACGGGGCTATTTGAGTGTTGTGGCATCCCCCCCATTCGCCAGAAAGAAGGCGAATGGATGGGGCACCCCGCCCTTTGGGGTGAACCAACGCGGGTTCATCTCTGGACGTAACTCGCCTTCCGCGAGTTGGGCTGCTCAGGATGACAGTTAATTATTGCTGCGATGCTTTGCCCCAGATTATAAGGTCATCCTTATTCGCCTTCGTGCATAATCTAGACAAGATGGCACTTCTGTGGAATCCCGAGAGTTGGCAAAAGCGGTTGGCGGAGCTGGAGGCGCAGACCGGCGAGCTGAAAGAAGCGCCGCTGCGGCGCGACGTTCGCTCGCTGGGAACGCTGCTGGGCGACGTGCTGCGCGAGCAGGCAGGCGAGGAATTTTTCGCCCATGTTGAAGCGTTGCGCCAGGGCACCATCCGGCGGCGCGACGCCGAGGCTCGCGGACTGGACAAGGAAGCGGACTTGCAGGCCGCCAGCGCGCTTGAACTGGTGCACTCGCTGCCCGTGGAACGAGCCATTCTGCTTACGCGGGCATTTGCTTTCTACTTCGAACTGATCAACCTGGCGGAAACGAATCACCGCAAGCGCCGCCGCATTGCTCTGCAACTGACGGGCCAGGCCAGCCGCCAACGCGGATCCTTGATTGGAACTTTGTGCGAGATGCGCCGCGTGGGAATTACCGCGGACGAGGCCATGGACTGGCTGAAGCGGGTGCTGATAGTCCCGGTCTTTACCGCGCATCCCACTGAGGTGGCGCGGCGGTCGGTAATGTTCAAGCGGCGGCGCATTGGCGAGTTTCTCACCCTCCTCGACCGCATTCCCGTGCCCGAACAGGACCTGGCGCGGTTGGAGGAATTGATTCTCGCGGAGATTTCAAGCCTGTGGCAGACCGACGAGGTGCGCTCGCGCCGGCCCACGGTTTACGACGAAATCAAGATGGGCCTCGACTACTACGACGTCTCGATTTTTGCCACGCTTCCTGAGCTTTATCGCGAGATAGCAGAGGCCCTGCGCGGCGCTTACGGCCTGGAGATTGAGGCGCACCTGCTGCCGCAGGTGCTGTGCTTCGGTTCGTGGATCGGCGGAGACCGCGACGGCAATCCATTTGTGACGCCGCAGGTAACGCGCGACGCCGTGCAGTTGGCGCGCGGCCATTTGCTGCTCTACTACCAGCGGCAGCTTGACGAGATCATCGACCTGCTGACCACCAGCGCGCAGCAGATGCCGGTGAGCGATGCGCTGCTGGCGCGCCTCAATGCATATGTCGCACAGGTGCACACGCCGGAGGCGCAGGTCTTTGGCGAGCGGTATGAGTTTGAGTATTATCGCCGCTTCCTTATATGTCTCAAGGCGCGCATTCATCGCACGCTTGAGGTGATTGAGGATTCCGGTTCGTCCGCGGCAGCGCTGCCGGTGATGCCGTACACACTGGACCAGGGGCAGGGCAAGCTGGCCCAGGTGCTGTCTGCTTACTGTTCGGTGGACGAGTTTATTTTTGACCTGGAGACGCTGCGCGCCTCGCTCGCGGCCAATCGCGGCCTGCGCATTGCGCGGACGCTTGTCGATCCGCTGATTTTGCAGGTGCGCACCTTTGGCCTGCATCTGCACACTCTCGATATTCGCCAGCACGCGCGGGTACATGCCACGGCGTTGCAGGAGGCGATTGCGGATACCGCTGCGCCGTCGCTGCCAATTGGGCTCTCGGACCAGACCGCCTCGGTGCTCGAGACATTCCGCGTGGTAGCGGAGATCAAAGGCGGCTGCTCGCCAGAAGCGATTCGCCAGTACGTGATCAGTGGAGCGTCAACGGTGGACGACGTGCTTGCGGTGGTGCGGCTGGCCAGGCTTGGCGGAGTTCATGTCGAAGGTTCGGGGCGCGATCCGGGATTTCCACCCCAACGACATGGACCCGTCGCTGGGGACCCCGGATTGATGCCCGTGCCGCTATTTGAATCCATTGAAGATTTACGCCACGCGCCGGAAGTTTGCCGCGAGTTGTGGAGCCGGCCGGATTATCGCAAACTGATGGCCACGTGGGATAACTGGCAAGAGGTGATGCTGGGCTATTCCGATTCAAATAAAGACGGCGGCATGCTGACCTCGACCTGGGAGATTTTTCGCGCGCACCGTGACCTGCACGTGGTGGCGCGAGAGGCCGGCGTCAAACTGCGGCTCTTTCACGGACGCGGCGGCACAGTGGGCCGCGGCGGCGGGCCCACGCACCGCGCCATCTTTGCCCAGCCCATGGATTCGTTTGACGGGCAACTGCGCATTACCGAGCAGGGCGAGGTGCTGAACTTCAAGTACTCCGACGAAGTGCTGGCCGAGCGCAACCTGGAACTGATGATTGCCGCGTCACTGGATGCTCTGGCGCGGCCCAACGCGCGCGACCCCGAGGGCCACTTTACCGGAGTTCTCAAGCCGGAGTGGGAGGCCGCGTTCGACGAGTTATCGGGCATCGCCTTTGATTTTTATCGGACTCATATTCTCGACGACCCCGGCGTGGTGACTTACTTTGAGCAGTCAACGCCGGTGGGTGAACTGGAGCACGCCAAGATTGGCTCTCGGCCTTCACGGCGCAATGCAAGCCCCAGCCTGGCCGATCTGCGCGCCATTCCATGGGTCTTTGGATGGACGCAATCGCGGCTGCTTGTGCCGGCGTGGTTCGGCGTGGGCTTCGCGCTGGAGCAATATCTTGCCAAGCCCGGCTCGCTTGAGCTACTGCAAACCATGGCGCGCGAGTTTCCGCTGTTTATCGATCTTCTGCGCAACGTGGAGTTGGCGCTGGGCAAGGTGGACCTTGCCACCGCGCGCCTTTACGCGTCGCTGGTGGAAGACCGCCTGCTGCGCGAGCGCATCTTCGACATGTTCGACGCCGAGTTCCATCGCACGGTACGCGCATTGCTCGCTGTAACCAAGCAGACGGAATTGCTTGAGAGCAATCCAGTGCTCGGGCACTCCATCAAGCTGCGCAATCCCTATGTCGATCCCATGCACCTGATCCAGGTAGACATGCTGCGGCGCAAGCGCGCGGGCGAAAATACACCGGAAGTGAATCGCGCCATAGCGGCCACGATCAGCGGCATTTCCGCGGGACTCAGGAACACGGGCTGAGGTGTTTCCTACGTCAGCTTGATGACCACCGCATCGTCAGACGGGCGAGTCTCCGGCATATGCAGGGTAAGGCCATCGGGCGTCCATTCCCATTTCAAGGGCTCCTTCGATCCCAGTAACTCGGCTTTGCGCAGCGGGCCGCCGGGCAAGGGAGTGTCGCGCTTGAGCGAGGCTACCTTCACTTCGCTTCCCGGCGCTCCCATCACCAGTACATAAAACGCCTTGCCGCGGGTGGTGAATCGAATATCCTGCGCGGTGAAGTCGTGGATGTGATCGGCGACGTATGATCCGGCCTTGATCTGAGTGGGGCCTTCGCCAAAGTGTTCTGCGGGGCGGGAGTCGTAGATGGCTTCGCCGTTGGTGCGCAACCATGCGCCAATCTGGCGCAGGCGCAGTTGCGTCTCATCGGGAATGGTGCCATCGGCGCGCGGGCCTACGTCGAGCAGCAGATTACCGTTCTTTGAGACCACGTCGATCAACTGGTGAAGGATGCGGCCCGCTGATTTGTAGTTGGGCTTGGAGATATAGCACCAGGAGTCCCAATCGAGCACGTCGTCGGTTTGCCAGGCGTAGGCGGCCTTGTCGGTCAGCTGGCCGGCCTCGATGTCGATGAGGCCGGAACCAACGGCGAAGTCCTTGTCCTTGTAAGTGAGCACGCGGTCATCGCCGCAGTTGTAGAAGTGCGCCATCATCTGCTGGCGATACATTTCAGGAATCGTCTGCACGCGGTTGTCGAAGTAGATGATGTCAGGATGGTAGCGGTCAACCACCTCGTTTACCTTGTCGCGCCATATCTCGCAGAAGCGCTGTGTGGGTGGCGGCTCGGGATGCGCAAAGTTGAATGCGCCCGGAGCGTTCTCCGCATAATCCTTGGGAGTTGGCGAAGGCGTGAACTTCTGCGCCCAGTAAAGGTCGGCGAGTTCGGGCTTGTAGATGTCGGCGTCGGCCTGCGGACTTGTGTACCAACCCCAGAGCCACTGGTGATGGAACGAGGTATAGAACTTCAGCCCCTGCTTGCGGACGGCGCGCTCCATCAGGCCGACAATGTCGCGCTTCGGCCCCATCTTCGCGGCGTTCCAGCGATTGATGCGGCTATCCCACATTGAGAAGCCGTCGGCGTGCTCGGCCACCGGGCCCACATAACGGGCGCCGGCATCTTTAAATAGAGTCACCCAGGCGTCGGGGTCGAAGTGCTCAGCGGTGAAGGCCGCGGCAAAGTCCTTGTAGCCAAACTTGTCCAGACTTCCATACGTCGCAAGGTGATGCTCGTACTCAGGCCTTCCCGGCAGGTACATCCAGTGCGGATACCACTCGTTGCCAAAGGCGGGAACGGAATACAGTCCCCAGTGGAAGTAAATGCCGAACTTGGCGTTGCGATACCACTCCGGCGTGGTGTGCTGCTGCAGCGAGTCCCACTGCGGTAGGTATGTTTTATGGCTGGATTGCGCGGCTGCGTCGATGGCCATGGCGACGGGCGGCAGCGAAGCGGCGGAGCCTGCGGCGAGCATTTTAAGCGCGGAGCGACGGGAAATGGGCATTGGGACTCTCCTTGGCGTACGGCACCATGCGGGCTTGCCGGGAAACGAGAATCTTACAATGCAAACCTTTACAAGGCAATCGCTTGGATGCGAAAGTCCATCCCTGAAAATCGCGGCGGCGCCCGGATCAATCTGGACGCCGCTGTAGCTTCGTTCGCGTTCGGAAAATCTCCTCACGCTCCGGTGAGTGCTATCTAAGTCAGAGGTCGCCCGGCAGGATCGGGGGCAGCCCCGGCACGGCTCGAGGCCGGCACTGCGCCACTCTCCTTCGTTTCCCTGATCTTCGCCAGCAGGTCGGTGGGGTGCACCGGCTTGGCCAGAATCTCGAAGTCGTGCCCGGCGGCTCGTGCCTCGGCTAGCAGTCCTACGGTCGCGGCCTGGCCTGAGAACAAGAGCACCTTGCAGTTGGGACATTCCTTCTGAATCCGGATGGCCAACTCGATCCCCGATATCTGCGGCATGATCACGTCTGAGATGAGCAGGTCAGGCGGAGTGGCGCGGGCCGCCTCAAGCACGTCGACTGGCCCGCTGAACGATACCGCGTCGTAGCCCTTGCTGCGCAGGATCAGCCCCAGGCTCGACGCGATGATGAACTCGTCGTCAACCACAAAGATGCGAAGGCGCTTACTGGATTGGGTCATGAAACCTCCTGTTTCAAGCGGTTGCCGATCGGCTTGGAGCATGTATCAAAAATCCGGTTTGTGTCAGTCGTCCACCGTCGTTGCCGACCCGCGGTGAATGAAACATCGCATACATTAGGCCGTCGACGATTCCGGCCCCAGAGGGCCATGGAAAATAGCCCAGGGCCTGGGTCCCCGAGCGACAGATCTTCGTCGCTGGGGGTGGAGGACAAGCGCAGCGCAGTCCTGGGAACGCAACCGAAGGATGACCCAAGCCCCGTAGGGGCGATCGAATCATCACCGGCAGTTTCTTTTTAGGGCCGGACTTCGCAAACTGCGGAAAATCTTTTCTTGATCCAGAAATCGCTCCGTTTTGAAAGGGTACGGCTTTATCCGTGCCGCGCGAAAATGAAAAGACTGGGCTTTAGCTTCTGCGGAAACGGATCTTCAAACATCTGCGTTCCCTCGGCGGCTAAAGCCGATTCTCGTTTTGCTGACATTGCGGCGCGGCTGAAGCCGCGCCCTTTCAAGGCAATTGCGTTCTTGTTGAAAGTGACGATTGTTCGAGGTCCAACCTGACTGTTTGATGCGGGGCGAAATCAACAAGCCGCATTCCCCCGGGGGCGAGCAACGAAAATTGTCCGGGGTGAGTCCCGGCGACGGATCATTCTTTCAGCGGGGGGGACCATTCCCTAAGCGGAAGGAGCAGAGACTTTCACGCCTCTGAATACCGATTCTTTTAGCGGAAGGAGCAGGGGCCTTCAGGCCCCTGGATACCTAGGCGTAATAATCTGCAATCGGGTCGCGCAGGCTTGTACAAAATCTGATTCGGGCACCAGGGCGTTTTCGCGGGCAATCAGGGTGGCGGAGGTCGAGTTCCCGAATGCAAGCTAAGGCCCGTGGTCTCCGAATGCGAGAGACCGGGGATACCAGATCAAGGGGAGAACTGACATCTTCGGGACCAGGGCCACCTGCCGTCCTTTACTTTCTTCCGTATGACTTGAGTTCATCCCGGCTGATTTCCGCCGAGGGTACAAGCCTGTAGTGTTTCTCCTCCACGATTACGACCTGGCCGTCTTCAACCGCAAGTTCAAACATGGCGATCTTTTTCTTCTTGTCTTCGATATCGATGAACTGAGCAGAGACTGAGCGACATACAAGCGAGGGGAATTTCTCGGCACAGCAGGCCAGGTCCCGATTCGTCTGCACCACCGCCAGTTGATCTTTTCCGCCCTTTGCTTGAACGGGGATCACGAATTGCACGCCCTGCCGGTCCAGAGCCACATAGACCTCGTCGATCTCGATCTGACCGATGCCCTTGACCGTGGTGCGCATGTGGTTCTGAAGCGAATAGGCCGTTACTCCGAGGAAAATATCGATGAGGCGGTTGTATCGGACCCTCGCCAACAAAGCCTGCTCGTCGTTCAGTGCGTACGCTCCGATAATCTCTGGCGTGGCATCCGGAATCTTGATCGCTCTCAAACTTGGATTCGGCAAGATTCTATTGGCTGGCACCAGGCAAAACCGATACAGAGCGCTGCCGGCCCCTGCAATAATCCATTCCATTCCTTCGGGCTGAGTCTCAATGATCTTCTTGGGTAACGAAGTCCGATACCGAATTGCATAAACGACATCGCCAAGGTTCTCGGGTAGAACAATCCTAAGGGCCTTGGCGGCACGTTTGAGATCTTTGCGCTCGAACCCGATCTCGGTATCGCCGTCCTTATACGCACCAAAATCCTTGTCGAAAAAGATGTGCTCCAGGAGTCGCTTGTAGCGGTTTTCTATTTTCACAGGAACCAATTTTTTCCTCGCAACCCGATTAGGTCAAGTTCTGGCACTGGCTTACATCTCGTTCCCCCCGCTTTCTCGGATATGCGACGAGACATTTGGCCAGCGTTTGTTGCAAGGATAATAATGCACGGTAGAACGATCACGTTTCGACGGAACGAGACTTCGCACCATGGTCGACAACCGATCACCCGAGAGCCGAAGTGCACTGATGTCCCGGATTGGCGGAAAGGATACCGCCCCGGAATTGATGGTTCGTCGGCTTCTGCATGCCCTTGGGTACAGATTCCGACTGCACAGTCGAGATTTGCCCGGTTCTCCCGACATCGTTTTTCCATCGCGGCAGAAGGTGATTTTCGTAAACGGCTGCTTTTGGCATGCCCATGGGTGCCCGATTGGCCGTCCTCCGAAATCCCGCCCCGAGTTCTGGCTGCCAAAACTGCAAGGCAATCGGCGAAAGGACGCGCGAAATTTGCGGGCATTGCGCGAATCGGGTTGGGGCGTGTTGACCATCTGGCAATGTCAGACAAGGCTCCGTGAAGGGATGGAAAGGCGGCTCATTTCCTTTCTGGGACCACCGGGGAAAATTCCGATCGACAATTCTCCAAGAACCCGGTAAGCTGATACCTGAAAGGCAGGAGTTTACAGATGCCAAGGCCGATCGGAATCGATTTGTTTGCCGGCGCCGGAGGCCTCGGATTGGGCTTCGAGCAGGCCGGTTTCGATGTCGTGGCCGCAGTCGAAATCGATCCCATTCATTCCGCTGTCCACGCGTACAACTTTCCTCGGTGCGTCATGCTGCCGCGGTCAGTTGCCGGTTTGACCGGAGACGAAATAAGGCAACGGGCAGGAATAGGACGTCGGCACGTCGATGTTGTATTCGGTGGCGCCCCCTGCCAGGGCTTCTCGATGATGGGCCATCGCGCCCTCGACGACCCGCGCAACAGCCTTGTTCGGGAATTCGTACGCATCGTAGCCGAACTGAAAGCCTCCTATTTTGTCTTCGAGAACGTCAAGGGTCTCACGGTCGGGGAACATAAGGTCATCCTGGAAGAGTTGATCGAGGAATTCGCGAGCCTGGGCTATCGGACACGGCTCCCTTGGAAGGTTTTGGACACGGCAGATTACGGCGCGCCGCAACATCGCGAACGACTAATCCTGATGGGCGCAAGAACCGGGGTTCGATTACCAGAGTATCCGGAAGCGATGTTTCGGCCTGCCGATGTTGATAAGCGGGGGTTGCTTCCGCAGGGTCCGTCCTGCCGGGATGCGCTGGCAGACATTCCGGATGCCGAGCAATTCGATACCCTTGTCAACGACGACGAAGTTCCGACGGCAGAGTGGGGGCGCCCTAGCCGTTACGCTCGGGAAATGCGGTGCGTCGGAGGCGATTCGTGGCACTTCGGCTACGTGAGGCGGTGGGACCGGCGCCTCCTCACTTCCAGCCTGCGAACGGAGCACACAGAGATTTCGAGAAGGCGATTTGAAGCGACGCCACAGGGGCAGGTAGAGCCCATATCCCGGTTCTACAAACTGTCAGCTGAGGGGTTGAGTAACACGCTTAGGGCGGGAACCGACTCGTCTCGGGGAGCTTTTACGAGCCCAAGACCGATCCACTACGACCACCCGCGCTGCATAACAGTCCGCGAAATGGCCAGACTTCACGGATTTCCAGACTGGTTCCGCTTCCATCAAACCAAGTGGCATGGCGCGAGGCAGATTGGCAACGCAGTCCCCCCGCCACTTGCCAGGGCCGTAGCGATGCAGGTCATTAGGGCTCTCGGCAACGGGCCACGGCGGCCGGAGGATGTTATCTCGCTTGGGGACCCAAAACTTTTGCGCCTGGGAATGTCGGATGCTGCAGACTATTTCGGGGTTCCGGTTGTGATAGGCAAACGAGATCGGAAGAGCGGCTCAAAAAAGCGGAAGCAGCACGAGATTGAGGCAGAATTGACCTTGGAA
>Ga0118677_10015341_pt1 | contig 10652 bp, 4 predicted proteins | sample AliMusrvi5mmetaG_FD_86154 | JGI IMG/M metagenome (GOLD analysis project Ga0118677, IMG submission 86154)
ACCCAAATAGGAAGTCGTGCTGCCGGCATTGATGGTGAGCGAACCGGATAGGGTCGTGTTGCCGTTGCCGCCAAAAATCCCGCCGCCGGCAAGGACCCAGTTATTGGTGGGGTTCACCGTTCCAACCATGAGCAAGCCGCCATTGAGCGTCACCGTGCCGGTGCCGAGCGACGACACATTGCCGCCAACGAGTGACATAACTCCGCCGTTGAGCGTCGTGCCACCGCTGTAGGTGTTCGCGGCCTTGAGCGTCAGCGCAGCTGGTGCCGTTGCAGCGGTAGGAAGGGGAATAACAGATTCATTGAGAATGATGGATCCCGTTCCAGAGATCACCCCTGTCTGAAGCGTCTGAGCTGCGGTGCTGCCATAGTTGAGAGCACCGTTATCGATGATCGCGGCCGAATACGTGCCATTGCCCAATTTTCCCGCGCCGCTGATTTGCAGCGTGCCTCCGGTGTCGATGCTCGTCGCGCCGGTGTAGGTGTCCACACCCGATAGATTGAGGGTGCCGGGCCCGACCTGGGACAGGCCGCCGGCCGTGCCGCTGACGACACCCGACAGCAGGACCTGGCCGCCCGCGACGGTCGTCACGGTCCGCACGGCAGTGGTGACGATTGGCAGGCTGATTGTTTGCAGGTTGGCGGCGGCGCTGCTGATATTCCCGGCGAGGGTGATCGAGTTACCGGCGAGGGTGAAGGGGGTTGCGGCTGCATCGAAGGTGATACCGGCAAAGCTGGTGGCAGCGGCGAAGTCATTGCTGGTGCTGGTGTTGGCCGCGCCGGTAAAGACCAGTGCATCTCCAGCAACAGGAGTGGTGTCCCAGTTCGCGGCGCTCCACAGATTGCTGGCGGCACTTGCACTCCATGTGCGCGTCGCGGCTTGGGTGGTTTGACTGCTGAATGCCATCACAACAGCGGCGAATGCCAGAGCTGTCGTACGGAGAAACGGATTGGACTTATAATTGGATTTCATCGATTCTATATGGGGTTTACGGGTTATAAAGACGGGGATCAGTGGGGGTTACGGAAGGCGGACCGAGGCTGCTTGGATGGATTCAACGGGCACCAAGTCAATCTAGACTGCGCCACAGTAGGTTGAAATGCCCCCGCCACAAGCCCCCCGAATGGGTAGAACTTCCGCCACCAGAGTGCCCGAAATCCACCCATTCGGGGAGGTAGCCAAGCTGCCGATTGCGTGCTAAGCTGCGTCCGTGTTCACGCCATCATCTATCATTCCATTGAGTGTCCTGTTCCTCAGTTCCTCGCTTTTCGCTCAACAGGCGGACTGGGAAAACCCGGCGGTTTTCCGCATCAACAAGGAGGCGGCACGAGCCACATCAATGCCATTTCCGACGCAACAGGAAGCCGCTGCCAAACCCCGACTGCAATCATCTTGGTGCCAACTGCTTAACGGTAACTGGAAATTCCACCACTCCGGCAATCCATCGGCCAAGCCCGCCGGCTTTGAAGCGCCCGCCTTCGACGACTCGGGGTGGAAGGAGATTCCGGTGCCATCCAACTGGCAATTGCACGGCTTCGGTGTGCCGGCCTACACCAATATCACCTACCCCTTTGCCAAGGATCCGCCTCGCGTCATGAGCGAGCCTCCCCAACAATTTTCTACCTTCCCCCTCGCCAACCGCAACCAGGTCGGCTCCTACCGCCATCGTTTCACCGTGCCGGATGCCTGGAAAGGCCGCCACACGTTCATCGTCTTCGGTGCCGTGGATTCCGCGTTCTACCTGTGGATCAACGGCAAAAAAGTCGGCTATTCGCAGGATTCCCGGACCCCCGCCGAATTCGACATATCCCCCTACCTTCACGACGGCGATAACCTGCTGGCAGCCGAGGTCTATCAATTTTCCGACGGTTCCTACCTTGAGGACCAGGACATGTTCCGGCTCTCCGGTATCTTTCGCGACGTCTATCTGTGGAGCGCCGCCGATCTGGACGTCCGCGACTTCCAAATCAACCTCGGCCTCACCGACGACTACAAGGCGGGCACGTTTCAATTCAGTGCCACCGTCGCCAACCGATCGGCCACGGCAACGCGGACCAGTGTGTCGCTAGACCTCACCGCGCCAGATGGTTCCTATGTCACCCGGCCCACCGCCTTCGCAGACGTCCCGGCCAATGGTGAATCCACAATCACATACAAACTCTCGACTTTGGCTAACAAACTTTCAGACATCAAGCCGTGGTCGGCGGAGGCTCCAAATTTATATACCTATCACATGACCCTGAAAGATGCCGCCGGCAAGGAGATCGCCCACTACCAAGGCAAGACCGGCTTCCGCCGCGATGAAATTAGGAATGGCCAGTTGCTGCACAACGGCCGGCCAATTCTCATCAAGGGAGTCAACTGCCACGATCACAACCCGCGCACCGGCCATTACCTCACCGAAGACGACATGCGCGCCGACCTGCTGCTGATGAAACAAGCCAATATCAATGCCGTGCGAACCTCGCATTACCCCAATGACCCGGCCTTCCTTGGCATCTGCGACGAACTCGGCCTCTACGCCGTCGCCGAAGCCAACATCGAGTCCCACGGCATGGGCTTCGACAAGGAGTCCCTCGCCAAAAATCCCGCATGGTTCGAGGCCCACCTCGACCGCATCAAAAATTCTGTCGAACGCGATAAAAACCACCCCTGCGTGATCATGTGGTCACTTGGCAATGAGGCGGGCGACGGCGAAAATTTTGTCAAGTGCTCGCAGTGGGTCCATCAGCGCGACCCGTCCCGCCCGGTCCACTATGAGCCCGGCGGCCACAATGCCCACGTCGATGTGTACTCGCCAATGTATGCCACCCCGGAGGATTGCGAGCGATATTGCCGCTCGGAAGAAAAGAAGCCGTTAGACAAGCAGCGGCCGCTCATCCAATGCGAATACAGCCACGCCATGGGCAACTCGACCGGCAACCTTGTGGATTATTGGAATGTCTATCGGAGTGAACGTCTGCTGCAAGGCGGCTTCATCTGGGACTGGAAGGATCAAGCGTTCTTTGAGACCAAACACGCCATCACCGCCGTCGAGGATCGTTCCGCTAACAAACTAGCAGCGCACCTGTTCGGATCGCTCGACCCCAGCGAGGGCCTCTTCGGCGGCTGCACCGTGGTCGCCCCCACTCCCAAACTTGATCTAACAGGACCACTGACGCTGCTCGCCGAGGCCCGCCTCAACAATCCGGGATGGAGCAAGGGCGGCCAACCGCTCATCTCCAAAGGCGACACCGCCTATTCCCTCAAGATATCAGATACCGGTGAACTCGAGTTCTTCGTCCACGCCGCGGGTGTCTGGCACAACGTCAGCGCCAAACTGCCAGCCGACGCCGCCTCAAAATTTCACACCTACGCCGGCGTCTATGACGGCAAGAATGTTGCGCTCATCATCGATGGCCAGCCCGCCGCCTCAAAACCGTGCAGCGCCACCGTCGCCACCAACACCTTCCCGCTAGCCGTGAGCATCGACACCGAGGAATCCGCCCGCCGCCTCAATGGCACGGTGCGCCGCGCCGCAGTCTATCCACGTGCCCTGGGTGCCGCCGAACTCGCCGGAAACGCGCCCGAACCGGCCGTGTTGCTGGATTTCACCAAGGATGCTAGCAAACCCAAAACCCAGCAATTCTTTGCTTACGGCGGCGATTTCAACGAGCGACCGACCGATGTATCGTTCTGCTGCAACGGCCTCGTCCTGCCAACGCTCCAACCCTCACCCCAACTCGACGAGGTGCGCAAGCTCTATCAAAATATCCACACCACGGGCGTGGATGTCTCCTCCCCCACCGTAAAAATCAGCGTCCACAACGAGAATTTCTTCTGCAGCATCAACCCAATCGACGCCTCATGGACGCTGGTGAAAAATGGCCTGCCTATTGCCGATGGCAAATTCGTCCTGCCAGACGTCGCCCCGGGCCACAGCACGGAACTCACACTGAGCACCGGCCATCAGCCCGATTCTAACAGCGAATACTGCCTCCGAGTCAACTACGCACTCAGCGCAGACACCGCATGGAATCCCAAAGGCACGCGCATCGCATGGGATGAAATCCCGCTGCCTTGGGGCAAGCGCACGGTGCCTGCCACCGTCACTTCTAATACTGCCGCTTCCTTCACTCAAGACGCATCTTCCTTCAACCTCAAGGCTAACGGCATCACCGCCACCATCGACAAAGGCCGCGGCATCCTCACCTCGCTGCGCCACAAGGACCAAGAGTGGCTGGTGGCCCCTCTGCTCCTGAACTTCTGGCGCCCCACCACGAACAACGACGAAGGTGCCACACTCCAGCACAAGCTCAAAGTCTGGCAATACGCCGGACAACGCGCCACCGCCGAAAAAATCACTGCCGCGCAACAAGGAGCCGAAGTGCTGGTCACAGCCGAACTCAAGATCCCAGCCAACGGCAGCACTGCAACCGTTAAATACCGCTTCACCGGCTCCGGCCAACTGGAAATTGACACCGAGCTGCGCCCCGGCAAGGGCCTGCCCGACGCGCCCCGCATCGGCTACCAATGCGAAATCCCCAACCGCACGCCCGTCTGCAAATGGTTTGGCCGCGGGCCCCAGGAAAACTATCTGGATCGCAAGACCGGGGCTTGGACCGCTGTCCATGAGATGATGGTTCCAGCGATGTTCCATCCCTACGTCGATCCCCAGGAGAGCGGCAACCGCAGCGAAATCCGTTGGTGCTCCCTCACCAGTCCTCAGGGCGGCAGCGGCCTGCGTGTGGACGCCACCGGCACGAACTTGCTAGAAATCGGCCTCTATCCGTGTGCTGCCACCGACATCACCTTGGCCATGCATCCAAGCGAACTGCCGCCCTGCGACTTCTTCACTCTCAACATCGATCACCGACAGGCCGGCCTCGGCGGCATCAATTCCTGGGGGGCCCTCGCCCTGCCCAAATACCACCTCAGCCCGAACCAACCCTATGCTTGGTCGTTCAGGCTCTCCTTGACCGATACCCCCAAGCCCTGACATCTGCCACTTCGCCTCGAAACACCCGCCATCCATGCCTTTCCCCAGCAACCGTCATCGTGCAGCGTTGCCTGGGTTTGTCGCTGCGATGATTTTGCTAGGCCTGGCCGCCGCACCTGCCAGCCAGGCTGACGAGGCGCGGGTGTTCCTCAATCGGTTCTGGCAAACCAGCGACGGCATGCCGAGCAATTCAGTGTCGCGCATCGCCAAAGATCGCGATGGCTTCCTGTGGATCGCCACCGGCGCTGGCGTCGCTCGCTTCGATGGCCTCCGATTCGAAACGTTCTATTCCACCGACGGTCTGCCAGATACCCAGATTTTCTGCCTGCATGTTGACAAGCACAACCGCATCTGGGTCGGCACCAGGCGTGGCGTCGCCTACCGCGATAAGGGCTCGTGGATCATTCCCGAGGGCTTGCCGGCGACACACGTGTTTTCGCTCGGCGAGAGTGCCGACGGTGCCATCTGGGTGGGCTCCTACACCGACTGCTGGCGCTGGACCGACGACAAATTCACCCCGATCGTCTTTGCCAGCAAGACACCGGACGTGCGCGCTTTCCTGAGCGACGGAGCCAACGCCATCTGGATTCTAACGCAAAACTCCCTGTATCACTGGAGCGCGGAGCAAGCGGAGCCATTGCAAGAGATCGCCGGGCCCTGGAGCGGCCAAGACCTCCGCGACCTCGCCCGAGAAGACGACGGACGCCTGATTGTTTGCGGCAGCGGCCTGCTCCTGCGCCAACAGGAAAACTCATGGGAAGACCTCAATCGCAGCATCCCCGGAGGATCTCAAAACACTTACCTCGCCTGCGCCGTCGCCCCAGACCACACACTGTGGCTCGCCACCCGCAACCACGGCCTCGTTTTCCTCAGTGGCAAGGAAGCCGGCGGCGTCGATGCCTCCAAAGGCCTCTCCCTCAACGACGTCCGCAGCGTCATGATCGATGCCGATGGTGTGATTCTAGCTGGCACCAATGGCGGCGGCATCAACCTCCTGCGCCGCCGCCTTTTTGACACTTACTCGACCGGCGAGGGCCTTGGCAGCACGATCACAACCGCCTTGGTTGCTAGCCGCAGCGGTGTGGTGTTTGCTGGCACCGACGGCAGCGGCATCTTCATTAAAAAAGATGGCAAGTTCGTGCCCCACTTCCGCAACCAGGGCCTGCCAGATAACGGCCTGATCTGGTCCATCTGTGAGTCTCCGGATCAGAGATTGTGGGTCGGCACCCACCACGACGGTCTGTTCCGATTCCAGCAGGACAAAATGCAAAAAATCCCGTTAGCCCCGGAACTCACCGACCAATCGATTTGCGCGCTACTAGAAACGCGCGACGGTGGCCTGCTCATCGGCACCCATGACGCCGGCGTGCATAAGTGGATGGACGGCCAATTCACTCCCGATTTCCCGCGTCTTTCTCCCGGAGAGCAAAGCGTGGTCTATGACATGCTCGAGGACCACCAGGGCCGCATCTGGGTCGCCACCGGCAGTTTTGGCCTGTGGATGCTCGATAACGGCACTTGGACCAACATGACGCGCCAACTCGCCTCGCCCGGCCTCCTCGCCGCTGTCCTCCACGAATCGTCTAACGGCGACCTCTGGATCGGCTCCCTCGGCCAGGGACTCGCCCGCATCCATGACGGCCACCTGGCACAATGGAACCAGCGCGACGGCATCGTAAGTGACACGATTTGCCAGATCCTCGAAGACGACAGCGCTTGCCTGTGGCTGGGTACCGACCGCGGCCTGCAGCGGGTGTCACGCGCCGCACTCGACGCCTACCGCCAAAACAGCCACGCATTACCAGTGGAAAGCATGCGTTTCAGCCGCGAGGACGGGCTGCCCACACCCCAATTCAGCGCCGAGCACGGCAATCTCGCGGTGCGCGCCGCAGATGGCTCGCTGTGGTTCTCACTGGCCTCCGGCGCCATCCGCGTCGATCCACACCGCTTTGCCAAATCCTCCGCCCTTCCTTGCGTGCGTATCGAAAGCGCCTCCGTCGATAAGGGACCCATCTGGACCTTCGAAGGCCTGCGAGCACGCGGCCCAATTGTACTGGCACCGGGGGCAGGCACCCTGCAAATCCGTTTCACCTCGCCTAATTTCCTGACCCCCGAGCACAGCCGCTTTCAATTCCGCATGAGCGGCGTGGAAAAGGAATGGCAGGAGGTGGAAGGCACGCGCGTGGCCAGTTATGCATTGCTGTTGCCCGGAACCTATCAATTTGAGGTGATCGGCGCCAGTTCCGATGGCACCTGGAATCCCAGCCCCGTACGCATATCCGTGCTCGTCCAACCGTTCCTCTGGCAAACCCTCGGCTTCCGCGTAACCGTCTCATTGTTGGCCCTAACTGCCGTCGGCCTCGCCATCCGCGTCGCCTCCTTGCGCCGCTTGCGACGCCGCATGGCCATCGTCATGAACGAAATGCGCGTCGATAAGGAACGCACCCGCATCGCCCGAGACCTCCACGACGACCTGGGCGCAAGCCTAACCGAAATCAATTTCCTCGGCACCCTCACTGCCAACGCGATAAGCGACAACGTGGTGCGCCATCGCATCGAGGGCATGGTCGAGCGCGCCCAGAGGATGACCAAGGCACTCGACGAAATCGTCTGGACCGTTAATCCGGCGAATGATTCGCTGTCGTCCACCGCCAATTACCTGTGCTCCCGTGCGCAGGAAAGCCTCGTCACCGCAGGCATCCGCTGCCGCCTGGATGTCGCGGACGATCTGCCAGCCACCACCGTGGACTCCGAACTGCGCCATAATCTGCTCATGGCCGTCAATGAGGCGATCCACAACATCCTGAAACATTCCAAAGCCACCGAATGCTCCCTGTCTATCCAAATCGACCAGGCTTCTCTGCAGGTCACCGTCGCCGATAACGGCTGCGGCTTCATCCCTGCGGGCGCTCTGGATGGCCGCAACGGACTGGTCAATTTGCAGCGCCGGATGGAGGCGTCCGGCGGCTCGGTTGACATCTCCAGCACCCCACACGGCACCGTCGTCACCCTCCGAGTCCCTTTGCCATGAACCCGCCCACCTCCGTTGTTCTACCCATTCGGGGGGCTGGTATTTTTCCCACCAGCCCCTATCGTGGCACTTCATTCATTTCGTCATGCCGTCATCAGTAGTCATTGTGGAGGACAATAACGTGGTCCGTGGTTGTCTCGAGGAGCTGGTCAATTCCATCCCAGGCTACAAATGCCTGGCCACTTTCGGCTGTGCGGAAGACGCCATCCGCTTGGTTCCACGCCTCGCGCCAGACTTGGTGATGATGGACATCCAGTTGCCCAACCTTTCAGGTATCGAGTGCGCGGCGAAACTCAAAGAAAGCCTGCCAACCCTGCTGATCCTCATGCTCACCGTCTATGAGGACGAGGAACGCATCTTCGAGGCCTTCAAAGCAGGCGCCAGCGGCTATATCCTCAAGCGTGCCAGTGCCGGCGAAGTGGTCCAAGCCATCAAGGACATGCTCGGCGGCGGCGTCCCTATGACCAGCACCATCGCCCGCAAGGTCGTCGAGTCGTTCCGCCAGGTCTCCTCCCAACAGGCCGATGAACCCGCTCTCTCACGCCGCGAAACCGAGGTCCTCAAGGGCCTGTCCAAGGGGTTATCTAACAAAGATATTGCGGATTCCCTCAATATCACACTGGAAACCGTGCGCTGGCACCTCAAACAGATCTATGAAAAACTGCATGTCCACGGCCGCACCCAGGCGACCCTCAAATTCATGAGCATGCAAGTAACCAAACGTTGAAGCCCGCCGACTCAGGCAGACTTTGGCACCGCCACTCCCCCACCCCGCTTCAATGACCTCCTCACTTCTCCGCTCCTTCTGCCTCGCTCTCACCCTCGCAAGCTTGCTCCATGCCCGGACCTATCACATTGACGCCTCCGCGAGCGACGACTCGCGCGATGGCTTGACCCCGGCCTCCGCCTGGAAATCACTGGAAAAATTCAACGCCACCGTGTTTCAAGCGGACGACCATATCCTGTTCAAGTCCGGACAACATTGGCTCGGCCAATTGCGGCCGCATGGCTCAGGCAGCGCCATGTCCCAAGCCAACCATCCCATCACCATCGGCCGCTATGGCGATGGCGACCTGCCGGAAATCCGTGGCGCTGGCCGTTTTCTCGAAACCATCCTGATCGAGGATGTCGAATTCTGGACCCTCTCCGATCTGGCCGTCACCAACCTGGGTGCGAGCACCGCTCCCGGCCGCAGTGGCGTGCGCATCCATGCCCAGGCGCTCAAGCTGATGCGCGGCATCACCTTGCGCGGCCTCCACGTTTACGACGTCAACGGCGACCTGCGCAAAAGCCACGAGGGCCAGGGCATCCTGTTTGAAGCCAACGCCAAGACCCACTGCGCATTCGACGGAATTTTAATCGAAAACTGCCGCCTGGAACGCACCGACCGCAACGGTATTTGCCAGCGCGGCCTCGGGGATACCCGCAGCAAACATGTGATCATCCGATCTAACATCCTCGACGACATCGGCGGTGACGCCATCAAGCTCTGGGGCACCAACGGCGGCATCATTGAGAAAAACATTGTCCGAAACGCCCGGGCACGCTGCAGCGACAATGCGGCGGCGATCTGGCCGTTTGCCTGCGACGACACGCTCATCCAGTACAACGAAGTTAGTGGCACCAAGGGCACCAAGGATGGTCAGGCGTTTGATGCGGACTACCTCTGCAAGCGCACCATCATCCAATACAATTATAGTTATCAGAACGAGGGCGGCTTCATCCTCATCTGTTCGCCCGGCAATTCCTACAATCTCAACACAATCGTCCGCAATAACGTCAGTGTCAACGACGGCGTCAACAGTGGCAGAGTGATTCAAATTGGCGGCAACCCGACGAACACTCTCTTTCAAAACAACACCATCGTCATCGGCCCCCAGCAATGCCTCCCAATGATTTCGTTCAACGAATGGGATGGCGGCAAAGCCAGCAACACCCGCTTTTTGAGTAACTCACTGGTCGTCTCGGATGGCGGCAAGGCAACCTACGACCTCGCAGTCGGCACCAACACCCGCTTCACCGGCAACTTATTCGTCGGACGTCACGAAGGCCTGCCGGAAGGTGTCAGGACGGAGGCCCCCGCCCTGCCCAATACTGTTGACTTAAGCGATGCAGGAACGAGACAGGAAGAGGAGGCGGGCAGGATGCCCGCGCCACGTGGTCCGGGCATCCTGCCCGGCACTTCTTTTCAAACAACCCGAAGTGCTAAGTCAACATTATTGCCCGCCCTGCCCGGTGGCAGCCCTCAAGCACCTGCGGCTAGTGCGGCCACCGCGCCTATCACACATTCCAAGCCTCTCTCAAATTTTCCCAATCCATGAGCCCATCCATCGTTGCCTCGCTACCTCAATCCACCGACGCCACGGACGTGCCGTCCTATGTCATCGAGCCCTCCGTCGTCGAAGACTGCCTCAGGATTTACCGCTCCGTCCAACATGAACTGGCCAAGGTGATCGTAGGTCAGGACGAGGTGATCGAACAAATACTCATTTCCATATTAACAAAAAGTCACGCTTTGCTAGTCGGCGTGCCGGGCTTGGCCAAGACCCTGATCATTTCGACTTTAGCGGACACGCTCCACCTATCATTCCGCCGCATTCAGTTCACACCGGACCTGATGCCCAGCGACATCACCGGCACCGA
>Ga0118677_10015342_pt1 | contig 10652 bp, 8 predicted proteins | sample AliMusrvi5mmetaG_FD_86154 | JGI IMG/M metagenome (GOLD analysis project Ga0118677, IMG submission 86154)
ATCGGTAACACTCCTGAAGGTTTTTCTGCAAAACCTTCTTCTTAAAGTGTTACCCATTTGACTCATCCTTTTATTCTCATTATCCGGTCGTTAGCACAATCTTGAATTCACGCCAAAAAAGAGGCGCGAACTCCAAGTTCAGTATGCCTCGTTTAAGGAACCGGCAAAGGCCCTGAATCGGAAGCTCTGAGACAGGGAGCCGCGCCCACGCGGGCACGCATCTCCACACATCTCGCCTCCGATTCTAACTTTGCCGGTTTTTAAACGAAGCGGTTCTGCGCGTTAACGCATTAAATTTTTCTGACAAAATTGTTTAAATCAATACAACTCCATTTGTTTTACTTTTTCGCATAATTACACTTCGCCCTTTGCGCTGTCGAGTTTTAAGTTGAAAACAGGAAAAACAATTCTGTTACAGCATTATTCCAGCTAAACCTTCACTCTTGTTTCCCTCGCGCCCCTCGTGTTACCGTCCATCCTCACATGACAATTTCAGAGTTTATAGCGAAGTGGCGTAAGGTAGATCTGAAAGAACGGTCCGCCGCGCAAGAGCATTTCATTGACCTCTGCAACGTTTTCGACCATCCCACCCCTGCCGCCAGTGACCCCACCGGCGCGACATTCTGCTTTGAGAAGGGTGCGGCCAAGCACGGGGGCGGCGATGGTTTCGCCGATGTGTGGAAAAAGGATTTCTTCGGCGTGGAATACAAGGGGAAGCGCAAGGATCTTGCGGCCGCCTACGATCAATTGCTGCGGTACCGGGATGCTCTGGAGAGTCCGCCCCTGCTGGTTGTGTGCGACCTTGACCGCATCGTTGTGCATACCAATTTCACCGGCACCGTGTCGGCCACCTATGACATCCCGTTGGAAAATCTGGGCGAGCCCCGCAACATCGAAATCCTGCGCGCCGTGTTCCACAATCCCGAGGCGTTGCGCCCCGGCCGTACCAGTACTGCTGTCACCCAGGACGCGGCCCAGCACTTTGCAGAAATCGCCGCCGCCCTGCGCCAACGTGGCCTTGACCCCGCGGCCGTTGCTCATTTCCTCGACAGGATCGTCTTTTGCCTCTTCGCTGAAGACACCGGTCTTTTGCCCAATATGGTGTTCACCCGCATTGTGGAACAATCGCGAGGGGATCCGGCCCGGTTCTGCAAGATACTGGGCCAGCTTTTCGACACGATGGCCACCGGTGGTGACTTTGGCCTTGAACCCATTCGATATTTCAACGGCAACCTATTTGATGATCGCACCGTCCTTGACCTCACTGCGGATGAAATGAAGCGAATTGCGGCCGCCGCAGAACTCGACTGGAGTTCCGTTGACCCGTCTATCTTTGGCACGCTATTTGAACGCGGCCTTGATCCGGCCAAGCGCTCCCAACTCGGGGCGCACTTCACCAGCCGGGCAGACATCGAGCTCGTGGTGGACGCCGTTGTCATGTCGGTTCTCCGCCGGGAGTGGAACGAATCCCGTGAAATCATCAATGCCCTGCTTACCACCGGGCGCAAGACCGTCTCGGACTCCAAAACTCCAGCCAAACCCTTGAACGCCGCCGCCATGAAAAAGGCGAAGGGCGAAGCCGGCACCATCCTTCTCCGCTTCCTGGATCGCCTTCAACATGTCCGGGTACTCGATCCGGCCTGCGGCTCCGGAAACTTCCTCTATGTCGCCTTGCTCCGCCTGAAAGACCTGGAGAAAGAGGCCATCCTTTTTGGCAATGACAACGGCCTTGGCTCATTCCTGCCAATGGTCGGGCCGTCACAACTCTATGGCATCGAAATTAATTCCTACGCCCATGACTTGGCGCAAATGACCGTCTGGATTGGCTGGCTCCAATGGATTCGCGTCAACGGTTTCGGTTTCCCGGCTGACCCGATCCTGCGGCCCCTCTCTGAAAATATCCGCCTTATGGACGCCATAATCGCAGAGAGTGGAGAACCTGACTGGCCTGCGGCGGACTTCATTGTCGGCAACCCTCCTTTTCTTGGCGACAAAATCATGCGCCGTGAGTTAGGCGATGCTTACGTTGACCGGCTCCGCACCCTCTACGAGGGCCGCATTCCGGGCCAGTCTGATCTTTGCTGCTATTGGTTTGAAAAGGCCCGCGCCCATATCGCTGCCGGCAAGTGCAAGCGTGCCGGACTCCTCGCCACCCAGGGAATACGCGGCGGGGCCAATCGTGAGGTACTAAAACGTATCAAGGAAACCGGCGACATCTATTGGGCCGAAAGTGACCGCCCTTGGATCCTAAATGGCGCTAACGTCCATGTAAGCATGATCGGTTTCGATGGCAAAACAGAGACAGTACGCAAGCTCGATGGCGAAGTGGTCGGCACGATCAACGCCAATTTAACCGCCGCAACCGACACCGCAACCGCCCGGAAAATTCCTACCACCGAAGAAGTTTCCTACCAGGGGCCGGTAAGGGTCGGCCAGTTTGACATCGGCCTAGTCGAGACGGAAAAACTTCTTAGCGAACCGAATCCCCACGGCAAACCGAACTCGGATGTAATTTTCCCGCTGCGAAACGGGCAAGATATTACAAGTCGCCCTCGCGAATCCTTCGTCGTAGATTTCTTCAAACGTTCCGCTGAAGATGCTTCGCTTTATCAGAAGCCTTTTGCCCATGTGACAGAGTTTGTGAAACCCCTCCGGGACAAAGGTAAACGCGAAGGCCGCCGACTGCGCTGGTGGCAACATGGGGAAACAGGGGACGCAATGCGCATTTCTCTTGCCGGACTGCCGCGTTACATAGCAACAGCCCGTGTGTCAAAGCATCGGCTTTTTGTCTGGCTGGACACAGTTGTTCTGCCGGACTGTCAGTTGATCGTTTTTGCTCGCTCTGACGATTATTTTTTCGGTTTTTTGCATTCTCGATTTCATGAAGTGTGGGCGCTGTCACAGGGAACGCAGGTGCGGGAAAAAGAGAGTGGCTTCCGGTATACCCCTTCCTCCTGCTTTGAGACATTTCCGTTTCCGCCCGGCGTTTTGGACAATGGGCCTACCTCATCCGCTCACGCCGCCATTTCCGCCGCCGCCAAGGAACTGAACGCACTCCGCGAAAACTGGTTAAACCCGCCTGAATGGGTTCGCACGGAAGTCTTGGAGTTTCCCGGCACCGCAGGTGGGCCGTGGGATCATTACATTGATCCCGCCACCGTGACGGACCCGCCTTCGCTCGGAAGCTACGGCGGGGCAAGCCGGGCCGCTTTCAAAATCGGCACTGTTCGCTATCCGCGCCTTGTGCCGCGGGACGCCGAATGTGCCGCCCGCCTCAAAGCACGCACCTTAACCAAGCTCTACAACGAGCGCCCCGCCTGGCTTGCCGCCTGCCACACGAAACTTGACGCCGCCGTCGCCGCCGCCTATGGCTGGAGGACAGATTTATCGGATGAGCAACTCCTTGCCAGTTTGCTTGACTTGAATATCTCTCAATCCCAGTCAGGGGGACATAAATAGAAGGGTGGCCAGCATGCCTAACGAACAACAAATCGATTTCTTCATCAGTTACAACCATGCGGACCGTCTTTGGGCAGTTGGCATTGGCAACTGGTTGGATCAAGCGAACTTTACGACCGCCATGCAATCGCAGGACTTCGTTGCCGGATCCAATTTCGTCAGTGAGATGAACACTGCCCTTGTGCAGGCAAAGCGAGTCATTGCTGTTATTTCACCTGACTACTTCATGGCACCCTATCCGGAATCTGAATGGACGGCCGCTTTTGCGAATGATCCAACCGGCTCAAAAAGGACACTCATCCTCGTCCGCATCCGCGAATGCGAAATTCCGCCAATTCTCGCGCCCCGCGTCTTCATCGACCTGGTCAACATGAACCAGAACTCCGCGAAGGATCACTTTCTGGCCGAAATCAAGGCAACGCTGGCAAACGTGCGCATACCGAAGGAAAGGCGCATTCGGAAAGGAATAACGTCACCACCAGCCTCTCAACAAGATGCCGCCATTCATCAGGAGCTCCATGGCGATGGCAATACCCAATCTATGAATGTGTTCACTACACCGCCAGTGATCAAGAAGGTAATAGAGCGCCGTAGTGGCAGCCTCTCATCCAGTGAGTGCCGTCAGGTTCAAGCATGGATTGAAGCGCTGGCCGAAGGAACAGTAGGCATATCGCGCGCAGAAGCATACAAGCAGTGGTGGGGCCATTTCAAATCTGCCTTCCACCTGGAAAAATATGAAGAATTGCTTTCCGGGCAAATGGGAGATGCCGAGCGATGGTGCCGCATACAACGGGCAAGGCAGACAAACGGCCTCAAGTCCAAGGCACCGGCCGAGTGGCGGCGGAAACGCATTACCGCCATCAAGGCCTCAATGGGGCAATTGGGCGTTACGAAGGAGAATTACTATCCCGATGTCTCTCGCAGACTAAAGATGAAGAAGCCCTTTGTTTCGCTCAAGGATCTAACCAAGGGTGACCTGCAACGCGTCTACAATCTCGTGCTTGGTGATGCACGCACGATCTAAGAAATGGCCTCCAATATGAGTTTCCCCACTGCTATCCGAGAAGAGGCTCTCGTCCGTTCCCATCGCCGTTGTTGCGTCTGCCATGACTTCGTCGGACGCAACGTCAACGTACACCATATCATCCAAGAAGCGCAGGGAGGCCCATCCGACTTGGCGAACTCCATTGCTCTTTGTTTTCGCTGTCATGCCGAGGCCGGCCACTACAACCACGCACATCCACTCGGCACCAAATACTCACCTGAGGAACTGCGGAGACACCGCGACCAATGGTGGGCTCACTGCGAGAAGATACCGGCGGAACCTGTCGGCTCCGGCCTGGAGGTCAACCACATCAGGGATTCTTCCAGCACCGGCGCTGTTCACACCTACTGGCTCACGGTCGCGTTTACGAACATGTCGCCCTCGAAACTGGATGGTTACACGCTTGAACTGTTCTTCCCGGAACAGATCCCCGTCCAATGTGCGGCCCACGACTTCCAAATTGGACAATCCCCGGAGACCATTGAGGAATCTCTCTTCAAAAAACTCACAATCGTATCCAGTGTAACTGTCTTCCGGGGACAGACCATTCAGATCGTGGATCGAATACGGCACCCGCTATCCTATAAAATGGATCACGGCCTGTATTCCGCTGCCCACGGAGGGCCGTGGCAGTTTCGGTGTAATTTCTACACAGGCAGCCTGCCGCCAATCAAAGACGCAATCCCTTGGATCAAGATGCATGAATTTTAGTGTTCTTGCCGCTCAGCCGTACTGACGGTGCTCCGATCTCCAGAGACGTGTACCCTGGATTCGCTCTCAGTTTCTGGTTGCCGCGAGCCAAGTTCTGCCCCTGGCAGTGATGATGTACTTCTGGTTTTTACTGCGAGGGCGGCCGGGCATACTCAATTCCAGGAGTTGCATTTTAATCAGGCGGCGCAAACCGCGCTTGAAGTTGCCGGTTCGTGAGGTGTAGCCCAGGGTTTTCAGGAGTTCCGGCGTGCTTCGAGGGGCAGTCCGGCAGGCGACCATGATTCGCCTTTCTGAACGATTTAACGGGTCTCGAACCCAATCATGGGCCTTTTCAAGGGCCTTTCCAAAACCTGCCTTGCTCGCGAAATGCGTGATGTCGGGATTAGCATTTTGCTGATGGTGGATGCCGAAGTCTGACGAAAACACCTGTAATAACCCGATGCGGGAAAACCGGGAAGATGGCGATAGAGATGGATCTCCCGGCATTTCACTGGATGCTTCGATGAGGGCATTGAAGATGCGATCAAGCGTATCCAAAGTGATATTCTGCTCGCCCCGCTCAATCTTGCCGACGTAATCAATGGTACAGGCAAGGCGATTTGCCAGCGCCGCTTGCGTGAGAGCAAGGGCGGCCCGCTGCTCACGAATCGCAGCGCCAACCCGGCGACGGAATAAAGGCAACTCACGCACTTTCATTCCACAAGCGCAACATAAAGGCAGCGGAATGACTACCCCACTATAATAATGAGTTTTTACTGAACGTGATCGGAGGCTTTCCCTGAGGTCTTCTAATTGTTATGTTAGTGGTTAGTTGCGTGTGGGTTAACAGGGGGAGCCGACATGTTAAACAGGAAGCCGCAGACGATACAAGTGTCTGCGGTTCCTTTTTTTTGATTGCTGAAACAAAGGAAAGTGAGTTGCCCGTTGAACAGCGAGTTATACCCTGCCGATTGGACCATCCCGTATCCCCCAACATTCAGCCCGGAAAGTGTACCCGGCGTGCTCCATTCTTTGACCACAATGGAGCATGAAATGGATGCCTTCCCCTGGCATCTGGCAAGCCGCCTGGTCAATTATCTGGAAAACCCAGAGGCCATTTTCGAATATCTGCATCTGACGGAATTTTTCCGTGCCCGGGCAGTCATGCTGGCACTAAAGGGAAAAGTACTGAACCAGGCGGGACTCTACGCCGCCTTGAGTAGATACCAGGTTCAGGTTGGCGGGATTTATCGATATCACCTACTCAGGACAGCCCGTAATTTTCTAAAAATGCATAATCTTGCCTTGTTGCCTGAGTGCGACATTTATACGTTTGACCCGGTACACGCCTCGAACCTTGCCGCAAAGAACCGCGATGCGATCCAACGCTTGATCGAACTTGCGGAATTCGACTTCATCAACATCCTGAACTTCATCAGTGTGGCCAACGGGTTGAATGAGGAAATTGCCAATCACAGTTTGGATTTCTGTGTGAAGGGTGCGGGGAAGCCTGATGTTGTATTTGTGCCGGTGCAGGTACATGCGCATGACTTCGGTTATGACGTGATGCCAACCCCTGACGAGATCAAACTTCGAGCGCGTGACGGACGGCTGGTGCAGAAGTACACTGTGAGAAAACTCGGGGAATTGCCGCTTGTGAAAAAGCCAGCGGACAGTATGCAGTTGGTGGATCCAGTGTGCAGTAAACAGTTTTCAGTAAGCAGTGACAGGCCGCATGCGAAAGTGATCGGTGATTTCAATATGATCATGCTGCCCAAAGGTCGGAAGATGGTGTTGACTCGGAAATATAAACGTCGTGCCTTTCTGCGGGCAGTACAGACTTGGTGTGCCAAACACCAGACTGACACTTTCTATTGGCAGGACATCCTTGAAGATTACAACGTAATGTTCAAGATTTCGGGACAAAAAACGCGGCAGATTATAACCGACCGAATTGACCATGATCTATTCAGAGGCCAGAAGGCGGATTTTAATGAGCTTTTCCAAATCCTGAACCGATCAGCGGGGCATTTGCGGTTGAAGGTGTCCTTCCTGATCTCAAAGATGGGATGTTGGGGCGTTTTGTGCGCATTTGGCAACAGCCTATGCGAATCCGCTGCTGAAATGCCGTGGTAGGCAGCCGCCACCGCCCGAGTGAAACGGGCCTACGGCGTGCCATGGTGGGCAGTCGCTTAAGCGAGTACGACGTGACGTCAAAAACAGGGTTCCTCACCCAAATCTGACTTCCTGCCCGCCTTTCACTCCGCTTCTCAATACTGCGAACTTTCCACCAACTTTCCACAACTTTCCACCAATTTACAACGCGTGCGTCCACTTTTCCATCGATTTATTACATTTTTGTAACAATCGGCAACATTTTGCCCGAACTTTCCACCAACTTTCCACGAACTTTCCACCATTTTACAACGCTGGCGTCCACGCGGACGTCGCGTTTTTCTGCCATGGTTTCCATCGTTGAAGGGAAATCAGGTCACAAAATGACCACAGAAAGGATGGAAAACCATGACGTTGACGGAGGAGTTGATCACGGCTGCGGTGACAGCCACGGATGAAAAGAAGGCGGCGGCATTGCGCATTCTGCGGGGTGAAGGTCGCCTTGCGGATGATGAATCGCAACGGCTGATGGCCGGGCAGGCGGAACCGTTCCTGACATTGAGGGAAGTCGGGCGGCGACTGGGATTGAGCGCCTGTTCATTGTGGCGGTGGGGCGTGCCCGGCCATGAACTGGGCGGGCGGCGCAAGTTCCGGATGACGGAGGTAGAGGTGTACCTGCAGAGCAAGGAATTTAAGAGGAAAGCGGCGGGGCTGAGGAAGGTGAAGACGCTATCCAGTAGACAGGTGGCAGTTGCCAGTGGGCAGGTGGCGACATGAAGGAATTGTTGACTGCAACACGGATGGCGACGTTGTTGGGGTGTCCGCGGCGGCATTTCTGGCGGTATGAGGTTGGGCTACGACGGACTATGGACGCTGACGCGTTGCGGTTTGGAACGGCGTGGCATACGGCGATGGAAGCGCGCTGGTCGGGGGCGAATGTGGAGGCTTCCTTTGCGGCCGCCCTGGCGGGGAAGACGGAATTGGGCGAAGTACAACTGGCCACCCTCTCGGGAATGCTAGCCGGTTATTACACCTGCTATGCGGCGGATCCAATCAAGAGCGTACACCCGGAGGTTGAATTCCGGCATCCACTGGCCGGATCCAGGACGTTCGAGAGTGCGGGGAAGATTGACGGGCTCGCCGTCATGCACGACGGCCGGCTGGGCCTGGTGGAGCACAAGACGGCCGGGTGCGACATCGCCCCCGACAGTGACTACTGGCTGCGCCTGCGTGGGAATGCCCAGGTGATGCAGTACGTCCTGGCGGCGCGCGCGCTCGGGTGGGATGTGGCGCTCGTCATCTATGACGTGGCGCGGAAACCGGCGATCCGTCAGAAGCAGGGCGAAACTGCGGAGCAGTTTGGCGACCGGCTGGGGGCGGACACCAAGGAGCGGCCGGAATTCTATTTCGCACGTCGTGAAGTGCCGATTCTCGAAGATGACCTGGCTGAATTCGCGGTTCAGCGGCAGGTACTCGCCCGCCAGATTCTCTCCTGCCGCGGTGAAGCCCGAAGGGCGTCACGGCCGGAACACGGCTGGCCCCGGAATGTGAGCGAAATGACCTGCCGGAATTGTGACTACGCCGGGTTCTGCCTGCAGAACGCGGTGATTGACGCGGAGCATCCGCCGACGGGGTTTGTGGTGGGGGAGATTCATGGGGAGCTCAGCCAGTAGGCACCCGCCTACGCCAAGGCTACGGCGTGGCATGGTGGACAGTGGGCGGTGGGCAGAAAGAGAAGATTTCTCACACGAAGTCGCGAAGGGCGCGAAGGGTGAGGGTTAGCTTGGAAAACGGACGAAACGGACAAAACGGAAAGGAGAGATTGAGGATGACGGAGATGAAAGTGGGTTATGCGGGGAGGCCGAGGGTGTTGGCGCCACCGGCTGTGCCGATGGTGCAGGTGAGGAAGGCGGTGCAGTTTGGGGAGGTGGCCGCGTCGAGCGGGCACCGGGTGTTGCTTTATGGACCGGGCGGAATCGGCAAGACGACGCTGGCGTCGCAGTTGCCGGGGCCTGTTGCCTTTATCGACCTGGATGAATCTCTGCCGCGGTTACGGTCGCAGTTGGAGGAATCCGGCCGGATGGAAAACATTATGCCGGTGACGGGGATCCACAACTGGCAGACGTTGCGCGATGTGATCCAGGCGGATGGTTGGGAGAAGGTGCGCAGCATCGTGATCGACACCGGGACGCGGGCCGAGGAACTGGCTGTGGCGCATACCTTGGAGAATGTACTGGTCGACGGAAAGCGGGTGACCAGTGTCGAGGGGTACGGGTATGGCAAGGGCTATGGCTTCGTGTTCGACACGTTCCTCCCCTTGCTGGCCGACATGGACCGGCACGCACGGGCCGGGCGGAATGTCGTATTTGTCTGCCATGACTGTACGTCCACGGTGCCTAACCCGGCCGGAGAGGATTGGCTCCGGTATGAGCCCCGCCTGCAATCCCCGAACAGCGGGAAAGCCTCCATTCGTTTACGAGTCCGGGAGTGGGCTGATCATGTCTTGTTTGTCGGGTATGACGTGAGCGTTGGGAAGGATGGCAAGGGGCGCGGGGCTGGGACGAGGACGCTTTATTCGGCGGAAGTGCCGCATTGCATGGCGAAGAGTCGGACTACGCAGGAGACGATTCCGCTGGGGGATGATGGGGCGGAGGTTTGGGGGGCGATCATCCGCTGATCAGTGGGCAGTGGGCAGTAAACAGTGGGCAGAGAAGATTTTTTCACACGAAGGCGCGAAGTGCGCGAAGGAATAAACAAGGGAGTCGCGGCTACTACGCCAAGGCTACGAAGCCCCAGACTCCCACTTTGAAGAAAGAGAGAGGGAGAAAATGGCTTTGATTCAAGAAGGGACTTACGAGGGTTTAACGGTGGCGGCGAGCATTTATGAGGCGCCGAGTGGTGCGGTGATGTGCTCGATGGTGGTGGATGTGGGCGGGACGCATTTGAAGGGCGGGATTTGCCTGGTCCAGAAGGATGGGACCCTGAGCGAGCGCGGATTCAAGGATGTGCAATTGATCTTTGGCTGGTCTGAGTGGGACTGGGCGAAATGGGATCAGGAGCCGGAGGCCTTTGCCGGGGCGTCGGTGCAGGCGGTCGTTGAGACGGTCCAGGGTGAGCGCGGGGAATTCTCTTCCATCAAGTACATCAATCCGCCTGGTGGCGGACAGCGGCTGGAAAAAGCGAATGCGAAGGGATTGGCGGCGAAGTACGGGGCGAAGACACGGGCGCTGTTTGGTGGCGTCAGCCAGACGGCAGGGGGCAGTGGGCAGGGAGCAGTAGTCAGGAAAGCACCCTCACCCCAACCCTCTCCCCTGAAGGGAGAGGGAGCAGATCGGGGAGGAAG
>Ga0118677_10015343_pt1 | contig 10652 bp, 6 predicted proteins | sample AliMusrvi5mmetaG_FD_86154 | JGI IMG/M metagenome (GOLD analysis project Ga0118677, IMG submission 86154)
GTATATTTATAGGAGGCATTGATTTTGGACAAATATTGAGACAAGATGAAAAACTACAGCGAAACACTTAAAGCGATTGAAATCCTCAAACAGGAGAATAAATCAAAAGTCAGGACAGTAAAGCTTCATTTGCTGAAGGAGGAAATTGATAATCTTGAGACGACACTCGAATACAAAAAAGGGAGGATCTATCCCGGCATTAATATCGTCGAGTCTTATGAAAATGAAAATCTCAGCGATTTTTTTGGAACCGAAGATCTGGATGAAATAGAGAAGGAGGTAAAGGAATTAAAAAGAGCACTTAGGGAGGCAATGGTGGAGTAAATGACACAGCTTTTAGTGAATAAATTCCAATTTTGCACGTTTATTCCATCCTCTGAAGCGCTGGTTGCTTATTCCAATAAGTGCATCTAATGCCTGATAACCAATACGATGAATATTTTAATCTCAAATTAGATCCTAAGTAATTATTTAATAACATATTAAACTAACTAACACAGGAACTGTATCAATTAATCACCGATTGGCGAAAACAGGTAATTGCCCAAATGCCAGTCAGTAATCCTGATTTTAAAAAATAATGTTTTCAATGAAATATGCTAAAAGAATGCTAAAAAAACGATCGTTAATTTTAATCCTACTTTTGGTTTTACCCGGATTTATTTCTTTCGGAAAAATCAATCCCTCAAAACTTACTTGCGAATATTTGGAGAACCCATCCGTTGTTGATGTTATCCGGCCACGTTTAGCCTGGATAAATATTTCCCGCGAAGGGGAGCGTGGACAAGTTCAAACAGCCTGGCAAATTCGTGTGGCAACTTCTGAAAAGAGGTTGGAACAGGCAGACTTGTGGGATAGTCAAAAGGTGATCAGTAAACAATGTAACAGGGTTGAATATGCCGGAATTCCTTTATTGTCAAGGATGGATTGCTGGTGGCAGGTACGGGTCTGGGATAAGAATGGCATTGTATCAGCCTGGAGCAAACCGTCATTTTGGCGCATGGGAATCCTGAATCCATCGGAGTGGAGCGCCAAATGGATAGGAGCACCCTGGCAGGGTGAAGAGGCGCTTCCCAAAATCACCAATCCGAAAACTCATCTGCCTGATAAATTGCCACCTCCGGCCCCGATGTTCAGAAAGGAATTCAGGATTGACAAGGAAATTGAAAAGGCGGTCGCTTTTGTTACCGGACTGGGATATTTCGAGCTTTACCTGAATGGACAAAAGGTTGGTAACGACGTGCTGGTTCCAAATCAAACCAACTATGGGAAACGTCCTGAATTAATCAACGAAGGTATTCCCCTTGAAGACAATTTTAAGGAATACAGGGTAATGTACCTGGCCTATGACATCAAAAAACTATTGAAAAACGGTCAGAACGCTGTCGGCAGTATTCTTGGAAATGGTTTTTATAATCCTGCTAAAAGCTGGGCCGGTCCATACGGATCTCCCCGCTTTCTGGCACAGATCTATCTCACTTATGCCGATGGACAGGAAGAGGTTATTGTAAGTAACGAAAGCTGGAAAGCGTCAGAAAGTGCGATTCTGATGGATATGGTTTATTACGGCGAACATTATGATGCCAGGAAAGAGCAAAAAGGGTGGTGCCAGCCCGGATTCGATGATTCAGCATGGAAACCGGCGGTGTTGCGTAAAGCTCCCGAAGGGAAGCTGACCGCTCAGACTGGCAATCCTGACCGTGTGATGGAGTGTCTGAAGCCGGTTAAAATTGAGAAGCTGGCCAACGGAAATTATCATGTTGACTTTGGCGTTGAGGTTTCTGGATGGGTGCGGTTAAACAATCTTAAAGGTCCTGCCGGCCAAAAAATCGACATCAAATACTTGTGTCCTAACTTTTCAGGTGAGAATTTCTTCATTTTGAAGGGTGAAGGTCCAGAATCATATGCCGCACGCTTTAACTGGTTCGTGTTTAGTGGGGTAGAGATCATTAACTGGCCGGGAGAGCTGAAAACCGATCAGATCACCGCCGAAGTCGTCCATACAGCTATTGAGGAATCTGCCACTTTTGAAACTTCCAATCCACTTTTTAACACAATCAATAAAATATGGCGTAGAAGTCAGACCGACAATATGCACGGTGGTGTTGCCAGCGATTGTCCTCACAGGGAGCGCTCACCCTACACTGGCGACGGACAGGTCTCGAGCGTAATGGTGATGCATAACTTCGATGCACGGAATTTCTATCAGAAATGGATACAGGATATTCTTGGTGCTCAAAACGTAGAAACGGGATATGTCCCAAATGGCGCTCCATGGCAGCCCGGATGTGGCGGAGGGGTGGCCTGGGGAGCTGCAATCTGCATCATGCCATGGGAATTTTATCTTCATTACGGTTCAAGAGATATGTTGGAAGATAATTATCTGGGGATGCAGGAGTACATTCGTTACATGCAGACCTGGGTTAATGCGGATGGAATCATGTATTCGCAGCGTACCGGTAAGAACGGAAAGGTACTCCAGTGGTTCAACCTGGGGGATTGGGTCGCTCCCGGAAATCTCCCACCCGAAATAATGGTCCACACCTTCTATTTCTGGAGGTGTGCCGACCTGACTGCAAAAGCGGCAAAGGCCCTGAATAAGCCTGAAGATGAAAAAAAATATGCACTACTGGCTGAACAAACCAGACAGGCATTCCACAAACAGTTTTATGATAAAAAAGAGGGAACCTACGGAAAGGCAGGCGGGAATATTTTTGCCCTGAAAATGGGAGTTCCTGAAAATCAGTATCCCAGGGTAATCAAAGCCTTAAAGGATGACATCAAAGCGAATAGAGGGAACCTCGATACCGGGATTTTCGGAACACAGTTCTTTTTTGAGGTGTTATCAGAAAACGGCATGCACGATTTAGCCTATGAAGCGTTAAACAAACGCACCCAGCCAAGCTTTGGCTGGTGGATTGATCAGGGTGCAACAACCACCTGGGAACAATGGAACGGTGACAATTCACGCAACCACCCTATGTTTGGTGGTAGCCTTGTGTGGTTTTACCGAAAACTGGCAGGAATGAATGCTGATCCTGACGCACCGGGATACAGGCATATTATCTTCCGTCCCCAACCAGTTTCAGATCTCTCTTTTGTTAAATACTTTACTTTAACACCTTACGGAAAGGCGGGGATTTACTGGGAAAATAAAGATCAGAAGTTCTCAATGCAGGTGATTGTTCCTGTAGGTTGCGAGGCAACTGTTTATGTGCCTTTTATGAGAGGGAAAGAGATATTGGAAGGCGGACGAACGATCAGTGGATCAGATGAACTCAAGGTAATCAAAGATAGTGAAGGGTACCGGGAATTTGATGTAAAAAGTGGTGAGTTTCAATTTTTGTCGAAATAACAAGAGCTGAAAATCTTTTGTCAGGTGGAAAATAATGATCAGGCAGAGGATGGATTTATCAGGCAGGAAAGATGGAATAAAAAGAGAGCTTCCCACGGTTAGGTTAATTACACTTATATTACGTTGAGGTAATCGTTTTATTATTGCACGTCATTGCCTTCATAAAGCCTGTTTACCATGATAGAGAACATGGGATCGACATTGAAACATTACAATCCTGTTGAATTTACTCTCGAACATTTGTTATTCTATATGAAAATTAAAACATTGCGGGAATCCATCCCCCGGATTCCCGTTTTTGAGTATGAAAAAAATAGGGTTGAAGAGTGAGATGGTTGAACTCATGAAAAGGTGAACAATAAAGCTGGTTGTTTCTGAGACCAATTTTTGCGGTTTTTCATTTCCTCTATTATCTTTAGAATATTCAATTACAACATGGGGCAACGAATAATACACATCTCAACACACCGAAGACTTACAGAAGCTGCACCTTTGCATGGGTAAATATGATCGATTGCCAGTCGAAATGTAAACTAAGTACTGAATATCATGAAAACAATTAAAATGCCTCTTGCCGTATTTGTGGCAATTGTAATATTGTGCCAGGTCAATTCTTCAGCTCAAATCCCCATTCAATCGAGTGGATTACCATACACCCGATTTGCATATCCCACTGCAACAAACATCCTTAAAGGGTATATCGCCCTTTTCTCCGGTAGCCGGTACGCATTTGTTTACGGAAAGAAAGTTCGCCTGAGTCAAACAGATTTGCTAAGAGGTGAGGCTTTTACCGAAAACGGAAAATTCTTTGCCCCTGTTTCGTTTGCCGGAGTCCTCCTGATGAAACAGATTAAACCCGATCCTATTCCTGCCGGTCTTGAGATTTTGGCAGATCGTTGGGTGTCTCTTCTTCAGATTCCCGAGGTTATCATCCCCAAAAATATTGATCAGAAAATTGTTGGGTGTGAAACCTATTTTGCCATCAATGATTGGGCGAAACAAATTGGTAAAATAGTGTATCGCGATCAGTCTGGACTGCTATTGATCAGTGACAAGCCAATCAGTTACACCGGCAAGGATCAAAAACTGGCCGATTGTATCACTTCGGTGTTTGATACCCCTGAAAAATATATGAATCCCGATCTGGCTACACAAAATATCCCCACTTTGAAAAGTCAGAAACCATGGACCGAACATGCCAAAGTTACCCCTGACCAACTCGACAATCTGGTAAACGGTCCGGAGAAAGAATGGAATACAGCTCCGAAAAGCGACTTCGATTTCAGTGGATTCAACTTTAAATTGCTTGGCTCAAAAGTCCCTGCACCGGGTATCTATCCGCGACTATTGTTTAGTCCTGAGGATATTCCAATGCTGCAGCAACAGGTCAGAGGGAATAATTCAGCCATGAAGTCAATTGTCGAAATAGGGTATCTTTTAGGTAAATCGTGGTTGAACGAATCTACAAGTGATGGTAAGATATTTAATTTACTGGCCTCCGGTGACGTCGAAAAAATCAGAAGCCAAATGGATCCACCGGTAGAAGGTCCGGCGGTGTATACGGTTCCGCGTTTGACGAAAGATCACAAGCCGGTCATTTTCAATACGCACATTAACTATGTAACCAACTGCCTGTCAACGATGGCACTGTATGCCCTTCTTACGGATAATAACCAGTTGGGAAAGAAAACAGCCGATGCGATTGTCACCTATTTCAGACTGATTGAACCCAATGTGGATAAGCATCTGCGGACCTCTGATTCAGAATTTGGAGAAACATTTGAGGGCGGCAACCACTCCACCACCCACTGGCGCGGAATGCATGGGGTAATTCCCCACATGGACATGGCTTTTGCGCTCGACTTCTCCGGTAAATGGATGACTCCGGATCAGAAAAAATTCATGCAGAATCTGATCGCCAAAACAACCTATGGACGCAGAACGGGTGGCGGCGATGGCCCCCGTAGGGCCTGGCGCGACATTAACCATGTGACCTGGCACCTGACTCACCTGATTTCACTGGCTGCCATTGAGGGTCTCGACGGATTTGATCCCGAAGGATATGCCTCCGGCGCCGAACTGACTCAGGATTTCCTCGACTGGGGCATCGACCGCAACGGTCAGGTATTTGAAAGTAACGGGAAATCGGGTGGTGGCTTCCAGTTTGAATTTTTGTCGATGGTTATCCTTGCCCGCAGAGGGGATAATCTGTTTGGCCATCCCCATCTGAAAAAACTGCTGGAGGCACAGACAGAAATTACCACACCGAATGCCGAACGGACAGTCACAAGCGGAACCTGGTCGGGCGGACCTTTTGCATCACAATCATTGGGCGAATTAAAGGCGTTCTTCCCCGGAAATAAGTTTGCAGATTACCTGCTCACCAACGCCTATCCGGCGTTTGATCCCTCGGCGTTCAATGCTGAAAATTACCTGAAAAAGCTTGAAAAAGAAGGTGGTGCCAGATTACGTCTTCCCGGGCCAACCTACCCCGATATGGTTTTCGGATTCCCTTACATTGCCGACTGGAAAATTACCAAACGCGAAGATCTCAATTTAAAATTAGATTGGGATACCGATGATTACGGAATGTTCTCCTCGTCAAGTGACAGGACGGACAAAGCCACATGGATGAATTTGCAGGTTCGTCAAAACACCTATATCGGGAGTGGTCACCACCATTCGGATATCGGAATGTTTCATTTCTCGGCACTTGGGGTGAACTGGTTTGCCGAATCCCATTTTCAAAAGGAATATGATTCAAAATACCACAACGCTGTTTTGATTGACGGAATCGGTGAATCGGACAAAACCCCTTCAAAAGGGGATTATCTTGGCGCCACTTTTATGCCCGACGGGGCTGTTGCTACCGCCGATCTGAGTTACGCCTACAGCTGGAAATGGTGTACCCAGGTTCAGAAATGGGGCGAAGGATTTGCAACGCTTGCCAAAGATCAGCCTTACAGGGATTTCGTTTATGAACTCGAAACCCGTCCGGAGATATTGGAAATATTCAGAGGAACGACAAAGTACAAAATGCGTCCGTGGTGGGCCACCTCCAATCAGTCCAATTTTATCCCTACACTCCGCGCCCCATGGAATCCTGTGGAGTATGTTTTTCGCAGTACAGGTCTCGTCAGAGGAGAGCACCCCTACGGGATGGTTGTTGATGATGTTAAGAAAGATGCAAGCAGCCATCTTTACAAGTGGACGGGCATTTTCGGGCGGGGGGTCTGGAAAACCACCCTGGAATCGGGTTATCGACAGGCAGTTGTGTTGGGATTTGATACCCATCTGCACGGAAATGAATTGTTGAAATCGGCGGCCGAAAAATTGGATCCGATCAAGCCTGAACCGGGCACCCCTTTATTGCTGGTTTATTTGGCAGGTGCGACCGGAAATGAAAAGTTCAATGTTGAAATCAAGAAAGACGGACCACTGAAAAATGAGGTGCCTGAACCCTATTGCAGTATGTCAGTCGATCTGAAGGACAGCCAGGCTAACTTCAAACTGATCTTCATCCCGTCTATTTCAGGAGAAGAACTTCCTGTCATCAAAGAGGAGGATGGGAAAGTTTCGATACAGTGGAAAAATCAGTCGGACGTGATTAATTTTATGCAGGCAACGGATCACCGGACCAGGTTCAATGTTTTAAGAAATAATAAATTAATTGTTTATAGCAAATAAGCTGAAACAATCCATATTAGATATTAATTGAATCATGAAGCATCTATTTGTTCTGTCAGCATTGGTTTTCTCACTCAGTTTATCGGCACAGCAGTTTTATTACGGGGCTGCCTATTATCCTGAACAGACAGAAAAGGAGCAGATTGTTAAAGATGCAAAACTAATGCGTGAGGCAAATTTCAATTTGGTCCGCATGGGTGATTTTGCCTGGTATGAGATGGAGGCGAAACCAGGAATTTATACATTCGACTGGTTGAAATATGCCGTCAATTCATTAGCCGGACAAGAAATTAAATCGATATTGTGTACCCCAACAGCCGCAATTCCCAAATGGATGTACGACAAGCATCCTGAAATTATGCAGGTTACAGCCGATGGGCAAATAAAACCGTACGGCAAGCGTCGCCATGCCTGTTTAAATAATGATTTGTACCGACAGTACTCCAAAGACGTCGCAACTGCTATGGCTAAAGCATTTGCCGGGAACAAAAACATCGTCGGGTTTCAGATCGATAACGAATTAGGCGCGGAAGAACCTTATTGTTATTGCCCGGTCTGCCAAAAACGGTTTGCAGGATGGTTACGTACGAAGTATAAAAATATTGAGACGCTTAACAAGGCATGGAACACAACGTTCTGGAGCGAAACACTCGATAGCTTCGATCAGGTATGGTTGCCGCGTAAAGGTGACAGTCCTTCCGCTTTTCAGGACTTCCAGATTTTCAACTCCGATTGCATTATCGATTTTTTTAATCTGCAAAGAGATGCGATCAAGGCAGTTGCACCGAATGCAAAGGTAACCCATAACATCTGCTCCAGCGGGTTTCTCTACACGCTTGATCTTTATAAACTCTCCCGGACATGTGATTTCCTGTCGATAGATAATTATCCGTACACCTGGACACTTGAAAACGAATATGGAAACAAAACCGCTACAAATTATACTCCGGCAATGGCTTCCATGGCTTTATCCCAAATCAGAGGGACTAAACATGCCCCGTTCATGGTCACTGAGGCACAGATAGGCCGGACAGGAGGAATGCAAAGGAATTTGGTTCAGCCGGGAATTGTCAGGCTTTGGTCGCACCAGGAGTTTGCCCACGGAGCCGAAGGTATCTGCTTTTTTTCATGGCGGACCTTTTCGGCGGCACATGAGCACTTAATTGCCGGGGTCGTTGAGGCAGACAACATTCCCCGCAGGAAATACTACGAAGCTCAAAAAACAGGCGGCGAGATTCAGAAAATCTTTGCGGTCACGGGTCAATTGATGCCCGATTCCAAGGCTGCGGTAATCCGCGATTTTCACTGTGACTGGGCATTCGAAGATGGCAGATTTTCGGGCGACTATCGGTATATGCAGGGTGTATTTGCTTATTACTCTGCCCTGCGTGAATATTCTGTTACCACCGATATCATTTCGCCCGATGATGATTTCAGTCGTTACAAACTGATTGTCGTTCCCGCACAGGTGGTTGTTTCACCTGATTTCGGTAAACGGCTGCAACTGGCCGTACAGCAAGGAGCAACAGTCATCATTACGTGCATGACCGGATTACGTGATCAAAACGTCCGCAGCCTCGGAACCATTGTTCAGAAAGAGATTACTGAAATGGCCGGAATTGAAATAACTGAACAACATGCGTTGTTTGCACAAAAATCAACCTCGCTTTTATTGGATGGGAAAAATTTCAGTTGCGGATTGTGGCATGACCTTTTTCAGCTCAAAACGGCCAAACCTGTTGCCTTTTACAACAGTCAGTTTTTTAAGGGGCAAGCGGCAATTACTCAAAACAGGTATGAAAAGGGAAATGTCATTTATGTAGGTACTGTTCCCCGGCAGGAGGCAGTTTTGATGGTTGTTCAGAAGGCTGCCGAACTTTCAGGCTTGCAACCCTTAGTCCGTTCTGCCGATCCCCTGGTTGAGGTGACCGAAGTAACTTCTGTAAAAACCGGGAAACAATATGTGTACGTTCTGAATTTCTCAGACAAAGATCAGAAAGTGGCCCTCCGGAGGCCAATGAAAGACTTTAATTCGGGAGAAGAATATTCAGCTGAGGCTACAGTACCTGCCACAGACTACTTACTGCTTAACCAATAATCTGATAATATTTCTGTTATGCAAAATAATCAATTAAGATACCTGATGACGCTGGCCCTGATTCTATGTCTGCTTTCCGTTACAAATACAGAAGGACAATCGTTTAAAACAGGTTCAGGCAAAACACAAGAACATTCGGTACCCGGGCTTAATCCGGGAAACGGTTGCCCTCACTTTTTTATGCAATTGGAAAAGCATGAACCCGTCACCATTGTCTATTTCGGCGGAAGCATTACCAACCACGCGGGATACCGGATTTTTTCGGAGGATTGGTTTAAAAAGCAGTATCCCGAAAGTAAATTCACAACGGTTAATGCCGGCATTGGCGGTACAGGATCTGATTTGGGGGTTTTTCGCATGGATCAGGATGTTCTTGAACACAACCCCGACCTGGTATTTGTCGAGTTTGCAGTGAATGACGGCGGGACAGACTCACTGGTGATTTGTCATTCAATGGAAGGAATCGTGCGCAAAATCCGGGTTCACAATCCGCTCACCGACATTTGTTTTTTGTATACGGTTAATCAGGTGATGCTGGATGATCTGATGCAGGGCAGGCTTTACAAATCAATGCGGTACATGGAAAATATAGCCGGATACTATCAGATCCCGTCTGTTAATTTTTCAGCCAGGGTCATTGATCTGGTCAAAACGGATAGTCTGATTTTTAAAGGTGAAAAAGGGAAAGATTACGGTGGAAAAATGGTTTTTTCGGATGACGGGACTCACCCCACCTTTGATAGTGGCCATAAAATCTATACCCAAACGCTGACCCAGGCGATGTTGGCAATGGGGAAAATGAAGTCAACTAAAATAGAGAATGGTTTAAAACCGCCGTTATATCCCGGAAATTATGAACGGGCACAGTCGGTTTCGGTATCCGAATTTCGCAAAAGCGCAGGATGGAAAGTTGTGCCTACGGATGATAAAATCTACAAATACTACCAGGGCAGTTCCAAAGTTTTTCCCGATCTGATGGTCTCTGATAATCCAGAGGATTTTATTGAGATTAAATTTAAGGGGACGGTAGCCGGACTCTTCGATGTGATTGGTCCGGGTTCCGGAGGATTTACCTATGAAGTGGATGGAGGAAAAAAAACAGCTGTCAGGCGATTTGATGTCTATTGCGGAAATATTTACCGAAGCAACTACAAATTACTTCCGGTTATGGATGAGGGGATTCACACCATTATTATCCGACCTGATAATACCCCATTTGACAAACTTGCAATATACAGTTCAAAACCTACCCAAATCAAAGACACAACTTATTTTCAGAGTTATAATACCTATATTGGTAAGGTTTTACTGATTGGGGAGGTTATACATTGATCCAGGAAATCAGAAAGATATCAAGTAATAAACTAATTACCAGAAAATGAAAAGGTTCACTATTTTACTGTTGCTCTTTCTTTCTCAGTATGCATTACTTTTTGCCCGTCCAATAACAACTTCCATTCATCCGGAAATAGATTGGCCCACTTTCATGGCTCAGCACGATCTGGTTTGGGA
>Ga0118677_10014751_pt1 | contig 10651 bp, 9 predicted proteins | sample AliMusrvi5mmetaG_FD_86154 | JGI IMG/M metagenome (GOLD analysis project Ga0118677, IMG submission 86154)
GGACGGCCTCGGCCGACCCACTTGTCCGCCGCAAGGCGGTGCTGATGCGCGGTTCATGATCAGACAATGACACCTCGCCCTCGGGGGCAAAGTGGGACAAGCGAGGCCGCTTGTCCCTACCCGCTGAATCCGGTAGGGTCGGACGGCCTCGGCCGACCCACTTGTCCGCCGCAAGGCGGTGCTGATGCGCGGTTCATGATCAGACAATGACACCTCGCCCTCGGGGGCAAAGTGGGACAAGCGAGGCCGCTTGTCCCTACCGGCCGCTTGTCCCTACCGGCCGCTTGTCCCTACCGGCCGCTTGTCCCTACCGGCCGCAACTCACCCGTGCATCACCGCGTCGATCATCACCTGATGGACGTCCGCGGCAGTGCTGACGGAGAACCGGGTGCCTAACAGAACTGGGCATTCGTTGAGCGGCAGGCAATCGCGACCGTGAGAACCCTTGACCAGCGAGGCGTCCAGCGGGACGACGTCCAACTGGCCACGCAGACCAAGCCGTTTTCCTAACAAAAACTTCGCGATGCGCAGTTTGGGTGATTTGATCGACGGGTCGATGAACAACTCGCACGGGTCGTAGCCGGGTTTGCGGTGGATGTCGATGGTGCGGGCGAAGTCCGGGGCGAGCGCGTCGTCGTCCCAGAAGTAATAGGTGAACCACGAGTCGAGGGCGGCGACGGCGATGAGGTCGCCGGCGCGGTCGGTGGCGATGCCGGCACCCCATGATTGGTGGGGGACGCGGATTTCGTCGATGCCCGGGGTGTTTTCCAACAACGAGCGGACTTCCATGAGAAGCGAGGGGTCGTTCACATAAACGTGGGCGATCTGGTGATCGGCCACGGCGAAGACGCGGGAACCGCCGCAATCGAGGGTTTCGCGGTCGAGTTCGTTCTTGAGGAGCAGCCAGCCCTTGGCGCGGAACAGGCGGTTGAGGTGGACCGGCCGACTGACCGGCGAGATGCCGTATTCGGAGAGCGCCAACACGCGGACGCCACGCGCCTGATAGAACGCGATCAGATCAGTGGCGACGCGGTCGATTTTTGCCAGTTCGCCGGGGATTTCCGGGGCGGACGGGCCGTATTTCTGCAGCGGGTAATCAAGGTGCGGCAGATAGACGAGGCTGATGGTGGGCGAGTGGTTTTCCTCGATCCACTTGGCGGACGCGGCGATCCACTCGGACGACGCGATGCCCGCCGCCGGCCCCCAGAAGGCGGGAAACGGGAATTCGCCGAGGTCGCGCTTCAGGTCGTCGCGCAGCAGCATCGGCTGCGTGTGGATGTCGAACACCTTGCGGCCGTCGGCCGGATAGAGCGGCCGCGGCGTGATGGAAAAATCCGCGGTGGAATACATGTTATACCACCAGAACACCTTGGCACAGGTGAAACCGGAAACATGGCAGCGCAGCTTGTCCCAGAGTTTTTTCCCGCGCACCAGACGGTTGCTTTGTTTCCAGAACCGGACCTCGGCCGACTCCCGGTCATACCAGCCGTTGCCCACGATACCGTGGCTGGAAGGCGGCAGCCCGGTGATCAGCGATGATTGCGCCGTGCAGGTCACCGCAGGAAAAACCGGCGCGTAAGATTGGTGGCCGTGGGCGTTGGCGAACGCCGTAATCCCCGGCAGGTGGGGACCTAACAGGGATTCCGATAGACCGACGATGTTGAGGACGGCGAGGCGCATGCGGCGCGGGGAATCGCGAGGGGTTTTCCGCGACGACCGACCTGCCGGTACGCCGGGCATCGGGAAAACTTATCAAGGGCCGCCGGAAAATCACCGTGAGGGAAAATGGACCGCGAGAGACTCGCATGCCCATGGGAGGTCAATGGGCGGCGGTTTCCCACCAATCATTGGCCCGACATGGGCAACGGCGGCCGGAGTCCGCCGCTCCTTGGGCGAGTCTGGAGCATCCACCGCGCGCTGGCGGACAAACACGGGACTAACGTGGTCGGGAATTGGCGGGAAAAACCGTAAAAATCCAATTTGTAACCCATTGGAAATCAGTGGTGAAATTTCAAGTTAGTGGGGAGACTCGCGGTCCGGCCTGGCATGCTCCTTACGGTTTCTCCAACAACCCGCCGGCGAGTTTCTGATAGGTCTCGCGGTTGACGAGGAAGGGATGGTTTTCGGTGGTAAGACGGCCGAAGTAGAACGCGGGCTGATTCCCATGCGTGACGGGCGCAAAGGTGATCGTGCGCTTGGCGATGCCGGTGAATTCCCCGTCATCGTCGTAGGTTTTCTCAAACACGGTGAAACCCAGCGAGGGATCGGCCAGGGCGGCGGCGGCGGCCTCGTCGGTGGGGGAAAGCCAGCGGGAAACCTTGAGACCCTCAAGCACCGAAAGCATGAAGTTGGCCCGCGCGGGATCGAGCCCGCCGCTGAGGTCCTTGCCATCACATTCGGCCTGCCACGATTCGTCGATGAACTTGTATTTCAATACGAGCGGACTGGCGGCACCGGTTTTGCGTTCGATGGCGATGAGGTTGACGCGGTCCACCGACCAGAGGCGCGAGTGACGCCATTCATACGGGCGCACGGCGATGGCGGCGACGAGCGATTCGTCCACCCGCATCACGGTGGGAGTGCCAAGGCGGTTGACGAAGAAGCCGCCCTTGCCATCCATGCCGAAGCGCAGTTCGAGCCCCTGGTTGTCCTGCCCCAGCAGCCGGAGTGATAGAAACGGGCGGTTCAACCCCCATGGCGTGAAATCGGTGGCGGCATCGCTCTCGAATCCAATGGCGCGACTGGAGGTGATGGCTTTCAGGAGCGCGTAAAGGTTTTCCTCGTTCGCCTCGACGTCGGTGCCGTCGATTTCGGTCATCCACGGTTTGGGCGGCGTGCGCGAGATGACGATTTCGGTGCCGGTGGCGGGTTGGATGGCGATGCCGCGCATTGACCCGATATTGAGGTGGGTGAGCGTGGGGTCGCGCAGGTCGTTGACCGAAAGCGGCAGATCGGCCAGCGAAATGAGGCCGGGTTCGGGTTTGAGCGGCAGATCGAAGACCGTGTTCGGGCGGTCGCTCACGGTGGCCTTCACATCGTGGACTCCCGGCGTTTCCGGCGGATAGATCTCCAACAGGGTTTCTGTTAGAGCGCCGAACGGTTCCAGGGCGATCACGCTGGTTTTCACCGCGCTGTCGGTGGTGGGCAGGGTGAGCGACGCGCGGTCCGCGACTTTCACGGCCTGGAGTTCGTAGATTCCCTCTAACAGGGATTTCATGGCGGCGGGATCGGTGGGCAGGTCGAGCGGTTTGACGATACGCCACGGGGTCTGGGGCGCTTCGCGGCCGAGTGTGAGATCGCCTTGTTGCGAGCGGATGCGGATTTTGCGCAGGGTGACGGGATTGAAGTAAAACGGCCGGTGATCGCGCAGGAATTTCAGGTCATTCTTGAACAGGGTGGTGATGTCGCCGGTGCAGGAATAGATATAATGTTTGTGATTCACATCGCGGGGCAGCACGAAGACCGTCGGCACCGGTTGCTCGATGCCATCGACTTCGGCTTTCCACGGCGTGACGCGGCCGAGTTTGTATTTCGCCAACGGATCATGGCTGGCGTTTTCCAAACGGATGCTGATCGCGTTTTCCTTGAGGCCGGATTTGCTTGGGTTGACCCGTTCCTCCTGGGTGAAATCCTCGACGCGCAGGCCGAGGGTGAAGTTGATGATGCCCACGGCGGCCCGCGGATCCATGCGATCCGCCCACGGGGTGGACGCCTGCCAGCCGTTTTCCAGCAAGGAAAACGTGGCGCTGGTGGTGCCGTCGGAAATCCTGATGTGCTTCACCTCGCCGGCCGTGAACGCGGTGTAGATCCGCTGGCCCACCGGAACCGGCGGCGTGCCAAAAATCGAGTTGAAGTTCCCCTGGCTCCATTGCCAGCCGGCCATCGCGCACATGGCGGCGGCGGCGAGCGCGAGAACAAAAGTGGCGGAAAGCGAACGCATGGCGGGTCACACACGGAAGTTCAGACACGGCGCGACGACCAGACGAACGCGCCGATGAGCGCGAAAAACGCCGGCAGGAAAAACAGATTCACCCGGTTGATGAAGGAAACCTGCGCGTCTAACAGCGGTAGCTTGTAGATGGGGAGCGAACGGGGCCCGATGCCGGCGAGCGCTTCGCGGCCGACCAGCCAGTTGGCCGAGGATGCGAGGAAATCGAGGTTCTCGGCGCTTTGGTAGCGGGGTTCCAGGAAATCGGTGTTGGAGATGACGACCATGCGCGAGGTGTTGGCGGCGAAGCGGTCGTCGGATTCCGCACCGCGGGTCACACAGGCGGCCACGTAGAGCGGCGGCTTGTTGTCCTCCTTTTCGTCAAACGCCTCGTTGCCCTGACCGAATTTCGTTTCACCCCAGAATCCATCGGCCGCCAGGATCAGCCCCATCGGATAGATCCGGCGGTTGACCAGGTCATCGGCCCCCTCGCGCACGTCCAGCGACGAGCTGGCACCGCCGAACTCGGTGGCCTGGCCGGCGAGATCGCGGGTGAAGCCGATGCCTTTGGTGAAGATGCCCCGGGCCTTGGTGACGAGTTTGTTTTTTTCGCGGGCGATCACGCGGTCCTTGCGCGGGGTGATGCCGTTGCCGCGCAGGAACGCGCGGAGTTTCGGCGGCGTGTCCCCGCCATCGATCAAAACCAGGATCGCCGCCCGCGGTTTGTTCCAATACCGCTCCAAAACCGCGAGTTCGGTGTCCGTCAGATCATATTTCGGTGCCGCCAGCACGATGCCCGCGAGGTCGTCGGGAATGTCCTCCAGCCCTGACAGGTTGAGTTCTGTGAGATCGATGTTCTGGTAGCGGAACGTGTCTTCCAGCGATTTGCGGGACGAGGCGGCATCCTTGGCGTCGAGGTGGCTTTTGTCAGCGATCAGGGCCATCTTGCGCGGATGGCCTTCGATGGATTCGACGAGGCGGGCGGTGAGCAGGTCCTCGCCTTGGAAGGCGGTGAGTTTGCGGGTTCCTTCCGCAGTGGTGAAGACCCCCATGTCATCGGCGACCACCAATTTGATATGCGGATTGAGGACGCGGGTTTTGTCAACCTCCTCGGTGGTGACGGCGGATTCATCGGTCCTGGCGTCGATGATGATCATGTCCCGCACCAAGGTCAGTCCATAAGCGGCGGTGACTTCCTGCATGTGGTCCGGACTGCGCAGGGGATCAACGGCCTTGAGATGGATTTTGCCCTTGGAAACGCGGGCGTATTCCTCGGCAAGGGCACGGACGCGTTCGTAAAACGGCGAGGTGTGGCGGAATGCCATGGTCCACTTGACCGGCTTTTCGCGGTCACGCAGGGCCGGGCTTGCCAGATAGTGTTTGGTGGCGGGTGACAATGAGTAATCCGCTGTGCGGCTCAGATCGGTGCGCAGGTAATGGTTGAGCGAAAGATAATTCGCGGCGACGACGATCACCGCCAGCAGCGCGGTTTGCAGCACGGAAAGACTGCCCAGACCCCAGCGGTTGAGCGGGCGGGCAGGCTTGGCGTTTGGCTCGGAGGCGGGTTTCGACATGGGACAAAGTGATGGGTATCAGCGTTTCCAGCGGCGGAAATCCACCACCTGATAGGTGAGGAACAACACGAACACGGCAACACTCAGGAAGTACACCACCGGCCGCGAATCGATCAATCCGCTGGCGAAGTAATGCAAATGCCGTTGCGAGGAAATATAATGGAAGACCGGCGCGCCAGTGAACGACTCGCCCCAGATCACGGTGACGAAACCCAGGAAATACTGGATGATGAGCAGGCCGATGGTGATCAAGCCGGCAATGATCTGGCTGGAGGTGATGGCGGAAGCGAGGCATCCCACGGCGGTGAAGGCGGCACCCATCAGCATGACGGCGGTGAAGGTTCCAATGAGTGCCCCGGGCGTCCAGGCCGGCGGCAGTTCGGTGGTCCACACGAACATCTTGAACTGCACGAAGGCCGGCAGCCACAGAAACGTGTAAAAGATCATCGCCGCCGCGTACTTCGAGAGCACCACGTGCCACGTCTGCACCGGGGCGGTGAGCAGGGTTTCCAACGTGCCCGAACGTTCCTCCTCGGCAAACAGCCGCATCGTGATCAGCGGAAATATGAATAGGAAATAAAACCAGAACAACGGCGTGTGGAACGTCACATAAACCAGGCTGTCTTTCACCGGCGTGTCGCGGAATCCCTTCATCGCCGTGGACAGCGAAAGCCCCTGCATGATCGTCACAAACGCCAACACCACCCACCCGAAAGGAGTCAGAAAATACCCTTTCAGCTCTTTGAATGTCAGGATGCGGAATAATCTCATGGCAGTGGCGGCGGCTCTTGGTAAGTCATTCCCGCCTCAAGGAAAAGTCAAAAGGGCTGCGGAGATTCAAACCAAACGCCCTGGAATTTTGTAAATTCGTTTCTGTTTTTCATTGACGTGCCGATACGAACGAACTAAAGACGATTTCATCATTCTTTGCGGGCTGGCGCGAGGCTGGCCCCGTCCACCCACCGCGGTTCGAAGTAGCGCTCGACTGGCTTGGTCGGATAGACCCGCGCCCAATCCGCCAAGGTCTGCGACATCCGCGTCAGCGGAAACTCGAAATGGGCCAGCCTCGGGCGGTAACATTCCATTGACGCATGATCCGACAACAACACGACCGACACGTCGTCCGGGATGGAAATTCCCTGATCGCGAAGGAAACATGACACCAGGACAAATTCGCGCCAGTCGATCATGACAAGTGCCGTCGGGCGCACACGTTGCCAGAAATTCGCCATCGTCTCGTACATGACTTCCGGATTGTTGTAGGGAGCTGCCGGCAATTGATCTTCGGGGACAAACCCCGCTCCAACCGCGGCCAGTTTCGACGCCATTACCTCGGCCATTCGCCGGCGAAACCTGTCGGCGCGAGCCCACATCGGCATCATCACCACACGGTGGCCCCGAGCCAACAGCTCATCCATCGCCCGTTCGACCATCCGCGAGGTTTGCACCGCGAGCATCGGCAGCGGCGTGGCACCTTGCACTCCTCCAAACAGTACCATTCTGGCCTCTCGTGCCGCCGCCCAATCGCAAACCGATGGCTCAGCCCCCCACACCACGAAAACAGCGGGTTTTTCCTGCTCCAGGCAGCGATCCCAAACCTGCCATGCCACCTCCGCGGGTTCGTATGGCAGGATCCGATGGCGCACATCCCAACCTTCGTGAAAAAGCTCCTGATGCAATTCCGAAACCGCGATCAAGGCCGTGCTGTTGCCCGTGGTCTGCTCCTCGGGTGTGACGAACAACAAGCGCCTCTCCACCGGGCGCTGACGCACTCTTTCCCTCAACTGCTCGATGTCCACCCGCATCCGCTTGCGCGAACCGTCGTGCCGCAGCCAGCCATCCGCCACCAGACGTGACACTGCGGTGGAGACCGTCAGCGGACTCACCCCCAGTTGTTGCCCCAACACCCGAACGCCGGGCAAACGATCACCCCAGCGCCCGCTAAGCAGTGCTTCCCGCAGGGCGTGCTCAGTCCGGTCCACTACTGTTAATCGTTCAAGTGCTTCCATCGTTACCCTATTGGGACAGCCCGAAAATATAAATGCCACCCGGCTTGTCGAGATTGTTGTCAGACCACCAGAAAAATCGCTGAATGGCGCTTGTCGTTGCCGGATTCGGGGAATCGGCCACCGCCCATAGGTGCTCGCTAGGCGATGATGCCCAGCGGTTTGGTGGTTTTCCAATTGCCGCGGGTGAAATCCGGGAAGACCTGGGGCATGCCGTCCTCCTTGACGGATTTCTCGCTGAGCGGGCCGACGGCGGACCAGAAGCAGCCTTCATAGACGTTCTGGTCGAGTGCTTGGCCGAGGCGCAGGCATTCGATGATGCGGAAGAGCATGAGGAAATCCATGCCGCCGTGGCCGCCCATTTTCTTGCCGAGTTCGCCCATGCGTTTGAAGAACGGGTGTTCGTATTTGGCGGCGATGGCCTCCCAATCATCGCCTTCCGCCCAGCCCTGGCCGTGGCCTTTGGTCACGCCTTCGATAGACATGCGGTTCGGGAAGCCGGCCAGCACGCCGTTGGTGCCCATGATCAGGTTGTGGCGCGTGTACGGGCGGGGAGTGGTTTCGTCCCATTGCACCATGATGGTGCGGCCGAGCACGGTTTTGATGATCGAGGTGTTGAGATCGCCGCCTTTGAAATCGAGGTTCTTGAACTCGGGGTTGCTGAGTTTGGTGGATTTCTGGGCATACAGGTTGCGGCCCATGGCGGGCGTCGAGAAGGAAACCAGACGGGCGAAGTTATCCTCGGTGCGGGCGATGCTCATGTACTGCGCGACCGGGCCGAGACCGTGGGTGGGATAGAGGTTGCCGTTGCGTTTGGCATATTGGAATGTGCGCCATGAGCCGGTGGTGTCGCCGTTTTCCATTTGCCCGCACAGCGGGTGGAGGTAGGCGGCTTCGCCATGGAGGAGTCCGCCCAACACACCCTGGCGCACCATGTTGAGGTATACGAGTTCCTCGGCGCCGTAGTTGACGTTTTCCATCATCATGCAATGGCGGCCGGTGGCTTCCGAAGTATCGACGATATCCCACATTTCATCGATGGTGTAGGCGATGGGCACCTCGCTGAATGCGTGGGCACCGGCTTTCATGGCCGCAATGCACATCGGCGCGTGGAGCGGCCATGGGGTGGCGATGAACACGGCGTCCGGCCGGACTTCCGCGAGCATCTTCTGCCAGGCGTTTTCATCGCCGCTGAAAACCTTGGGATTGTGGCCCTTTTTGGTGACTCCGTCAGCGGCCCTTTTCGCGCGTTCTTCGACGAGATCGCAAACCCCGACGAAATCCACGCCCTCGATGGTGGCGAGTTGGCTCGCGTGCCCGGACCCGCGGGCCCCCACGCCGATGATGGCGACTTTGACTTTTTCAAGTTTCGGCGCGGCAAAATCCCCGCGGTATTGGGTTCCCGCGCGACGCATGGGAGTTTCCGTACGGGCACCGGCGAGAGCAGGCAGGGCGGCGAGACCGGCGGTGAGGGCGATGAAAGGCGGCAAATAGGGCAGCAGCATGGCCCCAGCGGCTAAGCGAACGGCGCGGCAGCCGGGGTAGGGTGGACCAAAAAATGCGCCCAATAGGCCCCGACTCCCTCTTTTCGATGGGGCAATGTCCCTAGGGGTTCTCGCGTGCAGGCGTAGGAGTAACCCGAGGGCAAGCAGCCCGCACGAATACCAGGCGTACCCTGCCAGATGGCTAAGGAGCAGCCATGCGCACCGTAGGATGAGGTTCCAGCCCCAGCCCCGGAAAAACAGTTCATTCGAGTACCAGCTGGCGGCAAGCCGCCCGAAGAAGCTGCCCAGATAGCAGACCATGGCGCCGAATGCCCCAACCCAGGTCATGGCATGGCCAAGCCTCTCAACGGCTCGCGGGGTGCCTTCCAGGCGGCAAGGCGGTGCTCGGCTTACGGCCAAAGGATAGTTGGTTGGCGGATCGTTCACACAGCCCTCCGGAAAAGGGTGGGGCCTATTGCCGCGCCTGCCGCATGGTTGGGAAAAAACGTCACACGTCGGACGTGTTCTGCAAACGAGGGGAACGACTTGTTGCAGCGGTCTGCAAATTCCACGTCTCGTACCGTAAACACTGCGAGCGGTGTCCTGGTATGGTTGCTCAGTTGAGACCAAATCCGGTAAACGATGGCGCTTTCGCAGGGCCTCCCGGAACAGGCATCGAGGTTATGGAAGACGACGGCCATTGGGCGCCGCTGTGCGAGCCACTCGAGTTTCCCCATCCCAGCGTAAAAATCCCGGGAGCGAGTCGCCCGGAGCACGGCCCGATCCAAGTCCTTCCGGGACCGGACGGAGGCAAGGTCAACGACCACCAACCGGTAGCCTGGCGCGCCGAGGGCCTGCCGTACGGCGGCCAAGCGCCGCGAACGGGCTGGCCCCAGGACCAGAATCCGGCGCCTTCCCCTGCCAATGGCTTCGCGGATATGCCCGGCGACGGCTCCCTGGGATAGCAGGGGAGCATTGGCCGCAAATCCGCCTGTCTGATCGATGATCGTGGTCATGGCTGCAAGATGGGTGCCCGTTGGCGCTTCCGCGGTCTATCGGCGGCTCCGGGTGAAGGCAGGGGCAATATCACACCGTGTAGCCCTCCAATCTCCTGCCATTCCCCATTGGGCGACTACCGGCTGCGAGCGGATGGGCCCCCGGCCCGCGCGGCGCAAATCCCACATTTTATCCGGCAGACCAGATTCGCGCACCGTTTTGATGAGTGCCTAGGGACGTGCCGATGAGGGCTAGCCCTGGCGCCATCGCGGCCGGATGGGCGGGGAGCGGGGCCAGAGGGTCAAAGTTCCTCGCGAGCTGCTCAAGCTCGGCCTCCTCTGGGGCGACGTACAGGGCCGTGGTTCGTGGGCTGGAGTGGCCGAGGAGCTTTTGAACCTTTAACAGATCGAATCCCGACGCCGCATAGATGCCCTTCGCATACGATTTACGGGCCGAATGGCACCCGATCCTTGTGGCATCAAGGCCCACTTCATGGGCGATAGATTTGAGGAGATGGTGGGCGTGGCAGCGCGTGATGGGGCGGTTGGCGCCTTTGCGGGACGCAAAGACGTAAGTGGCGCCCTCGGGATGAATGCGGAGAGTTGCCAGGTAGTCGGGGATCGCCATCCGGGCGCGTTCACCGAGAGGCACCCGCCTCGACTT
>Ga0118677_10015344_pt1 | contig 10651 bp, 7 predicted proteins | sample AliMusrvi5mmetaG_FD_86154 | JGI IMG/M metagenome (GOLD analysis project Ga0118677, IMG submission 86154)
GAATGATCACGTTGCCTTTTTTTATTATTGGGTGGGCTGCGTAACCACTGGTGTAGATCCTTACGCCGTACCTGTATATTCTTTCTATGTCTTCACGCTCTACCCAAGGATGCATTTTTAATCCCTGTTTTTCTGCAGTGTCCTTAACCAGTTTTATGACTTCTTCTATTTCTTCTTTTAGTTCGGCAGGGTTTATGGTGTTCTCCATTGGGTTCAATTTTACGAGTTCGTCGTCTTTCATGTCTGGGTGGTTGCTTCTAAGAAAGCTCACAACAGAATATAAGAATATTTGGCTTGGGAGTATTACATTTATTTTATAAAAGTCCTGAGATATTTTTTCTCCGATAAGTTTTGCAAAATTATATTGTGCCTTGTTATCGTCCATTATGTTGCCGTGTTCATCTTTTAGCATACAGCCTAGATCAATTGGGATACCATATTTATCTACAGAAACACCCTCGTAGTTTACATTATTTCCCAATGGATCTATAGGTTCGCCGAACGTCAGATATATCGGGTTATCCTGCATTATGTTGTTCCAGATTTTTTTTACAGTTCTACCTAACAACGTCGCCTTTACCGAGATCCTTTTTAAGATCTGTTTCCTCTTGTCGATGCCAAAGTAATGGTCCAGCGCCAATGTTTCTGCTTCGGGCACTACTGTGTAAGATATTGCAACTGGGACTATATAAACATTGGATTTTGTTTTCCCATTTTTTATATTGTTCGTAAATGCAGTTACAACGCTGCCTAAAAGTCCCAGCTTCAATTTCTGCTCTATTTCGCCAGACCTGGACCTTGTTCCTCCAGGGTAGAAAATAGTATTGTAGCCCTGCTCAAGATGGTAGGTTGAGTATTGTTTAAGCGTCTCTATATATAATCTATTTTTTTTTCTTCTGTCTACTTTATAACACCCGACGTTGTTCATAATGTGGCTTACAGTAAAACCTTTGAAAAGGTTAAGCCCTGCACCCCAAATTGGAGCATTGAGTCCAGCGGTGTGGATCATGTGTCCCATTACTATTGAATCGAAGTTACTAACGTGAGTAGGAACGATTACAAGAGCTCCATGACTTTCCAGGCTCTTTATCAACTCGATATTTCCTCTTACTATTATTTTATTCTTTAACTCCTTAGACCCACGGAAGTTCTTAAAGAACTGTATTAAAGAGAACGAGTTGAGCAGGAAGTTCAACGTTATTGGTGTTATCCTTTGAAGAAACGAATATAAAAACCTGTTGAATCCACCATGGATCTCGTCTGCATAGTATTTTGCTAGCTTTTTTATTTCATCTTCAAGTTCACCCTTATTTTTGACCTCTTTAAATCTTGTTCTAAAGGACTTTATGAATTTCAGTTTTTCCAGTGATTTTGACTTGTCTTTTCTATCCCTTGCAAGCTTCTTTTCTGTTTCCAGACTTTCCTCTATAAGTTGCGAAAGGTCTGCCTTATTTTTGGACAGGGATTTCACTACCAGTTCAGGTATTGCGTCCTTAGCCTTGTCGTCAAATTTAGGTACTTTTCCCATAAAAATTACTTATTGTTATTAGCTATATTTATGCTATCTTTTCCAAAGTTATATATGCATTAGAAATCGTCTTGTGTAAAGGGGGCTCGTACAGAAATGTTTTTCGACAGAGTTATGGCGTTAATGTCCAACGATCTTGCAATAGATCTTGGTACTGCCAACACGTTAGTATATGTAAAAGGATCAGGAATAATAGTCAATGAACCTTCTGTTGTCGCTGTCCAAAAGGATATGAGGGGCATCAGACGTGTTGTTGCCGTAGGAAAAGAAGCAAAAGAAATGTTGGGCCGTACTCCGGGTAGTATTGTTGCGATCCGACCAATGAAAGATGGTGTTATTGCGGACTTTGAAGTCACAGAGGCTATGTTAAGATATTTTATAGCAAAAGCTCACAACAAACGTTCGCTTGTAAGACCAAGAATAATGATCTGTGTTCCCTTTGGCATTACCGAAGTAGAAAAAAGAGCGGTAAGGGAATCTGCTGAGTCAGCCGGTGCAAGAGAAGTTTACTTGATACAAGAACCAATGGCTGCTGCTATTGGCGCAGGACTTCCTATTACAGAACCTGGCGGTAATATGGTCGTGGATATTGGCGGCGGAACTACAGAAGTAGCTGTAATTTCTTTGGCAGGTATAGTTTTTAGTCGCTCTGTAAGAGTTGGCGGGGACAAAATGGATGAAGCTGTAACTAATTATGTAAAAAGAAAATATAATCTTTTGATAGGTGAAAGGACCGCAGAAAATATAAAAATAACTGTTGGTTCTGCATACCCCGACGAGGAAGTCCGTACCATGGAAGTAAAGGGACGTGATCTTGTTGCAGGAGTTCCAAGAACTGTAGTAGTTGATGCGGACGAAATGAGGGATGCGTTATCTGAACCTGTGAATGCAATAGTTGACGCTGTAAAGGTGGCTTTAGAAAGAACTCCACCAGAACTTGCAGCAGATATCGTCGATAAAGGTATCGTACTGACCGGAGGAGGAGCACTCCTTAGGAACTTGGACATACTCTTAAGAGAAGAGACCGGACTGCCAGTAATGCTTTCAGAAGACCCCTTGACAGCTGTTGTTATGGGCGCTGGTAAGGCACTGGACCAAATAGGTACTCTGCTTAAGGGTGTTACAATAGAGTAGGGGCGATGCTGGATTTTTTCCAAGGCAAATTCAAAGAATTATTAGTTATATTAACATTGGTCCTTGTCCTTGTGACGGTGAATGCCGTTCACAAGATAGATAACAGGGCTCGATGGTACGACAAAGCAGTTGTCTTTATAACTGCCCCTCTCCAATATGTAGTGACTGGTGCCATAAAGGGAAGTACACGACTTACTCAGGACTACATTCTTATTCAAAACATTAAAGAGGACAATAAGAACCTTCTTAAAGAGAATCAAAAACTTTTATATAAATTGAACCAACTTACCGAAGTAGGTTTTGAGAACACAAGGTTAAGGAATATGCTGAGCCTGAAGGAGAAACTCTCGATAACTATGATCTCGTCGGTGGTAATAGCGGAGGACATAAACTCTTCTTTTAAGTCCGTGAGAATAGATCGGGGGGGAGAGGATGGGATCAAAGTCGCTATGCCTGTAATAAACTATTACGGTGTTGTAGGACAGATCATAAGAGTGTATCCAAAATACAGCGATGTAATGCTCGTAACAGATCCAAACTCTTCCATAGATTCTTTTGTTCAGGACAGTAGGGCACGTGGGATACTAAAGGGGCAAGGTGAATCCATTTGCAAGCTAAAATACCTGAATAGGTTGGACGACGTAAAAATTGGCTCAAAATTAGTTACCTCTGGCATAGAACAACGTTTTCCTAAAGGCTTGGCCGTGGGAGAAGTTGTTAAGGTTAATAGAAAGAACTATGGAGTTACTCAGGAAGTGATAGTTAGGCCCACCGTTGAATTTGATAAGCTGGAGGAGGTTTTTGTAATCAAAAGCCAGAATATATGAGGTTCGGTATTAATAATGTATACGGTTTTTTTGTCTTCCTCGCCGTTGTTTTTGCTTCATTAGTTTTACAGGGTACTTTTATAAATGGGATCTTGAGTCCATATCTTTATCCGGACCTCTTACTAATAGTCGTTGTTTACATAGGTCTTAAAAGAGAACTTGTAGAAGGGATATTGTGGACGCTGGGGATCTCTTATGTCTATTCCCTGCACTCCGGATTTACTGCTATATCATCTTCCTTGTTCATGTTGTTGGTCTTATTTGTGACGCGCTATATAGGAAGGAACTTCTATCTATTAACGAAAAAAGAATATTTTTTGGGCATGGCGGCGCCCATATTCGTGCAAAAACTTTCACTGGTCCTTTGGTTACACTGGTATGATGGAGGACTATTTCTTATTCCATTGTTGCAAGCTATAACTACGGCGTTTAGCACTGTTATTGTAGGATTCTTTATGTTTAAGCTGCTGTCATCCATAGATGTTTGGAGCAGTAGATTGGATGCCTCATCACTAATAGGGAAAAAAGGTTAAGCGCGCATGTCCACTAAACTGAGCAGCCATGACGAGATAAGAGCATATGAGAGCAGGTACAGATATCTGTATCTTGTAGTAGGAATATTCTTTGTTGCTGTACTTTTAAGACTTTGGTATTTGCAATTGTATAAGGGCAATGAGTTCTTTTTATACGCTGAAAGAAATAGGATGTGGCAGGAAAAAGATCGTGCTCCAAGAGGGATGATCTTTGACAGGAATGGCAAACTGCTGGTGGATAATCAGTTGTCCTTTGATGTGGTTGTTAGGCCTCAATATTTGGATGAGTTCGAAGATGAGGATGAGGAGGGAGCCAGTACCAAGGAAGCTACCTTAAAAAAACTTTCTGAACTGATAAAAGTACCTTTGGTGGACATAAAAATTAAACTTCTTAAAGCGAAAAACCTTCCGGTATTTTACCCCGTCGTAGTTGCGGAGGATGTGGATAGGGATAAACTCGGTCTTGTAGAAGCTAACAAATTATTCTTGCCGGGTGTTGACATAATCGCAAGGAACAAAAGGGTTTATCTTTATGGTGAATCTATGGCTCATCTTATTGGTTTTATCGGCGAAGTTAACAAACCAGAGATGAACAAATTAAATGCCAGTTATGATCTTAATAATAAAAAACTGTTAGTAGGTGATTCAGTAGGAAAGTTCGGTCTGGAAAAACATATGGACCTGGATCTGAGAGGAGTGGATGGTGCAGAGTACGTTATTATTGATGCAAACGGTAGAATGAAGAGCGCAGAGGAAGCAAAAGCTATCTTTGGTGATCTTCCAACAACAAAAAGCGTTCCTGGGAATAACCTCACCCTAACAATAGACAGTGAGCTGCAAGAGATAGCATATAAATACTTTAAGGAAGGAAATAAAAAAGGAGCTGTTATTGCAATAGATCCTCGCAGCGGAGAGGTTCTTGTTATGTTCAGTTACCCCTCTTTTGATCCTACCATAATGTCCCTTGGTGTTACTCCGGAAATGCTGAATGAGTTAAGGAACAGTCCATACAGGCCTTTTTACAATAAGACGATACAGGACCACTATTCACCTGGATCTACCTTTAAACCACTGGTAGCGTTAACGGCGCTGGAAGAGGGTGAAGTTAATGAAGACAGTACTATAAACTGCGCAGGGCAATTGTGGTTCGGCAACAGATACTTTCATTGTCATAAAAAATCAGGACACGGTAACATAAATCTCCACGACGGTATAACGAAGTCATGTGACGTTGTTTTCTACAAACTTGGGATAAAACTTGGAGTAGATAAGGTGTTTAAATACGCTTCTAAGTTGGGTTTATCACAAAGGACAGGAATAGATCTTCCGGACGAGACCGCTGGGCTAATGCCTTCTTCAAAATGGAAAATGGATAGGTTTGGCGTAAAATGGATGCCAGGAGAAGACCTTTCTATGGCGATAGGGCAAGGTTATGACCTTGTAACTCCACTTCAACTTGTGGACCTTTATGCAGGGATGGCTACCGGGAAAATATATAAACCTTACGTTGTCAAAAAAATGCAGGACGTAGATGGCAAAGTTATTTCAACTACAACGCCTAAAGTTAACTCAACCATAGATATAAAACCAATGAATAAGGAATTCCTAATGAAGGCCTTGTGGGGAGTTGTTAACGAACAATCAGGTACAGCATGGAACCATAGGGTCGAAGGATTGGATATTGCAGGTAAAACAGGTACAGTACAGCTTTCTGGTATTAGTGCGCAGGACATCTATAAAAAATGCGAAAATCTTCCTGAACTAAAACGTTATCACGGCTGGTTCGTTGGTCTTGCACCTTATGATAAACCAGAAATTGCAGTCGCTGTAATCGCAGAACATTCCTGCCACGGTAGTAGTGGCGCTGCACCATTAGCAACACAAATAATAAGAGCTTATTATGATAAATATGGCTTTAATGGAAAAAAGGATCGTCTAAAGGGTAAAGATCTTCCCAAGGTCAAGGTTCCGGAAGTAGTGGAGTAAAAGGTGGCAAGTTTTTCCAGATGGCAAGAAAAAGCAGTTAAATACGATTTTAGCGTCGTATTCTTAAGTTTAATAATAACGATCTTTGGCCTCTTTAACGTTTATAGTGCAACAATTGTTACGGAAGGTTCTGCGTTCTTTAACAGACAACTCGTTTCTGCAATAATTGGAGTTGTGTTCATGATAGTTTTTTCGTTCGTTGACTATAGAAAACTTGGGCGCTCTGTTTATATTATCTATGGGATAAATATCCTTTTACTTTTAGTGGTTCTTGCAATGGGGAGATCTGCACTTGGTGCAAGACGCTGGATCTCTTTTGGTTTTATAAATCTGCAACCTTCTGAGTTGATGAAGATAAGCCTTATGTTAGTATTAGCAAAATACTTTAGCAATGACAGCAACGTAGAAGGCTATACCTTAAGAGAACTTATGATACCCGCAGGAATGGCTGCCATACCCGCAGCTTTAGTTATAATACAACCCGACCTTGGCTCTGCCTTGATGTTGCTGGTTGCAGCCTTCAGCGTGTTCCTATTCGTAAAAATAAGAACACAAAGTTTAATAATATTGGGCATAGTTGCAATGATAGCGTTGCCACTGGTTTACAATTTTGCTTTAAAAGATTATCAGAAACAACGTGTTGTTACTTTTTTGGACCCAGCTTCTGATCCAAAGGGCTCAGGGTACAACTCCATACAATCAAAAATAGCTGTCGGTAGTGGCCGTTTTTCTGGCAAAGGCTATATGAAAGGAACTCAGTCGCAGTTGAACTTTTTGCCTGAGCATCACACCGATTTTATTTTTTCTGTTTTCTCAGAGGAACATGGTTTTATCGGTTCTTTCATATTGCTAATTTTATATTCATTATTGTTTATTTCTGGTTTCAGGATAGCGGCCAGGGCGGACGATAAATTTGGAGTTCTTCTAGCTATAGGTCTAACTGCGGTTATCTTCTGGCAAACGCTTATCAACATGGGGATGGTCATCGGTATCATGCCCGTAGTCGGTATAACGTTACCATTTATGAGCTATGGAGGAACTTCCATGGTCATAAACATGATCATAATCGGTTTCTTGCAGAGTATCGCTATACGACGCTACATGTTCTAAGTTAATTTAAACATTAAAAGCAGGCTCTAAATACTATTCAGAGGACAACCTCGGAGGACCAGAAAGCGAGTAAGGAGCTTTATGGTCTGAGAGCTTAGGTGGCTTTTTATATGGGCGAGAAGCCCGTATAAAAAGAACACCGTGTCCTATGAATAGTATTTAGAGCCTGCTTTTAATACTCAAAATATCTTGAAAAAAAATAGATTGTTCTGTATATCAATACTCTCCAAGGGTGCCAGCATGGCGGAATGGTAGACGCAGTAGACTCAAAATCTACCGGCGGTAACGCTGTCCCGGTTCAAGTCCGGGTGCTGGTACTTTTTTTCTTCTTAAAATCCAGCTACTTGAAGGACATTATTTTCAGTTGGGGCTAAATTGGGGCTAAAGCCTGACTTTTCCCTTCCACTGAAGTTAATAATGTTGATTGCATCCTTTAGATAATCATCTGCAAAATGAGCATACTTCATAGTCATGTTAACCGATGTATGTCCTAAAAGTTTTTGTAGTGTAAATACGTTTCCACCGTGCATCATAAACTGACTAGCAAACGTATGCCTTGTATCATGGAAGCGCATAATGTTTGCCATCCCTGCCTTTTTCTGTGCTCTTGTAAAGGCCCTTGTAAGACGGTCATAATTTAAGTGTGTGCCGTCGGGGTTAGTAAAAACAAAGCGTGGACTTCTTTGTTCTTTCATAAGTCCTAATAAAACCCTTTTTACCTCATCATTCATCGGTAAAATCCTTTTTGCATAGGTTTTTGTATGTTCTTGTAATCCATACCGGCCTATCGTCCTTGTTATTTCTATCTGTCCCTGTGCCATATTTACTCTATCCCAGCATAACCCTAAAATTTCTCCTTTCCTTAAACCAGTATTTAACGCAAACACCCACGCTGGATAAAAGGCGTCATTTAGCGTTGCTCTTAAGAACTGGGATATTTCTGTGTTCGTCCAGAACTTAAACGTATTTGGGTTAAGTCTGAGCGTCTGGAAACCATATAAGGGGCTCTTTGCTATGTAGTCCCACTTAACGGCTACGTTCAAGATTGCTTTTAATGTGTTAACGACGTTGTTTATTGTTTTGTTAGATAGTCCCTTGTCTTTGAGCTTTGAGGTTAAAAGATTTACGTGGCTATAAGATATAGCTCCCAAAGATGTTTTTGCAAACATCGGTAACAAGTGTTGCTTTAATTCACGTCTGTATGTGTCCTGTGTTTTTCTTGCGTTCCTGATTTTTATTTTTTCCTCAAACCATTTAGTCGCAAATTCTCCAAAGGTTATTTTAGGGTTGTATGATAGCCCTGTAGAAAGTTGTTTTTGTCTTTCCGTTATTATTCTAGCTTTCCAGTTTTTGGCGTCGGTAATCTTTAAAAACCATTTACTGTGACAAGCTTTATTGTTGATATAAACTTTTTCACGGTAAACTTTTATTCCACTTTTGTTAATTCTAGTTTCCAATCAAGACCTCCCGAAAGAAGTCTTGTTTCCATTCCCACCTGCTATGAAGTTATCAAAGAGCGTTTGTCGTCTATGACTATACATTATTTTGTATTGTTTAGAAAGATATTTCTTCATCTTTTATTACCGCTGATAGTGGTTGTTCTTTGGTTAGATTAAGGTTTTGCTTGTTTTGTTGTTCTCCATATATACAGGGAACAAGCGAACAAGAATAATTGTAAGGGTCTCCCTTGCCACCCTTGCCCTCTCTTATTACTTTGCCAGTATCAACAAGGTTACGAAGAGCTTTTACTCTGTATGCATTCGTGCCTTCTATGTTTTCCTTAATATCTTTTTCAAATACAGGTTCTTTCTGTGCAGAGATATAATTGCAAATTTCTTTACCTATGCGGTCGATTTCTGCCTCGGTTTTAGTGCCTGAAATTTTTGAAGTTCTGGTTTCAGCATCAAATTCAATAACACTTTCCTCTAAATCTGTACCATATCGTTGAACGCTGTGTATTGTTCTGTATTTTTCTGACCTTTTCAATAATATCGCTGTATCAACAGCTGCATATATCGCTGTTGAACCTAAAATGGCGTCAGCACCGTTTTTCTCTCCCTTGCCCAAGTGGTGAACGCACATTACATGAGCACCTGTATCTCTTGCTAGATTTACTAAAGGTTCTAGTGCTTTTGTTACTGATGCGTAGTCATTGCCGTCACGGACGCTTATAAAGCGAAATAGAGGGTCTATGATGATTAGTCTTGGCGTCCATATTCTAGCAAGTTCGTTTAGTCCTGCTATGGCATTCTGCGGGGCACTTGCAGCGTGAATGTGTATCTCCTCGTCACCAATAACACCCATATCTTGAAAGTGTCTTTTAACTTCGCTACGTTTTTCTTCCAGAGCTAAATAAATAACACTACCTTTTACGACAGTCCTATTAAGAAAATCTTTTCCTTGTGCAATACATAACGCAAGGTCTCTTGCTAATGTTGTTTTCCCAGCTTTAGGCTTACCAGCAAATAAGGATATACCAGCACTTGGAAGTAGCCCTTCAACAATATAGCTTATAGCTTCTTCTGGTTCGGCCATTAAATCGGACAACTTTGTAAGAACAAACGCCTTATTAATAGATAGATTAGTTGTTTTGTTCTCATACCGAGAGATACTATTGACGATGATGTCTATTTCGGTGCTTGGTAGAGGAGGGATGCATTTTAATTGGTTTTCCTTAGATAGGGCATCACGAATTGCCTCTTTGCTCATCCCTCTGTGGTGCATAGAACCAGCAAGACTTGTTAATGTGTTATTTCTTTGTCCTGTAGGTATCTTGTTTTGCGTGTTTTCATATTCGTTGTAGATATTAGGAACATCAGAATAAGTATTTTTAGGTTTAGTGAGCAGGTCTATAAACCATTCTGGTATGTCTGCAATATATCCTTTTTTTAGTAACTCCACGTTGTCCCATTTATATAGGTTGCCGTTAGCGTGCATGCTGGCTGGGGCTATAACGTAGCCCTCGTCACCTCTGAAATCAATTCCAGAGACTATATTTACGGCATTTTTTAATATTCTGTTTGGATATTTGAAATAATAGTGTCTGCCACCACTACCAGTTGTTACGGTTATTGTTTCAGGTAATAATCCATATTCAGCTTCTAGCTTTTCCAGTGAAGCAAACCCATTGCTTTTGGTATCAATATCTATAACGACTATTCCAGATATTTGACCTGTGGCTATTCCAATATTGGCACTCGGATATTTTATCCACCATTCATTTACTTTATTCACTTCCGTTGTTGCATCTTTAAATCCATGCGGTGTTAAAGGGTGTTTTGCTATTCTGCTACAGTTCTTGTCACCACAACTACATTTTCCATTGTTTAGATGATGAACTGGAAAAACTGCCCAACCTTTTTTTATATAATAAATAGCACTTTTATATAGGTTATTGTCCATGATTAGACTCCAAATCATAAACTTTTTGTTCAAACTCATCTACTCTGTTGATTACGCTGTTTAATATATGGCTGTACTTGAAAATAGGTATTATACTTTTAATAATCTTTTTTCTCATTTTAGTTAAACTC